>JAABUN010008243.1_pt1 | contig 10754 bp, 11 predicted proteins | sample 5559311 | NCBI WGS metagenome assembly JAABUN01 (sample SAMN10711877, study PRJNA513370) | rock metagenome | isolation source: Antarctica rocks | place: Antarctica: Victoria Land, Siegfried Peak sud
CGGGCGTTGTCCAGCACCAAGACACTGCCCGCTTGCAAAACAGGCAGCAAACCGTCTTGCAAGAACGCCTCGTTGCAAGAACGCCTCGAAGCTCGCCCGATTCCACGCTCGGGCTTTTTGCCACAGTGCGCGCAATCCGCTGGGGCAATCCGCTGGGGCAATCCGCTGGGGCAATCCGGTGTTGGAAGCGAGAGCGCCCCCATCACCGAATGCGCCTTGCCCGGTTGCAAGTGGAACGGCACCGTTTCAACACAGCGGCCCCCCCCGATGACCCAGCCATACAAACGATACAGCGCCAGGCTAAAGCCGCACTCGTCCAGAAACACCAGTTTGTCCAGAGGCACCTGAGCGATCTGCTCTTGATACGCCTCCCGCTTCACCGGGCAGCGCTCGGCGGCGACGCGACTCTTTTTTGTAGCGCCCTTTCAGGCGCTTGAGGTGGTCATGGAGCGTCGAGCAGCGTCGAGCAGCGTCGAGCGCGGCAGAAAAACGCCGCTGCGACGCTGCCACTCCTCTTGCAACGGCTCAAGTGTCCAGTTGCGCGACTCTTCGACCATCGACACAAAAGCGCCTTCCTGTTCGGGCAACACACGCGCCGGGCGTCCGGGAATGGGCGTGGGCGGCAAGGCGTTGTGAGCCGAACGCGCCACATAACGTTGCACCCTTCGGGTGCAGACACCGAAACGCTGCGCCACAATTCCCTCTTTCTCACCCAAAGCACACGCCGAAACGATCCGCTCGCGTAAATCCATCGAATAAGCCCGCATCTAACCCAGTCTACGACTACACTTGCCGGACTTGCTTTAAACCTTCGTCTTGAGACACTCTATAGCTAATCCGAAATGAGTGGCGTAAGCCCGCACTTTTGGAACCATCCGATGGCGTTTTGGTGTGGGAGGAGGTTTTTGGCGTCATGGACGGCTTGCTCTCTGTGTTGGTCGTGGCGCGGTGCCAGGTTTCGGACGCGGTTTTTAAGCCAACTCCACACCAGTTCAATGGGGTTGTAGTCGGGCGAGTAAGGCGGCAGATAGAGCAGAGAATGCCCCGCCTTTTCCACGCTTTCCTGGAGGCCTCTGCCGTGATGGATGCGGGCGTTGTCCAGCACCAGCACACTGCCTGCGGGCAAGCGCGGTAGCAGTTCATCGCTCAAGAACGCCTCGAAGCATTCTCGGTTCCAGGCTCCCAACTTCTGCCACAGCGCCCACAAACCAGTGGGGTTGTGGGCACAGGGCAGCGAGTAGGCGCCCAGCACCGAGCGGTTGGTGCCCTTGTTAAAGGGCACCGCTTAAAGGGCACCGCCTCCACACAGCGCTCACCTTTGGTGGCCCAGCCATACAAGCGATGCAGATTGAGCGCGAAACCGCACTCATCCAGAAACACCAGCTTCTCTACAGGCAACGCCTCGATTGCACTGCAAAATGCGGCCCGCTTCTCTTCACAGCGCTCACTGGCCACGCGCGTTTTTTTTAAAACGTCCTCCCAGACGCCGCACCTGATCGTGCCAGACGCCGCACCTGATCGTGCAGCGTGGACTGGGGCAACCAAACACCCGTGCGTTCGTGCCACAGTGCGCTCATCTGTTCCAGCGTGGCGCTGGGGTTCTGGCGCACCATCAAGACAAACGCTTCCTCCTCTTCGGGGCCAACTCGTGGCGCCCGCCCAGGACGCGGGCGAGGTGACAACCCCTGACCCTGCTCGTGGCGCAACTGGTAGCGACTCACCGTATCGTGAGACACACCAAAGCGAAGCGCCACTTCCCGAACGCTTGCCCCCGCCAATAACGCCCCAACTACCCGTTCCCGCAAATCCAAACTGTAGGCTTTCATCCATAACAGATTACGCTATTATTCTCGGAGTAGCTATAAATAATAACTGGGCACGAGCCACATAATGCGGTTTTGCTCATAAAAGGTGTTATGTGATTTTGATGGACGCGGCTTAAACTGCGGGCATGAAACGAAAAATCGCTTTGTTGGCGTTGCCGTTGGTGTTATTTGCGCTGGTTTGGAGCGTAAAGTGGCGCATCGACCACCCGACGCCACCAACACCGACACAAGAGGACTTGAAGATTCGCGCACTATTGATGGATTACTCGAAAGTGGTAAGTTTCACCTACTTCCCCCCTAACCTAATTGGTTCTGTAATATACGACGCGGACATCCACCAAGATGAAATGAAACCGTTCATCGACTGCTTCTGTGTGTTGCCGAAAGCCCCTAAGACTCATCAAGTTGGAGTAGGAGAATTTGGATTCGCCTTTCACTTCGACAATGGACAAAAAAAGAATGAAATATCTGCAATCGTCAGGATAAAAACAGACAAGATCGGAGAGGAATTCTATGTGCAGAGTCCAACTGGCCCAATAAACCGTAATATCCATCCAGCAACGGCCAAGCTCTGGATTGCGCTCTTGTTCTCAAATCCGCGCATTGGCTCTGAACTGCGGGCACGGGGTATAAGACCTTAACGGATAAATTTTAGATTCAAGTGGTTGAAACATCTCAGATTTGAACGCGTTAACATAATTTCAATTATCCAGGCTTGTGGCTCTTTGAAGGTGAAAATTGGCGCTTTTTCGGTGTCAACGCGCGATTATCATTAAAAAGCCAGCTTTGCGGTGAGTTTAGGTCGAAAAGTTACACAAGCGCCAAACGGAAGAATACAGCGATGGCGCCTTTATTTCTGGCGATTTCCTCTTGACTCTCCTACAACTTGTTCACCGGTTAGCTGCTTCTTTTCTGTCAGTGATGCAGCGTGATTCGTCCGGCGTCAAGCGTTTCGGTGGCCTGACCCCTTAAACTTCACCCCGTGATTCTTCGCCAAGTCACCCTTTCCAACTGGCGCGCGCTGGAAAAGTTCGCCATGAGCTTGGAAACGGGTCTCAATATCCTCCAGGGCCGCAACGAGGCCGGAAAATCGAGCGTCGTCGAGGCCATCGACTGGGCTTTGCACCGCGATATTTCCGGCGCGCGGCTCAAAGTCGAGGAAATCCGCGCGATCATTCCCGCGCGCGACCCGAACGCGCGGCCCAGCGTGGAAATCGAGCTGGAATTTCCCGATTGCCGCGCGATTATCCTCAAAATTTTGTGCGAAGACGCGAATAAACGCGAATGTCGCCTCACCATTCGCCGCGACGGGCACGCCGACGAGTTTTTCGACCGCACCGAAGCCCAGACACGCCTGCGCGCGCTGTTTTCCGCCGATGGACTCGGCGAGGAGCGCGCCAGCATCGCGGGCGGCGCGCTTTTGGTAGCACATCAAGGCGAAAGCATCGACTTCTTAAGCGACGGACAGGCCGCGATTCGCAGTTCGATTGGCATCGGCAACGACGGCCAGATCGCGCTCACGGCGCGTTTAGAGCGCGCCAGAATTGCTTTGGAAGCGCTTCGCAAGCGCGAAATGCTGCAAGATTTGGAATCGCAAGCGATTGAAACCGCGCGCGCCGGAACCGACGCGGCGCGCGCGCGCGATGCGCTCAAACAATCGCGCGATCAGTTGGCGCATTTTGAGGCGGTCGAGCGCGAAATCGAGGAATTGCGCGCTGAGATCGAGAAAATCGAGGGCGAACTGGCCGAATTGGGGCCGCGCGAAATCGAAGCACAGCGGCGCGTCGAAAGTCTGGGCGCGCTTTTGGTGGCGCAGGGCGAGGCGGACAAAGGCGTTTTGCAGGCGCAAAGTGCGGAGCGCGAAGCGCGCGGCGTGTTGGACGCGGCACAGAATCGCGCCGGGGAAATCGCGCGGCTCCGCGATTTGCAAGCGCGCGCGCAAGAGGAATTGCAGGGCAGTCAAGCCGCGCTTTTGGCGGCAGAAAATGCGCTCAAAGACGCTCAAGGTTGCTGCGACGAGGCCGCAACGCGGCGCGACGAGACCCAGCAAAGCGCCGACGAAACCCGCCACTGCGCCGAAGCGTGGCGCCATTATCTCGCGGTTTTCGAGACGCGCGCGGCCTTGATGAACGAGCGGAAATCGCTCGAAGAACTCGAAAAACTCGGCGTTCTGGTGCGCGAAAAGCAACTCGCGCGCGATCAAACTTCGCGCGCGCCGAGTTTCGAGGCAATGCGCGGTTGGCGCGCGGCTTTCGCTCGCTGGCAGGATTTGGAACGCGAAGCCGCGCGCGGCGTGCAACTCGAAATTCTCGCTCAGAATGCGCTCGAAATCGGCTGGAAAGCCGATGGCGCGGCGCTTGAAAAACACTCGTTGCAACCCGACCAGCGCGCCAGTTTTGGCGCGGGCGGCGAGGGCGTTTTGAAAATCGCCGGTGTGGGCGCCTTCAAATTCAAAACCGGCGCGCGCGGCGTGTTGGAACTCAAAAACGAGGTCGAAATCGCGCGCGCCGCGCTCGAAAAGCTGCTCGGCGAATGGAAAATCGAGATTCAGCCGCAGTGGAGCGACGCCGCAGAACTCGCGGCCTTTTTCGAGCGCTGGGAAGCGCGGCGCAGCGCGTGGGACGAGGCGGAAACGGCGTGGAAAACTGCCGTTGATGACCTCAAACGCGAGGAAAATCGGGTCGGCGCGCTGTCCGAGGCGCAAAAGCGCGTTGCGGCGCGCGAACTCGAATATCAGGGCGCGAAACTGGCGTGTAAACCCTTCGAGGGCACCATCGAATTCGGCGACAAAAAGCGGCCCGAAGTGCGCGCAGCGTCGCTCGAAGCCGATGAAAACGCCAAGGGTGCGGGCGCGTTGGCGTCACGCGCGCGCAACGATGCCGCGACCTGCGCCCAGAAACTGCGCGACGCCGAAAGCCATTTCCACGATCTCAAAGCGCGTCCCGATGCCTTGCGCGCGGCGATGGCGAGCCGCGAAATCGAACTCGCGCGCCTGGAAAACGACGAAATTTCTTCGGAATCGCGCGCCGAACTTTTGGCCGAACTCAATCAGATGCTCGCCCGCGCGCGCCTCGAACTCGGCGAGGCGCAAGCCAAGCGGCGCGACATGGGCGACAGCGTTTCGCCGTGGAAATTGGAGGATGCGCGGCGCGGCGCGGCGGCTTTGTCCGAGGCGCGCGACGTTTTGGAAAAATCGCTGGTTGGCAAGCGCCGCGACCTGTTTCACGCGTGCGGACAGGACGCGGGAGCAGAAATCGAACGCCTCAAGGTGCAAATCGAGGATTTGGCGACCGAAACCGCGCGCCACGAGGCGCGACTGCGCGGTTTGATGCTGCTCGACGCGGCACTTCAGGCCGAACGTGCGCGGTTGTCGCGCGATTTGGCCGGGCCGCTCAACGAACTCATCGGGCCTTGGCTGTCCAACTTGCGCGGCAAGGAAACCAAGCTGTGTTTCGATGAAGCGGGCAGCAGAGTCGAATCGGTGTTGTCGCGCGAAGGCGAGGCGCTGCTTTCGCTGCCCTTTGGAGAGCATTCCGAAGGCTTCAAAGAGCAGGTCGCTTTCGCTTTGCGACTGATTTTGGCGCGTAGAATCGCCGAGCATTTGCCCTCGAAACGGTTGCCGATTGTGCTGGACGATCCGTTCACCCAAAGCGACCAATCGCGGCGCGGCGGTCTGGGTGAAGTTTTGGGCGAAGCCTCGAGCGCCTTGCAGATTTTGTTCGTGACCTGCCACACCGCGCCCGCTTTGGAAGCGAACTTGATTCGCCTCGGCGAGTGGGACGAAAAAGACGAAAAAACGGCGCCGCCCAAAAAAGCGGCGCCCAAAACTGCCAAGAAAATCGAGAAAAAGGCCGAGAAGATCGTGATGGAAAGCGCGCCGGATGCGGAGACTTTGGCGCTGTTTTAATAGCGAATGACTACTACCGGCAAACCGACACTTATTGCCGCGAAATGCTGCGGTTTTTGTCGATGATCGCCACTAAAATCAGCAGAAAAGCGAGTAAGCGCACCAAGTAGAGAAAAACATTGCCTTCGCTGTTCTGGGTGGTGAGAGCGAGCGCTAACCTCTGTCCGGCGAGGATGAAAAATGCCAGCGCGAACAATGAAAACAAGCGGTCGCGCGACTGTTTCCAGAATTTCAAGAAGAATAAGCCCACTACGATATAACCCATAGTTAGGGCGCCAGATATGAGTTGATTTACGTCGTTGATGCTATTCATTTTTCGTCCCAAATCAAACCGTAAATTAACAATAGTATCCCAATCAAAGCGGGCAGACTGCGAAGTAGAAAAAGGTCGGTTTCAGGAAATACGTTGGTGTCAATAAACAACAAAGCGTTATTGAATGCCAGTCCTACGAAGCACAAACCACTCCAGAACAACAGTCGCACCCGGCTTTGCCGGTAGGCGCGCAGCAAAAGCAGCGCGCAAGCCGAACTGGTGGCCGCGCACAGTAGATAAACGATGGCTGCCATTAGCTGTCCCTCCTGATGCGAAACGCGTCGGAAAAAGCGCGCAAATTGTCCGCAGGACGGGTGAAAATCAGCGCGATCACCGCGTCCTGGCGCACTTGATAGGCGCGGCCCAATCCCTCAACCAGGGCATTTTGACGCGCATCGCACGCGTAGCGATAAACAGCTTCAGGTTCAACGCTCAAAAACCCACGTTTTTGCAAGTCTGCCAAGCGCATCGCCACCGATTCAGGCTGGCGATGCAGTTTCTGACTGACATCGAGAGCGTTCCACCCGCGTTGCGGCGCAGCGGCGATCAGCAAAAGCACCTCCAACTGCTCCACGGAATTGATGTTGTCGTGGATGAATCGCTCGATTTCCCTGGTAATTTCGCCATTGCTCAACTCGCCTTCTCCTCGCGCCACGTTTACGCTTTGCCAACTCCTCTCACTCTTCATCGCCCGCGCCCGTCGTGTCCATCGAGCCGACGAAGAACTTGGAATCTTTCTTGAAAGCGGCCGGATAGCGCTCGTAGATGTTCCGCATTTTGGGCAAATCGAGGACATCGACGGCGCGTTGGCCGACATCGAGAGACGCGTCGATCATCACCATCAGGTTGCGCGGGTCGCAGGCGCGGAAAACGCGGTCGTCGGCTTTATACCAATCGACGACGTGATTGGACAGTTCCATCGCCGCCGGTTTGTCGATGCCGACTTTTCCGGCTTCATTGACGAAAATCTGCTTCCACAATTTCGTCGTCGGCCTATCAACCAGGACTTGATACAAAAGCCGCCGTTTGAAGGCGTCGTCGAGGATTTCTTCGTGATTGAGGTTGGTGGAAAGAAATAATCTTTGCAAAAACGGCGCGCGCATCGAGGAGCCACCCGCGAAACGGATGATGCTTTCGCGTTGTTCGAGCGGGTAGATGAACATATTGAGAATCATGTTGTGATCCTCGGTCTGGCGTCCCAAATCGTCGAAAATGAAGATGCCGTTGTTCGATTTGACGTGCGGCGGCGCGAAATACTGGCCGTCGAAGGTGATGTCGAACTGCGCGACTTTGAATTCGGTGCCCACGACCACAAGTGGCGGATCGGAAATCACCCAGCGGCGGTCGGGTTTGCCCGCCGTCGAAACCGAATTGGCGGTTTCGAGTTCTTCCTGTTTCATCAGATCGTCGCGCTGTTTGTGATAGGCCGGATCGAGAAGTTGGACGACTTTGGAGTTGTATTCGAAGGCGTAAGGGATCAAAACCGGCTCTTTGAGAAGTCGGTGCAAATTGTCGGTGATGAGCGATTTTCCGTTGCCGGGCGGCCCGTAATAAATCATCACGCGCTGCGAGTTGAAGCCTTCTTTGAGCGTGTATTTGAGGCTGTCGCGCATCGGATAAGACGAAAAAACGTCTTCCATTTCCTCGGTCGTGATGCGGCGCTCGCGCTTGGCCTGGGTTCGCACCATTTCGCAGTAGGACGCAAAGGGCACGGGCGCGGGGCCGACATAACCGTCTTCGGCTTCGACGAGGTTGACTAAATCGCGGCCTTTGGTCGTCAAATCGTAGTGGAGCGGAGAGGGCGTGTCGAGCAGTTCGCGTTTGTTGAGTCCAACCAGAATATCGCGGAAAACATTGACGGAAACTTTGAGAATATCGGCGAGTTGGTCTTGATTCTGTGGGCCTTCCTGCTTGATGATTTTGAGCAGCAAACCTTCCAACACGCGGTAGGAGATGCCGGACTCCTTGAAAGTTTTGGGCTGTTCGGGACGAAACAGACCGCCCATTTTGATGGTGGTCGAAGGGTCGTTGATGCGCGTCCAACCCTGCGCGGCCTCGCCGTTTTCGGACGGCATCGGAAGGCCCGACGCGGGCATTTCGTTCGATTCTTCGTATTCGTCGTCTGGATGCGAGGCCGGGTCGGTGCCGGGAAGCGTGCCCGCTCCCATTTGCTGTGTCTTGAATTGGTCGAGCGCGGCGCGCGCCGCTGCGGAAAGTGCCATAAATTGAAACCTGCTGTTTTTAGAAAGAGGGTTTGGAGTAGCGCCGCGAGGCGCGTTTAGAAAGCGCCATGCCTTCCAAACGCGCCTCGCGGCGCTACCACAAACCTTCCGAATCACATGAAAAAACCACTCATCATTTTTTTGGCCCTTTTACTGGCCCAAGGACAAAAAGTTCGCGCCACCAGCGCGCAGCACGGCGCTTCACCAGAAATTTTAGCCGAAGCGACAGCGGAAACCATCGAAATCGGCAGGGTTCGTTTGCAGAATATCAAAGGCGGCGTCATCGAAGGCTCGCGCGACGCCGGATTGACGTGGACGCCGATTGGCCATATTTTGCAGCCGGTTATCAAAGTCAATCGCCGCGGCTTCAACGCCTCGAAATACGGGCCGGTCGGCAGCGTGGTGGCAACGGCGGTGAATGCGATCCATCTCAAAGCGGGCAATAACGTCGAGGAAAATCGCGGCGTGATCTGGAGTTTGTCACCGCTCGCCGAAACCGAGGCCGGAAAAAACTCGCTGCAAAGCGAAGTTTCGCCGCAAAGCGCGGCTTTCACCGATATTCCCGGCGGCAGCGGACTTTTCGGCGGGTTTTTCACGCCCTTTGTCGGCAATCCGATTTTTCTCGACAACGACCGCAACAACCAACTCACGCCGCTGCCCGATGGTTATGTGCCCAAACTCGGCGAATCGTGGGTGATCGAGGTGCGGCGACCCCAGCGTTATCCGCGCGAAATCGTCTTTGAAAACCGTTTCGGCGGCCTGATTACCATCCAGTATCGCGGCGAGCAGCCCAAAGTCATCGGCACGGTTTTGCGGCCCGTGGTGGGCATCGGTCGCTTCGTCGGCTCGTATTTTTCCGATGTCGGGCGTTTGCGCGCCAATCACAACGGCGTCATCGACGTTTCGACGAGTCCGCGCGGCGTGGTGGGCAGTTTTCAGATCGTGCCCGCCAATCACGCGCAAAGTCCAGAAACGCACTACATCCGCGAACTGACGCAGTGGATGGTGGTCGGGCCGGTTTCGGCGCTCGATGCCTCGCCCGAAGGCGCCGCGCCGCTGTTTTCCCGCTTTTTGCGCCCGCGCTACGATGTGAGCGACATTTCGGATCCCGATCCGGTCGAAGGACTCGCGGGCCGCTTTTATTTCGACGTGAAAAAAATCGGCAAAGCCGATTTCGAGCCGATGCCGAGGTTGTGGGTTCTGGCCAGCAAACCGTTGCCAAGTTGGGCGGGAACAGCGCTCAAAGATGTCGAAAAAATCCGCATCGTGTTTCCGTTCGTGTGGGATGAAGTGCCAAAAGCCGCAACCGCCGAGCTAACGCCCGCTTCCAATCCCCAAATTCCTCTTGCCGTTGAGAAATTGGAAGAGGGCGCAAGCCCCGCTCCCCTGGGCACGCCTTAAAATACCAAGCCATGAATCTTTTCAATCTCGAATCCGAAATCGCCGTTGTCATCGGCGGCACCGGCGCGCTCGGCGGCGCGATGGCGCTCGCTTTGGCAACTCATGGCGCCAAAGTCGTCGTGGTGGGCCGCAACGCCGACAACGGCGCGGCGCGCGTGCGCGAAATCAAAAAAGCGGGCGGCGTCGCCTCATTTCAAAGCGCCGACGCGCTCAAACGCGTCTCGCTTCAAATCGCGCGCGATGAAATCGTCGGTAATGTCGGCATTCCCACCATTTTGGTTAACGCCGCGGGCGGCAACAAGCCCGAAGCGACCTTGCCTCCCGGCGCCGATTTTTGCGAGTTGCCGCTCGAAGCCTGGAAAAGTGTTTTCGACCTCAATCTCGTCGGCGGCGCGCTTTTGCCGTGTCAGGTTTTCGGTGAAACCATGCTGCAAAACGGCGGCGGCAGCATCATCAACGTCGCGTCGATGGCGGGCATGATTCCGCTGTCACGCGTTGTCGCCTATGGCGCCTCCAAAAGCGCGGTCATCAACTTGACGCAGTTTTTAGCGCGCGAATGGGCGCAAAAGGGCATTCGCGTCAACGCGCTTTCGCCCGGTTTTTTCCCCGCCGAACAGAACCAAAAGCTGCTTTTCAACGACGACGGCACTTATTCGCAGCGCGGCGGGCAAATCATCGCGCACACGCCGATGGCGCGCTTCGGCAAAGCCGACGAACTCGCGGGCGCGACGGTTTTTCTGGCCTCGAAAGCGGCGTCAGGCTTCGTGACGGGACAGAATTTGGTGGTCGATGGCGGTTTTTCGGCGACGACGATTTAGGAGAATTTCATGAAAAGTCATTCTGGCCGCAAAGTAATGATTGTGGCGATTTGTATCGTTTTTTCCTTTTGGCATTTATAATATCCCGATCTTGGAAGCAGAACAATTGTTTAAAGAATGCGATGGATGTGGTAGGGAAATAGAATGGATTTATGTGGCAGGAAAGGGTTACGATCCCAAAGTTAGGTAGTGGTCAAATGCGGAGGGACAACGAACCGCGAGCGTGAGCGACCGGCTCTTGTTATGAACGTCCAAGCACAGCCGGTC
>JAABUN010008244.1_pt1 | contig 10753 bp, 10 predicted proteins | sample 5559311 | NCBI WGS metagenome assembly JAABUN01 (sample SAMN10711877, study PRJNA513370) | rock metagenome | isolation source: Antarctica rocks | place: Antarctica: Victoria Land, Siegfried Peak sud
GATTTGCACACCCTCAAGCATGAGTAGGGCACGGTGTATCGCCGGATACCAGGCTGCCAATACGTTGGCATGATGTCTTGGACAGAACGCGCCCTACCGGGGCTGTCCGCCCGTTCAGACATGCGTATTGAGAAACGGAGCATTAGAAACTGATACCGAAATAGGCTTCAAATGCTTCCTTGAGTGCAGTGCAGAGGTCGCCCCACGTGGGAACACTGCTTAACGCGGATGGAGCTAACTCCAAGCCGATAAACGATGCCAAGACGTCATGTTGCGTGGCCATCTCGTTTCCCCGCGAGCTTTGTAGGTTGGTGTGCGCTTCTAAAAGCCTCGCCGCCGCCATTGTGAACGCAGCTAACTCAGTCAAGGTAAGGGGTTGCTCGAGCTGTAGCTCGAGGCATTGAAAACGTCGCGAGCCGGGTGCGAGCGCGCCAGCAACTACTAAAAGCTGCGCGGTAACAAAGAGCGGATGACGGGGTGGTAGATCGGTGGTCCAGGCGAGCGGTGCGCCCCGTATCAAAAGTTCGAGTTGAAGTCGTCGTAAGTAAGTCGTGTTTGTCCAGACGTCCACTGGCTTGTGGCCTGTCTTCTGGCACCACGCCATAAGCGTCCCTGCTGCTTCCCCTATAGCCCATTCGACTGGATGCAAGCGGTACGCACCGTTAGCAAGGTGTGTCGTGCCGATGTTTTTGCAAGCCGCAGCGACGTTGTCAGGATAGGCGGGCAAAAGGCTCCCCAACGGAATCTGAAAGGGTCGCGTCGGCTCGAACAGTGTGGTCGCCGCGTTAGCCACGCAGCGGTGGAGGTCCAGCTGATACCAACCGATGCCCACGGCGTCGGCAAAAGCAGCCGCCCGGGCACCCTTCTGCACTGAAGCGCTGAGGTGTCTTTCGGTTACGCGCGTCCGGGCGACGAGGCGGCGCGATTCGCGGATGTAGGGCGCTTTGGAAAGACCGTCTTGGGTGGCCATCACGTCGCGCCTGAGTTTCAGCTCCGGGTAGCCGCAGCCGCCGTCGTCGCGGGGAGCTTCGGTCTGCAACCAGTAGAGAAAGCCGAGGGCTTGCGCTCTGGCCTCCGCGAGCGCTTGCGCCTGCCGCTCGGGCGAAACGTCTAGCAGCGTCTCGTAGAAATAGTCGTTGCTCTCCCAGTTGATGAGGGATACGTCGTGGGGGAGCCCAAGGAGTTCGGCGTCGAGCAAGCGGCGGTAGCTCCAGAAGGGCAACTCTCCGGAAGGGCCGCGGTCGAACATCCGAAACCGCTTTTGCTGCACCGAGCCGGGGTTAAGCTCTAGGCTGTAGAGCCCAGCGTCACGGAAACGCGTGTATCCCTCTGGTTGAGGGATAGTGTGCACCTCGCCCGAACAGTACTCTACTGCGAACCCGAAGGTGAAGCTCTGCACCTCGCGGGGCCTGGCTGTTTCGGGCGCGGCAGGTTCGCCTGTGTCGGCGCGCGCTTCGGCACCGGTTACGTAGGGTGCACCGACGAGCGGCAGTAGATCGCCGAGGTCGGTTGCGTCGAGGAAGAAATCCGCCTCGAGCCTTATCGTCCCTCCCTCGCGGGCGTTCAGCTCGACCGCCACGACAGCGCCGAGCTCGAGTTCGGCGTGTGCTGGCGTGCTGTTGTAAAGAACGGTAAGCTGCCCGCACTCGAGATAAGGACGAAGCATCTCGCCAATAACCTCGACGCCGACACGTGGCTCGAAACAGAGACGGCTGACCCAACCCTTGCCGGGGTTGAGCGGCGCACCGTCCGGCATCGTCTCAGGTACGCTGTAGACACGACGGTAGTGCGTGCGCACCCGCTGCCGCAGCTCGGCGTAGCGGCGGGTGGCCCCAAAGGTTTCGATGTAGCCGTGTTCGTCTAGGGGCGCCACCCCCTGACTTGTCAACTGCGTTTCTTACCACCCAGCCAATCCGACGCCTCGGTCAGAACGACATATGTTCCCATCTCCAGCGCGGCTAGTGCCGCAGCAACCCCTCCCAAACTGCCGCCGATAATAGCGAGCTCCGTCCTCAGCTTCATGGCCTGCACTCACTGGATTGAAAGGTCATGCCAGCCCACGCTGCTGCGCCCAAAAGGCCTGCGTCTTTGCCGAGCGCCGCGTGTACAATCTCCGGGCGTACGACTTCCGGAAACGCCGCGAGCGCGTCTTGAACTCGCGTCAGGTAGCCGCGGCGCAGGCCCACACTGCCGCCCAAGGCGATCCGGGTAACGCCTAAAAGCGCTGCCACGTCAGCGAGCTTGGCGGCTACGAGCGCGGCGCTCTGCGTGTAGAGGGCGTCGGCATCCGCGTCGCCAGCTTCGGCGCGCGTTGCTAGGACCTCTGCGCGGCCCCACCCTCTTGCCGCTGCCGCGTGGTCTAGGGCGCGGCCAGACGCGACGTACTCGAGCGGTCCCTTATCGGTATGGGTAAACCCGAGTTCGGCCTCTAGGCCGTTGGCGGCAAGGTGGAGCCTTCCTCCCAACACCAATCCACCCCCGATGCCCGTAGATACTGTGACAAACAAAAATTCGCGCACTCCTCTCCCGCTACCGTAAAGGTATTCCCCCCAGGCAGCCGCGCAGGCGTCGTTCAGCACCGTCGTTGGCAGAGCCGTGCGCTCGGAGAGTGCTGCGCGCAGATCGAACCCGGTCCAGCCCGGAAGCGTCGTTTGGTTTAGCGGGTACGTTTTTCCGTCCACTACACGACCGGTCATAGCGACCCCGAGTCGAGCCGGGTTCGTGGACAAGGTGTCCTCGACAAGCGCCATGGCTGCCGCTACCAAGTGCTCGGGCGCACGCACATCAGGGGTCGCTTCTTCCGCACGCCACACTACCTGACCGTGCTGCACCAGCGCCGCCGCCATCTTTGTGCCGCCGATGTCGAGGGCGAGGGTAGGAGGCTCAGCGCTCATGGACCTCAAAGGGGAAGACGCCTGTGAAGAGGCGCGGCCACGCAAGGCGTGGCTCCTGCCAGATCAGATTCAGGCCGGTTGCGGCAAAGTGCCTTTGCCACAGCCCGTGTGCTAGGGGCTCGAGCCGCTCGGCCAGCTGTCTCTCGGCTTCCGCAGTGCGTGGACCCAAGTCGAAGGGGTCCGGTTCTCCGAGTGCGCGGCGCACCTCTTCACGCACTCGCCCCTGATATAGGTAATCGTCAACCAGGCGGCCGAAACACGCCTCGGCCCACCGCTCCCGGTGAAGCACCCTGCCACTGATAAGGCCCTGTGCGATGGCGCTTCCGAGCGAGTTCCCCGCGGTATTCCAAGCCGCAAAGCCTGCCAGCTCGGCCAAAGGGAGCGTCTCTAAAAGCTGCATCAGGCGCAGCTCGGCACCGTTGGGGTAGGCGATATCGGCGACGCTGACGCGCCTCCCCTGGGATAAACAGCGTTTGATAAAGTCCACGAACTCGGGCAGGTGCCGCTCGGCGGTGTCGACCGTACCGTAGTCGGGCTGGCTTCCGGCCTGGGCGCTGCCGGGGGTGTTGACCGCGAGCACCAGCTCGGCCTCGGCCAGGGTGTCCACCTGTAGCGCGCCCGCCGCGCGCAGGTGCGCCTTGACCAGTTCGCCAGCGCAGCGGTCTTCGTAGAGGAGCCTGGCGCTGGCCCCGGCCGTGCCAGCGTAGCGTACATACACCGTCGTGGGCATTCGTTGCAGGGCGCGGGCAACTAAGGTCGTGGGGACTTCGTCGGCACCAGGATAGATGTCCAGCTGTCCCCAAACACCGAGGGTGTCGGCTCTGGCCTCGAGCGCGCGCCGGTCAAACGAGGCCAGCCCATACTCGCTGGTGTCGTCCAGGGTAAGGCAGAGATGCTCGAGGACGCCCTGGCTTGCCAGCTCCAGCGCGGCCAGGTGCAGCGCGTGGTTGCGCCAACGGGTCGCCAGCCAATCCTCCAGTACACTCTGGGGCAGCGCTTCCCGAATCCTAGCCAACGCTATCTCACCCTCGGGCGAGGGGTACCGGTCGGCGCGGTCGAACGCCTCGCTGTACCGCCGGAGTTGCGTGCCATGTTCGCCGTAGTACGACTTCTCCTCGAAGGGATCGTTGTCGTGCGCGACCCGGACGATAACGCCGCCCGCTAGAAGCCTCAGCCTCGGGTGCCGCTTTTTGAGGTCGCGCAAGAGTTCCAGCTTTGTGCGCGCCCCCTCGAGTGTGTCGCCAACCCGCCGCGCCGGAATCATGCCGCCCAGACAGAGCGTCTCGAGCGAAACGATGAGGGCGTCGGCAACGGCAGCGTGGTCGATCAGCCAAGCTTTTAGGGCGCTGAAGTTTCCAGGTTGATTAAGTGCGGGCAGCGCCTCGGGCGGGGGAACGAAGACGGTAATCCCGGCGGCCCGAGCCAACGTGGCCGGGAAGTCCAGGGTCGGTGGGCGCGTGTCGGGGGGGATGAGGAGCAGGTTCACACGCTTGTCCGGTCAGGGGTTGCGATCGGTGACGGCCTGGGCCGTAGCGGCCACGGACCTCTGGGCACCTTGCTTGCGAAGCAGCAGGCTCGCGTAAAGCACGTCGAGCAGCAGGAGCTGTCCCATCTTGCTGGCGATGGAGCCGCCCGTCAACGGTGACTCGGAACTCGCGGTATAGAGCATGATGTCGGCCAGCGCCACCGCCGGACTCTTAAGCCGCTGGCTTACCACGACGGTTGTAGCACCCCGGGCGCGCGCGAGCTCGAGCACTTTAAGCGTGTCGAGCGTCGAACCCGAACGCGTCAGGCTGATCAGGACTGAGGCTTGGGGCAGTGTCGCCGCAGTCATCGCCGCGAGGTGCGCATCGGTAGGTGCCAAAGCGTGGTAGCCGAGACGGAGAAATTTGTACGCGAAATCTCCTGCGGTGACGCCGGACGCGCCCGCCCCGTAGATGAGCACCACCTCGGCTTTTAAGAGTGCCCCGACGACATCCTCAAGCGCTGTCGGGTCAAGGGACGCGCGCGTCTCCCGCAACGCCAGACTTGCCCCTTGGGTGACCCGCTCGAGGAGTTCAGGTAGGCTGTTCTCGGCGTAGACTTCGCTCCGCTCGGGCTGCGTGGCAAGGTCGGCAGCTAGCGCCAGCTTGAAGTCTTGAAACCCCTTGAAGCCCAGGTCACGGCAGAGCCGAATGACGCTTGCTTCCCCAACTTTGGCTTCATCGGCAAGCTCGGTGATGGACTGATAGATAACTTCCCGAGGACGGGCCAACACAGCCGACGCAAGCCGCCTGAGAGCTGGGGTCAGATGGTCTACTTCGGCGCGAAGCTTAGACATTGCGCCTATCTGCAAGGTGGCGTCCGGCAGCATCACTAGGAGCCTAGGAGCGCATGAGGGTGGAGCGCGCTGAGAAACGACGCTGTAAGCACCTCGGGGCGGGTGATGGCGCTGCCGACGACCACAGCGTACGCGCCGCGCGCCAGTGCTTCCTGCGCTTCAGCCGGGGTGCGGATGCGTCCTTCGGCCAGCGGGCGAATTCCCCGCGCTGCCAGGCTGGCCACGAGTCCCAAGTCGGGCCCTTCAAGCGCTGGGCTGTAGCTCGTGTAGCCCGAGAGTGTGGTGCTGACTAAGTCGGCACCCGCCTCAAGCGCCGCTTCCGCCTCGGCTACCGTCGAAACGTCGGCTAACGCCAGCTTCGAGCGCAAGTGAATCTCGTTTATCAAGTCGCCCACGGCGACCGGACGAGGGCGCGCCGTCGCGTCGAACGCGATGATGTCTGCGCCCGCCTTGTCAATAGCGGCAACGTCGCTCACTTCGGGGGTGATGTAGACCTCCTTGAAGTCGTCTCGCCGTTTGATCAGACCGATGATGGGCAGGTCGGTGTCAGGTCTGACCGCCGCGATGTTGGCGGCCCCTTCTAGCCGCAGGCCGCCAGCACCTCCAAGTAAGGCAGCACGAGCAAACGCACGGATGTAGTCGGGCGCGTTGAAAGGGCTGTGAAGGTCGGCCTGACACGAAACGATAAGGGAACGCTCTGCAATCATATGACCTTCTAACCTTTCACCGAGCCAGCCAGGCCCTCGATAAAAAAGCGTTGCAGCACCAAGAATATGAGAATAACCGGGATCATCGAGATGACGGTAGCCGCCGCGATGTTGCCGAAGTTGAGTGCAAGGTCACCTACGGTGAGGCGCGATAGTGCGACCGAAAGCGGAAACTTGTTCGCGTCGCTGAGGACGATAAGAGGCCACTGGTAGATGTTCCACATGGCCACGAACTCCAGAATCGTTACTGTAAGCAAAGCGGGACGCACCAAAGGCAGCATAATCTGCCACCACAGCACGAACTCGTTGGCACCGTCGATACGGCCAGCATCCTCGAGCTCTCTGGGGATGGACAAGAACGCCTGCCTGAGCAGAAATACGTTAAACACCGTGATCGCGTTAGGTAGTACCACGCCCAAGAACGTATCGGTCAAGTTGAGCTGAACCAACGTAATAAAATTGACCACAATATTGAGGGTATTAGGCAGCACCAGCGTCGAGACGATCAAGAAGAAGACTATGTCACGTCCCGGAAAGCGGATACGCGCCAGCGCGTATCCTGCTGTAGCCGACATCGCCAGGTTGGCGAACACGCCCCAGAAGGTGATCACCGATGTGTTCCATAAAAACCTCGGCATGTTCTGGGCGCGCCAGACGTCCGCGTAGTTTTCAAACGAGACCGGATTGGGTAAGAGCTCCGGAGGATACGCCAAGATATTTTGACCGCTTTTGAGCGATGTGGACACGAGCCAGAGAAACGGTCCCACACACAATATAGCAAAGAGTAATAGGAGCGCGTAGAGAAGCAGCATGGTCGCAAAACGCCGGGGGGCGAAGCGGCGCGGCCTCTTCCTTTGAGTCGTAAGAACAGCCATCAGTAGTAGTTCAGCCCGCCTCGGCGGTTGAAGATAAAGACGCCTATAGAGGCCGTCAGCACCACCACGCCGAGGGCCAGCCCGACCGCCGCAGCGTAGCCGAAGTCGAGCTGCTCGAACCCGGTCCGGTAGAGGTAGGCGTTGGCGACCATTGTCGAATCGATAGGGCCGCCGCGCGTCATCACCCAGACCTCATCGAAGACGCGCAAGGCCGCGATGGTCGAGAGCAAGCTGCAAAGCAGCACATAAGGACGCAACAGCGGAATGGTAATAAACCAGAGGTTTTGCACCTTGGTGGCACCATCGATTTCGGCGGCTTCCCCTAATTCGGCGGGAACGGATTGCAGCCCCGCCAGATAGATGATCATGTAGTAGCCCAGCCCCTTCCATAAGGTGACCGCCATCACCGCCCAGAGCGCGACGCGCGGGTCGGTCAGGAAACCGATGGGGTCGAGCGGATGGATCGCGCCGATGGTCGCCAAAAAGCTATTGATCAGACCGCGATCCTGGTAGAGCCACTTCCAGGTGATCGCCACGGCCACCATCGAGGTGACGACAGGAATGTAGTACATCACGCGGAAGACGGAAGTTCCGGGCAGTTTCTGGTTGAGCAAGACGGCCAGCGTGATGGATAAAAGCTGTAGCGGCGGCACCACGGCCAGGTAGAGCAGCGAGTTTTTCATAGCATTCCAGAAGTTGGCATCGTTCCAGAGCCGCTCGAAATGGGCCAAACCGACGAAGGTGGGCTCGAGCTGTAGCGACACGTCGAAAAATGCCAGCGGAATACTCAGGATAATCGGGTAGATCGTAAAAACGGCGAATATGACGACGGTAGGCAAGATAAATAACCAGCCGATGAGAGCCCGGCGGCGCACAGCGGCACCGTGAGCGCGCCTTCCCGGGGCTGATAAAGACAAGTCGGCTATGGATTGGTTAGGTGGTAGAGCCATACACAACCTCTAAGAAGTCATAGAGCGACGTAGAGCCGGACACGGATGACACGACCCGCATGAGGCTCCACCTCCGCTTCGCCTAACGGCTCAGAATCTCCGCGACCGCCTGTTCGGCATCGGCGAGTGCCTGCGCTGCATCTTTTTGCCCGAGCATCGCCTCGGCAAAACCTCTGCGTACTTCCTGCTTGATGTCCTCACGCACCTGATTGTCGAACCCCCGCTCGATGGACTCGGCCTGGATGCAGCGCGCCTGGCCCTCTAGGGACTCCTGATCGCTACAAAAGAACGGGTCGGCAGCAGCCTCTTTGGTAGAGGGAAAGACCGACACGATCTTAGAAAAGGCCAACTGGTTGGCGTCGTTTGTGACCCAGTTGGCGAGTTCAATCGCCAACTCGACATTGTCGCTGCCCATAGGCACAACCATGTTCTGGATCGCGTTAGGGATGATGCCCGTTTCGGTCTGTGGGTAGGGCGTGATCCCTAAGTTGGCGTAGACGTCGGGACCGTCCGACTCGACGGTGCGAATGAACTGAGGCCCGGTCACGAGCATCGCTGACTGCCCGCCAACAAAGTCGCGGATGGACTTTTCGTAGTCGAAGTTAGCGGCCTCGCGGCTCACCGCGCGGCTCTCGACCGCATCGACGTAGATTTGGAGTGCGCCTACGCCCTCCGGCGTATTAAACGCGGGCGCGCTACCGTCTCCGGTAAGGATGCTTACCCCGTTTTGCACCAGCCAGTCTTCAGGGAAGGGCAGTGGCGTGATGCCTTCGAGCAGCGTGGTCTCACGGATGGTCAGCGCCGTGCTGAAGGCTTTTTCATAGGTCGTCGGGGGTGCTTCAGGGTCGAGACCTGCTTGTTCGAAGATGGCCTTGTTGTACATTAGAACAGTCGGTGCTTGGTACCAAGGGAAGGCGTAAACCTGCCCGTCCATACTACTCGACTCGAGCAGGTTGTCGAAGTAGATCGAGAGCTGTTCCTCGCTCGCAGCCTCGCTTAGGTTGACCAAGGCACCCTGCTCTTGGGCCTGCAACATTCGTGAGGTGTTGAGGTTGACCACGTCAGGAGCGCGGCCCGCCGCAACTGACGCAAAGAATCTGTCGGGAAAGCCGCCGTCGGGTAGGTCTACCCAGTTGACCCTAACTCCCTCATGCTCGGCTTCGAAGCCGTCGATGACTCCGTTGATGTAATCATCAAAGGTTGGTGACAGGGCAAGTGTCCACATCTCGAGTTCTACCTGTTCTTGAGCTGAGACATGGAAAAGGCAAAAGAGCGTAACAAGGGTCAGCAACACGCGTTTCATAAACCTCCCGTACGGCCCCGTGTGAGGATACAACAGCACATAGTTAGTTATAGAACACGCTTCAAGCCGGTTACGCCACTGTACATTTTAGAGTATATTTTTGTCAAGGATAAATTTTTTGGAGTGAAACTTCAAACTATAATGGTTATGTGATGAACATTTCAGTATCTTCCAGAGTGGCGGTAGGTTTTAGGAATTAGCTGAGCAGAAAGCTAAACTGACAAGTCTATTTTTGAGTTTCGACGCAACGTGAGGCAAGCCTTGCCGGAAACGACGAATCCAGCGGCCTGTCACGTTATAGCCTCTGGTGTTTTCAGGAGCACGTGGGATGGGATATTGGGGTAGACAGTTACCGTTTGAAAGGCGTTGAGAAACGAGGGGTGAGGAGGCCATGCTCAACCCCTCGTCGCGCTAGCGGTGACTGGGTTCGGCCGAGTTACGATAGAGATCCACTGTAAGGTCGTCTGTCATGGCGTCCGATACACCCGTTGCTGCGCCGGTCAGGATAAAGAGCGCCGTGCCCTCCACACCACTACCGGCAGGGTAGGTCATATAGCCTTCACCCTCCGGTTTAAAGTTGCCTGCGGCGAGGTCATAGAGGTGCGGCACGTAGAAGGTCGGGTAGACGGTGACCTTGCCGCGAACCTGCTCTAGAAAAGGATTGCCGATAGCCTCGACGCTTGCCAAGCTCGTAAGCCCGGTAAAGGCGGTTCCCCAGTGCGATTTCTTTGTATGTTCTATGCCGTTAACGAGCGCGTTGACTGCACACAAGAAGTGATCTTATTTTCGTAAGTTAGCGCCTACAAAGATGAGATCCGCCTCTCTTCTTGGACTAGACGTTTAACGCTCTTGGCAGGCCTCTACGACGCTTTCGGGGGTCTTGGCTATCGAGAGCTGCGAGATCGGGAAGGTGGCAATCTCCTCGGTTTCGCCAGCTGTGGGAGAACTGGGGTTGATGTTGACCTTCACGAAGATCGGGGCGTCGGTGGGGTCTTTGTCATCGGCGAGCGTGCCGTAACTCACGGTGCCGTCCTCCACGAAGCTGCTTATGAGAAAACTGTCTAGAGAGGTTCTGACAAACGATCCCAGGGTCACCTCTTGACCTACGGGCGCGCGCGCTAGTTGCTGTACGAAGCCTGTTAGACCGTCGCCGATAATCGCTAGAAACTCGCTGTCGGTGTAGTCGAAGGCGGTGATGACGGGACGGATGCCGAGGCTCTGACCCGCATCGACTTGGGCAACCTGAGATACGGCACCCGTGGTGACGTCGACGAGCGCGGTGTAGGGGCGCACGACCTGCTGCCGGAACTCGGTGATACGTAGCTGCTGACCGTTCGTGCCCGGCACGAAGCGGATGTCATCAGGCTCGAAAGGCAGCTCGAACTGCACGATCTCGGTTGCTGCCCCACCTAGCGGGTCGATGGTGTAGAGGGCGCTGAGGGTGGTGTCGTCGCCCGCTAGCAGTACACCGAGACCGAAGAGGGTGCCGTTCGGCGCGTAGTCGATGCTGCGTAAGGCTTCCGGTGGCGTACCCGTAATAGGGAGCACCGCCCTGGCACCGGGCTGGTTCATAGTGGCGACGTTGAAGAAGGTGAGCTGCTGCACCCCTCCCTCAGTAGCTAAAGAGGTCAGCTCGAGGCCCCCTTCAGGCGGCTCGACAACCGGCCCGCCAGGTACGGTGTCTTGAACGCAGGCACTTAGCAG
>JAABUN010008245.1_pt1 | contig 10753 bp, 6 predicted proteins | sample 5559311 | NCBI WGS metagenome assembly JAABUN01 (sample SAMN10711877, study PRJNA513370) | rock metagenome | isolation source: Antarctica rocks | place: Antarctica: Victoria Land, Siegfried Peak sud
CGAGGTGACGCCGGTGTCGGAAGTCTGGGCCGTCATGCCGATGGTGAAGGCGTAGTAGCAAAGTCCCAGTACGTGGTGGGCGCCGCGCCGGGAAAGTCCAGCCCGCCGAGCAGGTCGGGCGGGTCGGTGGCGCGGTCTTCGCTGAAGTAGGCGTGGGCGTAGCGCAGGGTGAAGAGCGTGTGCAGCAGCCAGGCCCCGAAGATGGCCACCACCGAGACGGCCACGTGCGCGAGCTGCTCGCGCGGGGGCAGGGCCTTGATGCCGCGCAGCAGCAGGGCCACCGCGAACAGGCTGGCGCCGGCGGCGGCGAGCACGGCCCCGAACGTGGCGGTGCGGCCCGGGTCCTCGCCGGTGGCCACGCGGCGAATGTGGGCCGCGTCGGCCCGGAAAATGGTGGGCCGCGTCAAGGCCAAAACGGTGAGGCAGAAGCCGTCCCAGCCGGCCACGGCGCGCGGGGCGGTCCGGAAGTCGGCCGGGGCCAGCCAGGCGCAGAGCGCCCCGACGGCTAGGGCCCCGCCGACGCGGCGCAGCGCCGGCGAGGCAAGCACCCGCCGCGGGAGCGACGGGCGCGGAACGGGTTGGGGGGTTACGCCTGCGGCAGTTCAGGGGGCGTTATGGCGTCGTGAAGGGCACGCAGCCGCGCAAGGGCCCAGTTCAAACAGCCTAGGGTGCCGTCGAGCTCCACCAGGATTTGAACCGGAGGCTGGTTTGGGTGAGGAAGTGACGCGGAATTTTCTGCAATTGCTGCCTTCACAGCTTGGTACCGCCTGCTATGGCTTAAGTCCACGCTGCAAAGCTCTTGCAGCCCCACGCCCAGCGCGGCGGCCAGCCGACGCAATGCGTCCGGCGGGGGCACGACGTAGCCTTGTTCGTAGCGGCCGAGGGCATGCCCTGGGAGGCCCGTCTTTTTTGCTAATGCGGCTTGCGTGAGCCCCGCCTGGCGTCGTAGGAATCGCAGATTTTTAGCGACGTGCATCATGGACAGCGTTATTCTTAGACCAGCTCCTTAAAAAAAAGTCAGCGTCAAGCCGAGCGCCGCCCGGCGCTTTTTTAGTTACTCGTTCTACTTGCGGGACCGTTCCATTTTGCTGCTGTATACCCACTCGTACACGGTGGGCAAAATCAGCAGCGAGAGGATGGTGGCCGTAATCAGGCCCCCAATCACGACGATGGCCAGCGGCTTCTGCGTTTCGGAGCCGATGCCGTGGCTCAGGGCGGCCGGCAGCAGGCCCAGCGAGGCCATGAGGGCGGTCATCACCACCGGGCGCAGCCGGCTTTTGGCGCCTTCCTTGATGGCGGGCACCAGGTCCATGCCCTCGCGCAGGTTTTGGCGGAACTTGTTCACCAGAATCACGCCGTCCTGGGTGGCCACCCCGAACAGGGCGATGAAGCCCACGCCGGCCGAGATGCTGAAGTTGACGCCCGTGAGGAGCAGCGCCGCGATGCCGCCGATGAGGGCAAACGGCACGTTGAGCAGCACCAAGGTTGAATCCAGGGCGTTGCCGAAGGAGATGAACAGGATAAAGAAGATGGCCAGGATGCTGATGGGCACCACGATGGAGAGCTGCCGCTGGGCCCGCTCCTGGTTTTCAAACTCGCCGTTCCACTGGGTCCGGTAGCCCTGGGGCAGGGCTACGTTTTTGGCCACCAGGGCCTGGGCTTCGGCGATGGTGCTGCCCAGGTCGCGGCCCCGCACCGAAAACTTCACGGCGATGAAGCGCGAGTTGTCCTCGCGGTAGATGAAGGCCGGGCCGGCCACGTTCTCAATCGTGGCCAGCTCGCCGAGCTTGATTTTGCCGCCGTTGAGGGTGGGCACCAGCAGGTTGCCGATGGTGCCCATGCTGGAGCGCGCGGCCTGGTCGTAGCGCAGGCGCAAGTCGAACTTGCGCTCGCCCTCGTACACCGAGCTGACGGCCTTGCCGCCGATGGCCAGCTCAATCACGGCGTTGGCGTCGGCCGCGGCCACGCCGTACTGGGCCATCTTGTCGGGGTCGAGGGTGATGCGCAGCTCCGGCTGCCCCAGGTTGCGGAACACGCCGAGGTCTTCTACGCCCTTCACCTTTTTCAATTGCTCGTACACCTGGGTGGCCTTTTTGTCGAGGATGTTGAGGTCGGTGCCGCTGATCTTTACCGCTAGCGAGCCCTTCACGCCCGACACGGCTTCCTCCACGTTGTCGGAAATCGGCTGCGAAAAGTTGAAGTCCACGCCGCGGTACCGCGCCAGGGCCCCCTGCATCTCGGCAATCAGCGCATCTTTCGTGATGTTGCGCTTCCACTCGTCGGCCGGGTACAAGTCCACGAAAAACTCCTGGTTGAAGAAGCCCGTGGCGTCGGTGCCGTCGTTGGGGCGGCCGGTCTGCGAAATCACGCCCCGCACCTCGGGGTAGCGCTCGAACACCTGGCGGAACTGCTCGGTGTAGTGGTAGCTGTCTTCCAGGCTGATGCTCAGGGGCATCGAGGCGCGCACGTAAATCGAGCCCTCGTTGAGGTGGGGCAAAAACTCGGTGCCCACGAAGTGGAACGCGCCCACGCCCAGCACCAGGGCCAGCACGGCGGTGGCCATGCTGCGGCGCGGGTAGGCCATCACCTTGTCGAGCAGCGGCGCGTAGGCTTTGTTCAGGCCCTCGATGATGGGGTTGTGGCGCTCGCGCACGTTTTTGCGCAGCAGGATGGACGAGAGCACCGGCACCAGGGTGAGGGCCAGCAGCAGGGCCCCCAGCAGGGCAAAGCCCAGCGTGTAGGCCAGCGGCGAAAACAGCTTGCCCTCCACCTTCTGGAACGAGAAAATTGGAATCAGCGCCGTGACGATGATGAGCTTGGAGGTGAAGATGGACTTGCCCATCTCGGTGCCCGTGCGCAGGATTTTGCTCAGCTTGGCCCGCTTGTTAAAGTTCTCCATGCCCTCGTGCGCGGCCCAGTGGGCCAGCATCACGAACAGCCCCTCCACCATCACCACGGCCCCGTCGATGATGATGCCGAAGTCGATGGCCCCGATGCTGAGCAGGTTGGCGCTCATGCCCTTGATGCGCATCAGGATGAACGCGAACAGCAAGGCCAGCGGAATGATGAGCGCCACGGTCACCGTCGTGCGCCAGTCGGCCAGGAACAGCAGCAGGATGATGGTGACCAGCAGGATGCCCATGGCCACGTTTTCGCCCACCGTGTGCAGCGTGTGCTGGTTGAGTTCCGAGCGGTCGTAGAACACCTTGATGCGCACGTCGCCGGGCAGCACCGTTTTGTTGAGGTAGTCGACCTTGGCTTCGAGCACGGGCAGCACGGCCCCGGGGTTTTCGCCCTTGCGCATGAGCACGATGCCCTCGACCACGTCGTCGTCGTTGTCGCGCCCCACGATGCCCAGCGGGGGCAGAAACGAGGGTTGCACCGTGCCGATGTTGCGCACCAGCACCGGCACGCCGTTCACGTTCTTGATGATGATTTTCTCGATGTCGGACACGTTTTTCACGATGCCGATGCCGCGCACCACGAACGCCTGCTGCCCCTCGCGCAGGATGTCGCCGCCCACGTTCACGTTCGAGCGCTGCAACGCCTGGTACACATCCAGGGCCGTCAGGCCGTACTTGCTGAGCAAGCCGGGGTTGGCGGCCACTTCAAACGTGCGCACCTTGCCGCCGAAGCTCACCACGTCGGCCACGCCGGGCACGGCGCGCAGGTTTTTCTCAATCACCCAGTCTTCCAGCGTTTTGAGGTCGGTGCTCGACTTTTGCTGGGAGGTGAGCGTGTAGCGGTAGATTTCGCCGGTGGGCCCCGTGGGGGGCTGCACGCCGGCCGTCACGCCGTCGGGCAGGTTCACGTTGGCCAGCTTCTGGGCCGTTTCCATGCGGGCGTTGAAGCCGTCGGTGCCGTCCTCAAACACGATTTTGATGAACGAGAGCCCGAACAGGTTGATGCTGCGGATGACCGTTTTGTGGGTCACCGAGTTCATCTCCGTCTCGATGGGCACGGAAATGAAGCGCTCCACTTCTTCGGCCGAGCGGCCGGGCCACTGCGTGATGATGACCACCTCGGTGTTGGTCACGTCGGGGTAGGCCTCGACGGGGGTGAAGTAGAAGCTCACGGCCCCCGCAACGGCCACCAGCGCCGTCATGAAAAACACGACGTAGGGGTGGCGCAGCGAGAAGCCAATCAAGCCCTTGATGAAATTATTCATGGATGCGATGTTGTCAGTTGTCAGGGGGTAGTCGGCAGTTGTTCGCGGGGCATCCAGCCACTACGGTTCGGCGGTGCAGCATTTGCACCGGGGCCCCAAGCGACTAAAACCGACTGGCAGCGAGCAACCAAAAACCAAGAATTAGTTGCCGCTCAGGTCGTTGAAGAGCAGCAGGCTGCCCTGGGTCACCACTTGGTCGTTGGCGTGGAGGTTGCCGGTCACGTAGGAGTAGCTCGACGTGGTGCGCAGCACTTTCACGGGCACCAGCTCGTAGGCCTTGCCGGCGTCGCCGCCCGATTGCAGCTCCGGGGTGCCGGGGCGGCGGCGGATGACGAAGTAGTTGTCGCTGCTGAAAATCACCGCCTTGGGGTTCACGGCCAGGGCCTGGCTGCCGGGGCCCCGGGCGGCCAGGTTCAGGCCGATGGTGCAGAACATGTCGGGCTTGAGCAGGCCGCCGGGGTTGGGCAGCTCCACGCGGGCTTGCAGCACCCGGGTGTCGGCGTCCACTACGCTGCTGATGTTGGTGATGGTGCCCCGGAAGGTTTTGTCGGGGTAGGCCAAGGCGGTGATGGTCACGGGCTGGCCCACCTTCACGGCGGCCACGTCGCTCTCGTAGATGTTGAGCAGCACCCACACGCGGCCCAGGTCGGAGATGGTGAAGAGCGGCGTGGCGTTGTCGGGGCGCAGCTGCATCCCGGGGTTGATGTTGCGCTCCACCACGAAGCCGCCCACGGGGGCCTTCACGGTGTACACGGGCGTGCCGCCGGCCGTGCCGCTGCCATTGGCCCCGTACACCTTCAGCACCTGCTGGGCCCGCTGGTAGGCCGAGCGGGTTTTGTCGAGCTGGGCGCGGGCGGCCACCAGGTCGCTCTGCGAGGCGAAGTTGCTCTTATAGAGTTGCTCCGTATTGGCGGCAGTGCGCTCGGCCACGGCAAAGTCGGCCTTGGCCCCGTTGTAGGTGTCGAGGAAGCCGCTCACGTCGGCGCTCTGCACGCGGGCCAGCGGCTGGCCCTGCTGCACGTGGGCCCCGAGCGGGGCCGTCACGTCGAGCACGTTGCCGCTCACCACCGGAAACACGCGGTCCACGCGGCGCTGGTCGTAGCTCACCTTGCCGGTGAAGCGCAGCTCCTGGTCGGGGCTGCGCAGCTGCACCGTGTCGGTGCGGTAGCCCGAGCTGAGGTCCTTGGTGTTCACGGGCAGCTCTTCGGCTTTTTTGGAGCCGCACCCGGCCAGGGAGCCGGCCGTGCCCGCGGCCAGCAGCAGCACGGGATATAAACGAGAAAGGCGCATTATAAAAAAGGGAGAAATAAAGGCGGGTTGGAAGGAAGCGAAAGCGGTGGGCTTGGGGCCCCAGAACGTCATGCCCGAGGCCGTCGTGCTCATCTGGCGTCCGCCTGCCGAAGCAGCTCTCCCGCTTCGCTGAACGATTGGTTTACTCAGCGGGAGAGCTGCTTCGGCAGGCGGACGCCAGATGAGCAGGAAGTGCTAACCGTACCGTACTCAGTCGGCGAACACGGGGGTGTTGGTCACGTAGTTGACCTGCTGCTTGGCCTGTTCCAGGCGGTTGCCGATGTCGATGAGGTTGGTCTGGGCGTTGTTGTAGGCCCGGAACTTGTCGATGAAGCTCACCAGGTCAATCAGGCGGCGCTTGTAGTCGGTGGCGGCGTTGCGGCTCACGTCGGCGATGCTGCGCACGTACTCGTCGCTCACGCTGCGGCGCAGGTCGGCGGCCCGCTGAATCTGCTCCACGGCGGCGGCCACGTCCTGCTCCACTTGCAGCTTGGTCTGGTTCAGGATCTGGTTGCTCTGCTGGATGCCCACCCGGGCGGCCTGTACGTTGCCCTGGTTGCGGTTGGCCACGGGCAGGTCGATGGCCGTTTGCAGGCCGTAGAAGTTGGGGTAGGCGTTGCCGTAGCTGGCGTAGGCGAGGCCCAGGGCGAGCTTGGGCACGGCCAGCGAGCGTTGGAGGCGCAGGTTCTGGTTGGCGTAGTCAATCTGGCGGGTGGCGGCCCGCAGGTCGGGCCGGTACTGGTAAGCCAGGGCGGTGAGGTCGGCGAGGGTGGGCAGCGTGGCGGGCGGGACCGGCAGCAGCTCCGGGCCCTCGGGCGCGACGAACGTGGTGCCCGGCAGGGCCAGGAACACGCGCAACGCCGCCTCGTCGGTGGTGAGCTGGTTGAGCTGGTCGCCGCGGTCCTTTTCCAGGCTCTGCTGCTCCAGCTCTAGGCGCGTCACCTCGAAGCCGGCCACCGTGCCCAGCCGCAGCTGCTCGCGGAAGCCCACCAGCAGGCGTTTGAGCTGGTCGCGCTGGGCCCGCAGCAGGTCCAGCTTGCGCCGCTCGGCCACCACGTTGTCGAACGTCTGCGAAAGCTGGTAGCGCGAGGTGCGCAGCAGGTCCTCGAACGCGGCCTGCTGCACCGCCACGTTGGTGCTGCTCAGCTCCACCAGCTTGGCCCGGCTGCCGGAGAGGTTGACGAGCTCCTGGAGCTGCACCGACACCGTGTTGCCGGTGGTGTTGCCCTGCGCGTCGGTGCTCTGGCTGCGCCCATACGGGAAAAACTGGTGGGTAGTGGGGTTGTACAGGTTGCCTTGCACCGACACGTTGGGGTTGTCGCGCAGGGCCGACTGCGCCACCGTGGCCTGGGCCAGGTTCACGTTGAAGCGCTGGGCCAGCAGCTGGAAGTTGGTTTGCACGAACTGCCGCTGGGCCTCTTTCAGGGTCAGGCGCAGCGTATCGGTGGGCCCCAGGGCGGCCCGCAGGGGCACGCCGGCCGGCATCCCCACCACTACGGGGTACTGGCCGTAGCCGGGGCCGAGGCCCCCGGCCGGCCCGCCAGCCGCGCCGGCCGCGCCCGGTGCGGTGGTACCGGGCGCGGCCTGGCCCGGCTGGGCGGGCTGGTTGGCGGGCAGGCTGCCCGGCGTAGCGGGGGTTTGGCCGGGGGCCTGGGCCGGGCGGGTGTTGGGGGACCCGGGGGCGGCGGGCAGCGCGTTGGGGGTGCCGCCCTGGGGCCGCGCCATGCTCGACGAGGGCGTGGTGGTGGCCGGGCGCTGGGCCCGGGCCAGGCCCGGCAGCAGCCCCAACCCGCCGGCCACGGCCAGGGTACGGAAAAAAAAGGCGTTCAATTGCATGAGTCAGGCACTGGCCAGGCGGCCGGCCAGCAGCGAAAAAGGGGTGAGCAAACGCGGCGGGGCCGGGGCCCCGCAGAATTTTCACAAAGCTCCCCCTGCTACATTAACGCGGTATTAGAAGCACATTAGAGACGGATTAAAATCCGTTTTTTTTAACCTCCGGCCCTTTATTCGGCCTTCAGGCCACCAGCCACACTTCCGCCACGGTGCCGCCGCCCGGGGCCGGGGCCAGCGTTAGCGTGCCGCCGTGGAGCTCCACGATGCGGCGGGCCAGCGGCAGCCCCACGCCGTGCCCGGCCACGCCCCGCGCGTCGGCCGCCCGGAAAAAAGGCTGGAACACGTGGGACAAATCGGCCGCGTTGATGCCCCAGCCGGCATCGGTTACTTGCAGGCAGACGCCATCGGCCCGGCGGCGCAGCCCCAAAATGACCGGTAGTGGAGCCGGCGAATACTTGAGGGCGTTGTCCAGCAGGTTGCCCAGGGCCCGGGCCAGCAGGGCCCGGTGGCCTTTGATTTCAAACGCGGCGGCATCGTCGGGCAGGGGCCCCAGGTCCACGTGCACGCGCCCGCGCTGGGCCGGCGGCACGGCGGCGCGCACTTCCCACAGCAGCTCGTCGAGGCGCACGTCTTCCGTAAGGGGCACCGCGCCGTCGGCCTGGGCCATATCCAGCAAATGGTTGAGGAGCAGCTTGAGCTGTAGCAATTCGGCCAATACCGACGCCGCCCCTTCGCGGTACGCCGCCGGCTCCCGCTCGCGGGCCAGCAGCACCTGCAGCTCGCCGATGCTGGCCGTGAGCGGAGTACGCAGTTCGTGCGAGGCATTGCGGACGAAGGTGCGCTGGCCCTCGAAGCTGGTTTCGAGCCGGCCCAGCAAGCGGTTGAAGGTGTGGGCCAGGCGCGTGAGCTCGTCGCGTCCGGACGCGCGCAGCCGGGTGCCGTCCACGCGCCGGTGCAAGTCCTGGGCCGTGATGCGGTCCACTTGGTCGTTGAGGGCCGCAATCGGGGCCAGGGCCCGCCCCGCGAAGACGCGCCCGGTGAGGTAGATCAGCGCCAGGCTCAACACGAAGGCCAGCCCCATGATGCTGGCCAGGTACGCCAGGCGCCGGTGCCCGTAGGCATTTTCGGCCGCGGCCAGGATGATGTAGTCGCCCTGGTTGTCGCGGTAAAAGATGCCCACTGCCTCCCGGGGCCCGAGCGTGAAGTAGACCTCCTTGCTGTCGGCGATGCGCGCCAGCATGGCGTCCGAGAGGTGCACCCGCTCATCGGCCGCGATGAAGCGCACGCGCCGCTGGGCGTCGTAGACCTGTAAAATCTCGTTGTGGAGCGCCCGTAAGTACTTCTTCTCAAAGGCGCGGAAGGTGCTGGCGCGCAGCTCATCCTTTTCCAGGTAGATGTAAGCCGTCACCTGGGCCCGCTCACGCAGCCGCTGCCGAAACTCGCGCGCGGTGTAGCGCTCTTGCAGCACGTACACCCCGGTCAATACCAGCAGCAGCAGCACCGCTACCACCCCTAGAAACAGCCACGTCAGCCGGCTACGAATGGTCATCAATAACGCAGAGAAAGGGGGGAAAAGAGCGTTTTTTAAGGGCGATTCGCCCTGCCTAGGAATCTACTCCTGTCGCAATACGTACCCCATGCCGACTACGGTATGAATCAATTTGTTGTCGAACCCTTTATCCACCTTGTTGCGCAGATAATTCACATACACGTCGATGACATTTGAGCCCATGTCAAACGAGCCCTCCCAGGTGTGTTCCGCAATTTCGCTCCGGCTTAGTACGCGGCCCTGGTGGCGAAGCAGCAGTTCCAGCAGGTTGAATTCGCGGGCGGTGAGCTTGATGGGCCGGCCGGCGCGGGCCACCGTTTTAGCGGCCGTGTCCACGGCCAGGTCGGCCAGGTGCAGTTGGTTGCCCTTGGCCTCACCGGCCCGGCCGCGGCGGGTAAGGGCCCGCACGCGGGCCAGTAATTCCACAAAGTCGAAGGGCTTCACCAAGTAGTCGTCTGCTCCCCCGTCGAAGCCCAGCACCTTGTCTTCGGTAGTCCCCAGGGCGGTCAGCAGCAGGACGGGTAGCTGTTGGCCATGAGCGCGTAAAGCGCGCAACACCTCCAAGCCGCTCTGACCGGGCAAAATCACGTCCAAAATCAGCAGGTCGAACTCCTGATTTAGGGCCAGCCGCAGGCCGAAGGGCCCGTCGTAGGCCACGGTTACTTCGTAGCCTTCCTCCTCCAGCCCCCGCCGGATGAACGCTGACACTTTGGGCTCGTCCTCGACGAGTAGAATTTTCGTTGCCACAGCCGTAAAGAAACGCCTTAAGTGACAAGCTGTCTTTGGGGCCCTTGTTGGAAGATTTCAGAGAGGGCCTTCCCAGCGTGTTGAGGCTCCTTTTTTCGGGTATTTTCGACTACCCCTTATTGGACTACTTATCAGCAAGGTGGCACCGCCTAACATATGGGGAATCATAAGACGCAATTTATTCAGAAATGGTCCCTGCAGGCGCGCGTTCTAGTGGCACTTCTGCCGGGTTGAAGGGGAGCCATCATGTAGAACTGAGTGGGTCATTGGGCCGTTGCCTACCTTGCTAGTATGGCTACGCCCTCTTTTGCCTTTGCGCCCCTTCTCAACCAACTAAAAGCGGAAATTCAGTCCGCTCGGCTGCGCGCAAGTCGTGCGGCCAACGCCGAGTTACTCGGCCTCTACTGGCGGATTGGCCGCCTCATTCTCGCTCAGCAGCAAGCCCAGGGCTGGGGAGCGAAGGTCATCGACCAACTCTCCGCCGAACTGCGGCGGGAATTTCCGGCTATGAAAGGCCTATCGGCGCGTAATCTCAAATATATGAGACGCTTTGCTGAGGTTTACCCAGATGCTCCATTTGTGCAAGCGACGCTTGCACAAATTCCCTGGTACCATCACCTGACGCTGCTGGAAAAGGTGCCCGATGAGGCTACCCGGCTCCACTACCTCACCTCTACGGCGCAGCACGGCTGGTCACGGGATGTGTTGGTGCACCAGATTGAAGCCGGCCACCATCGGCGCCAGGGGCAGGCCATCACCAACTTTGCCACCACGCTGCCACCGGAACAATCGGAGCTCGCCCAGCAGACGCTCAAGGACCCCTACCTCTTCGATTTTCTTTCCTTAACGGATAAGGTGCTGGAGCGAGACTTGCAGCGCGGGCTATTAGAGCAAATCACCCGCTTTCTGCTCGAATTAGGCAGTGGCTTCGCCTATATGGGTCAGCAAGTGCCACTCGTAGTTGGCGACCAGGACTTTTACCTCGACTTGCTATTCTACCATGTCCGCTTGCGGGCTTACGTGGTGGTCGAACTGAAAATCACGGAGTTTAAACCGGAATACGCGGGTAAACTCAATTTCTACCTTACGGCCGTCGACGAGCAGTTGCGCCATCCAGAAGACCGCCCCAGCATTGGCTTGTTACTCTGCAAAAGCAAAAACCGTGT
>JAABUN010008246.1_pt1 | contig 10748 bp, 10 predicted proteins | sample 5559311 | NCBI WGS metagenome assembly JAABUN01 (sample SAMN10711877, study PRJNA513370) | rock metagenome | isolation source: Antarctica rocks | place: Antarctica: Victoria Land, Siegfried Peak sud
GCTGCGGAGGTTGTCCTCGACGCTGGCCCGCAGCTCCTCGGGCCGCTGCGCAGGGCGCATCGGGACGGGGCCGCCCGGGTTCGGGTCGGCGCCGATCTTGGTGACGACTGCAACACCGTCCTCAGCGTGCACAGCCTCGCGCAGCAGTCCGTTGACGAACCCGTCGCCGTAGAACTGGGCGGTGTCGATGTGGTCGACGCCGAGGTCGACCGCCCGGCGCAGCAGGGCGATGGCCGCGCTGCGGTCGTCGTGCAGACGCTCCAGCTGCATCGCGCCGTACCCGATTCGGGCGACGGTGCGGTCGCCCAGCCTGCCGGTACCGCCGGGACGCGGCACGCTCTCAGCGGGGGTGGGGTGAGACATTCAAGAACCTCGTGTTCGTGTGGGATGATCAGCGAAGCGGAGGTGCCTCCGCGTTCCTACTGTAGCAGTATCGGAGGTACCTCCGCTTGTCTGAGTTGAGCAAGTCAGAGCTGGAGATGTCGGAGGGCGGGCGTCTCGTCTCGGCGTCTACGGCGGATCCTCCAATGCGTGCTGATGCCCAACGCAATCGGAAAACCCTGGTAGACGTGGCCCGGGCGAGCCTGGCAGCGAAGGGGGGTTCGGTGGCTCTTGAGGCCATCGCTCGAGGGGCCGGGGTGGGGATCGGGACGCTGTACCGCCACTTCCCGACCCGTGACGCCCTCATCGAGGCCGTCTATGCTGCCGAGCTCGACGATCTTGCCGCGAGCGCGGCCTCTCTGCTCGATGCCTTGGCTCCCGACGCCGCGTTGCGTGCCTGGGTGGCTCGTTACGCCGACTTTGCCGCGACCAAGCACGGCATGGTGGACACTCTCCTCGCCGGAATGAGCAGTGGAAGAATCGCGACATCGAGCACCCGAGAACGGATCACCGGCGCAATCGAGCCGATCCTGACGGCGGGAGCACGGGCGGGTGCGTTCCGCACCGACGTGACCTCCGAGGACGTCACCGCACTCCTTCTCGGTGTCTTCCTGGCCACCGCGACAAACGCGGCCGTGGGGCAGACCGAGCGTCTGCTCGACCTCGTCCTCGACGCGTTACGTCCCGCGACGGCCGGGAAACCATCACCCCAAACCTCATCGCGCCCGGCCGCCCCTGCTCGCTGAGCGTTGCCGGTCATCGACGTAGCCGGCAGACGGTGAAGCACACGACGTCCCTGGCTCACGGCGGACCTGTATTCAGTCGCGACAGGGAACTCGGAGAACTCTTTCGGAGGCTGCCCAGCTACGAGAACCTGCTGAAGCGGGACCCCGGTCCTTGCGCTGAGCCTTATACGTCGGGAAGTCCGCACCGGCTGACCAGGCACAAGCCGACGCCCGTCAACCTTGCACCGGGGGCCCGCTCGACGCCCCGCCGACCGCGTCAAGGTAAGTGAACCTCGACGTCCAGCGTGCCCAGGGGCGCATTCCTGACCGGAACGTCGCTCAGATGACAAGAAGAAGAGAACATGACAGGTCAACGACACCGTCACTGGCAAAATCGCTCTGACCAGGCGAACGACAACTTGGGCCAGGGCTGCTAATTCTCAATAGCGTGTCAGTTTCCTCATGAGCGTCAGTCCGCAGGGTTCGAATCAACCTGCCTTGAGGCCGGTTGCATCCGCGGCAAGATCGTCATCACTCTCGGCTGATCACCTGACGGGCCGTAGCAGTACCCGTGCCGCCCGGGCTGAAGCCCACGGAGTCATCGATGGATCCTGGAGAAGGATTCCGTAATCCCTCGTCAATCTCTTGGCGTCGACAGGCTGGGTGACCATCCGAGCGCCGAATTAACTGCTCGGTGATGCCGATGTCGTCGATCCGCTGAAGGTCGCGTCGCTTTTGCGCTCGCACGGCGTAGGCCTCGACGTCTCCCGCTTCGAGGGCCGTGATGGTCTCGGCGAGGAACTCGTCGAGGGGCATCGCACGCGGATCGGTCAGGTTGATCGACTGGAGGCCGGTGCGGGTGAACGGCGGAGCGACCTCGATCACCTCCGGCCCGTTACCACCCAGGCGGTAGCGCAAGGACAGCGTGTAGGAGTGCATCGCCGCCTTGGTCGCGGAATAGAGGGACGACGACGCGAGGGGGGCATACCCGAGCATCGAGGTGATGTTGATGATTGCGGCATCTGGTGTGGCACGGAGGTGCTCGGTGAGTGCGGAGATCATGCGGATCGGGCCGAGGAGGTTCGTCGCTACGACGCGGGTGAGCACTTCGTCGTCGACGGGAGCGGCGGGGTCGTCGTTGGGCATCACCCCGGCGTTGTTAATGAGGACGTTGAGCTCTGGATGTCGTAGAAGAACTTCCTGGGCGGCTGCGGCGATGCTGGCGGGGTCGGACACGTCGAGCGCGAGGGTGTCGATGCCCGGGTTGGCGTCTGCGACGTTGGCGAGCGCTTCCGCACGTCGTCCGGCCACGATGACGGTGTTGCCGCGCGCATGCAGCGTCTCAGCGAGCCCCTTGCCGATGCCGGAACCGCCGCCGGTTATGAGGACCGTGTTCCCGGTAAGTTTCATTGACGCGCCTCCTGATGGGTGCTCCACTCGCGACGGACGAACTGTTCGTACGTGGTCGGCTCGCGCTGCAGTAGCCAGGTCAGCACGTTGGGATTGCCGAGAAAGTCGTGGGCGCTGTAGCGGGAGCTGATCGAGCGGAGGACCGCGAGCTGGTGCGTCGAGTCTGCCGGGTCGCGGTCGCCGAGCCACGCTTTCGCGTAGGTGTCGGCGTCGATCTCGTTGACGCAGATGTGGCGATCGAGCACCGTGGAGATGATCGCGCCGAGCTCGAAGGCGGTGTAGCGGCCGGGGGAGACGAGCTCGTACGTTGCCGCGGCGTGCCGCGCGCTGTCGGTGAGCGCCATGACCGCAACATCGGTCACGTCGTCGAGGTCGACCAGCGACTGCCGCCGGTCGAGAGACCACGACAGCTCGAAGACGCTGCGCTCAAACGCCGGCCGCAGCTTGAGTGGCAGCATGTAGTTCGAGGGCTGCAACATCGTGAACTCGAGATCGGAAGCGAGCAGGTGCTCCTCGACGTCGCGCTTGATCTGATGCTGGACAAGATCGGTGACGATGGGATGTAGCACCGAACTGAAGACGTAGTGCTCGACACCCTCGGTGCGGGCGGCGTCGATGAGCGCGATCCCCATCTCGCGTTCACGCGGATGCAGCGTGGGACCCACGTGGTAGACCTTCTGCACGCCTCGAATCGCCCTGCGGAGCACGTCCGGGTCGCTGATGTCGCCGACGACCACGTCGTCGACGCCGGCCGTGCGAAGGTCCTTCGCGGAGTCTGAAGTCTGCACGGCTGCCCGCACGTCGAGGCCGGCGGCGACCAGCTTCGGGATGAGGAGCTTGCCCTGGTTCCCGTTCGCGGCGGTAACGAGGATCATGCATCCCCCGCGGCGTTGGGAGCTTGGTCAGCGTCCGTGACTCGCTCGCCGGCGATCCACACGCCGCAGATGGTGCGCGTAGCCGCGATGTTGAGGGTCGGGTCTTGGGCGAGCAGGACGAGGTCGGCGCGCAGCCCGGTCGCGATGCGGCCCCGGTCGCGGAGTCCGAAGTGTTCTGCGGCGACGGAGGTGGCGGCGTTCACTGCCTGGGCGGGCGTGAGCCCCGCACCGACCAGCAGCTCGAGCTCGTCGTGCAGACTCTCGCCGAACGCCGGTGATGCCGGCGCCGCCGGTGTCGCGTTCGCGTCGGTGCCCGCGAGGATCGGCATTCCCGCGGCAAGGAGAGTGGCCACGGACGCCCGGGCGGGCTCGTAGGTGGGTCCGGGAAGGCCCCGCGCCTTCAGGTTCTCGACGACGCTCTGCATCATCGTGAGCGTCGGCACGATCACCGTACCGCTCGCCGTGAGTTCCGAAGCTTGGCTGTGGCTGATCGGGCGGTCGAGCGGTGCGTGGGTGAGGACGTCGACCCCGGCACGCTGCGCCATCAAGACCGCGTCCGAGCGGGACGCGTGCGCGATCACGATGAGATTGTGTGTGTGTGCGGCTGAGACGAGCGCGTCGACGGTCTCCTGGTCGAAGCCGGGCAGGTCGATCACGATCTTGATGTAGTCGGCACCCTGCTCGACGTGACGGGAGATCCAGGCGTCGACGTCGGCCACACCTGCGACGAGCGCCGCCGCGGCGGCGGGGATGTCCTTCAACCGCCCCGCGTGCGCGCTCCTCGGCGAGGTCGCGGCCATCAGCGGACTCCGGATATCGCAGACCCCGGGCATCTCGCGAAGCGCCGCCACGAGGGGAGCAGGAGAACTCATGTCCATGGCACTGGTGACGCCGTAGGCGGCCAGTGTGCTGAGCGTCTCGTACCCGTGCAGATGAACGTGGCAGTCGATCAGTCCCGGGATGAGGAATCCGCCGGATGCTGCATCCTGTCCGTCGGTGGGGTTGCCACCGATGACACGGTCAGAGATCACGACGTCTTCTGGCTCGCCGAAAGTTCCGTTACGGTAAGCCCGAACTCCGCGCAGGACGCTGACGGTCATGCGGTTGCGCGCGCCGCGGCTGCCAGCGCAAACTCCAGCTGGGACCGTTGAAAATCCTCGCTCGGCAGGTGGAAGTCAATACAGTGCCCACTACCTCGCTGCAGTTCGGCGTCGACCGAGGGCGCCGCCGTGAATCCGGCGCGGAACTCGTCGATCTCCTCCTGGCTGGTCACCCACAGGTGGTCGAACTCGCCCTGACGGTGATGCACCGGGACGGCGATCTGGCCGCACACCTCGGCGCGCTGCTTGATCCAGCCGCCGGTGATATCGAGCAGCTCGGCCTTCGGGACGAGCGTGTTCGAGGGATAGCTCGCCGCCGGCATCGCGTCGTCGTAGGTCGAGTCGGGACCGAACATGAGCTGATCCTTGAGCGGCACGGGCAGGTCGATCATCAAGATGTCGGGCAGCGCCGCCCACGCTCCCGCGGACTCTGGGGGGACGTGGATCAGGCATCCCGAGGTCGCGAGGCCGAGCAGTGGCCACGACTGAGGCGCCGCCGCGATCTTCGTGGCCACCGCGCCGCCGATCGAGTGGGCGACGAGCACGATGCCTGGAGCGCCGTCGCGCTGCTCGTCCCAGATCGACCCGATGGCGTCACCGATCACCTCCGCATTGGCAAAGATGATCGACTCGTCACTTGCCAGTGGGCTGGATCCGCCGTAGTTCGGCCGGTCGAGGGCGATAACCGGGATGCCGAGCGCTGAGGCGTTGTCGAGGAGCGAGTGCCCCGGGATGTCGAAGTACGCGGAGCTGTAGGTGCCCCCGTGGAGGGCGATCACGAGCGGCGCCCCGGAGCGGACCTCGAGGTCGGGGCCGATGTTGGTACGGCCGGTGAATGCGCGACCGTCTGCGGTCGTGTGGGTGAACGGAACGGACATCGTCGTCCTTTTCTGGTTGGGAGTGGTCTTGTTGTGGGTTGGGAACGGGTCACGCAGTCAGGGCATCGCGTACGCGCAAGGCGACGTCAAGGGATGCGTTGAAATCCCGGTGCTCGGTGCGGAGGTTGAGGATGCCGGCGCCGCGGTGCTCGGGTGCGAGGTCGGCATCGCGGGCGATGACGAGGAAATGAAAGTGCGGATAGTTCTCGCCGAAGCTCATGAAGTACACGGTCGGTGCGCCGGTGGCCTCTTGGATCGCCGCGGTCAGGCGCTGCGACAGCGGACCGAAGTTGGCGAGCTCAGCGGCGGTGGGTCCGGACCATCCTTCCGCATGCCGCCGGAGACGCAGGATGAACCATCCCGGGACCTCATAGCCGTCAGCGACTTCGCACGACCAGGCGTCGTCGCGGAAAACGACGGTTGCGGCATCCGCGACCTCGAGATCGCAAGGGAGGCAGACACTCACGCGGAAACATCTCCGACGAGGAACCGGTCAAGGAACGCCTCGATCGTGCGCGGCTCGGCACCTGTCACCTCACGTACGGTGTCGGTGACGAACTCAGACTCACCGGCCTTGAAAAGTCGGTACATGTCGCGGAAGTGATCGGCCTCCCAGTCGGCCATCCCTCGTCCGATGAGTGACCCGCGCACCTGGTCTAGCGTCACGTCGACGACCGAGGCTGGCCCGTCGATGCGCGCGGACACGAGCTGAGCGAGCTCGGCGTATCCCACCGGTCGGGGGCCGGTCAGCACGAGCGTCTGCCCGTCCCAGTCGTGGCAGACCAAGGCGCGCGCCGCGACCGTTCCGACATCACACGCGTCAATCAGACTGATGCCGGCCGTGCCGATCGGGTTGACCACGGTGCCCGTCGCGCGAAGCGCCGACATCATCAGTTGGCCGACGAGCACCTGCATGAACGAGTTGGGACGCAGGATGACGAACGGCTGCCCGCTGTCTTGGAGCACGCGCTCGATCTCCCAGTGCTCGCGACAGGCGTACGGCCCGTCCGGCGTGATCGCCGAGCTGGTGCCCGACAGCTTGACGATCCGGATGCCGGTGCGCCGCAATCCTCGGATCACGCCGAGTTGGAGGTCGGCCATGGCGAAGCTGTGCGGGCAGAGGAGGAACAAGCTTTCGACGCCGTCGATAGCCGATTCTAGGGCGGTCGGATCGGTGACGTCGCCGGCGACGATGTCCGCGTCCTCGCCGAGCACATTTCGAGCGCGAGCCGCATCGCGCACCAGCACGCGGGGGCGCTCGCCAAGCGCGGTGAGCTCGGACACCACATGGGGTCCGACGTTCCCGGTCGCACCCAGAACCAACACAGACATCGATGGCATCCTCGCTATTCGCTATGATATATTCTGCATGGTAGGTACATAGCCGAATCTGCGCAAGGCAGGATCGCTTAGTGGTCCTCGATCGCCTGGATGTGGTCGCGGATCCGCTCCTCATTGACTGACAGATGATCGCGGAGGGCCTCCGCCATGGCGTCGGCGTCATCGGCGAGTGCGGCGTCCCTCAGCAACTGGTGCTTTTCGTAGCGACGCTGGCGCTCATCGGCGGTGATCTGCGTCGGGTCGAAGACGAGGTGGGTGTACCGCTCGGCGGCCGTCCAGAGCGTGTGCAGAATGCGCTCGTCCCAAGCGTTGGCGGCCGGATACACGAGGGCCTCATGGAAGTCGTAGTGTCCCTGCCATGCCACATCCGGATCCAGATCTCGGCTAGCCTCCAAGAGCGCGTCGAGACGGGCGATCTCGGGGCCGCTGCGGCGCCCGGCAGAGGCGCCGGCCAGGGGCAGCTCGACCGCATAGCGCAGTCGATATATCGCCTCGAGGTCGCTCGTGCTCAGCGGAGCGACGCTCGCGCTGCGCGCCTGGCGTAGCACGATCAGGCCTTGGGACTCGAGTCGACGTAGCGCCTCGCGGATCGGGATATGGCTAACACCTAGCTGTGCCGCCAAGTCGCGGATGGAGAACTGCTCGCCGGCGGGCAGGATACCGGTAAGAACGGCCCGGCGGATCTCGGAAGTCACGAGGTCGACGGCAGAGCTGTTGGAGTCCGCCACCGATCGGACCTGTCCTGCCAGTGCCATGCGGGATCTCCTCGCCTTCGTGCGAATCCTCAGGATGCACCACTGCGGGAATGTCTTGTGATGTCCCAGCCGACATTGCTACACTATAAGATATATTCTGACCGGACAAGGGGTGAGATGACGACAACGACACCAGACTCCGCGAGTTCGGCCATCGATCTCGACGTATGCGAGGCGATTGAGCGCAAGGTGCTTTGGCTCGCGACGGCCATCATCGACGCCGCCAACGCGCCTGCGCGGAAAGATCCCGACGGTCTAAAGATCGGCGGGCACCAGGCGTCCAGCGCCTCGATGGCGACCATCATGACCGCGCTGTGGTTCACGACCCTGACCAGCGAAGACCGCGTCTCGGTCAAGCCGCATGCCTCGCCGGTGCTGCACGCCATCAACTATCTCCTCGGCGAACTGACACCAGACCAGCTCGGCTCCTTGCGGGCGTTCCAAGGGCTGCAGAGCTATCCGAGCCGCTCGAAGGACCCCGACACCGTCGACTACTCCACGGGCTCGGTCGGCATCGGCGCGACGGCACCGATCTGGGGTGCGATCGCGCGACGATACGCCGCCGACACGGCGGGCACCCCGCGTAGCGTCGGGCGCCAGTACAGCCTGGTGGGCGACGCCGAGCTCGACGAGGGCGCCGTGTGGGAAGCTGTGCTCGACCAGACGGTCACCGAGCTCGGCGAGCTGGTCTGGATCATCGACTTCAACCGGCAGTCGCTCGACCGGGTTGTACCAAACATCTCGGCCACCCGCCTGCAGGCGATGTTCTCGGCCGCCGGGTGGCAGGTCATCACCCTGAAGTACGGCCGCTTCCTCACCGAGCTGTTCGAACGCGCGGGCGGGCAGCAACTGAAGCGGCGCATCGACGAGATGTCGAACCCCGAGTACCAGCGACTGCTGCGCTGCTCACCGGCCGACCTTCGCGACCGCCTCCCCGTAGGCGGCGACGGCGCCGCCGACATCGCCGAGCTGCTCGCGGGCCTTGATGACGCCGACCTCACGCGGGTCATCCGCGGGCTGGGCGGTCACGACATCCCGACCCTAGTCGAGGCCTTCGAGCGGATCGATGATGTCCGCCCCACCGTGATCTTCGCCTACACGATCAAGGGCAACGGGCTGCCCAACGCCGGCCATCCGCAGAACCACTCGCATCTGCTCAAGCCCGAACAGCTGGCCTTCGTGGCCCGTCAGCTCGGTGAGTGCGTCGATGATCCCTGGCGCAGCTTCGCGCCCGGGTCACCCGAAGCCCTCGCGTGTGTGCGGGTGGCCGCGCGGTTACGCCGTACGCCCGTGCGTTCGATAAAGCCGTCCGCGGTTCCCCAGGACCTCGGCCGCGAGGTCAAGGGAAGCAGCTCCACGCAGCAGGCGCTCGGCCGGCTGCTGCTGGATCTCACCCGGTTGGCTCCTGATGCTGCGCGCCGCCTGGTCACCGTGGCGCCGGACGTGGCGTCCAGCACAAATCTGGGCGGATGGGTGAACAAGGCGCGGGTCTGGTCGCCGAGCGCCAAGCGTGACTGGTTCGCCGACGACGCCGAGACGATCCTGCACTGGGACGAGCGACCGACGGGCCAGCACATCGAGCTCGGCATCGCCGAGGTCAACCTCGTCAGCCTGCTCGGCGAACTGGGCGCGACCTGGAGCCGCTGGGGCCAACCGCTCTTCCCGATCGGCACGATCTACGACCCGTTCATCACCCGGGCTCTCGAGCCGTGGTCGTTCGGTGTCTACGGCGGCGGTCAGTCAATCCTGATCGGCACCCCCTCGGGGGTAACCCTGGCTGCCGAGGGCGGCGCGCACCAGTCGGTCATCACGCCCTCGATCGGCATCGAACAACCCGGCGTGGTCGCGTTCGAGCCGGCGTTCGTCCAGGACTTCGAGTGGTGCATGCTCGACGCGCTATCGCGGCTGGGACGGCCCGACGGTTCTTCGAGCTATTTCCGCCTCACCTCGCGCGTGATCGACCAGTCTCTCGCGGATGTGCCCGTCGACCCGGCGGCGCGCGAACGGCGCCGGCGGCACGTCGTCGCGGGCGGGTATGCTCTGCGCCGGGTGCCGCGGCCCGACGTCACGCTCGTCGGGATGGGCGCGCTCATCCCCGAGGTGCTCACGGCAGCCGATCGTCTCCAGGCGATGGGCTTAGCGGCCGATGTCGTCTGCGTCACCAGCGCCGACCGGCTCTACCGTGCCGTGCGGGCGCGAAGCGGATCTTGCCCCGGTGACCCCGCGATCCTCGACCAGGTCCTGCCCGGCGAACGCGCCACCCCGATGATCACCGTCCTCGACGGTCACCCCCACAGCCTGGCGTTCCTCGCGGCCGTCCGCGGCGTTCGCAGCGTCAATCTCGGCGTAACGGAGTTCGGCCAGAGCGGCGCCCTGCAGGATCTCTACCGGCTGCACGGCATCGGCGTCGACGCGCAGGTCGCGGCCGCGCTCGACCTCGTTGACCGCTCAACCGGGCACTGAGTTCGCCACCCACATGGTCTCCTCACATCCCGCTGTACCCAGATCTCAAAGGAGAGAGAAATGCCCGAGAACTTGGCTAAGAACTATCCAGTCAACTCCCCAAAGCTGCACCACACCACGTTCACCACGCTGCGGATGGCGGAGATGGTCACCTGGTATGGGTTGGTCTGCGGACTGCGCCCCGTGTTCCAGAGCGACGGGGCGTCGTGGCTCACCAACGACGAAGCGAACCATCGCATCGCTCTGCTTTCCCCGCCGGGACTCAAGCACCCCGCCGACAAGGGGCACGAAACCGGCATCCATCACACCGCCTTCGAGTTCTCGACGTTCGACATGTGGCTCAACAACTATGTCCGGCTGCGCGACCAGGGCGTCCTCCCGTGGCTGATGCTTGACCACGGCATCACGATGTCGGTCTACTACCAGGACCCCGACGGAAACGGCGTCGAGATCCAGGTCGACGGCTTCGGCGACTGGGCCGACTCCACCGAGTGGATCGCGAACGCCAAGGAGTTCGCGGAGAATCCGATCGGTACGTTCTTCGATCCCGAGATGATCGTCGCCGCCCGCGAAACCGGGCTGTCGTTTCAGGAGATCCACGAGCGCACCCGGGCGGGTGAGTATCTTCCCGCGGTCATCCCCGAGGACATCTTCCTGCCTGAGGTCTGGTGACCCACCCGCGAGATGTGGATGGCCAGAGACAGGCTTGGGTGATCACCACATGATCTCCACACCCGTGCTGATCGTCGGCGGAGGCCCGGTCGGCCTGACGACGGCACTCGAACTCGCCCACCACGGCGTCCGCAGCGTCCTCGTCGAA
>JAABUN010008247.1_pt1 | contig 10744 bp, 8 predicted proteins | sample 5559311 | NCBI WGS metagenome assembly JAABUN01 (sample SAMN10711877, study PRJNA513370) | rock metagenome | isolation source: Antarctica rocks | place: Antarctica: Victoria Land, Siegfried Peak sud
CTGCGTCCGGCTGTCCAACGCCAACATCACCACCCTGGCGAAGATGCTTCCGCTGGGCACCCCGGTAGTCATCAGCTGACGGGGGCAGGCGAGGGGATCGGGAGCCGCGCGGGTTCCGCGACCTGGGGCGTCTACAGCGAGTACCAGCCGATCGTGAGCCTGCCGCAGCGAGCCACGGTCGGGTAAGAGGCGCTGCTACGGGCGCAGACGCCCGATGGTAGGAAGGTCACGCCGGACGTGCTGTTCCCTGCCGCTGAGGCAGCCGGATGGACGCACGTGTTGGACCGTGTGTGCGCAGAATGTTCAGTCGACCGGCGGGACCATCGACGTCTCTCCGCGCGGTGCCGGGCACGAACCCATGCCGCAGGTACGGCATCCAGAGTGGGGGCTTCGTGCGCGCTGGTCGACAGGTACCGCCAGAACCCGAACGTCAGCTCAGCGATCACCTTGCCGGGGGCGCGAGCGCATGATCCCCAAGCCTGGTGGTGATGGGAAGATGCGCAGGCTGGGCATTCCGACCGTCACCGACCGGGTGGTGCAGGCGGCGCTGAAGCTGGTGCTGGAACCGATCTTCGAGGCCGACTTCGTGTCGGTCTCCTACGGGTTCCGGCCCCGGCGGCGGGTGCACGACGCAATCGCCGAGATCCACCACTTCGGCACCTCCGGTTACCGGTGGGTGCTGGATGCGGACATCGAGGCGTGTTTCGACACCATCGATCACACCGCCCTTCTGGGTCGGGTCCGGTCGCGGGTGAAGGACAAGCGCGTGCTCGCCCTGGTCAGGGCGTTCCTCAAGGCCGGTCTGCTCACCGAGTTCGGGCCACGGACGCCAGTCGGGTCGGGTTCCTCGTGGTGGTGGAGGTTCCCGGCGCATGAGGTTCGGACCACACGAAGGTGTCTCGCGCGCCTGGCACGACGGCGCAACGCCGACGCGACGGCGGCGGCGGCGGCGGCGGCGGCGCGGGGAGGCTGCCGCGAATTCGCTGCACGGTTACCCGGCATCAGCCGGTGCTCCTGGCGCAGAGCAGGTCCACGACCTGAGTTGCCAATCGGCCAGCGACGACCTTACGGACTCTGCAGGTGCTCGACCTGAGCAAGAGCGTCGGCCACGATCTCGTCCAGGTACGCCTGCGTCAGACGCGAGCCGTCCTGGCGCCGGATGTTCTGCTCGTCGATGTCGCCCTCCATGCCGCGCCTCCCCCGTCATGACCAACCCGCCAGATGAACGGACGACAGGACCGTACATCTGTCGCCTCATGGGCACGTCGTCAGCCCCTTCACACTCTTGGCTCAACTGCATAGTTTCCGGCAGTAGCCGCGTCCTGCTAGGAGTTCTTCGTCTACTACAACCACGAGCACCATCACTCCGGGATCGGCCTTGCACACGCCGGCGTCGGTCCACCACGGCACCGCGACCCAGGTCCGTGCCCAGCGTCAGATCACCCTCGACGCCGCCTATGCCGCCAACCCCGGACGGTTCACCCGCCAGCGGCCACGAAGCACCGAAACTGCCTGCCGCAGCCTGGATCAACCAGCCCTCACAGGAGGCCCTCATACAGACCGCCTGAACCGATCTGTCTCACCAGCCTTGACATCTTCCGATCGGACAGCCGGCGGTGACCGTTGCCGTTCACGTTCAGTTCAATCCGATAGGCCAGACGGGTGTGCTAAGGGCCGTTCGTCGCTTCTGTTGTGACGTTGCATAAGGGTTAGCCCGTGTTGGGAGCATTACCAGCACCCCACGAGCACCTCATCCGAACGGAGACAAGAGTGCGAGACCTTGCGCCTGAAATCTGTCGTCAGCGACTGGTGGTGGAAGGGCTGTGCCCCGAGCCGATCGACGCGCAGACGATCTCGTCGTACTTGTCACAGCTGTCGAAGACGATCGACATGGTGACGCTGCTGGAGCCGGTGACGCATCAGTCTCCACTCTATGGCTGGGCGGGGTGGATCCACTGGGAGACCTCGGGCGCCCACTTCTACGCGTGGGATGAGCCGCGGCTCTTCTTTAGCGTGGACGTCTACGCGTGCAGGCCGTTCTCGGCTAAGGGTGTGGTGGACCTGACGCGTGAGTGGTTCGACGCCTCCGACGTCGTGTTCAAGGAGTTCTGATGCCGTCGCCTCTTCGCCTGGTCTTCGACCCGGCTGGTCCGGTGCTGGACTCCGCCCGGGAGTGCGAGGCCGAGGTCTTCCTCGCCTGGTTCGGCAACACGCGTGAGCAGCTGCGGACCGAGTACGGCCGGTACGAGGACAGCTCGGTGTTCCTGGCCGTCGCCGACGACGACGACGAGGTGCTGGCGGCCGCGCGGCTCCTGAGTCCGGGAGGCCGCGCCGGTCTGAAGACCCTGGTGGACGTGGGAGACCACCCCTGGTCCATCGACGGACGGCGCAGTGCTGCAGCGGTGGGAATCGACCTGTCCTCGACCTGGGAGGTCGCGACGCTGGGAGCCCGGGGAAGCTCAGCGTGCGAGGGTGCCCGGTTGTCGCTCGCGCTCTACCACGGTCTGATGACCATCGCCCGGGTTAACGAGATGAGCTCGTTCATCGCCATCCTGGACCAGAGGGTCAGGCGGTTGCTCGGCTCAGTCGGCATCCTGACCAGTCCACTTCCGGCGACGGGAGCGGCGCCGTACCTCGGCTCAGAGGCCAGCGTTCCGGTGTACGCCCACTACGCCCGGATGCGGGACAACCAGCGCCGCCGGTTCCCCGACGCCTACCGGCTGGTCACCCTCGGCGCCGGGCTCGACGGTGTGGCTGTGCCTCCTGCTGATCACTTCAGGCTGCAGCCCCGGGTGGTCCAGCACATCGACCCGAGAGCCGGCGCGTTTACGAGCGCCTTGGATGTGGCACACCTGGAGCTGGCACTCGAGAACTCGCACTCGTGATTCGTCCGCTCACGCGTGGACCGGGTCCCCTGAGCCCTGCATGGCTACGCTCGTCCCACTCCCTGACCCAGCCCAGCAGCTCGCCTGCTGGCATAGGTGGTGCGACGTAGTAGCCCTGCAGCACGTCGACGCCGAGGACGATGAGTGCGTCCGCCGTGGCCTGGTCCTCCACCCCTTCGGCCACGAGCCGCATGCCGAGGCCGTGAGCCATCTGCGCGGTCGTGCGGACGATCATCGCGCTACGCTGGTCCTGGACGAGCGTCGACACGAACGACCGGTCGATCTTGAGCTCGTTGACCGGCAGGTCGCGTAGGTAGGACAGCGAGGAGAAGCCTGTCCCGTAGTCGTCGATGGCCGTCTCGACGTCGTGGTCACGCAGCCGAGCCAGTACCTCCCGGGCATGCTCGGGGTCGGACAGGAACGAGTCCTCGGTGACCTCGATCAGCAGGCTCCCTGCCGGCAGCCCTGACCTCGACAGCGCCTGGAGGAACCGCGGGAGGAGCTGGCGACCGAGAAGCTCAGGCGGCGCCCAGTTGACGGCTGTGCGTAGGACGCAGCCTGCCTTGAGGCGCTCACACGCGTCGGAGACGACCTGGCGCGTGACGGCCTCCGTCAGGGACGGCATCAGCCCGGCCCTGCGGGCGTCCGGCAGGAACGCCAAGGGGGGCAGCAGCCCATCGCTGGGGTGCTGCCAACGCACGAGGGCCTCGATGCCAACGACCTGCCAGGTCCGGGCGTCGATCTGAGGCTGGTACCAGACCACGAGCTGTCCGGCACTGATCGCCTGCCGGAGCTCCTCGCCGCGGCGAAGACGGTGGCGCGAGAAGCCGTCCTGCTCGCTGTCGAACATGAGCGTGCCGCTCCCTGACTTCTTGGCCTGATACATGGCGATGTCCGCCCGACGCAGCAGCTCGGTGGAGGTGTCGCCCGCCTCACGCACCGTGATGCCGAAAGAGGCGTCGACACTGAGGTCCATGCCGTCCATCCGCATCGGTGCCTGCAACACCTCCCGTGCAGCCTGGGCGATCTCGAACAGCGCGATCTGGTCGGTCCCGCGAGCGAGCACGGCGAACTCGTCGCCGCCGAGACGGGCTATCAGGATCTTCGGCCCGAGCGCCGACTGCATCCGTTGCGCCAGCAGCCGGAGGACGTCGTCGCCGACCTGGTGCCCCAGGCTGTCGTTGATGTCCTTGAACCCATCCAGGTCCATCAGCAGCAGACCCAGGCCGCCGTTCTCACCCAGCGCCACATCGACCGCCGCAAGCAGGGCACGCCGGTTGGGAAGCCCGGTCAGCTCGTCGGTCAGCGACAGCCGCAACGCCTCGGCGGCTCCTTGTGCCTCCCGCAGGGCCAGGATCATGCGGGCGCCGGCGCAGACGAGAGCCACGACGGCCGGTACGGCGACGTAGGGCTCGATCGAGCCCTCCGGTCGCAGCACGAGCACGACCACAGCCACGAGGGCAGCCACCAGCAGCAGCCACGAGCTGCGTCGTTCCGAGGTGCGCTGCTGCATGAACGGGGGCTGGCAGGCTGCCCCGACGATGAGCGCGAACGAACCGCCCCACAGGGTGTCCAGGAGGACGCTGGAGGGGTAGGCCCCCACGCCGATGCCGTGCAGGACGAGGCTGCTGTCCGCTGCGGCGAGCCCGAGCAGACCAAGGACCAGCGCGCCGGTGCGCACGGCCCGGACCCGCAGGCCCAGCAGGAGCTGTGCGATCACTATCCCGGCGAGAAGTACGTCCACCAGGGGGTAGAGCAGCGCCAGCAGGAGATGAGCACCTGTGCCGCCCAGGGACGCAGCGAGCGGCGTGAGCAGAGCAAACGATGTGAGACACGCTCCACCACTGCACACTACGCTCGCCTCGAGCCAGACCGCGGTGGCGGGGACGCGCTGCCGCGGCACGTCCAGGAGCAGGAAGGCGGCGATTCCCAGGTAGGAGGCGAGGTACAGGATCTCGCCCGGCGCTGGGAACGGGACGACGTCCCTGGTCTGGCTCGCGCTGACGGTGGCCGACCCGGCCGCCCACAGGGTGACGCCGGCAGCCAGCAGGAGCAGCGGAAGTCGGCGCGAAGGTTCTCGTCTAGCGACGGCGAGCAGCCGGAGGATCAGCAGGCTGAAGAAGGCTGCAAGCGTCACAACCAGTGCCAACCGGACAGCGGGCCCGTCGGACGTGCCGGGCAGGACGAAGCTCGACACCAACCCCGCGCACGCGACGACCCAGGGCGCGCCGGTCAGGATGGGAACGTGCTGACGCCAGCGATCAAACCGCCTTGGCGTCATGGCCACCACCTCTCAGGCGGTTCCTAGCAGCAGTCCCGTGGTCTCGGCGATCCACTCCCCATCGGCATCGCGGGCCAGACCTTGAGCGGCCTATCCACTCATCGGCATCGTCAGGGCTAGGTTGAGATCTTCCTTCTCCGAGGGGGCGATCTCACCGGTTGACCGGAGGGACCGACCTGTGGCTGGCGGGCCTCCTGGTCGGAGTTGCCTGGACGCATGTTGGCAAGCTGTTGTCGACCCTGGCGCCCCCGGAGCGTGGACTCGGGACGTGCGCCACCCGGACCGGTTCGGGAGCTGCGACAGGTGCGATTCGCGACAGCAATCCGTGCGCGGCGTTGACGACTGCGTCCCGATCGAAGGTCACGGCGTACTCGAACTCCCGCTCCGCGTCGGGCCCGGTGCCACCGAGGTCGCGAGCCAGCAGAGCCGCCGCGAAGTGCGGCGCCAGCACGACCACGTCCCACTCCCCCAGCACCGGATCGAAGACCTGCAGATCGGCGCCCCTGACGCCACGGACCGGCTCGGCGGGCATACCCTCACCGATGGCCGCCACGAAGCCGACCTGCGCCGCCAGGCGCCGGTAGCGCTCCGTCGTGGCGGGGGTGAAGAACTGCGCGTGCTGGAACGTCGACAGGACCACGCAGGTCCTCCCGAGCCCGACCGCAGCCCGCTCCAGGTGCTTGCTCATCTCGATCAGCAGCGGCTTGGTCGAGCGCCGGACCTCGGTGCCGACCGGTAGGCAGGCGAACGGTGACCCGGGAGAGCCCGCAGGAGCGCTCGACGGCAGGGACAGCCGGCCGGCGGGCAGGTGCTGCGCCAGCCCGGCCCGAGGACGGCCGTAGTACCAGCCCTGCCCCAGACGGGCACCCAGTGCCCGCGCCAGCCGGACGTGCTCCTCCGTCTCGATGCCCTCCGCGAGGACGACAGCACCGCTGGCCTCGGCGTAGGCGTTCACGGCCAGCGTGATGGCGGTGATGTCAGGGCTGGGACGCTCCTGCACCAGGCGCAGGTCCAGCTTGACCACCTCCGGGCGCAGCAGCGGCATGAACGCCAAGGACATGTCGTCGGCCCCCACGTCGTCCAGTGCGACCCGCCAGCCTGCCGAACGCAGCCGCGCCACCGTGCGGAGCAGCTCGGCGGGCCTGGACGCCAGCGACCTCTCGGTGATCTCCAGGACGATCTGCAGCCCGTGCGGGGCACCGTTCGCGATCGAGAGCAGCTCCTCCATCGGGGCGTGATCCAGGACCTCGGGCTCGACGTTGACGAAGAGCCACATCGGGCTCCTCACCCCGTGCTCGACGGCCGCCCGCAGCGCGGCCCGGCGGCACTCCATGTCCAGCTCGGCGAGCCGGCCACCCGCGCGTGCTGCGCCGAAAAGCGCATCCGGGGTCGCCAGGGATCCCTGCGGTCCACGCGCCAAGGCCTCGTAGGCCACCACCGAACCCGAAGCCAGGTCGACGATCGGCTGCAGGACGCTGTGCACCTGCTGGTTATGCAGGATCTCGTCAATGGTGCTCATGACGGCTTTCGGTTCGGCGGATGGGCATGCCTAGCACGTCGACCCGGCCGGCTCTGACCTTTAGCGTCAGCGCTATCGGTCTGGGCGCAGGAGGTGTCCGGGCGGCGTAGTTGGACCGCGTGCGGTTTCAGCGCGACTCTACGGGTGCCGGTGAGGGGTCAAGGCCCTTGCTGCGTTGGGTCCTGGCAGTATCGATGGCCATGGTCCTGGCTGGCGTGGTCGAGTACCCCTACGCCTCGCGGCAGCTGGAGCACCGCGTCCTGGACAGCGCCCTGCAGCAGCAGACGGTGCCCGCCACGCATGTGAAAGAATCCTTGGCCCAGGACCCGGGGGACGACACGGCTGCTCTAAGCGCTGAACTGGAACGAGATTTCCGCGGGCTACGAGGTGCGGTACGTGGCCCTCTTCGACGCCCGAAGGTGCCATGTTGGCTGGCGCGGGGGTCCGGACAGCGGCCGAGCTGGAGGAGGTCGAGGCCCTGGACACCTCGAAGACCCGCACCGCCGCGGCGCTGGGGGCAGGCCACTGCCGAGCGCGAGCAAGACGAAGGTGAAGCCGAGGAAGGACGCTGAGTCCTCGGCCTGCTGGCATCGATCCTGTGCTGGCCATCCCCTTGTCCTACCTGCTGGGTGGGCACCGGCTCCAACGCCGCCAGCAGGTGGCCGACCAAGCGGCGGACACCGACGCACTGACCGGCCTGTCCGGGTGCCGGCCCTTCCGTCCCACCCTGGAAGCAGCGCTAATCAGCGCCCGCAACCCCGGCCGGGAGGTGGCCCTGGCGCTGATCGACATCGACGAGTTCAAGCAGGTCAATGACCGCCGGGCCGTAACTGTGGCGTTCGGGGCACCCTGTGCGCCTCGGACACCGGCTTCCGTCTCGAGACGAGTTCGCGTGGTCCTGCCCCACCCAGAACCGACGAGCAGGCCCTGGAAGTCATCGAATGCGTCCGGGCCAGCTTCACCGAGCACGCACCCGGAGTCACCTTCAGCTGCGGCGTAGCCGCAACGGGGCCCCGAAGACGCCCTTGCGCTGCAGGAGCTCTGGGAACGCGCCGACGCCGCCCTCTACGAGGCCAAGCGCCGTTGCCGCACTGACCATCAGCGTCGACAAGCTCGACGCCGTGCGTTCCTTGCTCGACCCCGCCACCGTCCTGACCCGCCAACACCGAGCTGGGCGCTGTCGTCCTGGCCGCCCAGACACAGCTCATCCGCTGACATCTGAACGCGACAAGCGTTGGGCCTTGAGGGTTCACCCATCTGCGGTTTGAGTCGGCCGTCCGCAGGACCGATCTAAGAATCCACAAGATCTATCAGGCACCCCATCAGGATGGAGGTACTCATGCAGGTTCCACCCGAAGGCATGCGCCTGTTCGGGCGTTGCGCCGCGGCCCTCGCCAGCAGCTCGCTGGTTTCGCCGTCCAGGCCCAGGTGTCCACCAACGCTTATCACAAGGCTTCCTCCGTGTCGGACACGGCAGAACCTCGCGGCAGAGCATCACCGATGGGTACCCCTGACAGCCCCAGAGGAAGGGGGTACCCGGCCAGGACAAGCGCGTTCGTGTAGGTCAGAGGGCCGTACCCCAAGGTGTTCAAGATTTCCTGCGGCCGGGCCTCTTGGCTGTCAGGCGAGGCCAGGGGTTAGGCCAACCGGCTCGCGGCGACCAATCGACCCGCTAGCCGGCTCCGAACAGACACCATTGGCTATGGGCCAGCCCTGGCACAGAGGTCTCCCGCGATCCCTTTGAGAACGCGGCGACTCGACAAGCCAGCCAGCAAGGCGGAGATGAACATGCGACCCCAATCGAACCTTCACGACGCCTTCCCACGCTGTGCGGCTGCGGCCACGGTCGCCGAGGCGTGCGAGGGCTTGGTGGACGACCTGCGCGAGCTCTACCCGCTGCCGAGCGTGTACCTGCTCGTCGACGGTCGGCTCCGCTGCCAGGCTGCCCGCGGCTACTACCAGGTGATCGACGGGTTCACCCCCGGCATCGGCGTGATCGGGCGGGTGGTAGCCACCGGCGTCCCACAGATCCTCCAGGACGTGTCGCAGACCCCGGACTTCATCGCCGCCATCCCGGGACTGGTCGCCGAGGCTTGCGTACCGGTGCGCATCGGGGCGCAGGTGATCGGGGCGATCAGCGTGGAGTCCTACAGCGTGCTGCCCGCGTCCATCCAAGAAGTGCTCGAGGCGGCCGCAGATGTCCTTGCCGAACGCATCCAGGCCGGTGGTGGGCTGCCCGCAGCCGGGCCTGCTGCCCGGCTCGCCCGCGTCGCCGTCCGGTTGTCCGCACTGACCGACCCCGAACAGATCTACACCCACGTGCTGCAAGGAGCCATCGACATCTCCGGGATGAACAGCGCGTCGCTGTGCCTTCGAGATCCCGACGCGCACTGGTCCCTCGCCCACGCCGCCGGACCCCTCGCAGCGGACCTGTCCTCGTGGACCAAAGACCAGTACCGCATCGTCGCCCGCTGCGTCCGGCGCGGGACCTCCTCGCACTTCCGCGGCGGCTCCGACGACATACCCGCCAAGTCGGAGTTCCTTCTGCGTGCTGGGGTGCAAGCGGTGATGGTGCATCCCTTGATCATCGGACGCAACCTCGTGGGGATGCTGGTCACAGCACACACCCAGCCCATCAGGCACAACCCCGTGGTCGGCGCCCTGGTCGAGCTCCTTGCCGTCCAGACCGCCACCTCGTTGGGCATGGCGGCAGCCATCGACCAGCTCAACCAGCGCGCCCGCCAGGACCACCTCACCGGACTGGGCAACACAGCCACTTTCGCCGAGGACCTCGACGAAGCCGCCCACGACACCGGCGAACAGGACCGCCCGGTCTGCCTCATCATCGACATCGACCACTTCAAAGCCATTAACGACACCTTCGGGCACCCCGCCGGGGACCAGCTCCTGCGCGACCTGGCCACCGAGCTGTCATCGGCACTACGCAGCACCGACGCCCTGTACCGGATCGGCGGAGACGAGTTCGCGGCCCTGCTCCAGCACACCAGCCCCGCCCTGGTCGACGACGTCGCCCAACGCCTGGTCATCGCCGCCCGACGCGTCAGAACCACCGTCTCGATCGGAGCAGCCACCTTCGGCCAAAACGAAACAGCCGAGCACCTGCGCGGCCGCGCCGACCGCGCCCTGTACCGAGCAAAGGCCGCAGGCCGTGACCAGACCGTCATAGCCCGCACAGACGCGGCCGAGCGGTGACGGCGAGCACGTCAGGTCAGGCCCCGTGCGCATGCGCGCCGGTTGAGCCCGGCTGACCGGGCCCTGGCGGCCTGTCACCGTTACGAGTTACCATCGGTCGTCACAGTGACGGGAGTGAGGGGCGCGGGTGAAGTGTCAGCGGTGTGGCCGGGACTTCGTCCGCACCTCCCCTCGTGGACCGGCGCCTGCGTACTGCAGCCCGACGTGCCGTCAGCGCGCCTACGAGGAACGCCTCCGCCGCACCAGCGCCCAGCGCATCGCCGAGCTTGAGCTGGAAAACAAGGAACTCCGCACGCAGCTGGCCGCACTGCGCACCCCCTCCCCCGGATCAACCCCAGCCGGCGGCCAGCCCTCCCCGCGCACCGTTCGACCGTCGCCGCGGAAGAACACCGAACCTGGCCAGCCCTGGCTGCTGCTCCAAGGCCAGGAAAGAGAACGCGTCGCCCTGATCGGGGAGTACCTCACCGAGGCCAAGGCCACCCGCGCCTGCTCTCAATACTGGAGACACAACCCCGGCGCCCCCGAGCCGGTGTACGTACGCAACCGCTCCAAGGTCAGCCGCAAAATGCTGCTCAACCCCCCGGCCGACTGGGCTCGCGACTAAACTTAAGTGGTCTCGCTCGTAAGTCCATCGGGGGTCAGGGGTTGTCGAGGTAGAGGCCGGCTGCGCAGTCGAGGGCTTCTTCGGGGGTGCCGGCGGTGAGGCCGGTGGGCAGGAACTGGTCGCGGTAGCCGTCCTTGCTGGCGAGGTAGAGGGCGAAGCCCCAGCGGCTGGCTGAGCCGCCGTAGCGCAGCCGCATCAGTGGCAGGGTGTCGCCGTCGGGTAGGTGAGCGTCGATGTAGGCG
>JAABUN010008248.1_pt1 | contig 10743 bp, 13 predicted proteins | sample 5559311 | NCBI WGS metagenome assembly JAABUN01 (sample SAMN10711877, study PRJNA513370) | rock metagenome | isolation source: Antarctica rocks | place: Antarctica: Victoria Land, Siegfried Peak sud
CGGACTCAGTAGTGCTTGCAGATACGCTTTGACGCGCTGCCGTTGCTCGGAACGTCCGAAGTACCCCGCAATGCGGCCATGAAGGTTGTCAAAGTCCGCCGACCAAGCTTTGAAAGCAGGAGGTGTGACGCTGGAGAGAGTCATAGCTCAACTTACTCCTACCTAACTGCGGCTGTAATACTAGTCCTACAGTTGCACTTGAAGCTTTTAAGCTGAGGACATGACTATTTCGTCTTTGAATCAGGTGCATGAGTGGGCGGATGAACTTGATAACCTGCACGCTCGGATAGCCCCACGCTTCACACGAGCTGAGCCGCGGCAACGGACGCTTTCCTATCTAAAAGGGTTACTCGGCCCGGTCGAGCGCAAGAACGGCTGGCAGCTGGCCGAGCAGGCGGGTGAAGCGACACCGTATGGCACGCAGCGCCTGTTAAACGGCTCGCAGTGGGATGCGGAGGGGGTACGCGATGACCTGCGAGGCTATGTTTTAGACAACCTTGGCTCGGAAGATGCTGTGCTGGTCGTCGATGAGACCGGGTTTTTGAAGAAGGGCGAGCACTCGGTGGGCGTCAAGCGGCAGTACAGTGGCACCGCTGGTCGGATTGAGAACTGTCAGGTAGGGGTGCTCCTTGCCTATGCGAGCGAAGCGGGCACAGCTTTCATCGACCGCGAGCTGTTTTTACCCCTGGAGTGGATGGATAATGAGGCGCGTCGGACCCAGGGCCAGATCCCCGAAGACCGCAACTTCCTGACCAAACCGCAATTGGCTGAACAGATGCTCGAGCGCACGTTCGCGGCGGGTGTGCAAGCGGCGTGGGTCACGGCCGACACGGTGTACTCTTCAGGCAAGGTGCGCCAGCTGCTAGAGAAACGCCAGCAGCCCTATGTCTTGGCGGGACCTGCCAACTTTATGCTGCGTTTCATTGCTGACAGCGGGCTGCAGCAGCCCCGCATTGCTGAGCTGTTCAAGACACTCGAGCCAAACGTCTGGAAGCGCTTATCAGCAGGCAGCGGCAGTAAGGGAGAGCGCCTTTATGACTGGGCGTGGCTAAGCCTACGGGACTTGAGTACGTCACATCCTGCACTGGCACCCCTCATCGAACCAGGGTTCGACCGGTGGTTCCTGGCAAGGCGAAGCCTGGACGACTCCGAGGAACTCGCCTATTACATCGTCTTTGCCCCTCAGCACACCGAGCTCGCTGAGGCGGTACAGATTGCAGGTACCAGATGGGTGATCGAGACCGGGTTTGAAGCTGTGAAAGGGGAAGCTGGGCTGGACGAATACGAGACGCGCTCGTGGACGGGCTGGTATCGCCATACCACCCCGTCACTGCTGGCTCACGCGTTCCTGAGCGTCATTCGTGCCCGTGAGGCTAAAAAAAGGGCGATGAAGTTGGTGAACTTATTGCGTTGAGCGTGCCAGAGGTGCGGCATTTGCTTTGTCTGCTGCTCTGGCATGACAGGATGAACCCGCGTGCTGTCTTGGCTTGGTCATGGTGGCGGCGAAGGCACCAAGCCCACGCGAAACAGGCTCATTACAAACGGCAAAGGTACCAAGTGCAACTGTAGGACTAGAAGAACTGACCTAGACACCTGTTTTAGGCTTTTGTCGTGTAATTAGGGTCTTGATATAAGCTGCGTGAACCCTTTATGCAATTTTAGACTTCAATACGATACGACCCGTGTTGTATCGTATAAGTATGATCCGAGTTCCCGGTAGGCCACGAATCCAAGCTGTCGACGAAGCAGTACGTGAGAGCGTTCAGACTCTCCTCTTGACCGAAGGGTACCGAAAACTCTCGATTGAAAAAGTTGCTGCACATGCAGGCATAGGCAAAGCGGCTATCTACCGGCGCTGGTCTACCAAAGCGGAGATGATCTTTGCGGCAACGTTTCATGATCTTGCCCTGCCGCCAGCAAAAGATCATGGCAGTTTAGAGGCGGACCTTTTAGACCTCTGCGAGAAGCTCGTTGGCATTTTTACCACACCCCAAGCCCGGCAAGCTTTCGCGGGTTTAATGACCGACTTGCAGACCGAACCTGCTTTTAAAGAGCGCTTTGCCCTGGCCTACACGACCGCCGAAGCGGCAAGAATACGAGAAATCCTCGACCGAGCAGTTGAGCGAGGTGAGCTTGCCCCAATTGATAACATCGCCAACATACACGCGTTACTCCTCGGAACAGTTTTAGCGCACACGCTGCTACTTGACCGGTCATCTTTACCTGGTTTAGCAAAATGGCTGACGAATACCGTCGTTGCAACCCTCGAGAAAGCCGGGTGCTTTAATGAAAACGATTGATCAGGTCATGCCAAACTTTCAGTTTTCCCAACACCATAGCCGCTGGATCGACGCGCCACCACAGGTAGTATGGGACGTCCTTGTCTCGCTAACTCTGAACGAACTAACGTTGACACGACCGCTTTTGTGGTTGAGGCATTTAGGTCACCCACCGCTAGCTCAAGCCAAACCTCTATTTCAACATGGTCCGGTCACGCTTTTCGAAGTTGACGCCCCTCACTATGCGTTAGCAGGTGCTGTCAGCCAACCCTGGAAACTAACCGCACCACGGCTCATCGCGACCGACGTCGAGACGTTCAACCAAATCACCGCACCTGGTTGGGTCAAGTACCTGACCGATTTTCAGTGCAGTTCGGAAAGGGGTGGCACACGCCTATCGACAGAGACCCGTGGTTACGCTACGAGCGAGGTAGCCAGACGCAGGTTTAAGCTGTACTGGACGGTAATCCGTGTGGGCAGCAGCGTGGTGAGGTACGACATCCTCGGTTCAGTAGCACGGAAAGTGCACGTTATGGCAACGTTGACGAGTCCTGAAGTTAAAGACTAACGTGTAGAAGTAAGCAATCTCTGGGTCTCAACTCAACCCGCTTCAAAGGTTCTTCCGGCATTTCGGTGCCGCAGATTGAAGAACATGATGTACTGAGGAACGTACAACGAGCCTTTTATCGCGAAGCTTTTTCCCAAATCCCTCTGATGTGACCCCAAGAACCTGGCTCTCCCGCATTAAGATGTTGGTGGCGAAATCATCTGCAAGTCAAGCCACTGCGAATAAACGCTGGAAAGCTGAAGGCTTAAGCTGATGTTTAGGCGTACCGTTCAACCAGGCAAGGATCCGCATGAGGTTCATAGCCGCAGCCATCATGAGATGACTAAGATGGGTTTTGGCTTCACCAAAATATCTAGAGCGCCGCATTCTACACGTGTGAATACCTTGCGAAATCGTCCCTTCGACTCCAGCTCGCGTCGCATACAGAGCCTTGAATTCAGCTGTTTTTTCGCGCTGCATACCTGCGAGGAGTGCTTCATGCTGAGCCCGTGGTCGGATGGTAATCGTGCGCCGCTTTGCCCGGGTACAGTCTTCTCGGCTCACACAAAGTCGACAGTCTTTCGTCGAAAACTTTACTTTTACAACTTGATTCTTGAACCTGTCAATAGCCGGGGTCCAGCTGCTGCTCGACTGCCCCGCTGGGCAAAGCACCTGCTCGGCGTCCCAGTTAATTGTAAAGTCACGCGAGCCGAAGCCTTTGCCTTGCTGACTCTGTCAGGAGTTACCCGCACGGGTAGGTCCAACAAGATCAATACCGAACGTTTCTCTGCTATCAACAAGTAGTTCAGAGTTCACGTAGCCGGTATCCGCGATATGGGTGTTGGGAAGTAGGTTTTGCTTGTCCAGAGATGCGTGAATGGCAGCTGTCACAGCATCGTCGGATATAGCTGCGTTTCTTGTCTCGACATTCGTGATCAGGTTGGGCGCGTCGTCGTCACAGCTTTCGGTGAGATGCACTTTGTAGCCCGACCAGGACGTCGTTCGTTTAATCTGATAGCGCGCCTCGGGGTCATAGGGTGAGCCAAGGTAACGACCTGCAGGAGGCTGGTCTTGGTCTATAACTTTGGACAATCGAAGTATAACCTAAGCCGCCAAGGGAGCTAAAGCTGCTGGCGCTTGCTTCAAGCTTTCGTAAACCTCCGGGGTCTGATAACCCAGCGAGCTGTGCAACCGCTCACGGTTGTAATAAATCTCGATAAACTCGAAGATGGCAGTTCGCGCCTCTTTCCGGGTAGCAAAGCGTTTTTGGGGGTAGACCAACTCTCTCTTGAGCGTCGCCCAGAAGCTTTCGATGACCGCATTGTCGAAACAGGCACCTTTGCCGCTAAAGCTCGGCAGCATCCCTTGGGCAACGAGGCTGCTCTGATAGAGGCGACTGGTGTATTGACTTCCCCGATCCGACTGGTGAATCAGTCCAGGTGCAGGGTTTCGCTTGGTAACGGCACTCCGCAGAGCCTGCACCACGAGGTCGGTCTTCATATGCTCAGCCATCGCGTAGCCAACCACACGCTTCGAGAAGCCGTCGATCACCCCAGCCAGGTAAAGCCAGCCCTCATCAGTGGGGATGTAGGTAATGTCAACGTGCCAGAGCTGATTGATGGTCGTGATCTCGAGCCCTTCTGCTAAGAGGTTACGGGTCTCTGTGATCTCTGGGCGTTCGCGTTTGGAATGGTATTTGGGTGTATTCACGGCATAAAGCCCCTCACGCCGCATCAGCCGTTTAACCCGGCCCAGCGAGCAGGGCACTTGCTGCTTTTTCAACTCGGCGTGGATCCGAGGACTCCCGTAACGCCCCTTGTGCTTGGTGAACACCGTTTTGATCTGCTCTAGCAACGTGGCGTTTGCCTTTTCTCGTTCACTTGGCACTTGCCGCCGCTGACGAGCATGATAGTAGCTGCTCTTCGGCACCGCCAACACCTCACAGAGCAGTCCGACCGGAAACTCGCGCTGGTGTGCCACGATAAAAGCGCACTTCAGGTCGAGTGCCTCGCAAAATAAATGGCAGCCTTTTTTACAATCGCCAGCTCCATCTCAAGCCGCTTCACCTCACCCTGCAAGCGTCTTAGCTCGGTTTCCTCGGGTGTTGGCTGCGCCCTTTTGTAACCCGGCGGCAAACGTCCCTCACGGTACTGCTTACGACCGAAGGAAGTGCCTGTGGTGCGCCACTTGGTGAGGTTCGCTTGAGGAATCCCGAGGCTGTTAGCGGCTTCTGAAACGGTGTAGCCCTTTTCCTCAAGTAGCTTCACCGCATCGACTTTGAACTCCATGGGGTATTGCCTGACAACTCGTTTACCTTCGGACATAATCTTCTCCTTGGCAGGATTCTAGACCCTACTAGATTTGTCCAAGGAAATGAACCAAGCCCAGTAGCGCCCTGGCAGCATTGGAAGCGTCTACAACGTCGTTCTTCTTCCGGCTTAAGCGAGCACGGTACTGACTGGTGAGGTTCGGAGGAATGTGGTGAATCGCCTCACCGTGCGCGAGTAACTCGCTTGCAAACGGCAGGATGAAACGGTTGGATGCGCCTTCGACAGCCCAACGACGCTTTGGGAAAGAACACGCGAACTGGTGAAGTCGTGCCAGACCTGCGGCGTCATTCGAGACTGTCAAAGACGTGAGCGCCGCGCCGTTCTCGTCTAGGGCAGCTACGGTGTGGCTGTCTGGGTGGGGATCAAGACCTATCGTGACCATGTTGCCTTACACCTCCTATGATGAGGTAGGGCACGGCGTACGCATGTCTGAACGGGCGGACAGCCCCGGTAGGGTGCGTTCTGTCCAAGACATCATGCCAATGGATCGGCAGCCTGGTATCCGGCGATGCGCCGTGCCCTACTCATGGTTGAGGGTGTGCAAATCAAGTTATGGCCATAGTGATTCGGCTGACGGAACCTGGGCAACACCCCATGTTCTTTATACAGACGGAATCTACCCAATCCAAGATTAAGTCAACACAACCAGGGCCTTGACATAACCATAATCATTCGGCTATAAATAACTTGTGAGCTATGAAAGCGCAGTGCCCAATGCTCCCAACGACGTGTTCCGCGGCCTAGCCGACCCTACGAGGCGGGCCATCTTCGAGCAACTGGTCAAAGGCGGCGAGCAGAACGTCCGCACCCTTACCGACAAGGCGGGGATTTCGCAGGCGGCAGTGTCCAAGCACCTGAGCGTCCTCAAGCAGGTCGGGCTGGTGCGCGACCGACCCCAGGGCCGGACCGTGCACTACCGCGCCGACCCGCAGGGCCTGGCACCCCTCATCGACTGGATCAGCCTGTACGGGGCCTTCTGGCGCACGCACCTCGACCAACTCGAAACCCTGCTCGACCGGATGGACCCATGACCGCCGCCGCGTCCACCCACGCCATCGTCATCGAGCGCTACCTGGACCACCCGCCCGAGAAGGTCTGGCGCGCCCTAACCGAGGGACCGCTGCTCGAGCGCTGGCTGATGCCGGGTGACTTCCGGGCGGAGGTCGGGCACCGCTTCACCTTCCGGTCCAGCCCTGCGCCCAACTGGAGCGGCGTGACCGAAGGCGAGGTGCTCGAGGTCGAGCCCTGTCGGCGGCTGGTCTACCAATGGCGCACCGTTGGCGCGCCGGCGGACGCGCTCCACACCACCGTCACCTGGACCCTCACCCCGACCCGCATGGGGGCGCTGTTGCGCCTCGAGCAGTCGGGCTTCCGGCCCCAGGATGAGCCCAACTTCCGGGTGGCCACACGCGCCTGGGGGCGCTTCGTCCGGCGACTCGGCGAGCTCCTGGCTAGCATGCCCGACCGCCCGGGTTAACCCCGTCACGCCCCACGTCCGGTGGGGTGGCGTGCAGCGGGTAATCCTCCGTCAGTTTTGAGCTGGAGGTCGATTTTGAAATCAGGAAGGGGATGAGCATGAGGGTATTTGTGGCAGGTGGAACCGGGGTCATGGGGCGGCGGCTGGTGCCACAGCTTGTGGCTCGGGGCCACCAGGTGACGGCGACGACGACGAGCGCCGCCAAGTTGGGTTTGTTGGCGCAGTTGGGTGCCGTTGGCGTCGTGATGGACGGGCTGGACGCGGCGTCGGTCGGTGAGGCGGTGGCCGCGGCCCGGCCGGACGCGATCGTGCACCAGATGACCGGAATAAGTCCCGCTCACGCTGGCAAGCCCGACATGAAGCACTGGGATCGATGGGCGGTCCCCACCGTCCGGCTGCGCACCGAAGGGACGGACCACCTGCTGGCCGCTGCCGAGGCGACCGGCGTCTCCCACGTCGTCGCACAGAGCTACGGCGGCTGGAACGGCAGCCGCGCGGGCGGGTGGGTGAAGACTGAGGAGGATCCGCTGCCCCTGGATGGCTTGAAAAGCTTCCACACCTCGGCGGCGGCAATCCGCTACGTCGAGGAGGCGGTCGTCCGGGCTGGCGGCGCGGCCCTGCGCTACGGCGCGCTCTACGGGCCCGGTGCCACCGACGATCAGGTCGAGCTCGTGCGCAGGCGGCAGTACCCGCTCGTCGGGGCGGGCACCGGCTACAGCTCGTGGGTGCATCTCGACGACGCGGCGAGCGCCACCGCCTTGGCCGTGGAACAGCAGGCGAGGGGCGTGTTCAACATCGTCGACGACGAGCCGGCCCCGGCCAGCGAGTGGCTGCCTTACCTGGCGGCGTGCGCGGGCGCAAAGCCGCCGATGCGGGTCCCTAAGTGGCTGGCCCGGCCCCTGGCCGGGGAAGTTGTGGTAGCGATGATGACCGAGGGGCGTGGCTTCTCCAACGCCAAGGCCAAGCAGGAGCTCGGCTGGGAGCTGCGCTACCCCTCTTGGCGTCAGGGCTTCAGGGAAGGGCTGGCGTGACCTGGATTGCGGAGCACGGGAACTCGCGGCCAGCATGAACACTATTCGGCGTGTCGCGGTCCGAGGTCGAGCTGCCGACGCCATCCCCGGTCTGGGGCTCAAGGTGTACGGCGTTCGTAAACGCTGCGAGGACAGCTTCCCGGTCAACCCGTACGCCCCGTTGAGTCTGCGAACCGCCCTTGACGCAATAACCAGTTTTCTTCCGGGCGAGGGTTCTCGGGGAAAATGCTTGACCTTGACGCTTGTGTCAAGGTTTAAACTCCTTTCGGGTGGCCCACTGTTCAGCAATGGCCTGGTCCGGCCCGCGCTAGGGTGGCCCAGGTGGAGAACACGTCCTTCAACTTGTGGCTTGGCGCGACGTGAGTGAAACAAGGAGGTGAATGGATGGTTATCAGCTGGGCGTACCTTTACGGGCAACCTGGCGCGGACCCTCTTGCGGACCGGTTCGTGATCGAGCGCGGCGGCCAGCGGACGACTCTCGTCCCGGTGCCGGACGAGTCCGCGGCGGCAGAAATTGCTGTCGAGCTGATCGCTGAGGGGGTCGAACTCCTCGAATTGTGCGGCGGCTTCAGCCTGACCGAGGCCGCAAGGGTGGTCGAAGCGGTCGGCGGGCGGGTTCCCGTCGGTCACGTCAACTTTGGGCTCGAGTCCGTCGCGGGCGCAGCCGCGTATAAGGCCCGCTTCGAGGCGCAGACCTCGTGAGCTGTAAGGTCTGCGCCGGCGCGGGTTCGGTAGGCGGTCTGACCCAATATGTTCACCGGGTAGGTAGGGGACGGTGTGATGGAACAAGCGGAAAGTTCAAGGAAGCCCGAAGTTTCTTCGACGCGCCGCCGACTCGAGGGGTTCGCGACCTTTGTCGCCGTCTACGGCGAGGTGCACCGCGAGGCGTTCCGGCGCTGGCAGGCGCGTACGGCAAAAGAGGGGGCGGGCCGTAGTCCGCAAGGTTTGTAGAGCGGGGTTCCGGGAGCGCGACTTTCAGCGCGGCCCGGTCCGCCTGCACTACGCCGAGGGTCCGCCCGGCGGCTCGCCCCTGGTCCTGATCCCCGCCCAGATGGGTATCTGGGAGAGCTACCAGAAGGTGCTGCCCGCGCTGTCGCGCCGCTTTTACGTCTTCGCTGTCGACTTGCGCGGCCACGGCAGGTCGTCGTGGACCCCGGGCGACTACTCGTGGACAAGCGTCGGCGCGGACCTCGCGGCGTTCCTGGCTCAGGTCGTCGGGCGTCCCGCCGTCGTCGCTGGCAACTCGTCCGGGGGCATCGTCGCCCTCTGGCTGGCCGCCCACACGCCGGAATTCGTGGCGGGAACTATTCTCGAGGACGCTCCGGTCTTCTCCGCCGAACTGCCGCGCTTTAGGGATCGCGACCGCTTCGTCTACCGGGGCCTCGAGCACCTCGTCGCGGCCCTCGGCAACATCGAGAACCGCGACCTGGCCGACTACTTCCGCGGCCAGGAGCTGCCCACGCGGGGCGGGCAGGTGCGGCGGGTGCCAGGGTGGTTCGTCCGCTTTTTGTCGGGGGCGATCCGCCGACGTCAGAAAGCGCACCCGGGCGAGCCGGTGGACATCGCTTGGCTGCCGGGCACGCCGCGCCTGCTCCTCAAGTCGCTGTCCGCCTTCGACCCGGACTTCGCCCGCGCGTTCGTGGACGGGCGCTTTTACGGCGACTTCAGCCACGCCGCGGCGCTCCGGGAGGTGCGGTGCCCGCTGCTGGTACTGCACGCGGACTGGTTCCGCCACTCCGAGTACGGGCTGGTGGGGGCGATGGACGACCGCGACGCGGCGCGCATCCGGGAACTCACCCCGCAGGCGCAGTACCGGCGGATCGCCGCCAACCACGTGATCCACGTGTTCAGGCCCAGAGCTTACGTGGAGGCGGTGACGGCGTTTATGGGCGGGCTGAACAACGTGGAAAATCCGCCCGCCCTTCGGCGAGTTTTCGCGTGACCGGCGGCTTGCGAACACCGACCTCGAGCAGTCCGCCCAACCCTTTTCTGCGACGGAGAAACCGCTTAACTCCAGCTCTGCCCAGCCAGCTGCTTGTCCAACCGGCTAATCACATCCTTCTCGGCGTTCTCTCGCCGCCAGGCTCAGTCGGGCACAAGCCACGTGCCTACGCCCTAACTTGGCCGAACCCGTAAAGCAGTTCCGGCGCGAGCAAAATATGGGACGGGATGGTCGTCCGAATAGACGTGCAGTCGTGTTCGCCGGAGAGAAGGCTACTCACGGGTAGTCAAACTCGTAGTTGGCCTAGGCCTATCGCCGTGTCGGCGCGAACGTTTAGCCCAAACCTAAATCATTCGCGTTCAACTCGGATGGCCTGCACAATAAGACGCGAGGTGAGACGATGGATTCAATCCCCAAGCTCGAGAGGCTGAACGAAGCCAAGCAAGCCGAGTACCGGCGCGCCGCCGAAACGCACCGGCTGGTGCACGAAGCGAGAGCGTCCCAGCCTGGCCTGCGCTACCGCCTCGCGCAGGGGCTCATCGCCCTCGCCACGCGGCTCAGCCCTGCCCACCGGGCGGTTTGGGGTACGCTGAGCAGGAAAGGGGCGTGCCCCGGCGCACCCGCAACCGACCCACCTAGATGATCTCGCTAACCTTCGGCACCAGCGACCTCGCCAACACCCGCTTCGCCTACAGCCCCCTCTGGGAAGCGGCCACTCCCCAACGGCTTTCTTGAGCTGCTGATTGCTGGCTTTGACGTAGCCCCGGGCGGTATCTAAGCTCGAGTGACGAAGGTGATCCGCTACTAGCGCCAAGTCCCCCGTTTCGTCTCTGAGTCTTGTGCCCGAAGCATGTCGCAGGGCGTGCACACCCTTGAACTTCACCTTAGCCACCCGGCACGCCGCCTCGAGCCGCTTGTAGACCGCGATGCGGGAGCGGGCGGGCAGGAGATAACCTGTTCGCTTCTCCATAGGCGTCCTCTCGAGCGTGTCAACGAGGGTGGAGGAGAGATTGACCCGCGCGGTCTTACCGCCTTTGCCTGCTACTACTTTGAGCGTGGCGCTGCTGAGGTCGACGTCCTCCCACTTCAGCGCGGTCATCTCGCCCACCCTCAGTCCAGCGTGCGCTCCTAAGAGCA
>JAABUN010008249.1_pt1 | contig 10740 bp, 6 predicted proteins | sample 5559311 | NCBI WGS metagenome assembly JAABUN01 (sample SAMN10711877, study PRJNA513370) | rock metagenome | isolation source: Antarctica rocks | place: Antarctica: Victoria Land, Siegfried Peak sud
CGTCCCACGGTGGCGGGGGACAATCTAGTCGACGCGGTCGATGCCGCAGCAATCAGGGCGTCCTCACCGCCACCCCGGAACTGCCGCTACTATACGAGCAATCAGGGTAGGGTATAGGTGGGTAGTGGCTGGCGGCTGAATCGCCCAGGGGGCACCCGGCCTTGAGGGCCTGCGGGCCACGAAGCCGCCCTGCGGCGGCTGGGATTGTTGCTAGGCACTGCCTCATAGCCAAGGCACCGCACCGATAGCGAACCCAGCCCGCGCAGGCGGGCTTCGTGGCGCGTGAGCGCCCTCAAGGCCGGGTGCCCCCTGGGCGATTCAGCCGCCAGCCACCTGCTATTGGGCCTCTCTTCTGCCTTGCCATAGACGCCGAGGAGGGCGGATCACCGATCCGCCCTCCTCGCTTATTATCGCTTCACCGTGCTGATTAGAGGGTATTTCACAGCCCCAGATTACACCGGACTTTTGGCGCTATAGCTTGTCGCTACGAGGCTGTGAACCGACCTCTTACGGGAGATACCCGCCGCTCCCTGGCTGATCGGCACCGAAGTAACTATTCAGGGTTTGCCAGAGGACGCGGGCGAACCAGCCGCGTGAGCTTGGCTGATCCCAGCCGTCGAAGTCGCCGCCGGTATTCGAGGAACCGGGGACCGCGCCCGCGTAGTGGACGAAGGTGGCGATGTCTTGCCGGTGGCCCGAGCCACCAGGCACGTTCGGATAGCTGCCGTCGTCCGGTTGGAGGTTCCAGTAGGCTTTGGTGACCATCGCGCGGGTGATGAACGAGATCGTCTGCGCGTGGAGGACTTCGCCGGTCGGGTTGTAGGTGCCATCGGGGTAGCCGCGCGCCACGTTGTAGAACGCGACCGTCCCGACATTGCGCCAGAGATCGCCGTCGATGATTCCCTGGTCCGGAAATGGCGTGGTGTGGTCTTCCAGATCCCAGCCGCTCGAACGGGCGATCAGCGCGGCCATCTGTGCGCGGAGGGTGATGTCGGCGGGGCAATACTCCTTGGGCGTTGTGTCCTGCACGCAACCGCGGATGATGTCACGCGCGGCCAATTGCAGGACGGCGTCGGTATACGACTGCCCCGCCGGTACGTCGCCGAAACTGGCCGGTGGAACGAAAGTCGCCTCCATCGTGTGGTCGGTGTTCATTGTCAGCGTGATCGGATTGGCCCAGCCGACGAAGATCCCGTCGATCTTCCAGGCGATGAAGCCATTGTTTCCCCCTTGCGCGGTCAGGGTGGCGACGTTGCCGCGCGGGACGAGGTAGTGGTTCGGCGTCGGTTGGGTGATCCCGGCCGCATCGACCGCCACCGTGCCGCTGCCCGCCCCGGCGAAGGTGACGGTGAGATTGAATGGCGGCGGCACGTCCAGCCCGGTGCCGCTGAGGCTGACCTGCTGCGGGCCGGTCGCGGCGTTGTCGCTGATCTGCATCGTCGCCGTGCGCTGGCCGACGGCGGTGGGGTTGAAGGTGACGGCGATCGTGCAACTCGCGGTCGGGGCGACGGTCGTGCCGCAATCGTTCGTCTGGGTGAAGTCGCCGGGGTTCGTGCCGACCATCGTGATCGTGCTGATCAGGAGTGGCTGGGTGCCGCTATTGGAGAGGCGAACCGCCTTCGGCGCGCTGGCGACGTTGAGCGGCTGATTGGGATATTGGAGGGCCAGCGGGCTCACGCTGACGATCGTTGTCGGCGGCGGCGTGACCTTGATGGCGAGGTTCTGCTGGGCGTACGGGCCATTGGAGAGCGCGACCGCGTTCGTCAGGCCACTCACCGCCACGGGGCTGGCGCTGTTCCCCTGGCTCCCGTTGCCGAGTTGCCCGCTCGCGCCGCTACCCCAGGTGCGGATCGTGCCGTCGGACAGGAGTGCGGAACTGGCTTGCTGCCCGGACCCTAGCGCCAGCGCCCCGGCGAGCCCGGCCACCGCCGCCGGGGTAGGCTGGCAGCCGCAGCCGACCGTCGTGGCGGTGCCGCGCCCCAATTGCCCGATATTGTCAATGCCCCAGCCCCAGGCCGTGCCGTCACCTTTCAGGACCAGCGTGTGCTGATACCCGGCGACGACGGCGGTGTTATTGGTGCCGAGCGCGCCGATCTGCGTGGGCGTCGGGTGCGGCAAGGAGTCGGTCGTGCCGTTCCCCAGTTCGCCAATACCATTGCGGCCGAAGGTGTAGACCTTGCCGTCGGTGGCGACCACGGCGGTGGTCTGATCGCCGCTCGCGACCGATTGCGCCAGCAAGGGGACGCTCGGCGCGAGGAAGACCTGCTGCGGGGTGGTGCGGTCGCCCGTGGCCCCGAGCCCGAGTTGCCCCGCGTTATTGTTCCCCCACGACCAGAGGGTGCCGTCGGTCTTGATCGCGAAGCTCGACTCCCTGCCGCCCGCGACCGCCCGGACATCGCCGAACCCAGCGATCACGGTGGGGGTGGGATGGGCGGCGGTATCGGTGGTCCCCTGGCCGAGTTCGCCGTGGGCATTGCGGCCCCAGGTGTAGACGTTGCCCCCGGCGACCGCGAGGTTGTGGTCGACGCCGGCGGCGATGGCCGTCGCGCCGCTCACGCCCGTCACCTGCTGCGGTGTCGGGTGGTTGCCGCTATCTTCCGTGCCGATGCCGAGCATCCCGTAGTAGCGGTTATTGCCGCACGCGAAGATCGTGCCGTTCGCTTTGAGCAGCAGGCTGTAATAACCCCCCGCCGCAACGGCGACCACATCGCCGCTGGCCGCGCCGACTGCCGGTTGCGGGGTTGTCTGGCGGGTCGTGAGGCTGCCGAGACAGAGCGTGCCGTTGTCGTCGGCACCCCAACTGAACATGCCCCCTGGCGTCGCCGCCGTCGCCACCTGCGGATGCAGGAAGCCGCTGCCGCTCAGTAAGAGCGCGATAATGCAAAGCGCGCGGATCGTGGCCGTAAAGCGTCGAGACATGCTGCCCTCCTTGTCCAACGTCGTGCCTGCATCGTCGTGATCGTTGCCTGTCGGTGGCCCTCCGATGTGGTTAGGGTGGCGGCTTCTCCTGATTAGTCGGCCCGCTCCCTGACGAGTCGGGTTCGCTGTCGCCGGCTGGACCGCTTCCCAGGAGGCCCGCCGCACGCTCGATCGAGGCACTCTCGCGATCGGTGGCGGCATGGGCGTCGATCCAGTTCAGGGCCACCACTGTTGAATCGACCACCACCCGCGCCCCCTCCTGGATGTGCTCGATCTCGATCCTGATCGTGCCATCGGCCCGATCCCAGAAGCGGAGGAGGAAAGAGTTGAAACGTCGCTGCATCGCCACCTCCTACTATGGCGGCGGTGAGCGCGCCGGCCATCTTCAGCCAGCGTAGCCAGCGGCGTATAGTTGGCTCATAGTTGGGACGAGGGGGTGGCTGCTTATCGGGTGTCAATGTGGTGCGTCAAACGGCAAGGGGCGAGATGCAGGATGCGGATGGAGCTGCCGACGCTGGTTGGCGGCTGAATCGCCCAAAGGGCACCCGGCCCCGCGGGCGCTCACGCGCCACGAATACCCCTGCAGGGCACAATGGCCGCCCTGCGACGGCCAGGCTTCGTGAAGAGGCACTGCCTATATCCTAATTACCGCGCCCATAACGGACCCAACCCGCGGAGGTCGGCAAGGGGTATTGCGTGGCCGCAGCCCTTCGCCGGGACTTGTCCCGTGCGGCGGCACGGGGATTCAATCCCGGTCTGGCCCGCAGGCCAGCGAGGCGCGGCTGGTGGGGCTGGCGAACTTAATTGCCTGATCGGCGTGGGATGCCGTTGGCCTGAAGCACCCTGACGACGCAGAGCATCAAGCCCGGCTGAAGGCTCCGCCGCGCAGGATAAACCCGCCTGCGCGGGCTAGCGGAGGGTAAACACGTTCGCCACCGCCACCGCCAGCAGCCACCGCTCGCGCATATGCCCTACCACCACACGCAAATCTACACGACCGCTACGCCAGCGCCTCCGCGATGGCGGTATCGACCGACAGCGACGCATCCTCGGCCCAGGCTATCGCGCTGGCGGCCTCGCCGAGTGTGGCGCGGGCGTCGTTGTTCGCCCGCGCCAGATAGTCGGCCTCGATCTCGGGGCTGGTCGACCCGTAGTGGGAGCGCAGTACGGCGGCGGCCGCGCCCAAGCGTAGCGCGCGAACCGGCAGTTCGGCGGTCGCGGCGAGGATGGCAAGCCCTTCCAGGCAATAGGGGAAGCGTTGGGGAATCGCCAGATCGCGCAGCGCGACGAGGCTGTGGGTCAGTAGCAGGGTCGCCTCGTCGCGGTCGCCTTGCGCGGCCACGATGTGCCCCAACTCTGATTGAAAGAGCGCGACCTCGCGCCGATTGCCGAGTTCGCGCCACCGTGCGATACACCGCTGATAATACCCGTGCGCTGTCGCCAACTCACCCTGCGCGAAGGCGATCCTGCCGAGGCAGCGGAGGATGAACGCGGCCTCGCTACGCAGCCCGGTTTCACCGGCCCGCACCAGCGCCGCTTCGAGCAACGGGCGTGCGGTGACATAATCCTGCTGCCGGATCGCCACATTGCCAAGGCCACTGAGATTGAATGCCTCGGTGCGCCGATCGCCAGCAGCCTGACCGAGTGCCAGGCTCTCGGCATAGAGCCGTTGCGCCGCCGCGCGATCCCCGATCAGGGCGACGTGGCCCAGATAGGTGAGCGCCGTCGCCAGGAGGGTGCGGTCGCCACTCGACCGCGCCCAGGCCACGACCGCTGCGAGATCGGCGGTGGCGGTGGCAATATCATTGCGGCAATAGGCGAGGCGCCCCGCGCCGAGGATGGCCCCGGCGCGCACCGCCGGCTCGCCGGTAGGCAGTGCGAGCGCCTGTCGGCACCAGCCGTAACCTTCGGTGAGATGACTGTGGTCCTCCCAGAAGGGCCAGAGCGCGGCGCAGAGCCGCAGCACGATCGGGGCGACTTCGGCGTCGACCGACCAGCGCAATGCGGCCCGCAGATTGTCGTGTTCGAGTTCCAACCGACTTAGCCAGCGCACCTGCGCCGGGCCAGCGAGGCCCGACCCGGCCTCTTCTGCCAGCCCCAAATGCCACGACGCATGGCGTTGTAGGAGTGTGGCGGCCTCGCCGCTGGCGACGAGCCGCTCCCGCGCATACTGCCGCACGATCTCCAGCAAGGCGTAGCGCGTGGTCTGACCGACGGTGGTCACGGTGATGAGTGACTGATCCACCAGTCGGGCCAGCACCTCGATGAAGGGCGGGTGGATGGGCGCGGTGGTGTCTGCCACACCCTCGCCGTATTCATGGGCAGTTGGTGCCACGCCACAGACGCCCTCGGCGGCGGCGAAGCTCCAACTGCCCATGAATACGGCGAGGTGACGGAGGAGCGTCGCCTCATGCGGTGCGAGGAGGGCGTAACTCCAGTCGAGCGTTGCGCGGAGGGTCTGCTGACGGGTAGGGGCCGGATATGCGCCGTGTGCCACCACGCCGAGGGCGTTGTCGAGCCGGATGGCAAGCTCCTCCACCGAGAGCGTCGGGAGACGCCCGGCGGCGAGTTCCAGGGCCAGGGGGAGGCCATCCAACTGTCGACAGATCGACGCGACTGCTGCGGCGTTCTCCGTGGTGAGCCGAAATGCGGGCGCGCGCAGTGTGACGCGATCCAGGAAAAGCCGCACGGCGTCCCCTTGTGCCAGGGTTGCCAGATAGCTGGCGTCGGCGAGTGCGCCGAGCGGCGGGTCGGGCAGGCCGAGGGCGGGCACACGCCAGACCAGCTCGCCCGCGACGTGCAGGGCGACGCGACTGGTCGCCAGGATACGCAGGCCGGGGCAAGCGCCGAGCAACGCCGCTGCCAGCTGCGCGCAAGCGAGCGGCAGATGCTCGCAATTATCCAGGATCAGGAGCGCGGGTCGTTGCCGCAGCGATCGGGCGATGAGATCGGTTGGGGTGACGCCCGGTTGTTCGCGCAACCCGAGCGCCCACGCGACCGCCGCGGGGATACGCTCGGGATCATTCAGCGGTGCCAGTTCCACCAACCATAGACTCTCGGGATAGGCGGGGAGTAGGCGGTGCGCCACTGCGGTCGCCAGACGGGTCTTGCCGCAGCCGCCCGCACCGGTCAGTGTTACCAGTCGCGCGGGGGTTGTGTCGCCGTGTACGAGCCGCTCTATCGCGGCGAGCTCCCGGTTCCGACCGATGAAATTGGTGAGGGGAGTCGGCAAGGACGAGTGCGCCGCTCGTTGTGTCGGGGTTTGCGCGGGTGTCGATTGGCGTGTTTGCCCGGCGAGGATCGCGGCGTAGAGGCGCTGCGTCTCCGGGTCGGGCTCGACCGCGAGTTCGTGCTGCAACGCCTCGCGCAGTTGGGCGTACTGGCGCAGGGCGAGGGCGCGCTGCCCGGTGCGATCGTAGAGCCGCATCAGCAGGGTATGCGCCTCCTCGTGCGCCGGGGCGATCTGGAGCGCCCGCCGCAGCTGCTCGGTCGCGGCGTTGTCAGCGCCAGCCGCTTCGTGCCGCCGCGCCAACTCGAGCAGCGCCAGGAGGAAGAGTTCGCGCAGGGTCTCGCGCGGGGCGCTCGCCCACTCCTCGTACCGATCATCGGGGAGGAGGTCGCCGGGGTAGAGCGCCAGAGCGACCTGATAGTCGTCCGGATCGCGGGTGCGGCGGGCGCGGGCGATGGCGCTGGTGAAGAGATCGACATCGACGGCGAGCCTGCCCGGAGCCGCGAGGGTGAGGACGCCGTCTTTGAGTTGGAGGAGGTTCCGGGCCTGCTGCCCGCCACCCGCCGCGCGGTTGAGCGCGTGGCGGGCGACATGGAGGGCGTAGTTGAAATTCCGGCGCGCGGCGGCGGGATCGGCCTCGGGCCAGAGGGTATCCATCGCCTGCTCGCGCGGGAGGCGGTGGCGGGGTGCCAGCGCCAGCAGTTTGACCAGCGCGCGGGCTTTCAGCAGCCGCCAGTCATCGTCGGCAACGGTGCGTGTGCCGACCAGGACGCGGAACCCCCCGAGCAGGGTGCAGTGGAGATCGGGGGCGCTACCGGTATCCGTTGCGCCCAGGTCCAGGGAAGCAGACGGCTCTGTCGCCATGCCTCCTCCACTCGCGTCGCCCGTTTCGTTCTTCACCACTCGCCGATAGTCTTGACGACATGAGCGGCATTGTCAAGATCGCGCGGGTGGCGGGTGGTGGATTTGGCGGCCCGCGCATTGGCCCTGTGAGGCGTATGCGCGAGGGGGAAGGCGGTTGATGGTGCTGGCGAACACAAGGGTTATCGGCAATCCTCACCGGCGCAGACCGGTCATGGCCCCCTGCCGGGTCAGGGGATTCGTGGTGTCCGCAGTAACCCTCAGGTGGGGTTTCATCGGCATTGCCTGGTTAATCGCGCTCTCCCAGCCTCCGAAGGGAGGCTTCGGGGCGCAGCCTTCAGCCGGGCTTGATGCTCTGCGTAGCCAGGGTGGTTTAGTCACTCGGCTACCCACGCCGATCGGGCGATCACGTTCGCCATCGCCATCAGCCGCTTGCCGTACCACGTTTGCGTTTGCCCCGACCACCGGCCGCGCCTGCGTCCGCAGCTACGCGCTGCCCCCGCTATCGACGCGCCCGCATCCGGGGCGTAAACTGTTTACCGTCGGCGACAATACAGCCACGAGCGAGGTAGGCAGCATGACGAACGATAACGAACTGCTCGCATCCATCCCCCTCTTTCGCCCGCTCGATAGTGTCGAGCGGGCGGCGTTGGCCCAGGTCGTCGAGGCGATCCAACTCCCCGCCGGGCATGTCCTCTTCGACTACGGCGATCCCGGCGACGCGCTGTTCGTGATCCGCAGCGGGCAGGTCGAGGTTTTCCTCACCGATGATACCGGGACACGGATCGTGTTGGAGCAGCATGGGCCGGGCGACTTCTTCGGGGAGGTCGGCTTGCTAGCACCCGGCCCGCGCACCGCCAGCGCGGTCGTCATCGAGGATCTGGCGGCGCTGCGGGTCGATCGCGAGGACCTGGAACAGTTGCTGCGGATGCACCCGACTGTCGCGCTCGATCTGCTGGATGTCGTCGGGCAACGCCTGCGTTCCACCAACGAGGTGCTGCGCCACACCGCCTCGCGCAACGTCAACGAGCAGATGGCCGATACGCGCACCGTGGTCCAGCGAACGGCCGATACGATCGCCGATTTCAGCGGCAGTATCCCGTTCGTGCTGATCCACGTCGTGCTGTTCGCCGCCTGGATCGGCTATAACGTCGCCGTGCGTGGAGCCTTCGACCCGTATCCGTTCCAGTTGCTGACATTGGTGGTATCGTTGGAGGCGATCTTCCTCTCCACGTTCGTCCTGTTGAGCCAGAACCGGCAGGCGGCCAAAGACCACATCCGCTCGGATATCGAGTACGACGTCAACCTGAAAGCCGAGTTGGAGATCGCCGAACTCCACCGTAAGGTCGACCATCTCAACGCCGAGCTACAGGCGGCGCTGGTAGCGCAGCACGCCGAGATCTGCGCGCGGCTCGATTTCCTGCAACTCGCGGGAGCCAACGGTGTCACCGGGATGGCGGGGGAGAGTTGAGGAGTCGCCGGTAGCAACGGCGTAATCGGGTTGCCGCGTTGCCGCTTACGGCGCGGCACCCAGCTTCGCCAGCTGCTCGCTCAATTGCTGCTGCTCAGTTGCGCTGAGTGTTGACAGCGGCGCGGTGATCGCCAGTCGCGCGTTCAATTGCGCCCAGGTATCGCGACCCTGCGCGGTGAGGGCTAGGATCCGCGCCCGCCCATTGGTCGGGTGAGGCCGTCGCTCGACGAGGCCCGCGTCTTGGAGCTTGTCGCCGAGCAGTGTCACGTTCGACGGGTCGCACCCCAAGCGGCGGGTCAACTCCCGCATCGATGTCGTCGTTTCCCCAGCATAGAGCAGCTAGAGCAGCCCGGCCATCGATTCGGTCAGCCCCAGTTCCTCCAAGGCCATGCCCACGCGATCCCTGGTCTGCGCCAATACCTGGAAGAATTGCCAGGTTATGGTCGCCAGCGGCACGGCGGTGACGGTGACACGGTTCGTGCAGGCGGGGAAGCCGCCGGTCGTCGTCGACACGATCGAGAACGGCGGGTACGTCATCCCCAATTCGCGCAAGAAGGCTCTGTTCATCTTGGGCAAGACCACGCACGACATCGAAGCCGCCGAGGTGATCTGGGCGTTTTTCGCGCGGTATGATGGGGGGCGGAGTGGCATATACGGGCGTTGAGGCACCGCTTGGTAGGGGCGGGTCTTGACCCGCCCGGCTGGTGGCGGCAATCAGCCCGCCAGCGGCCATGACACGCGGGTGGCGATCCGGTGGCGTGGGCGGTGTTGACGGCGGGCGGGGCAAGATCCGCCCCTACCTCGCGCTGAGCGCCATTTGTATGCGCGCCTCGCTCGTTGCGGCGGGCGGGATGGTGAAGTGGAGGCGGTGCAAGGTGGCGGCGGTGTCGTCCGTTGCCTGGCCCGCGATCTCGGTGAGGGCGAACTGTGCCTCGGCGGGGGCTTCGATCGTCAGGGTGAGGTGGTGGCGCTGGCCGTGGATCGTTGCAGTCGCGCCCGCCAGGGTGACGGGCAGCCAGGTGATCAGCGCCTCCTCGACCTCTTCGCCCGCGTCGGTGAACGTGAACTGGTCGTGGAGGAGCAGCGTGGTGTCGCCGGCTGCGGTGGCCGCGAGGGTGAGGGTGCGGCGGGCGGCGGTCAGGCGCTCGACCGGGTAGGCGCTGGTGAAGTCGATCGTGACGGTCTTGCCGGTGGCGGCAGTGGCGTCCGCGCCGATGGCGAGCCTCCCAGTGAAGGTGCGGCCCGTTCCTTGTAATTGCCCCGCGACGCGCGGGACGCTGTGGCCGAGAGAGTTCGCGAACGGGTTCTCGTAGCGGCGCTCGTTGAAATACTCGCGGTCGTAGCGACCGGGGCCAGGGTCGGCGAGCAGGGTTTCGTCGGCGACGTGCAGGATGAACGAGCCGATGTCGTTGTGATTGTGGTTCTCGTCGTTGTGCCCCGCCTTGACCGCCAGCGCGAGCGCCGCGCCCGCGCCGGTGCGGGCGGCCAGGCGCGCGATCCCGCTGGCGGGCAGGAGGGTGTCGGCGAGCGACGGTGCGACATGGTGCGCGCCGTCCCACCAGAGGAGATCGCGCAGGGTGCGCGAGAGGCCGGATGCGGCGGCCCCTTGCAACGGCGCGGTCGGCGCGAGGGTGCCCAGGAGGCCCGTTGCGCCGCTGTGCGCGGCGAGGCGCGCGATCAGGCCGGGATTGAGCGGAATCCGCTCCGTGGCATCGGCGAAGTTGGCGAACCGCCCCTCGGCCAACAGCATCGCGGCGGGGAAGGCGGCGATCCGGCGCAGGCGCGGGTCGGCGAGGAGATCGAGCGCGCCGCCGGTGCGCCCGCGCAACAACTCGGCAAAGATGATCGGGTAGGTCAGGCCATAGTGCCAGTAGCCGACCCCCTCGGTCGTGCTGCCGTCGGCGGCGAAGGCGGTCGCCACGAACGTCCGCAAACTCTCCAGGATGAGGGCCAGTCCTCGGGCGAGGCGTTCGGGATCGGGTTCCAGGTAGAGGAACGCGCCGCCGATCGCCCCGGCACAGACACCGTTCCAGTTGTCGCCGCCGTTGAACCAGCGCAGGTCGTAATAGCCGTGCAGGAACGGCGCGAAGATTCGCCGCTCGATCTCGTCGCGCACGCGATAGCGAACCTCCGCGTCGAGCGTGGGACCGAGCAGCGCGACGATCTCGGCGAGGCCGAACGCCGTCTCCGCCGCCATGATGTCGATCACGCGGGTGTGCGCGGGGGCCACCCAGGTCGTCTCCTCGCAGATCGCCCAGAG
>JAABUN010008250.1_pt1 | contig 10738 bp, 7 predicted proteins | sample 5559311 | NCBI WGS metagenome assembly JAABUN01 (sample SAMN10711877, study PRJNA513370) | rock metagenome | isolation source: Antarctica rocks | place: Antarctica: Victoria Land, Siegfried Peak sud
AGCGTGATTGCGAAGCCGAGGCGGTGGCGGAGATGTGCTGTCGGCTGATCGGCAGCCAGATCATCGTTGATCGCAAGACGGATACGCGGCGGCCCTGCCGGCCCGGCGACATCGCGTTGCTGGCGCCGGGCGGCACCGAACTCTGGCGCTACGAAGAGGCGCTGGAAAAGCGCGGCGTGCCGGTCGCAACGCAGGCTGGGAAGGGCTTCTACCGTCGCCAGGAGGTGCAGGACCTGATTGCGATCACTCGGGTGCTAGCCGACAGCCGCGACACCCTCGCGCTGATCGCGCTGCTGCGCGGACCTCTGGTCGGGCTGACCGAGGAGCAGCTGCTCGATCTGGTCTGGAGCCAGCCCCGCGATCCCGAACGACCCGATGCGCGACCCCGGCTCACCATGCACCTCGATCCGGAAGCGATCGAAAACGCCCACGCCCGCGATATTGTCGAGAAGCTTCAGGCACTCCGGCGGAGAATCAACAGCACGACGCCGCACCAGATGCTCGCCGAAGCGATCGACCTGCTGCGCGTGCGGCCGATCCTCATCCAGCGTCATGGCGGCCAGGCGGAGCGCCCGCTCGCCAACGTCGATCTCTTCCTGAGCCTGGCTCAACCCTATGGCGTGCGCGGGCTGAGGGCGTTCGCGGAGGCGATGACTGCAGCCTGGGAGGGTAAGACGCGATCCGTCGAGGGGCGTCCCGATGCTCAGGAGGAAGCGGTGTCGCTGGTGACGATGCACGCGTCCAAGGGGCTCGAATGGCCGATCGTGGTGCCGATCAACACGATGACGGCCGGCAACGACGTGCGCGATCCGATCATCGACAGCGTCACAAAGGCTATCTTCCTGCCGATCTTTGGCGTCGCCCCTGCGGGCTATGAGGACGCCAAGGCTGCCGAAGTTGCGGAGCGCGAGCGTGAGCGACTGCGGCTTTGGTATGTGGCGGCAACCCGCGCCCGCGAGCTGCTCGTCCTGCCTAAGCTCGATGTCGCCCCGGGGAAGAGCAGCTGGAATGCACTTATGGACTTTGAACTCGATGGACTCCCGCTGATCGAGATCGAGCAGCATTCGCCAGGGTTTGGGACGATCGACGGCGATCCAGAGAATGGACAGACGCGCGAGGTGTTCGTGAGCGAGGCTGCGGCCGTAGTGGCGGCGACCACCAGGCTGCGTTGGGTCGCGCCGAGCCGCGACGAGAATCCTGCAGGTCCGCTGGACGTCGCGGCTATACCTCAAATCATGCTTGGCGACGACGACGAACCGCCAGCAGACGAAGCGATTGCGGTCCAAGGCGGCCGCGAGCGCGGTCTAGTCATCCACAAGCTGTTTGAAGAGGTGCTGACCGGCGAAAACGCAGGCGAGAGCTCAGCGCTCGCTGGACGAGCCGCTGAGCTTATCCGTGAGTTGGGCCTTGAACCTGCAACCGACCCGGCCATGGGCTTATCGCCAGGCGAGATGGCCGGGACGGTGGAAAAAACGCTGGCCCTGCCTGAGATCGCCGCAATCCGGACAAGGCTTGTTCCGGAGCTCCCGGTCTACGGCCTGAGCGAGGACGATGGTGTCGAACTTGCTACGTTCGGCATAGTCGATGCGCTCTGCATCGGCGAAGATGGTAGGCCCGAACTGGTGATCGATTGGAAGAGCGACGTCGCTCCAAGCACAGCCGCGTCCGACCACGATCGGTCACAGGTGCGCCGCTACCTCGAGGTGACCGGCATTCCGGCAGGAGTGGTTGTGTTCGTTACAAGCGGCACTCTGCTGCCCGTAGGTCTGCCGGGCGGGCCGGCGGCGTAAGCGCGCGAGATTCGCAGATGACCTGTCAATCTTGACGAAGCGTCTCTAGACGAGTACATCCGCGTCAGGAGATGCTATGAGCAACGTCGTATCAATGCAGTGTTCTTCTCGCGCACCCAGCGGTATCCAGACTTTTGCGGTTGAGGACGATCGTCAACGTCTAACTGCGGCTGCCTCGAAGGCGGTGGTGCGGTTGATCGAGGCCTGGGGCGGAAACAACGCTGAAGGCGCTGCGCTGCTCGGTGTATCCGAAAGCACATGGGATCGCATAAAGGCGGGCAGGTGGGATGGCACATTGAACCAGGACCAGCTCACCCGGGCCTCAGCACTGATCGGGGTGTTCAAGGGCCTGCACCTGCTCTTCGCGGACAACATGGCCGACCGTTGGCCGAAGCTTACTAATCGTGGCCCTGTCTTCGACCGCACGACACCGATTCAGGCCATGATCGCGGGTGGCATTCCGCGCATGCTCGAGACGCGCCAATATATCGATGGCCTGCGTGGCGGCCTCTGACGACGACACGATGGATGGATTGCCGCTGGTTCGAGACGCCTTTCCCCGAACCGTGCGTCTCGTATCGAGCGCAAGACTGCGGGATCCAGTTATGGCATCGTTGGCCGACGATGAGGACGAGCTGGCGCTACTCGCCGAGATCGAGGGCGCGACGAGCGGCAGGCTGGTCAGTGAGGAGCGGGGAAGGGGGAGCCTTACTGCGGCTGAACTTGTGCATGGCGTACCACATGCCAAATTCATCAATGCGAGCTTCGCCTATGCCAAGCCGCGCGAGCCGAACCGCTTCAGCCCCGCAGATCGGGGCGCTTGGTACGCAGCCTTCGATGTCGAAACCTGCATAGCCGAGGTTGGTCATCATCTAACCAAGGCCCTCGCCTATGCGGGCGACTTCAATGCCGTGGTTGAATACAGCGAGATGCTGTCGAGCATGGCGGGCGTGTTCATCGACCTGCGTCAGATGCCCGATCATCGAAGCCTCGATCCGAACCCAATCGTGGGCTATCCTGCCGGTAATGCTGCGGCTGCCGCCACAAGAGCGGCTGGCTACAACGGAATCATCTACCCCTCAGTCCGGAAAGCGGGAGGCACCTGCATTGCCGCACTCTGGCCGAACGTCGTCCAATCGGTGGTACAGGGCGCCATGTACCGGCTGACCTGGTTGGGAACGCCGACGTTCAAGGCTTCCGCTGTCTAAAGTGCCGGCTATGTCCGAGAAGGACAGTTGTCGATTACAGATGGGGGCGGTTATGCACCACGTCCAGCAACAATCGGATCATGAACGAGCGTCCGGGCCGGGGGAGCGGCCGAGCGGTCCTGAATGACCAGTTTTGGGTCTTACCTACCTCGCCGAGCCGCTGAACGAAGGTCCGCTTCCTACACCTGCTCACCCGACAGCGGCCATTCCGCTTTCGGCCGATGCTGTTGAAAAACTCCCCAAGCGGGCCATTTGAGGTCTTCTGGAAAGCCTACACCGTTCGTCTCGGTGTTTAAGTAATTGAAATCCCACGACCTCAGTTTTACCGAATTGGCACAAGAGCCGCATTCCGAAGCACGTGCCGACTTTTTCAGCAGCATCGGCCACCACTCACCGGAAAGCAGCCTCGGGAACGCGCCCAAATCCCGACGAAGGTCCACAGGCGAATGTACGCGTACCATCCGAATTGACCTAGCGAGCGTCGTGCTGTCCCGATCACCGGAGGCCATATAGGCGGGAGGGCCTCGGCTTGTGTGAGTTCGCGGAAGTTGGGCATCTTTGCTGGTGAGTTTCAGCGCTCCGCAGACCTTCCGGTGTGCGATCTGATCGCGGTTGCTCAAGATCGGCGTATCGAACGGGGCGACAGCGCTCCTCTCGCGAGACCCCGCGCCGGATCACTCCCCGATCGGTGCAGACTTCCACCCGTTCCGGTACCGCTCGAACCATGCCAGGATCGCCGAAGCTTTGGCGGCCGACTGCGACGGACGCGCGGCGATGCCGCCGTGGCTCGCGCCGGGCACCTTGACCAGCGCGGTCGGCACGCCCCGCAGGCGTAACGCGGTGTAGAGCTGCTCGGCTTCACTCACCGGGGTCCGATAATCCTCACTCCCGACCACCACCAGCGTCGGCGTCTTGACGTTCCCGACCAGCGAAAGCGGCGAGAGCCTCCAAAATTTCTCGTGGTCCTCCCATGGTTGAGCACCAATCCAGTAGCGGCCGAAGAACGCCGGATTGTCGGCGGTGAGCACCTGCGTCGCCCAGTTGATCACCGGCTTCTGCGCCGCCGCCGCCTTGAAGCGGTCGGTCTTGCCGACGATCCAGCTCGTCAGGACCCCGCCACCCGACCCGCCGGTCACGAACAGTGCATTGGGATCGGCGACGCCCAGCTCGATCGCGTGGCCAACGATGCTCATCAGGTCGAAATAGTCGTTGCCCGGATAGGCCTTGTCGATTTCGTTGGCGAAGGCCTCGCCATAGCTGGTGGAGCCGCGCGGGTTGGCCGAAAGCACGGCGTAGCCCGCAGCGGCGTAAAGCTGGTTGTCGGTCGAGAAGTGCGGCCCATAGGCGGCGAAAGGCCCGCCGTGGATCTCCAGGATCAGCGGCACGCGGGTGCCCTCGACATGGCCAGGCGGGAGCGTCAGCCAGCCTTCGATCTCGAGACCGTCATGACTCGATTTCGTGGTGATCTTGCGAACCTGGCCAAACGACTTGATCTCGCGCAGCGAGCGGTTGAGATCGGTCAGCATCCGCGCCTTGCCGTCGCGCGCCACCTGAACCTCCGCGGGCCGCGAAGGCGTGCCGCCGGTAAACGCGATGGTGTCGTCCTTCGCCACCGAAAAGCTGCCGCCGGTGTAGGGCCTGTCGAGCCCGCCTCCTGAAAGGCCGTCGACCATCTCACGGACGGAGCCGTCCAGCGCGACGCGCGCGACCTTGGTCTCGCCATGCTGGTCATACTGGACGTAAATGCCACGCCCGTCGGAGTCCCAAACGATGCTGGCCGGGTTGTAACCCCAGTTGGCGGTGAGGTTGCGGCTGCTCGAACCGTCACGATCCATGACGTAAAGGTCGGCATCCTCATAGGCGCGCAGCGCGTCGTCGAATCCGAGGTACGCAATCTGCTTGCCGTCGGGCGAGACTTGCGGATTGCCGTCGGGGCCATCGCGCTTGGTGAGTCCTGTCACCGAGCCGCTGGCGACGTCGAGCGCATAGACTTCGCTCTCGACCGTATCGGTTTCCCATTCGGGACTGCGGTTCGCGCCGAAATAGATCGTGCGACCGTCGGGCGACCAGCTCAAGGGGCCGCCGTCGTGATAGCGGCCGAAGGTGAGCTGACGCGGCGCGCCGCCGGTCGCGGGTACGAGGAAGATCTTCTCGAACCCGGGCTCGATGACGCCTTGCCCGTCGGCGCGGTAGGCGAGCAATCCATGGATCTCGAGTGGCTCGGCCCATTTGGCTCCCTCCGGCTTGTTCGCGGGCGCGGAGCCGAGCTTGGGCCCGTCATCCTTGACCAGCATGGTGTAGGCAATCGAGGTGCCGTCGGGCGACCAGGCGATGCTTGATGGACTGGTCGGCAGGCCGGTGAGCCTCACCGTCTCGCCCCCGTGCATCCACCGCACCCAAAGCTGTGGGCCACCCCCCTCGGCCGAGGCATAGGCGAGCCGGTCGCCACCAGGCGACCACCGGGGTCCGAACGCGTCACCGCTGCGACTGGCGATCGGCACGTCCTGGCCGGTGCGGGTGTCGATCAGCCAGATCGTGCTCACCGCGCGGTCGGACATGATGTCGTTCGACCGGCGGACATAGGCGATGTGGCGCCCATCGGGGCTGATCTGCGGATCGGAGGCGATCGCGAGATCGAACAGGTCGCCACCGGTGAAGCGCCGCTCGGGACCGATCTTCGCGCTGCCGACGGCCGCGCCCGACATGGGGGCAGGGGACTGGGCTTGAGTCCCACTGTCTCTGCTCTCGGTTGGCTGGGACGATCGTTCTTGCGCCACCGAAGGCTGCACCTGAAGAGCCGCAATCGCGCTCACGATCGCCAGACTGCGCACCGCCATTCAAATTCCTTCACTTCGAATGTTATGCAACCCAGCAACAAGTCGCTCCACGAAGCACCCTTGGCCATCAAGCCGCAAGAACCCAAGCACGAATGTGCCCCGCCATTCTATGTGCACGCAGGCCGGTCGAGCAGATTAGTCCAGTTCCCACGCGCACCCGCGCCCGCTAGGACATCACCACACCGACATCGGGAAACAACAATGCACTCGAGTCTTGCCACAGCTGCCGCCATCCTGTTCCTCTCCGCGCCCGCCGTGGCGCAGGAGGCGACGCCCGCCACCGCCATCCAAGTCGACAATTTGACCCAGACGGTCCGCACGCTCGCCTCGGATCAGTTTGAGGGGCGCGCGCCGGGGACCGTCGGCGAGGAGCGAACGATCGGCTATCTCATCGGCCGCCTGCAGGCGATGGGGCTCGAGCCTGGTGGCGAGGACGGCGGCTGGACTCAGCGTGTGCCGCTGCTCCACACGCAGTTGGGCGAGCCGCGCACGCTGGCCTTTTCGCATGGCGGCAAGACACGAGCGCTCGCCCTGCCCAAGGACATCTACCTCTCGACTCTGCAGCCGAACGACATGGCGAGCATCGACGGTGCGCCGCTGGTGTTCGTCGGCTATGGAGTGACCGCGCCGGAGCGCGGCTGGGACGATTTCAAGAGCGTCGACCTGAAGGGCAAGGTCGCGGTGTTCCTGGTCAATGATCCTGATTTCCACGCGACGAAGGCTGAGCAGGTGGGGGGCGCGTTCGGCGGACGGGCGATGACGTATTACGGCCGCTGGACCTACAAGTTCGAGGAGGCCGCACGCCGTGGTGCGATCGGCGCGCTGATCGTCCATGAGACCGAAGGTGCGGGCTACGGCTGGAACGTGGTCGAGAGTCCCGGCGGCGAGAACTACGACGTCGTGCGCAAGTCCAAAGACCTGACCAGCCTCGCACTGCAGGGCTGGATCTCGGGCGAGACGGCCAACGCTCTATTTGCCGACGCTGGGCTCGACCTCGCCAAGCTGAGTGCGGACGCCCGGCGCGAGGACTTCAGGCCGGTCGATCTCAAGACGACGTTCGCCGCATCGCTCCCGGTCGAGCATGAGGTCGTCCAGAGCCAGAACGTGCTCGCGAAGATCACCGGCACCGAGCGGCCGGACGAGACGGTGATCTACGGCGCGCACTGGGATGCCTACGGCAAGGGCAAGCCCGACGCGCAAGGACGCATCTATCGCGCTGGCGCAAACGACGACGCCCTCGGCGTGGCCGGGTTGTTCGAGATCGCGCGCACGTTCCAAGTCTCGCCAGCGCCCGAGCGCAGCGTCGTCTTCGCGTTCTGGACCGCCGAGGAACGCGGGTTGCTCGGCTCGGAATTTTACGCCGCCAATCCGATCTACCCGGTCGAAACGACGGTCGCGAACTTTGCGCTCGACATCCTTCAGACCGCAGGTCTCGCCAAGGATGTGATCCTGGTCGGCAAGGGCCAGGGCACGCTGGAGGACGACCTCGCGCGCTTTGCCAGCGCACAGGGGCGCACGGTGAGCGAGGAAAGTCTGCCCGAGCGCGGCCTGTTTTACCGCGCCGACCATTTCAGCTTCGCAAAGCGCGGCGTGCCCGTGTTGCTGATGATGGGCATTGCCGGTGCCTCAGACCTCGTCGGGGGCGGCATGGCGGCGGGCCAGGCGTGGGTCGATGACTACACCGGGCGCTGCTATCATGCCGCGTGCGACGCCTGGAGCGAGGACTGGAACCTGGCCGGCGCGGCGCAGGACATTGCCCTGTTCCGCGACATCGGCGCTGAGCTTGCGAATTCCGGACGCTGGCCCGGCTGGAAGGACGGCTCCGAATTCAGTGCGATCCGGCAGAAGAGCGCCTCCGCTCGAAACTAGAGGTCATCTACCTCGCGTTACGGATACGCTGCACAGTGATCAACGCGCAGCTCTGCCGTGATGGGGCGGGGCGGCTGATACTAAGGCCCGTCGACCGTCACCTATGCGCCCATCTGCGGTCTTGTGACAGTCTAGCATTGTATTCGAAAGCGGCCGTACCAGCAACGCCGTGCCTTAATTAGGTTGTGATCTGGTGGTCAGGCGGAGTTCCTCCCGGCGGCTAGACTGCGAAGGTGATGTTCTGCGCCGGGCACCGATTGTCTATCGCGACTCATGCTGCGTTGCTTATCAGGCCAGCGCTGCGACAGCCGCTCCGATTGCGGCGCTGGCCGCCACCACGAACCGGGGCACCGTCGACGAGCGCGGCAATTGTTGACCTTGGTTCCGATCACGCCGGAACGCCCGTCGGTCGCCGAGAACAGGACGCTTGGGAGGTGCGCACATCAGGCGTCGGCGGTCAGCCACACGTCACCATCGACCAAGCCAACCAATTCTTGCAAGAGGATAAGCCTGAGACCTGACGCCCCTGATTCTGTCATTCATCACCTCGATTGGAGCCGACGCATGATCGTCCTCAACGCCGTCACGCCTAGCCCCGAACAGGCCGCGGGCTTCTCCAGTGGCGAGGAGGCCCCCTCCGTCCTGCTCAACATGTCGAAGCTCAAGTTGTGCGCTGAATATCCGACGGCAGCGATGCGCGTTTGACCGGGTTCGAGGCGCATATTCGCTGCTGCACGGCGGCCGGCGCCCACATCGAACGCGCTGGCGGCAAGACGGGCTGCGCTGGCGGCGTGACGAAGCTGATCTTCGGCGACGTCGGCGAGCTGTGGGACATGGTGATACTGGCACAACACTCCTCGCTCGCCGCGACGCGCGCGATGGTCGATGATCCGCACGATCAGGCGATCGGCGTGCATCGGAGCGCCAGACAGGCCGGGCAGTCCAAACTCAAGACGCAAGGTGCTATCCTGTGACGCTGACTTATGATCTCTACTGGTCGTTCCGATCGCCCTATTCCTACCTGGTGACGCAGCGTCTGGTTGCGCTCGAGGCCGACTATGACGTCCGTTGCAACCTGCGCGTCGTCTATCCCCTTGCGGTGCGGCAGGCCGATTTCTTCGCCAATGCCGATCCCCTGTGGTTCGCTTATTTGATGCGCGACGTGTTCCGCAGCGGCGAGTATCTCGCAATTCCGATCCGCTGGCCAAATCCCGATCCGGTCCTGATGGATTTGGCGACGCGCACCTATCCTGTGGAGCAGCCGCACATCCATCGGCTCACCCAGCTTGGCCAACTTGCCGCCGAGCGCGGGCGCGGCCTCACCTTCATCGACCAAGTCAGCCGCATCATCTGGGACGGGACAGTCGACAATTGGCACCAGGGCGACCACCTCGCGCACGCCGCCGAGCGCGCCGGTCTCGATCTTGCGGAGATGGATACGGTAGTTTCGGCCGAGCGCGATCGGCTCGACGCAGCCATTGCGGCAAGCCAGGATGCGCAGCGCACCGGCGGGCATTACGGCGTGCCGTTGATGGTGTTCGAGGGCGAGCCGTTTTTTGGACAGGACCGCTTCGACCAGCTGAAGTGGCGGATGGAGCGGAAGGGACTGGTTGCGCGCCAAGGATGAGTTGTTTGACCATCCGAGCCGCCTAGCCTGCCGTTGACACCACGGAGGCGGCAGAGGGCGACCACGAGCGCGCCGGTCAGGACGGCTATCAGGAGGATCAATCGCCGGTGAGTGGTCTGTTCAATGTGAACGGCGCGTCATAAGCGTTGATTGCTGATCGTCGACCGTCCCCAGAGAAAGTCATTGAGGCCGAGCGGCGCTTTTGCTTGAAGGGACCGTGGGCACCAGCTGGTCATTTGCGATCGATCGCGGGGGCACATTTACCGACGTCATCGCCCGGAGCGGCAATGGATGTCTGCGCGTCGCGAAACTGCTCTCCGACAATCCCGATGCGTATGACGACGCCGCGCTCGAAGGCATCCGCCGGATCCTCGCGAAGGAGGGCGGGACGCTCGCGGAGGTCCGCATGGGCACCACCGTCGCCACCAACGCTCTGCTCGAACGCAAGGGCGAGCGCACCGCGCTGGCGATCACGCGTGGCTTCAAGGACGCATTGCGGATCGGCTATCAGGCCCGCCCGCATATCTTCGCTCGCGAAATCATATTGCCCACAATGCTGTATGACAGCGTAATCCAGATTGACGAGCGGATCGGAGCCGATGGCGCAATTCTTCGCCCGCTCGACGAGGCGTCGGCGCGCGCCGCATTTGAGGGCTTGCGGACAAGCGGATATGACGCGCTCGCGATCGTGCTGATGCACGGCTGGCACTTCACCGATCATGAAGCTCGTCTCGCGGCCATCGCGCGCGAGATCGGTTTTGCGCAAGTCTCGGTCAGCCATGAGGTTGCACCCCTCATCAAGCTGGTCGGGCGCGGCGACACGACCGTGGTCGACGCCTATCTCTCCCCCATCCTTGGCCGCTACGTCGATCGGATAGCGGCGGGGTTGGAGGGGAGCGCCAGGCTACAGTTCATGCAGTCCAACGGTGGGCTGATTGATGCGCGCCTGTTTCGCGGCAAGGACGCCGTGTTGTCGGGCCCCGCTGGTGGGGTCGTGGGCATGGTCGCGGCGAGCGCCGCGCACGGTGCCGAGCGGCTGATCGGGTTTGACATGGGCGGGACGTCGACCGACGTGTCGCATTTTGCCGGCACCTATGAGTTGGGCGATGAGAACATCGTCGCCGGAGTGCGCATTCGGGCACCGATGATGCAGATCCACACCATCGCGGCCGGGGGCGGATCGGTGTGCCGCTTTGATGGCATGCGCTTTCGCGTCGGCCCGGAATCGGCCGGCGCGCGTCCCGGGCCGGCAAGCTACCGCGGTGGCGGGCCGCTGACCGTGACCGACTGCAACGTCTTTCTCGGTCGGATCAGCGTTGCGCATTTTCCGGCGGTGTTCGGCTTCGGAGGCGATCAGCCGCTCGATCCCGGTCCAGCCCGGACGCGGCTCGCGGAGATCGCACTCGA
>JAABUN010008251.1_pt1 | contig 10736 bp, 12 predicted proteins | sample 5559311 | NCBI WGS metagenome assembly JAABUN01 (sample SAMN10711877, study PRJNA513370) | rock metagenome | isolation source: Antarctica rocks | place: Antarctica: Victoria Land, Siegfried Peak sud
ACAGCTCCGCCTCGTTGTCCGCCATTCCAACCTCGCCAGGCTCACATCACCATGACGATTCTACCCCACACGCAACAGCCGATGAATTCCTATATCGCAACGAATGGAAAGATTCACAGGCTCTGACAGGACCGCCGCAGCACGGTCGAGACGAAGTGACGCGTTTCTGGGCAGCCATCCCCGCCGACTGCGCGATGTCCAGGCAGCCCACGCAACGACGGCCGCGCCACCCTCCCTGCGGCTTGCAACGCCGTGCCGCCATGCCACCCTGCCGCCGCGATGCCGCGCGACATTCAGCCCGCAACCAGCTCAGGTCCCACGCCCGCCGCGGCCGTGCGGCACCAGCGCGCGCATGGCACGCTGGACCTGGGCTTCGTCGCCACCTCGCGCGGTACGGCGCTCGGATCGCTCCACCAGTCGGCCCCGCTGCGCGCCCTGTTCCCGCGCCCCGAGCCGGGCGAACCGCCAATGGCGGCGATCGTCAACGTCGCGGGCGGCATCGCCGGTGGCGACACGCTGGAGATTGCCGTGCGCGCCGGGCCGGGGGCGTGCGCCACCATCTCCTCGGCCGCCGCCGAGAAGGTGTATCGCGCGCTGGACGAGTCGGCGCGCATCACGCTGCGCCTTGCGGCAGGGCATGGCGCGATCCTGGAGTGGCTGCCACAGGAGACGATCCTGTTCGACCGCGCGCGCCTGGTGCGGCGCCTGGCGGCGGAGGTCGCGCCGGAGGCCCGGCTGCTGCTGGCGGACATGCTCGTCCTTGGCCGCGCGGCGCATGGCGAGGTGCTCGCGGCGGGGGCGCTGCTGGATGCCTGGCGCATCCGCCGCGACGGGCGGCTCCTTTGGGCGGATGGGCTGCGCCTGGAGGGCGACATGGCGGCCCTCCGCCACCGCTTCGGGTTCGCCGGCGCCGGGGCGGTGGCCACGCTCGCCCTGGTCGCGCCGGAGGCGGAGCGGCACCTGCCGGCGCTGCGGGAGACGCTGGCGGGCGCCCCCGGCGGCGCCACCGTGCCGCGCCCCGGCCTGCTGCTGGCGCGCTTCCTGGGACCCGCCGCGCCGGTGCGCCGGGCGCTGGGGGCGGCGATCATCCTGCTCCGCGCCGCGGCGCTCGGCCTGCCGTCACGCCTGCCGAGGCTGTGGACGGCTTGAGGGTGCGCACGCCATGATGCCGCCATGCACCTGACCCCGCGCGAGAAGGACAAGCTGCTGGTCGCCATGGCCGCGACCGTGGCCCGCCGCCGCCTGGAACGCGGTGTGAAGCTCAACCATCCCGAGGCGGTGGCGCTGATCGCCGACTACGTGGTCGAGGGCGCGCGCGACGGCCGCAGCGTCGCCAAGCTGATGCGTGACGGCGCGACCGTCGTGACCCGCGCGCAGGTGATGGAAGGGGTGGCCGAGATGATCCACGACATCCAGGTGGAGGCGACCTTCCCGGACGGCACCAAGCTCGTTACCGTGCACGAGCCGATCCGATGATCCCGGGCGAGTACCTGCTTGCCGACCGCGAGATCGAACTCAACGCCGGCCGCCCGACGGTGGAGATCGAGGTGGCGAACACCGGCGACCGCCCCGTGCAGGTCGGCTCGCACTACCACTTCGCCGAGACCAACCCGGCGCTGCATTTCGACCGCGGCGCGGCGCGCGGGAAGCGGCTCGACATCGCCGCCGGCACCGCCGTGCGGTTCGAGCCGGGGCAGACCCGCAGCGTGCGCCTGATCGGCTATGCGGGCGCGCGCCGGGTGCACGGCTTCCGCGGCGATGTCGAAGGGGCGCTGTAGATGGCCCTGCGCCTGTCCCGCGCCGCCTATGCCGGCATGTACGGCCCGACCACCGGCGATCGCGTGCGGCTGGCCGACACCGAGCTGTTCATCGAGGTGGAACGCGACCTCACCACCTATGGCGAGGAGGTGAAATTCGGCGGCGGCAAGGTGATCCGCGACGGCATGGGCCAGTCCCAGGCGACCCGCGCCGAGGGCGCCATGGACACCGTCGTCACCAACGCGCTGATCCTCGACCACAGCGGCATTTACAAGGCGGATGTCGGGCTGCGCGACGGGCGGATCGCCGCCATCGGCAAGGCCGGCAATCCGGATACGCAGCCCGCCGTCACCGTACTGATCGGCCCCGGCACCGAGATCATCGCCGGCGAGGGCCGCATCCTGACCGCCGGCGGCATCGACCCGCACATCCACTTCATCTGCCCGCAGCAGATCGAGGAAGCGCTGGCCGCCGGAATCACCACGATGTTCGGCGGCGGCACCGGGCCGGCGCACGGGACGCTCGCCACCACCTGCACGCCGGGCGCCTTCCACCTCGCGCGGATGATGCAGGCGGCGGAGGGGTTCACGATGAACCTCGGCTTCCTCGGCAAGGGCAACGCGGCGCTGCCCGGCGCGCTGGAGGAGATGGTGCTGGCCGGCGCCTGCGGCCTCAAGCTGCACGAGGACTGGGGCACCACGCCGAAGGCGATCGACACCTGCCTCCGCGTGGCGGACGCCATGGACGTGCAGGTGGCGATCCACTCGGACACGCTGAACGAGAGCGGTTTCGTGGAAAGCACCATCCGCGCCATCGCCGGCCGCACCATCCAGGCGTTCCACACCGAGGGCGCCGGCGGCGGCCACGCACCGGACATCCTGCGGGTGGTGGGCGAGCCGAACTTCCTGCCGTCGTCGACCAACCCCACCATGCCCTACACCGTGAACACGGTGGACGAGCACCTCGACATGCTGATGGTGTGCCACCACCTGGATGCGCGCATCGCCGAGGACATCGCCTTCGCCGAAAGCCGCATCCGCCGCGAAACCATCGCCGCCGAGGACATCCTGCACGACCTCGGCGCCATTTCCATGATGTCGTCGGACAGCCAGGCGATGGGCCGCGTCGGCGAGGTGATCATCCGCACCTGGCAGACCGCGCACAAGATGCGCGTCCAGCGCGGCCGGCTGCCCGGCGAGCGCGGCGGGAACGACAACCTGCGCTGCCGCCGCTACATCGCCAAGTACACCATCAACCCGGCGATCGCCCAGGGCGTCGCGGACCACGTGGGTTCGGTGGAGGTCGGCAAGCTGACCGACCTGGTGCTGTGGTCGCCCGCCTTCTTAGGGGTGAAGCCGGAGCTGGTCATCAAGTGCGGCAGCATCGCCATGGCGCCGATGGGTGACCCCAACGCCTCCATCCCGACGCCGCAGCCGGTGCATTACCGCCCGATGTTCGCGGCCTTCGGCGCGGCGTGCGCGCCCGCCGCCGTCACCTTCACGAGCGGCACGGCCCTGGCGGATGGAATTGGGCAACGGCTCGGCCTCGTCCGTCCGCTGGTCGCGGTGCGGAACACCCGCGGCGGGATCTCCAAGCGCGACATGGTGCTGAACGACGCACTGCCCCGCATGGAGGTCGACCCCGAGACCTACGAGGTGCGCGCCGACGGCGAATTGCTGGTCTGCGAACCCGCTGCCGTGCTGCCGATGGCGCAGCGCTACTTCCTGTTCTGACGGCACGGCCATGACCGGACCCCTCCCCCGAGCCTCCACGATCCTGCCCGCCGGCACCTGGGATACGGCGCGCGCGCGCGATGCCGTGACCCTGGATTTCGACGACCGCCACCGCCGCCGCCGCCGCTACGTCGGCCATGGCGGCCTCGCCTTCCTGCTGGACCTGCCGGAGGCGGCCGTGCTGCGCGACGGCGACGGCCTGCTGCTCGAGGGTGGCGGCATCGTCGCCCTGCACGCCGCGTCGGAGCCGCTGGTGGAGGTGCGCGCCGCCGACGGCCAGGCGCTGCTGCGGCTCGCCTGGCACCTCGGCAACCGCCATCTGCCCGCCGAGATCGCCGCCGACCATATCCTGATCCGCGACGACCACGTCATCATGCGGATGCTGGAAGGGCTGGGCGCGAAGCTGCGCCGCGTGAACGTGCCCTTCAACCCAACGGGTGGCGCCTATGGCGGGCACGACCGCGACCTGCACCGTCGCCACGGCCACGATGCAGGCGGGCATCGCCACCCCGCTCACGCCCCCGACCATGACCACTAACGACGCCACACTGCTGCGGCTGCTGACGTGGCTGTCGCCGGCCTATCCAATCGGCGCCTACAGCTACTCGCACGGGCTGGAGGCCGCGGTGGAGGCAGGGCTGGTCGCGCACCGCGACGACCTGGTCGGCTACGTCGCCCAGGCGCTGGCGCATGGTGCGGGCGTGGTGGACGGGGCGGTCCTGGCCGCCTGCCACCGCGCCGCGGCGTCCGGCGACGCGGCGGCGCTCGACACCGCGGCGGAACTGGCCCACGCGTTCCGCGGCACCGCCGAGACGGCGCTGGAATCGGCGGCCCAGGGCGCCGCCTTCGCCGCCGTCACCGCCGTCGCCTGGCCCGATCCGCGCTTCGCCGCCTTCGTCGCGCGCCACTCCCGCCGCCTCGCCCACGCGGCCGCCTTCGGCGCGGCGTGCGGCTACCAGGGCGTCGCCCTGCGGAGCGCGCTGCTCGGCCACCTTGCGGCATTCGCGGCGAACCTGGTCTCCGCCGGCGTGCGGCTGGTGCCGCTCGGGCAGACGGATGGGCAGCGCGCGACGGCGGCGCTCGGCCCCTGCGTGGTCGCCGCCGCCGCAGCCGCGGAGGGCGCGGCGCTGGACGAGATCGGCACCGCCTCCCCGATGCTGGACCTGCTCTCGATCCGCCACGAAACCCAGTACACGAGGCTGTTCCGTTCATGAGCACATCCGCCGCGGGCCGACCGATCCGGGCCTCCGCAACGGCCAATGGCCCGCTCCGCGTCGGCATCGGCGGACCGGTCGGCTCCGGCAAAACCGCGCTCACCGACCGGCTTTGCAAACGGCTGCGCAACCGGCACGAGATCGCGGTCATCACCAACGACATCTACACCCGCGAGGACGCCGATTTCCTGGTTCGCTCCGGGGCGCTGGAGCCGGCGCGGATCGTCGGCGTGGAGACCGGCGGCTGCCCGCACACCGCGATCCGCGAGGACGCCTCCATCAACCTCGCGGCCGTCGCCGACCTGGCGGAGCGTTTCCCCGCACTGGAAATCCTGTTCATCGAGAGCGGCGGCGACAACCTCGCGGCCACCTTCTCGCCGGAGCTGGCCGACCTCACCATCTACGTCATCGACGTCTCGGCGGGCGACAAGATTCCCCGCAAGGGCGGCCCCGGCATCACCCGCTCCGACCTGCTGGTGATCAACAAGACCGACCTCGCGCCGCTGGTCGGCGCCGACCTTGGCGTCATGGACCGCGACTCGCGGCGGATGCGCGGCACGCGGCCGTTCGTCTTCGCCAACCTGAAGGCCGGCATCGGCGTCGCCAAAATCGCCGACTTCATCCTGGCTCAAGGCGGATTTGCCCAAGGCGGGTGAGCGCAAGGTCCAGGCGATCAGGCGCCCTGCAACGCCACACCCGCCGCCGCCTGGCCGCGTTCTCCGTAATTGGCGCCCGTGTATTCGCCCATGAACTCCGGATAGGTGAATGGCCGATGGCGCGCCGGGTTGTCCGTGGCAACGCAGGTCGGCAGCGGTCGCATCACCGCATCGTAGTCGCAGTCCATGAAGAACGGAATGGCGTAGCGTTCCCGGCCGCTGCGGTTGACGACGCGATGCGGGGTCGCCAGGAACCGGTCGTTGGTCCAGCGCCGCAGCATCATACCGCCGTTCACCAGGAAGGCGCCGGGCGGCGCCGGCGCATCGATCCACCGCCCGTCCGGCAGCCGCAGCGACAGCCCGGGCACCTTGTTCTGCGCCAGGATGGTCATGAAGCTGGTGTCGGCATGGGGCGCCAGGCCCCATTCGTCGGCGGGCGGGGCCGGCGGCTGCTGCGGGTAGTGCGTCATGCGGAGGGTGAACATCGGCTCCCGGAAGCTGTCGTCGAAGAAGCCCTGCGGCAAGCCGAGCGCCGCCGCATAGATCGGCACCAGCCGGCGGCCCAGCCCTTCCAGCGCGGCGGCGTAATCGAGCGCCGTCGCGCGGAAGCTGGGCAGGTTCGCGGGCCATTGGTTCGGCCCGCGGAAGCGGCGGCCGGCGACGCGGTCCGGATGGCTGGGCGGCAATTCGCGCTTGAAGAACACCGCCGCGTTGGCGTTCGGCCGCTGCACGCCCTCGACCGCGTTCATCCGCGTCGTGGCGCCGCGCATCGGCAGGTAGCCGATGTTGTCGGCATTGAACGACATCGCCAGCTTGGCCTCGGGCGGCTGGTCGTGGAACCGTGCGGCGGCGGCGAAGGCGGCCTCCACCAGCGCATCCGGAACGCCGTGGTTGCGGACGAAGTAGAAGCCGACCTCGGTGAAGGCGCGGTGCAGTTCCGCGCCGAGCGCATCCAGCGCGCTGTGCTTGCCGGCGCGCAGGTCGGCCAGGTCGAGGACAGGGATTTCATCGGACATGAGCGGCGTTCCCGTTCACCTCCGGGAAGACTACGCCGCACGGCGCAGCGCGAAAAGCCCGCCCTGCACCCACCGAAGGCGGGTGGTCAGGCGACCACCGGCTCCAGCCCCTCCAGCATCCAGCGTGCGAAGCCGACGGTCCGCGCGTCGGCGTGCGGCTGCCCCATCACCTGGATGCCCATCGGCAGCCCTTGCACCGTGGTCAGCGGCACCGTCACCACCGGCGCGCCCAGCGCCGAACTCGGCGTGTTGAAGACCGAGTCGCCGGTCGGCCGCGCCGCCAGCGGTTGGCCCGCCACGTCGCCGGCCCAGATCGGCGCCGGGCCGGGCGAGGCCGGGGCGATCATCGCATCGACGAACGGCGCCAGCGCGGCGTGGCGGCGGCGCGCCTCGTCGCGTTGCAGCAGCTTCGCGCGGTAGTCGTCGGGCGACAGCCGCTCCGCCATCGCCAGCCCCGCCTTGGCGCGCGCGCTGACGGCGTCCGGATGCTGGTCCACGAGGTTGCGGATGCTCCAGCGGTTCTCCCAGGCGGTGATCTCGTTGGCCAGCGCCTGCGCCCCTTCGATGGCGCGCTCGAAGGCCTCGATCCAGGCGTGGTCGCCTCGGCGCAGCACCGTCACGCCCTGCGCGCGGAGCTGCTCCAGCACCCGCTCGAAGGCCGTGCGCGCGGCTTCGTCCAGCGTGGCCCAGCCTGCCGTTTCCATCACCGCGAGGCTGCCCGGCCGTTGCGCCGGCGGCGGCGCAATTGGGCCGAACAGGCCAGGCCTGCCCGGATCGCCGCCAACCCGCCGGGCGATCTCGATCGCCACCTGCCACATGTCCTGGGTGCAGTTGGCGTGGACGCCGTGGGTGCTCATGCTGGTCGCCTGGCGCTCGCCGCGGTTGATGGCGCCCTGGGTCGGCTTCAGCGCCACGTTGCCGCAATAGCTGGCCGGCCGGATGATGGAGCCGCCGACCTGCGTGCCGATCGCCGCCGGCACCATGCTCGCCGCCACCGCCGCGGCCGACCCGGAGGAAGAACCGCCCGGCGTCCGCGCCGGGTCGAACGGGTTGGTGGTCGGGCCGGGATGGGTGCCGCCCAGCTCGGCGGTGACGGTCTTGCCGAGCACCACGGCGCCGGCCTGGCGCAGCGCCCAAACGGCGGCGTTGTCGCGCTTCGGGAAATTGTCGCGCTGCGCCACGCAGCCCATCCGGGTCGGCATGTCGCGCGTTTCCAGCAGGTCCTTGATGCCGATCGGCATTCCGTCGATGGCCGAAAGCGGGCGGCCGGACCGCCAGCGCGCGGTGCTGGCCTCGGCGGCCTCGCGCGCGCCGGCTTCGTTCAACGCCACCCAGGCCTGCACCACGGGCTCGCGCGCGGCGATCGTCCCGAGGCACCGATCGAGGTAGTCGCGCGGGGTGTCGGCGCCCTCCGCGAAGCGGCGCGCCGCGTCGTGGAAGGTTAGCGGCTTCACGCTGCGCAGCGTGTAGGCCGGGGGCGGCGATACGTCCATGTCGTGCGGTGCTCCGGTCGGCGGGTGGGCGGCTTCAGCTCAGGCTGCCCGGATGGTCCTGCCAGACGCTCGGCTCCAGGCGCAGGTGCGAACTGGCCGGATAGGTTGCGGTCCAGTGGCGCGCGCACTCCGCGCCGGTCGGGTTCCACAGATCCGGGAAGCTGCCCATGTACGTCAGGAATTCGTCGAGCATCTGCAGCCGGTTCGGGAAGCCGATGGCGTGCGGGTGCAGCGTCATGGTGAAGTGGCGGCCGCGGCCGTACTGCGCCTCGAACTCCGCCCGCCAGTTGCGGGACAGCGCGTCGGGATGCTCCAGCCCGGTCCCCTTGGCGGGGAACAGCAGGAAGAACTGGTCGTCGAAATGGTAGTAGTAGGGCAGCGCCAGGATGGCGCGCCGGGTGGCGAAGTCGGCCACCCACCAGTGCGGCACGTCGTCGGCGAGGCCGTTGCCGAGGTAGCCGTAGCCGGCCTCCAACAGCAGGTCCACCGTGTGCGGGCTGATGCCGCCGCCGGCGTAGCGGTCGCCCTGCCGCGGCAGCGTGAACCAGCCGGCCGGCCGCTGTCCCGTCGCCTGCCGGATGATTTCGGTTGTGCGTTCCAGCCGAACCTTCTCCTCGGCGCGGTCGAGGGTGCTGACATCCTCGCGCCGGAAGCCGTGCGCCGCGACCTCGTGCCCGTCATCCAGCAGCGCCCGCACCTTGGCCGGGTGGATCGCAGCGATCACCCCGGGCACCGCGAAGGTCGCGCGGAGACGGTGGCGCCGCAGCATTCCGAGCAGCGCGTCGAGCGCGCCGTGCATCCCATACTGCGCCTCCGGCGTCCGGAGGTCGGCGGCCTGGATGCCGTCGGCGCCGCAGGGTGGGCTGAGGTCCACCGTCACGCCGACGCAGCAGCGGCGGCCGTCCGGCCAACGCAGGTCGGCGTCCCGGATGCCGCGCTCGTCGGAAATGGTGTAGCCGGCTTTCCAGGGCATCGTCGGTCTCTCCCGTCAGGCGGCCGGCGGGCAGGTTCGCAGGCAGTGCCGCGCCACCTCCTCGCAGGTCGGGAACCATACGCCGGGCAGCGTCTTCATCCGGCCGATCAGCCGGTCCAGCATGGCGATCCGCAAGGCGCGGCCGGACACGAAGGGATGCAGGCAGACGTTGAGGTAGCCGCCCACCTGGTACTGCTGCCAGAAGGCGGCCCACCAGATCTCGAACACAAGGTCCGGGTCGGCCATGCGCTGCGCCACGTTCTCAGTGTCGAGCCAGGAGAAGTTGAAGAACATCGCGTCGTCGATGGGGTAGTGGAAGGGCAGGTTCAACATGCCCTCCGGCCCGTCCGCGTCCCGGACATAATGCGGCCGGTGGTCGGCCACCTTGCGGGAATTGTAAAGGAAGCCCTCCTGCCGCAGCAGCGCGTGGGTGTGCCAGCTTCGCGTCCCCACCGGCCGGCGGCCGGCGAGGCGTTCGATCGCCGCCATGGCGCGGCGCAGGTGGTCGGCTTCCAACGCCGGTTCCTTGGGAACGCGATGCTCCCACATGTGGTCGGCGATCTCGTGGCCGCTGCGGGCGGCGGCCTTTACCGCCTCCGGATAGAGTTCGCAGATGCGGCCGGGCGTGAAGATGGTGGCGCGCACCCCGTGGCCGTCGAACAATTCCAGCAGCCGCCAGATGCCGACGCGCCCGCCGAACTCGCCCTTCGCAAGCTGCATCGGCGGCTCGTTCAGCAGGCGGCGCAGCAGCATCGCATCGAAGTCGGCGGTGAAGTTCACCGCGATGCGCGCCCCCGCCGGCCAGGCGCAATCGGCGATGACCTGGTGGCGCGCCGCATACCCCAGCGCCGCGTCACGGAGTTCGGCGATGTCGCCGTCGAGGGGATTCGTCATGTCCGGCGGCGCTCCCGCGGCAGGTGTGGCCTTGCTGCAATTCCGTCGGCCCCGGTCATGGGCGGCGACGCGCCGATGCCGCGGGTCCGCATCACAAGAAGGCGCCGTCGACCGGCAGCGCCACGCCCGAGACGTAGCCTGCCGCCGCGGAGCAGAGGAAGCCGACCACCGCCGCGACCTCTGCCGCCGTGCCGGCGCGGCCGGTCGGGAAGCCGTTCAGCATGGCGGCGCGTGCCGCCTCCGGCAAGGCGTCGAAGCGGTCGCGGATGCGGCTGCCCGGATCGGCCAGGATCAGGGCCGGCAGCAGCGCGTTCACGGTGATGCCGTGCGGCGCCTCGTCCTTGGCGAGCTGCGCGGTCAGGCCGAGCAGCGCCGCCTTCGACGTGGCATAGGCCAGCCCCGCGCCCTGCGTGGTGACTGGCCCCTGCCGCCCATGCGCGACGGTCGAGGACAGGTTCACGATACGCCCGTAGCCACGCGCCCGCATCCCCGGCACGGCGGCGCGGCAGAAGCGGAAGGCGGTGGTGAGGTTGAGGGCGACCACCTGCTCCCACAACGTGTCGTTGAGTTCCTCGATGCTGCGGACAGGGCGCGGGCCGGAACCGCCGGCGACGTTCACCAGCGCATCCACCCGGCCGCCGTTCGCCCGGACGCAGGCCATCGCCTGCTCCGCCGCACCGGGCGCGGTCGTATCTGCAACGAGCGTCTCCGCCCGGCCGCGGGCGGCCCGCACCCCTGCCGCCGCAACGCCGAGCGCGGCCTCGTCGCGGTCCAGCATCAGCACTGCCAGGCCCTGCCCCGCAAGCTGCCGGCAGACCGCCGCGCCGATCCCGCCCGCTGCACCGGTGACCAGCGCCCAACCCGCCTCGGCCACGCCTAGTGGGTCACTTGCTTTGGAATACGGCATTCCTGGTGGTGGCTTCGACGGGCGGATAGCGGGTGCTGCGTGTGTGCTGCCGAGCCGCCGCTGGGGTGCCTGTCACCGAGCTGTTTGCGCCG
>JAABUN010008252.1_pt1 | contig 10736 bp, 8 predicted proteins | sample 5559311 | NCBI WGS metagenome assembly JAABUN01 (sample SAMN10711877, study PRJNA513370) | rock metagenome | isolation source: Antarctica rocks | place: Antarctica: Victoria Land, Siegfried Peak sud
CGGCCGGGTCCCGGCGGCCGGCCCTGGACGGACTCGATCTGGTCGTCGGCTCGGGTGGCGTCCACGGCTTCCTGGGCCCCAACGGCTCCGGCAAGACCACGACGCTGCGGGTGGTGCTGGGGCTCGTGCACGCGGACGCGGGGTCGGTGCGCCTGCTGGGTCGTGCGGTACCGGGCCAGCTGGCCGAAGTGACGGGCTCGGTCGGCGCGCTGGTCGAGGCGCCACAGTTCTTTCCTGCCTTCAGCGGACGGCGCAATCTCTCGCTGCTGGCCGGGGTCGCGGGGCTGCCGACCAGCCGGGTCGACGCCGTGCTCGAGCAGGTGGGCCTGGCCGACCGGTCGAAGGACCGGGTGAAGGCCTACTCCCTCGGCATGAAACAGCGACTGGGCATCGCGGCCGCGTTGCTGAAGCAGCCGGAGCTGCTGATGCTGGACGAGCCGACCAACGGCCTGGACCCGGCCGGCATCCGGGAGGTGCGCGGGCTGCTGCGGGAGCTCGGCCGCAGCGGGGTCACCGTCCTGCTGTCCTCGCATCTGCTCTCCGAGGTGCAGCAGGTCTGCGATGCCGTCACCATCGTCGCGCGCGGCCGTACGGTGCGGTCCGGCTCGGTCCGTGACGTGCTCGCGTCGAGCGCCGACGCCGCCCGGCTGCGGGTCCGGGTCGACGACGTGCCCGCCGCCGCCGAGGTGCTGCGCCGGGCAGGTCTGGCGGTCATCGAGTCGCCGGACTCGCTGCTGGTGGGGCCGGTCACCGACCCGGCCGAGGTGACCCGCCTGCTCGGCGGCTCCGGGATGTGGCTGCGCGAGCTGCGACCGGAGTCGGCCGACCTTGAGGAAGTCTTCCTGGCCCTGACGGAGTCGGCGGCGACACCGTGATGCGTCTGCTCCGGGTAGAGGTGCGCCGGCTGCTGGCCCGCCGGCTGCTCGCCGTACTCGGCGCCGTCTTCGTCGCCGGGCTGGCGTACGGCGCGGTGAACACCGCCCTGCACTCGAGCCGCGACCTGGCCGGCGCCCGGGCCGAGGCCGAGCGGCAGGTGGCGCAGTTCGCCGGCCAGGAGGCGGCACAGCGCCAGAAGTGCGAGTCCGAGAAGGCGGCCGGCCGAGTTCCGGCCGACGTCGAGTGTGCCCCCGAGATGAGGGGCGGCCCGACGGCGGCCGACTTCTTCCACGACCCCCGGTACGACTTCGCCGGGTCGACGTCCGGCCCCGTGCACGGCGCAATCGTCGGCGCCGGTCTGCTCGGTGTCGTTCTCGGCGCCAGCGCCATCGGGGCCGAGTGGTCGGCCGGTACCTTCGCCGGCCTGCTCACCTGGGAACCCCGTCGGCTCCGGGTGCTCGCGGCCAAGCTGCTCGCGCTGGTCGTCGTCGTGGTGACCATCGCCGTCGCCGCCGTCGCGGTCCAGCTGCTGGTCTACTGGGCGATCGCGGCCACTCGCGGAACGTTGGCCGGCACGACCTCTCGGGTCGTTGCGGAGCTGGTCTGGCGCGGGGCCCGCGGAGTCGGGCTCGTGGGCCTGCTGACCGTTGCGGCTGCCGCGACGGCCGGTATCGTGCGTTCGACCGCGGGCGCACTGGGTGCCGCCGCCGGCTATATGGTGATCTTCGAGACCCTCAGTCGAAACCTGCGACCGGGTTGGGCCCGCTGGCTGCTGAGCAGCAACGCCGGCGCTCTGGTCACGGGCAAGATCTCGATCTACCCACCCACTCCAAGCGTCATCTACGGGTCGCCCGGCGGCTCCTTCACCGGGCCCAGGCCTTTCATCCTGCATGCCTCCCGGGCGGCACTGGTGCTCTCTCTCGGTACAGCGGCGCTGGTCGCGCTGTGGGCGCTGCTGCTGCGGCGCCGCGACGTGACGTGACGTGACGTGAGCTGCGTGCCGCCCGGCTCCGGCTGGCCGGGCGACCTGGCCACCTCCACCACCCCGGTGGCGTCGACCGCGGCCGACGTACGCCGTCTCAGCGCCGGCACCGCTCTGACCGAGCTAAGCGCCCGGGTATCGGTGTGCCGGGCCTGCCCGCGGCTGGTGGCCTGGCGGCAGCGGGTGGCGACCGAACGGCGGGCGGCGTACGCCGGCGAGACGTACTGGGGCCGGCCGATCCCTGGCTGGGGGCCGGCCGACGCCAGGATCGCGGTCGTCGGCCTCGCACCGGCCGCGCACGGCGGCAACCGGACCGGCCGGATCTTCACCGGCGACCGCAGTGGCGACTGGCTCTTCGCGGCCCTGTACCGCGCCGGACTCGCCGTCAAGCCCACCAGCGTCACTGCCGACGACGGCCAGCGGCTACTGGGCACCCGGATGCTGGCCGCCGTCCGCTGCGCGCCACCGGCGAACGCCCCCACGCCGGCCGAGCGCGACACCTGCCGGCCGTGGCTGGAGCGCGAGCTGGCCCTCCTGACCCCGACGCTGCGGGTCGTCGTGGCGCTCGGCGGCTTCGCCTGGACGGCGCTGTGGCCCGCGCTCGCCGCGATCGGCCGGCCGCTGCCCCGGCCGCGACCGGCGTTCGGGCATCGCGTCGAGGTGCAGCTGGCCGGCATGCTGCTGCTGGGCTGCTATCACCCGAGCCAGCAGAACACGTTCACCGGCAAGCTCACCGCGGCCATGCTCGACGAGGTGTTCGCCCGGGCGGTCGCCTACGCCGGTGGGTGACGACCGCCGCGCCCGTGGCACGATTCGACCATGACGCGCAGCCCGCGACCGCACATCCTGATCGTCGGCGGTGGCTATGTGGGCATGTACGCCGCTCTGCGTCTCCAGCGCCGGCTGCGGCCGGGCGAGGCCAGCGTGACCGTGGTCGACCCGCAGTCCTACATGACCTACCAGCCGTTCCTGCCGGAGGCCGGTGCCGGCAACCTGGAACCCCGTCACGTCGTCGTACCGCTGCGCAGGGTGCTGCGGCGCTGCCAGGTGCTCAGCGGCAGTGTCACCGCGGTCGACCATGCCCGGCGGGTGGCGACCTTCGCGGCGCACGAGGGGGAGCCGGTCCAGCTGTCCTACGACGTGCTGGTGATGGCCCCGGGCTCGGTAGCCCGGACGTTGCCGATCCCGGGCCTGGCCGAGCAGGGCATCGGATTCCGGACCGTGGCCGAGGCGATCTACCTGCGCAACCACGTGCTCGCCCAGCTCGACATAGCCGCGTCCAGCTCGGACCGGGAACTGCGCCGGCGGGCGCTGAGCTTCGTGTTCATCGGTGGCGGTTACGCGGGCATCGAGGCGATGGCCGAGCTGCAGGACATGGCGGCCCATGCAATCCGCTACTACGACGGCCTCACGCCACTGGACATGCGCTGGGTGCTGGTGGAGGCGGCCGGCCGGATCCTGCCCGAGGTCAGCGCGGACCTCAGCGACTACACCGTGCGCGAGCTGCGGCAACGCGGCGTCGAGGTGCGGCTGCGCACCAGGGCCACCTCGCTCGTCGGCGGGCACGTCGAGCTCGACGACGGTACGGCGTTCGCGGCGGAGACGGTGGTCTGGACCGCGGGTGTGCGCCCGCACCCCATGCTGGCGGCCACCGACCTGCCGACCGACGAGAAGGGCCGGCTGCGGGCGACCGAGTTTCTGACGGTGCAAGGGGTAGAGGACGCCTGGACGGCCGGCGACTGCGCCGCGGTGCCGGACCTCACCGCCCCCGGTCAGTTCACCGGCCCCAGCGCCCAGCACGCCGTCCGGCAGGCGCGCAAGCTCGCCGACAATGTGCTCGCCTCGCTCCGCGGTGGCGAGCTCTCGGCGTACAAGCACCGCTACGTCGGCTCGGTGGCCAGCCTGGGGCTGCACAAGGGGGTCGCGGAGATCTACGGAATCAAGCTGAGGGGATGGCCGGCCTGGTTCATGCACCGGACCTACCACATGACCCGGATGCCGACCTTCAACCGCAAGGTACGCGTGGTCGCCGACTGGACTCTGGCGCTGTTCTTCTCCCGCGAGATCGTCTCGCTCGGTGCCTTCGCCAACCCGCGGGCCGCTTTCGAGTCGGCGGCTACCCCGACGGCCCCGGTCGTGCCCGTGCCGGCGGAATCCCCGACCAGCTGACGCGAGGGGGCTTTGGTGAGTGACGCCGCCAGCCGGCTGGTCCCGCTGCTGCGAGCCTTGACCGGCCTCGAGCTGCCGGTGCGGCTGCGCGCCTGGGACGGCAGCGAGGCCGGCCCGGCGGACGCTGCCGCGACCATCGTCTTGCGATCCCGACGGGCGTTGCGCCAGCTGCTCTGGTCGCCCAACGAGCTCGGGCTGGCGCGCGCCTACGTCTCCGGCGACCTGGACGTCGAGGGGGACCTCTTCGCCGTACTGGCGCTCCCCAACGCCATGGCCCAGGAAGACCGACCGGAGCTCCTACTCGACCGGCGGGCCCGAATATCGACGGCCGCCACGGCGCTGCGCCTCGGGGCGCTCGGGCCGCCGCCGCGACCGCCGGTGGAGGAGTCCCGTCTGCACGGGGAGCGGCACAGTCGACGGCGGGACCGGGCCGCGATAACCCATCACTACGACGTCGGCAACAGCTTCTACCGGCTGGTGCTCGGACCCTCGATGACCTACTCCTGCGCCTACTGGTCGTCGCCGGCGATCTCCCTCGCCGGCGCCCAGGCCGCCAAGCACGAGCTCGTCAGCAGGAAGCTGGGGCTGCGACCGGGGCTGCGGCTGCTCGACGTCGGCTGCGGATGGGGTTCGATGGTGATCCACGCCGCGACCCGTCACGGCGTCCGGGCGGTCGGCGTGACCATCTCCACGGCCCAGGCGGAGCTGGCTCGCAAGCGGGTGGCCGAAGCCGGCGTCGGCGACCTGGTCGAGATCCGCGTGCAGGACTACCGCGACGTCTCCGACGGCCCGTACGACGCGATCTCCAGCATCGGGATGGCCGAGCACGTCGGCGCCGTCCGGCTTGCCGACTACGCCGCAACGCTCCATCGGCTGCTGGGGCCGCGCGGGCGGCTGCTCAACCACGCGATCTCGCAGCGGGTAACCCCGGGCGGGGACCCGAAGTCGTCCTTCTTGAATCGCTACGTCTTCCCGGACGGCGAATTGCTGCCGGTCGGAACCACCGTCTCGGCACTGGAGGCCGCCGGCCTGGAGGTTCGCGACGTCGAGTCGCTCCGAGAGCACTACGCGCTCACCCTTCGGCAATGGGTGGCCAACCTGGAGTCCGATTGGGACGAGGCCACGCGGTTGTCCTCCCCCGGCCGGGCCCGGGTCTGGCGGCTCTACATGGCCGGCGCTGCGGTGGCATTCGAGTGGAACCGGGTCGGCGTCCACCAGGTCCTGGCGGTCAAGTCCGACCGGCGCGGTGGCAGCGGCCTGCCGCTGACCCGCACGCAGCGGCTGGACGCCGTAGCCCGGTGAAGGGGCCAGCCCCCCGCCCGCCGTCGGCGCTGTGGCGTCTGCGCTTGCCGGGACGCCGGGAGTGGCGTCAGCTACAGGCGGTCCAGGGACTGCGGTAGTAGCCGACGAAGAACTCGCTGCCGTCGGTCGTCACGTCGAACCTGATCTGACCGCGGTACTGGACACACCTGTTGCTCGCGGGCAGCCATACGCCGCCCGCATAATGCTCGTACGACCCGGCGTCGAAGTCATAGTTGGCGATCTTCGCGGTCGAGGGCTTGTTGGTCGTTCCCACGTAGAGCCACGCCCACAGGTATTGATGCTTCCAACCGGGTCGATCCGTGATCACCTGGACGCAGTTGCGGCCGCCCGAGTACCACAACTCCACCCGGCCCATGTAGAGCGGGTTGTAGCTGTTGTCGGCGTAGATGGCAGTGCTGCGTAGCTTGCTACCGGAGCAGGCTGCGCCGACACTCGCCTGGGCTGGCGGCGCGGCCACGACGAGGGAGCCCAGCAGTGCGGCACTGAGCAGCGCGCTTCGGAGCCGTCGCATGTCAGCTCCTACGCGTAGTCGACACGCGCTGGCGTGCAGTTGAGGATGGTGCGGGTGCCGTACTCGCCGATGCACAACCGCCATTTCACGCGGGTGCCCTCGGCCACGTTGTCATCGCAGTTGACGTTGTTGCCGGCACCCTCGTGGTTCCAGCACCGCCGCTCACTTCCCGACCCGTACCACACGCGGATCACCGCGGAGTGGCCGTCGGGTCGCGCGTCGTACACGCTGAGGATCTCGTCGTCGGAGGTGAATGCTCCAGTCGCGCGCAGCGTGCCGCCGACGTACAGGAATGCATCGGAGTCGGCTTGCGCCGCTGGTGCCGGTGCCAGTATCCCCACGAAAGCGATGGCCGCCGCCCCCAGGGCCGTTCGGGCTTGCCGTCTCACAGTTGCACTCCTCTGAATCAGGGCTCGCTGCTCATGCCGATCCACTCCTAGGTCGACTTGGGTGTGCCTCGTCATGAAAGTCGACCCGAGTGCGACATGTTGGGTCGGCTGCGGTCGTGCGGACAGTATCGCGCTCGACCGGCGAGTGTTGCCCGAAAGCGATCAGCGACCGCATGCTCCCTCAGCCGCACGGCGTCCTCCCTCGAGACCGCTGGCGCGATCACGCCTCGGCCGCCGCCGACCGTGCCTCGGTCAGTCGCCAGGCCGCGTTGATCAGGCCGACGTGCGAGAACGCCTGCGGGAAGTTGCCCAGCAGCTCACCCGTGACGGGGTCGGCCTCCTCGGAGAGCAGGCCCAGGTCGTTGGCATGGTCGGTGGCGCGCCGGAACCACTCTTCCGCGCGCTGGGTCTCGCCGGCGAGCGCCAGGCACTCGACCAGCCAGTAGGTGCAGATCAGGAAGCCGCTCGGGTCGCTGGGCCAGCGGCGTACGAGGCCGCCCGACCCGAGCTCGCGCTCGATCATGTCGATGGTGGCCCGCATCCGGTCGTCGGTCGCAGGGAGGAAACCGACGACCGGCAGCAGCAGCACCGAGGCATCCAGGTGCTCCGAGCCGAACGCACCGGTGTAGGCACCTGCCGACTTGCTCCAGGCGCGCTCGACCACCGTTGAGTGCACCTCGTCGCGCACCGCGCCCCATCGCTCGGCGTCGGCTCCGTCCCCCAGCCGGGGAGCCAGCCGAACTGCCCGGTCAAGGGCGACCCAGCACATCACCTTCGACGACGTGTAGTGGCGCTGCTCGTCGCGGGCCTCCCACATGCCGGCGTCCGGCTCAGTCCACCCAGCCGCGGCCCGGTCCGCCAGGATGACCATCAGCTCCTGCACCGGCCGCTCGAGGTCGTCCACGCGCTCCGCCAGCAGGTGGGCGGCGTCGAGCACCTCGCCCAGTACGTCGAGCTGCTTCTGCGCCCATGCCGCGTTCCCGACCCGAACCGGCCGGCTGTCGCGATAGCCAGCCAGGTGCTCGAGGGTGCGCTCGGTGAGATCTCGCTCGCCGTCCACGCCGTACATGATCTGGACGAGCTCCTGCCGGATGTGACCCGCAGCGTTGGTGAACCAGTCGAAGAGCCGCTGGGGTTCGTCGGGGCAGGCGGCCACCCACAGGGCCCGGGTCGTCAGGCTCAGGTCGCGCAACCAGGCGAACCGGTAGTCGTAGTTGTCCGTCCCGCCGAGGCTCTCGGGCAGGGAGGTCGTGGCCGCGGCGACGACCGCGCCGGAGGGCGCATAGGTGAGCCCTTGGAGGACCACGGCGCTGCGGCGCACCTGGTCGCGGAAGCGGCCGTCGTACGCCGTGTGCTGAGCGGCCCACGACTCCCAGGCCTCGACCGTGTCGTCGATCGTCGGCTCGTCAGGGACCAGGACCTTGGGCACTTCGCCGAACGAGGAGCCGAAGCCGACCCGGAACTCGACCGTCTCGCCGGCGGCCACGGTGAACCGTGAGCGGATGGCGCCGTCCTCGCACCGCATCGGCACGTTGGCGGTGACCGTCAGACGGGCCGGGCCGCCGCGCGCCTCGACCCCCCCGGTGGCCGGCCGCAGGTGCGGCTCGGTCCGGCCGTACTCCATCCGAGGGGCCAGCTCACTGATCATCTCCACTCGCCCATGGCGGCCTTCCACCCGTCGGAGCAGCACGTGTGGGCTGCGGAGTCCGATCCGGTGCTCGCGTGCGCCCCGCTCGAAAGCCAGGGCGTCGGTCACCGCGACCTCTCCGGTGCCCGTCCGGACGATCGTGCGGAGCACCAGGCTGTCGCCGACGTAGCTGCGCTCGGCGTGGTACTCCTCGGCCGCGTGCAGGGTCCAGTGCCCGGCGTCCGGGTCGAGCAGCCGGCCGAGCAGCGACGGGGAGTCGAAGCGGGGGGCGCACCACCAGTCGATGGAGCCGTCGCGATCCACCAGAGCGGCCGACGAGCAGTCCGAGAGGAACGCGTAGTCCTCGATCGCCGGTTGGCCGCGACGAGCGGGGGAGGAGGGCACCGATCGAGCGTAGCCACGGCCCGAGTTCGACCGCCCTGGCGGAGCCGGGTGTTCGCCGATCGAAAGGAAACCGACTGGGCGGTCAGCCCCACTTGATGGCGGCCGGGGGGGCTGGCCGCCGGCCGCTCGGGCTCGACTCAAGATGTCGGCGATGACGGGGGTCTTCGCCTCGGCGTAGTAGTTCATGTCCCGCCATTCGCGGTCGGCTAGGGCCCGTTTCAGTGACTCGTAGCGCCCTCTGTCCTCCGGGTGGGCGCGGAGTCGTTCCCGCAACAGGAGGTAGTCGTCGATCTCCTGGCTGCCGGCGGAGTACACGTGGATGTGCGCGCCGCGGTCCGGTGTGCGGAACATCCGGTGGCCGGGCTCGCGGACCCGGAGCTCGTAGCCGGCGGCAACCAGGTCGAGCGCGTAACCCGGCTCCTCGACGTCCGCGACGGCCACTGCCACGTCGATGATGGGTTTCGCCGCCAGGCCCGGAACGGACGTGGAGCCGATGTGCTCGATCGCCAGGGCGCGATCACCGAGGGCGGTCCGGATGCGGTCGCGGTGACGCGCGAACTGGCTCGGCCAGCCCGGGTCGTAATCGCGAAGAATGATCCTCGCTCGTTCGCGGCCGCCCACCAGCACGGCGTCCAGCTCGGCGTCGAGATGCTCGCTCTCCATGACTGCCACCATGCCAAAGACTCACGGGCGGAACGGGGCGGCGTGGCCAACGCCCGCCGCGGGTAACGAGCGGCACATGGGTTTGCTGCGCGCGCTAGCTCGAGTGTTTCTCGTGAACCGTTTGCTCCGCCGCCGGCCGCCGCCCTTTCCTCCGGGCGGAGCGCGGCGGGGCCGGGTCGGCCTCTTCGGACCGGTGCCCTACTACTCCACCACCACCCGTCGTGGCACCCGGGTGTCCGTCGGCGGCTGCTGCCTGCCGATCCCGCTGTTCGTGGTGGCGGCGATGACGGCGGCGGGCCTGTTCGTGCGGCGGCGGTTCGCCGGGCGCTGGAGGAACAAGCACCTCGGCTGGTAAGGTTCTCCCATCAGCGGCGCCCCTCGCCGCTTCTCCCGCGGGCGAGTCTGCCCGCGCGGTCGCTGGTAGTGCAGTGCTCCTCTGTAGATGACGGGCTGCTGAACGTACGACGCGGCCTCGAGCACTTCGTCAGGAGCACCTTCTTTCATGTCCCAGCATTCCGGCCTGCCCTCCGGACGCCCATCGAACGGCGTACGCCGACCGCGTCGCGCCACCGCCAACCCGCCTGCCGCCGGCCGTTCACGCCCGGCGGCGCCGTCCCCGCTCGACCTGGCGCTCACGGCCGCTCTCGAACGGCCCACCCCCGAGCCCCGCACATTCGCCCAGCTCGGGCTGCCGCAACCCTTGGTCAGCCTCCTCGCCCGCCGGGGCGTGCACGAGCCCTTCGCCATCCAGGCGCGCACCCTGCCCGACGTACTCGCCGGCCGCGATGTCCTGGGTCGCGCCCAGACCGGATCCGGCAAGACGCTTGCTTTCGGCCTGCCCATGCTCGCCCGGCTCGCAGCAGATGACGGCCGCACGGTCTCGACCCGGCCGCGCGCCCTGGTGCTCGTGCCGACCAGGGAGCTGGCGCGTCAGGTCGCCGATGAGCTGGCGCCGCTGGGTCAGACGCTCGGCCTCAGCGTGGCAACCGTCTACGGCGGCGCACCGATCGGCCGACAGATCGAGAACCTTCGCCGAGGCGTCGATGTCGTCGTGGCGACCCCGGGTCGGCTGCTCGACGTCATGGACCGGAGCGCCTGCGCGCTGGACCTTGTCGCCGTCGTCGTACTCGACGAGGCCGACCACATGGCCGACCTCGGCTTCCTCCCCGCCGTCACGAGAATCCTCGACGCGACACCGGCCGGGGGACAGCGGTTGCTGTTCTCCGCCACCCTGGATCGCGGCGTGGACCGGCTGGTGCACCGCTACCTCTCGGATCCGGCCGTCCACGCGGTCGCACCGGCCCTGTCGCCGATCGAGTCGGTGGATCACCACGTCTTCACGCTTGCCGCCGAGGACAAGGTCGCGGTCGCGGCGGAGATCGCCGCGCGACCCGCCCGCACGCTGTTCTTCGTCCGCACCAAGCACGGCGCCGACCGGCTCGCCAAGCAGATGGGCCGCGCCGGGGTCACCGCCAGGGCCATCCACGGCAACCTGAACCAGAACCAGCGGCAGCGTGCGCTCGACGAGTTCTCCTCGGGTCGCACTCTGGTGCTGGTAGCGACCGATGTCGCCGCCCGCGGCATTCACGTCGATGATGTCGACCTGATCGTGCATTTCGACCCTGCCAACGACCACAAGGACTACTTGCACCGTTCGGGGCGCACTGCGCGCGCCGGCGCGTCCGGCACCGTCGTGTCCTTGATCGATGCCGCCCAGGCCCGCGACGTCGCCCGGATGCACGCGGCCGCATGCGTTTCGCCGGCCGCCGCGAGTGTGTACGTCGGGCACCA
>JAABUN010008253.1_pt1 | contig 10735 bp, 10 predicted proteins | sample 5559311 | NCBI WGS metagenome assembly JAABUN01 (sample SAMN10711877, study PRJNA513370) | rock metagenome | isolation source: Antarctica rocks | place: Antarctica: Victoria Land, Siegfried Peak sud
TGTCCAGCAGCCGTGAGAATAATCGACCTCGCTTCGGCGGGCCGCAGGCGATGCTGAGCAGGTCCGCCAACCGACCGGGCGAGGTGGTAACGCATGCCTGAACGTTCGCCTGTTGTTTCCAGTAGCCCGACATTCACGAGATGCCGGAGGCTCTTGCGGGCACTGAGAACGTCGGTGCTGAGAATTTCACGCGCTCGTCCGTTCGTCAGGGTCTCGCCGCGGGCCGCGTGCACCAGCAGCATCCGATCTGGACCACTCAACCCCGACCGCCGGTCAATCTCTGACACCCATGCCCGCTCCTGGGCTGACATAGGCCCCGAAAGCGGCAGCGTCACTCGGACCGATTCGTCCTCTTCAGCAAACTGCGGTGGGTCCAACAGCGCGGCGGCCATTGAGTCTTCGATGACGTCAATACCGCGTCCGGCGTCCTCGGCCAGGTGCAGTTTGCGCAAGGTGTCGATCACGGTTGGGTTGCGCGCAGCTTGGGCCAGGCGGAGGGTGGCGACGGTAACGGGCTCGGGGAGCCGGCCCGGCGACCGAACTTCGATCCGACCTGGACGAAGGTCCACCTGGATGCTGACCCGGTCGATCTCGTACGAACGATGCGCAACGGCGTTCGCGATTACCTCCCGGATGACCACCTCCGGCAGTTTCGGCACTTCGTGACGGTGCACACCGGACACCACCATGTCGGTGCCCAGCTCATCCATAATGAAGCGGCTTGCTTCGGCGATCTGATGATGCAGCGGGCCGCCTATCTGCACCCGGCGGTCGTAGTTAATGGATTCGTCGGGATAACGACGGACGTCGATGTGCATCTTGGCTAAACCCAGCGAGCGGCCCGGATCGGTGAGCAACAGCGCTCCGGCGAAGGTCAGCACACCGGAACGGGCGAGCAGGCCACGCTCGATGAGTCGATCATCGAGTGATTCGAGACCAAGGGGCCACCCGTGGGCTGTAGCTAAGGCCGCCAAGAACGTGCCGTCAACGTCCGAGCGTTGCACGTCGCATTCGGTCGACTCGAACCGCTGGTGCGCCCGCGCAGTCATGAAGGACCACAGATCCTCGCCCATCAGCGCGGGGTTGGCCGCACCACGGCGTTGGAGAACCCGCCCGTTGCTGGTCTGCGCGAATCCTTCCTGGCGTCGCTGGACGATCACAGCGACGATAGGTACCTCGTCGACTCGCACCTGCTTCACCTGGTAGCGACCGAGATCGCGAGCGTGGCGAGCGGCCGAGTGGACGGCGTCGTCGGTGCCCTGATCGAGCGTCCGGCCGACGATTGTCCTGTCATCTTTGACGCCGATCAGGATCACTCCGCCCTCGGCATTACTGAACGCCACCATGGCGTCTTGAACCTTTTCCGCGCTCACCCCGGTCTTGAGTTCGACGAAATCTGTCTCACGGGTGATGAGCTCAGCGAACTCCGCCGCGCTCAACTGGTCCTGGACGTCTCGCACGGGCTCAGCATAGACAAGTTATGGCAAACTTGCATGCGCTCTCCGGGTGCGTGTGTAAGTTTGCCATATCTAGTGGCAGTCCACGTTCTAGACGAGACACGGGCGGCTTCCCCTGCTGATCAGCCACTACCCCGGCATGGCAAGCTGACCGCCTCGGATCGGACGTGGAGGTCAGATGGAACGCGGTCTGTACGAGCAGCTGGTCACCGAAGCCCTGCAGGGGCAGATGGCTGGGCTTGATCTGGACCGGGCTCAGATCAGCTCGGTCGACGCGGCTGACCAGGCCCATGTCCTGTCCCGACACGTGGAGTCCGTCGTCCAACGGGTGCTGAGAGCAACCACCGATCCGCAGCGCCGACTCACCATCGTCAACGCGGTTCTTGGCACCCTGGAGGACGCCGCTGACGAGGTGGCCGACCCGGCCAGCCAGTTGCTGTCGATCCTCAGCCCGGCTCAACTGGGCGTGACCACGTACGAGAATGTCCGGCCGGCGACGCCGCTGGCCGAGGCCGCGCTGCTGACCAACACCCGCGGCGAACCCAGCCTGGGCTCCGAGCTGCGGGCTGAGCTGGACACCAGCGACGAGGTCGATCTGCTCTGCGCCTTCGTGAAGTGGTACGGGCTGCGGCTGCTTGAGCCGGAGCTTGATCGCGTCAAGGCCCGGGGGACACCGTTCCGGGTGATCACCACGACCTACATGGGGGCGACCGACCCGGACGCATTGGACCGGCTGGTGGGTGACTTCGGCGCCGAGGTCAAGATCCAGTACGACGCCCAGCGGACCCGGCTGCACGCCAAAGCCTGGATGTTCCGGCGGGCCACCAGCTATGACACCGCCTACGTCGGCTCATCCAACCTGTCCCGGGCGGCCCTGCTGGACGGCGTGGAGTGGAACGTACGGCTATCCCGAGTCGGCACGCCAGCGCTGCTCGACAAGTTCCGGGCCACCTTCGACACCTATTGGAACGACGCCAGCTTCGAAGCCTACGATCCGTCCCGGGACCGGGACCGGCTGGACGACGCTCTGGCCGAGGCCTCCGGTCGGACCACCTCGGGCCGGGTGACCATCACGCTTTCGGGTCTCGAAGTACGCGCGTTCCCCTACCAGCAGGCGATGCTGGACTCCCTCGCCGTGGAACGCCAGGTGCACGATCGGCACCGAAACCTCATCGTCGCGGCGACCGGAACGGGCAAGACCGTGATTGCGGCGCTGGACTATCGCGGGCTGACCGAGGCGGCCGGCGAACGGCTTTCGCTGCTCTTCGTGGCGCACCGGCGCGAGATCCTCGAACAGTCCCTGCGGACCTACCGCGAGGTGCTCAACGACGCGAACTTCGGCGAGCTGTACGTCGGCGGAGCCCGGCCGGAACGGTGGCAGCACGTCTTCGCCAGCGTGCAGTCCCTGACCTCGTACGGCGTGACCGCCCTGGACCCGACCGCGTACGAGGTCGTGGTGATCGACGAGTTCCACCATGCCGAGGCGGCGACCTACCGGCGGCTGATCGACCACCTGCAGCCGCGTGAACTGCTCGGACTGACCGCGACGCCCGAACGCACCGACGGACTCGACGTGCGCAGCTTCTTCGACGGCCGGACCGCGGCGGAGCTCCGGCTCTGGGACGCGCTCGGAGCCGACCTGTTGTGCCCGTTCCACTACTTCGCGGTGGCGGACGGGACGGACCTGCGCCGGGTCACCTGGTCACGAGGCCGGTACGATGACGCCGAACTGGCGGGCCTCTACACCGGCAACCGGGCCCGAGCCGCGATCGTGCTCTCTCAGTTGCAGGACAAGATACTCAACCTGGCCGACATGCGCGCCTTGGGCTTCTGCGTCAGCGTGGCCCACGCCGAATACATGGCCCAAACCTTCCGTGAGGCGGGCGTACGCGCACTGGCCGTCAGCGGGTCCACGCCGGCCGCCGAACGGGCCCAGGCGCTGCAGGATCTTCGTGATCGCAAGGTCAACGCGCTCTTCGCGGCCGACCTGTTCAACGAAGGGCTGGACCTGCCCGAGGTCGACACGGTGCTGTTCCTGCGGCCCACCGAGAGCGCCACCCTGTTCCTGCAGCAGCTCGGCCGTGGGCTCCGCCGGACCCGGGACAAGGCCGTGCTCACCGTCCTGGACTTCGTCGGGCACCACCGCAAGGAGTTCCGCTTCGATGCTCGGCTGCGGGCGCTGACCGGGGCCACCCGTCGCGGCCTGGAGCGGGATATCGAACGCGGCTTCCCGTTCCTGCCCTCGGGGTGCCAGATCATCATGGACCGCCAGGCCCAGCAGATCGTGCTGGACAACATTCGCAGCCAGGTAGGAAACCGCTGGCCCCAGGTCGTCGCCGAGCTGCGGTCGTACGGCGACCAGGACCTGCCCACCTTCCTGCACGAGTCAGGGCTCGAGCTGTCCGACGTGGTGCGCAACGGCCATTCCTGGACCGAGCTTCGGCGCTCAGCGGGGCTGCCCAGGAGGTCGGGGTCGAACCTGGAAGCGGGACTCCTCAAGCGGGTACGGGCGTTTACTCACGTCGACGACGCCGAGCGGGCCGAGATCTACGGACGGCTGCTGACCGACGACGCCCCCGCGTACAGCGATCTCACCTTCGCCGAACAGCGGCTGGCCCGGATGCTCTTCTTCTCCCTCTGGCCGGGCGGTGGTGGGCACGGGTCGATCGACGAGGGGCTGGCCGCTCTGCGCCGCGAAGAAGCCGTACGCGACGAGCTCGGAGCAGTGATCGATCTCGCCTTCGACCGGGCCCCGCACGTCACCGTCGGGATGTCGGGAGCAGTTCGGCACGTGCCGCTGCAGATCCACGGCCGGTATCAGCGGGAGGAAGTGCTGCTCGCGTTGGACTACTCAAGTCTCGAACGGAAGCCCAACTCGTTCCGCGAAGGCGTGCTCTATGTCCCCGAACTCGACGTCGACGCGTTCTTCGTGACCCTGCAGAAGTCGGAGGCGGACTACTCCCCCACTACCCTCTACCGCGACTACCCGATCAGCCCCGCGCTCTTCCACTGGGAGTCGCAATCCATCACCTCGGTCGCCTCACCCACAGGCCAGCGCTACCTGAACGGCAGCAGCACCAAGCTGCTCTTCGTACGTCAACACAAGGCCGACGAGTTCGGGACCAGCCCCTACCTGTTCGCCGGGCCAGCTCGGTACGTCCAACACACCGGGGAGCGGCCCATCGCGATCACCTGGAAGCTCGACAAGCCGCTGCCCAATGACTTCTTCGCAGCCGCGACGGTGGCCAGCTGAGTTCGCCTGCGTAGGGAATCGTACGGTCCTCATCTGGCAATCCGAGACGCTCACATATGGCAACGTTGCAGTCCTTGGAGATCGCACCTGGAGGTCGCTGAATGTAGGGCTCGTGGGCGGCTATCGCCAGAGTGGCATGTGCGTGGCATCATCGTGGCATGACGCGCATACGATTAAGCACAACGGTGGATGGACAGCTGATCACTCAGGCTCGAGCGCTCCATACCGGAGTCACCGATGCTTCCCTCGTCGACGAAGCTCTCGGGGCATTGATTGCTCGTTACCGCTCGGTCGAAGTGGACGCGACCTACGCGGCCTACGACGAACACCCCCTCGGCGAACGAGACGCGTGGGGCGACCTGGACACGTTCCGGCGAGCCGCCGCCGCGTCGTGATCTCCCTACCCGCTCGAGGCGAGGTCTGGTGGTGCGAGCTCCCTGAGGTGGGGCGTCGACCCGTGGTCGTCCTCTCCCGTGACGCAGCGATACCCCGACTGCGCCGAGCGCTGGTGGCACCTTGCACGACGACGGTCCGTGGTCTGGCGAGCGAGGTCGTCCTCGAGCCGGGGGAGGACCCCGTCCCCCGACGTTCCGCGGTCAACCTCGACTCGGTGGAGAGCGTCTCGATCTCTGTCCTGGTGGACCGGGTGGGTCGCCTCACCGACGCGCGGATGCGCGAGGTCTGCGCTGCTCTCGCCGTCGCCGTCGACTGTTCGTGAGGAAACAACCAGACCCGTTCAGTGCATTTACTCTGCTTGCATGTCGATCATCTTGCAGATTCGAGATGTCCCTATCGAGGTCCGTGACGCAATCGCCGAGCAGGCCCGCCGCGAAGGTCAGTCGGTGCAGGCGTACCTGCTGAGACTGGTGGAGCGGGAGGCGCGGCTGCTGCAGCACGCGGTGGCGCTCGGGCGAACCAGCGATATACGGGTGATGCTCCCCCCGGGTGCTGATCCCGTTGACGTCATCCGGGAAGGACGCGACTCCGGGTTTGATGCGGATCGCACCGACAACGAATGATCGTTATTGACGCGAGTTCCGGGGCCCTAAAGCCGGTCAGCGGCATCGACGAGAGACCTGGCCAAGCCGAGTAGTTGACCGCCTCGGCGGTCGAAACCAGTCGCGGCGAATAGTGCACCGCGTCTTTGGATGACAAGACCTGTCGCAGCTTCTTGGGCAGCGTCAAGTCTTCCAGGTCGACCGTCTCGAGGAGGGCAACGGCCTGACTGTGGTCTTGGCCGCGGCTCCAGCTACCCAGTTGCAGACCGCAGATCGCGTCAGCGGCGGCAATCGCTCCTACCACGGCTAAGGCCGCGGCCACGTGTGCTTCCGCTCCGGTTGCCCGCTCGGTCAACACCATGTCGGCGACGTTGAGGAACTCACGCGCCTGCTTCCGCCGCCCGCGAGCCTCGGCAGGCGTGCACGGGGTCGTACGGCCCTTGCCCCGACTCACGACGCCTGCCGTAGAAGCTCGATCAGGCTGGATCCCAGAAGATGTACATGGTCTGCCCGCCACGACGCCACCAGCGTGTCCTCTGCCGCCACCATCTCCGTGAGCACCTGCCAAGTGGGCCCAACGATATGGGCTGGGTTACCTGTCCATCGCTCCATGCTGACCGCGAGCCTGTCGATCTGGTCAGCCCACTGATCTTCCTGGGTGACCTTGTGGGGTGAGCGGAGCACGAGCAGGTCGATGTCACTCTCCGGGCCAGCCTCGCCGCGCGCGAACGAGCCGAACAGGCTGGCGTTCAGGGGTGCCTGCAACCAGGTGGCGATGGTGCTCTGGATGCGGGTGATGATCTCCTGCCGCACCCGGGTGAGAGCAATGATTGCGTCCACACCGACGTGGTCTTGGTTCAGCAGATACAGGGTGGCGTGCCGTTGTTCCTGCCCGAGGACGATCCCTTGGTCCACCAAGCGCAACAGCACACGTCTGACCCCGTCACGACTGCCCACACCGGATCGTCGATGTACCTCGCCGCCGGTCATCCATCCGGTCGTCGCCGTGAGGACCTGGAGCACTGACGCATCCAGGGTTGGGGTGACGAGCTTGAGCGGATGCGACAGGTCCATGCGAAGGGGACCTCCTCTCTTACGCAAGCCTCGTTGCCTCGACAGGTGTCGACAATACTCGACAACTGACGATGATCTTCGCAAGCGGCCGCCAGAGACATGCTGACCGCCTCCAGAGACAAGCCAGCCACTTCTCGTCGGCGTGCCCGGTCGTCCGAGGTCACACCTCCGCCATCGCGTTGCTGCGAAGGCGTTGCAGCGCCAATTGCAGGAGGTCCAGCCCCACCAGCAGCGACGCGTCATCGGTGAGTCGACACCGAACTCCGTACGTCGCGTGCCGCTGAACCGCGACGGATGGCTCGGAGACCAGCCAGGCCGGTACCGCGTCGGCCGTCAACCCCAGAGAGAGCCGGCCGTTCCAGTGCAGGTAGGCCGCCGCGCGGGTCGGCTCCTCGATGACTGTGTCGTGGATCCGGAGGTAGTCCCCCACAGGTTTCTGCGGATTGTTCGACGCGGCGACCGCAGCGGCTGCGCCGGCCAACTCAGCCGACCTGACGAAGCGGGTCAGCAGACCTGCTCTGGATTCTGCTGCGGCCGCGATGACGTCCGCGATCTGGTCCGACTCCGGCATCGAAGCTGCCTGCGGAAGCGAGTCCCCGTCCCCACCCCCGCCCTCAGACGCCGGGTCCCTCTCGACGTCGACCGCCGTGGCGTCGATCTGCGGGAGATCGAATGGCCCCTGCTCCTGCAGGTCGAATACGCCGACACCCGCGGCGGCATAGCGCTCCCACCCCTCCTCGGACCTAATGCCGCTCAACCGTGCGTGCTCACCGACCGTGACGACGCAGGCCACGCCATACTGGTCCAGGAATGCCCTCAGGTCGCTCGCCTCCCAGGTGCGGCTGCCGGCCACCAGTCGGTCAATGATCCACTTCCGCGGCCAGACGTGCTCGTGGTTGATCCGAGAAATGACCGCTGTGTTGCGGGCTCCGTCTGACACGTAGCGAAGGTTGAACTTGGCGTACGGCGCGATCCCCGACGCTTCAGTCCACTTCCATAGGGCGATCGACAGCAGTTCGCGGCGGTGCGGCAGGCTCAGGGCGGGCAACGGTTGCAGCAGGTGGTGCACCGCCTGCAGGGCGCTGTCCTTGGCTAGCGCTACGGCGGAAGTCGGGGCGTAAGGGGACCCGGTCCGTACGACCGTGTTGTCGACCATTCGGTCATCCTCTCCTGACGCCCCAGAGGCTCACGCCGCGGGATCAATGGCGGTCGCACCAACCTCCGGGTGCAGAAACATCAGCTGAGACCGCACCTGCCCACCGGTCGCCGCGGTTAGGCACTGGACGTAGGCCACCATCTGGGGGCGGTAGTACGTCACCCGGGACGCCATGGCGCCGGCCGGGATGGCGTCGGTCTTGTAGTCGACAACCACCAGCGTGCCGTCGTCCTCGCGGTAGATCAGATCGATGTAGCCCTCCAGCACCGTCCCGTCCTCCCGGACCGTCCCGACGTACTGCTCCCGCCAGTGCTCCCGCTCGGCGGCGCGCTGGACCAGGGGCGAGGCCAGCGCAGACGCCACCAGGTCACGCACCAGCACCTCCTGGCCGACAAGCCCCTCCGCCACGCACTGGGCCGCGACGGCCTGCACTACCTCACGTCCGTCTGCACCTGCCGAACCGGGCAGCGGGACCACCTGCAGCACCGCATGTACGGCGCGACCAACGGCCGAGCCGTAGCGCCCTTTCGTCCACGGCGGCAGCTCGAGGTCTCGAGCGCCCTTGGCCGCACCGGCCGGCGGCGGGTCCGCGGCGAGGACCACCTCGGGCTCGGTTCCCTCGAGACCGGAGGCGCTCACCGCCGCCGGCCGTTCGCTCACCTGGCGCACCCGCAGGATCTCAGCCCACCAGGCGTCGAACTCCGGCGGCGGGCTGACGATCGGCGCCGCCGGGCCTGGCGTTGCGGAGGCGGTGGTCGGCGCGTTGAAGGGAACCGCGCCCGCGGCCTTACTGGCACCCGCCTCCACCAGCAGCGACGCCGCGGTCACTGCCTTGCTGTCCTGCTGCCGGTGCAGCGACACGACCAGGTGGTCCCGGGCCCGGGTGGCGGCCACATAGAGCAGCCGCCGTTTCTCAAGCTCGTCCATCTGCTCGTCGACCGGCGCAACCGCGTCGAAGTCCCCGGTCTGCACCTCCTTGGCCAGCCGGACCGCATAGCCACCGCCGCCCGGCCAGAGGAGCTGGACGCCGCGCCGGGCGTGCCGCTGGGCGGTCATTCCGGACAGCACCACGATCGGGAACTCCAGGCCCTTCGCTGCGTGGATCGTCATGATCCGTACGGCGTCGACGTCCTCTCCGGCAGGACGGCCTCGGCGACCCGGCGGGTCTCCTGGCCCTAGTGCGAGGCCCAGGCGACGTACTCCCGGAGGCCGCCCCCGGCCGAAACCTCCGCCCAGGCCCGCGCCTGGCCCACCACGAACCGGAGCCGTCGCCACGCGTCCTTCGCTCGGGGCCGGCCGGCCGCGACCTCCCACATCCGACGATCCGTCACCACCGTGGCCAGGAGCTCACTCGGCAGCATGGTCCGGGCGTCGAATGAGAGTCGTTTGAGGTAGCGGAGCGCCGCTCCGACCGGACCCCCGGACAGCGTCTGGTCGGGAAGCTCGGCGTAGACGCTCAGCGCCCCGCCGGCGTGTTTCCACCGCCACAGATCGTCGTCACCGCAGCCGAACAGGGAGGACCGCAGCACCTGGACCAGGGCCAGCTGGTCCGTGGAGTCCGCGACCGCCCGGGCGCACGCCAACAGGCTGCGCACCTCGTCGGCCTGGTAAACCAGCGAGCTCGCCTCGGCCCGATACTCCACCCCAACGCCGTCGAAGGCGTCCTCCAGGAAGCGCAACGACGTACGGGCCGGCACCAGCACGGCGATGTCGTCCGGCCGAGCGAGGCGCACCTTGCCGGTGGTGGGATCGGTCACCTGCCAGCCGTCGGCGAGCGCGTGCTGCACGACAGCCGCCACCTCCGTTGCCTCCCGGCTGCGTAACAGGTCCGCCCCGCCGCGCGACGGTAGGTCGTCGTGCGCTTGAGCACCCAACACCATCACGCCCGGGCCGTGCCCGGGCGGCGGTCGATGCCGGTCCAGGGCGACGTACGCGGGCTGTGCCCCCTCGGCTGGCTGGATCAGCTGGCCGAACACCGCGTTGACCCAGTCGAGGACGGGCTCGACGGTTCGGAAGTTCGTCGTCAGGCTGACCTGCTCGCCGAGATACCGAGCCGCGTCCAGGTAGGTAGCGATCGAGGCCCGCCGGAAGCGGTAGATCGACTGCTTGGGATCACCGACCACGAACAGCCGTCCCGGCGGGACGGCAATCTCTCGCCAGTCGTCCGCGTCGGCCGGCTCACCCGCGGCGATCCGGACGGCCAGCTCGATCTGAATGGGGTCGGTGTCCTGGAACTCGTCCAGCAGCAACCGCTGGTAGCGCTGGTGCAGACCGCGGCGGGCCGCCGCGCTGGAGCGCAGCAGCTCTCGGGCCAGCACCAGCAGATCGTGAAACTCCAGCCGGCTTTCGGCTCGCCGGGCCTCCGCGGCCGCGAGCACCCGGGCGGCCAGCCAGGCGGTCAACCGACGCAGGCAGGCGTGCCGGACGGCGTCCAGGATTGACTGTGCCTCCGCCACGACCTCGGCGACCTGGGCCCGCACCTCGGCGACCGGGACAGACCAGTTCGGCTTCGCACCGGTGCTGCTCGACGTGAGCAGGCTGGTCTCGGTCAGCACCATCAGCGCGGTCTCGGTGTCGGGTGACGCGGCGATCCGGTCCAGCTGAGCGGCGAGGTCTTGCCCGAGCCGGCGCCCGCGTTGACGAACAGGGTGTCTCCGGTGGCGGTGCGGATCTGCTCGCGGGCGGTGATCACGCTCGTTGAAATTCCCCACTTCTGCTCACCGAAATTCCCCACCCGCGTGGCTCCGCCACCGAGGGCGGGTCTCCCTCAAGGCTGGTGGTCTCTGACCACTCACCA
>JAABUN010000008.1_pt1 | contig 10733 bp, 16 predicted proteins | sample 5559311 | NCBI WGS metagenome assembly JAABUN01 (sample SAMN10711877, study PRJNA513370) | rock metagenome | isolation source: Antarctica rocks | place: Antarctica: Victoria Land, Siegfried Peak sud
GGGAGAGGTGCGCCAGGAGGAGTGCCTCGACCTGCTGATCGCGCTCAACTCCGGGTTGCCTGGCATGTGCTCGATCCATGCCAACTCCGCCCGTGAAGCGATCACGAAGATGTGCACCCTGCCGCTGCTGGCCGGGGAGAACGTCGGCCACGCCTTCGTCGTACCGACCGTTGCGGCCAGCGTCGACCTCGTTGTCCACACCGCAACGGACCGGCACGGTCACCGACGTCTCCGCGAGATCGTCGCGGTGCCCGGACGGGTCGAGGGTGACGTCATCGAGGTGGCCGACATCTTCACGACCCGCGGTGACCGGCTGGTGCGCGCCGACGGCTATCCGCCGCACGTCGAGCGCTACGAGGCGGCCGGCCACGACCTGCTCGCGCTGCTCGGGCAGCCGGCTGCGCCGCAAGAGCTGAGGACCGGCTGATGGGCGCCCTGCTGGGGCTTCTCCTGGGCCTCGGCCTGTTCTTGGTGTGGCGATCGGGGCCGCGGCGACCCCCACCGAGGGCGACCGGTCGTCCCGGCTGGCACGGGCGCACCGCTGAGCTGTTGACTCAGGCCGGCATCGAGGCGGTGTCCCCGGCTCAGCTGGCAGTCGCCTCGGTCGCCCTGTCGGTGGTCACCTTCCTGCTGGTGCTGGTGGTCTCCCTGTCGGGGACCATCGCGCTCGCCTTCGCGTCGTTCACCTCGCTGGCGCCGGTCTCGCTGGTGCGCTGGCGGCAGCGGCAGCGGGCGGCCGAGCTGCGCGAGCTCTGGCCGGAGGTGGCCGACAACCTGGCGTCCGGCGTACGGGCCGGGTTGTCTCTCCCCGAGGCGCTGACGCAGATCGGCGTACGAGGACCGGAGGCGCTCCGCCGGCCGTTCCAGCGCTTCGGCGAGGACTACCGTGCGACCGGGCGTTTCAACGACTGCCTCGACCGGCTCAAAACCAACCTGGCCGACCCCGTCGGCGACCGGATCGTGGAGTCGCTGCGGATGGCTCGCGAGGTCGGCGGCACCGACCTGGGCCGGCTGCTGCGCACGCTGTCGGCGTTCTTGCGCGAGGACGCCCGGACCCGCGCGGAGCTCGAGACCCGCCAGGGTTGGACCGTCAACGCGGCCCGGCTGGCGGTGGCGGCCCCCTGGATGTTGCTCGCCGTGCTGGCGCTTCGGCCGGAGGCGGTTCGCGCCTACAACACCGCGACCGGCGGCCTCGTCCTGCTCATCGGCGGCGGCCTGTCCGTGCTCGCCTATCGGGTGATGAAGCGCGTGGCGCGGCTCCCGGCCGAGCAGCGGGTGCTGCGGTGAGCTCCACCGCCGGCATCGCACTGGGCGCCGTAGCAGGGAGCGGTGCGTTGCTGATCATCCGCGGCCTGCCTTGGCTGCGCCGACCGACCCTCGACGACAGGCTGGCGCCGTACCTACGCGACACCCCTCGGCCGTCCCGGCTGCTGCTGGAGTCGCGGGCGCTGACCCCGTTCCCGACACTGGAGCGCATCCTGCGGCCGGCGCTCGGTGACCTGACGCGGCTGCTGGACCGCGCGCTGGGCGGCATCGCCTCGGCCCGCCGCCGCCTGGACGCCGCCGGTCGAGGCATGACGCTGGAGGAGTTCCGCGCGGAACAGGTCGTGTGGGGCGGGTTCGGCCTGCTGGCCGGCCTGGGTCTCGCGCTGCTCAGCCTGGCCCGCGGCTCTGACACCTCGCCGGTCGCGCTGCTGGTTCTCTCGCTGCTCCTGGCACTCGGCGGCGTACTCGGTCGCGACCGCTGGCTGTCCCGGGAGGTGGCGCGCCGCGAGGAACGGATGATGGCCGAGTTCCCGACCGTGGCCGAGCTGCTGGCGCTGGCCGTGGCCGCCGGCGAGGGGCCGGCCGGTGCGCTCGAGCGGCTCAGCCGGATCAGCCAGGGTGAGCTGTCCCGGGAGCTGGCACGGGCCCTGGCCGACGCCCGCTCCGGCGCCAACCTGGTGTCCGCACTCGAGGGCATCGCCGCCCGTACGTCGTTGCCGGCGCTGGCCCGCTTCGTCGACGGGGTGGCCATCGCGGTCGAGCGCGGCACACCTCTCGCCGAGGTGCTGCGCGCCCAGGCGGTCGACGTACGCGAGGCCGGCCGCCGTGCTCTGCTCGAGTCCGGCGGTCGCAAGGAGATCGCGATGATGGTCCCGGTGGTCTTCCTCGTGCTGCCGGTGACCGTGCTCTTCGCCCTGTTCCCCAGCTTCTACGGCTTCACCGTCAACTCGCCCTGACCGTTCCGGGCGCCGCCCGGCCGACACGAAGGAGAACCACCATGTACGACGCGCTGCTCGCGCTCTACCTCCGGGTGGTCACCGCCGACCGGGAGCGGGGCGACGTACCCGGCTGGGTGCTCATCACCCTGATGACCGCGGGGTTGGTCATGGCCATCTGGGCGATCGCCGGCCCTCGGCTCGGGCAGATCCTCACCGACGCCCTGGCCAACGTCAGCGGTCCCTGACCGGATCGCGACGCGGCCGATGAACCGGGCCGCCGGCGACCGGGAGCGTGGTTCCGCGCCGGTGGAGTTCGTGCTCGTCGGGATCCTGCTGACAGCGCTGTTCCTGGCCCTGCTCCAGCTCGGCCTCGACCTGCACATCCGCAACGTGCTGATCGCCAGCGCGTCGGAAGGAGCGAGGTACGGCGCCAACGCCGACCGGGTGCCCGAGGACGGTGCTGCACGTGCCCGCGAGCTCATTCGCGGTGCCCTCTCCGACCGCTTCGCCAGCGACGTGTCGGCCGATGTGGAGGTGGCCGGCGGCACCGAGATCGTGGTGGTGACGGTGCGCGCACCACTGCCGCTGGTCGCCCTGCTCGGCCCGGCCCGCTCCCTGGTGGCGAGCGGCCATGCGCTCCGGGAGGGCGGATGATGGGCACTCGCCCCGGTGATCGCGGCCATCGCCGGGCGGGCTCCGGGGTCCGGTGCCGAGGTGATCGCGGAGCCGCGATGGTGGAGTTCACCTTTCTCGCCGTACTGCTTCTCGTCCCGCTGGCCTACATCGTGGTGGCGGCGTTCACCGTGCAGAAGGCGGCGTTCGCGGTCACCGCCGCCACCCGGGAGGCCGGCCGCGCGTTCGTCACGGCCGACTCTGCAGCGACCGCGGAGGCCCGGGCCCGGGCGGCCGCTGAGCTGGCCATGCGCGACCAGGGTCTGACGCTGCCCGACGGCGCGCTGCGCATCAGCTGCGAAGGGAGCGAGTGCCTCACACCGGGCACCGCCGTGACGGTCGAGCTGGAGTACGCCGTCGCGCTGCCGCTGGTGCCGAACGCGCTGGGCGGGCGGCCGCTCGCGGCCATCCGGGTGCACGGGCACCACGTTGAGGGTGTCGACCAGTACCGGGCGGTGCCGTGAGACGACGCGAGGACGGCCAGATCACCCTACTGATCATCTTCTACACGCTGATCGCCGCCGCGATGGTGATCGTGGCGGTAGACGCCTCCGCCTTCTTCCTCACCCAGCGCGGGCTCTCCAGCGTCGCCGACGGGGCGGCGGTCTCCGCCGCGCAGGCGCTCGACGCCGACGCTCTCTACGCCGGCCGGGCCGGTGACGAGCTCCCGCTGGAGGCGGCCGGCGTACGGGCGGCGGTGGCGACCTACCTCGAGGACCATGCCGTGGCCACGACGTACCCCTCGCTGCAGGTGGCCGAGGCGGGTACGGACGGCGAGACCGTCACGGTGACGCTGACCGAGGACAAGAAGCTTCCGTTCGTCGCTCTCGTCTCGGCGATCACGAGTGCCTTTCCCGGTGGCACCGCGCGGGTCGAGGTCACGGCGCACGCTCGGTCGCCGTTCCGCTGAACGCTTCGCCGGGTCGAGAACATCCGAGACGTCCGAGCGCAGAAGGTCGCCGCCAGACTTCTGGCTGCTTGGCCCATACATCGTGATCGAGGCCACCAGGGGCTTGATCGGCGCACACCAAGCGGACGCAACAGTGCGCGGCATCAGGCTCACCGCCTCCAGCGTGGTCATCATGCCGGCTCTCGGCATCGGCAAGCGCCGTCTCGGCGCCCCCTGGGCTTCGCAGCCACCGCCGGTGAGGCCACCCAGACCTCCTGTACCGACTGCCGAGCTGCGGGCGGCGGCTGACTGTTTGCGGCTCAGGCGGAACTACGGGCGGCGGCCGTTCGACCGGCCGGGCTCCCACCCAGAGTCGTGAGCAGAGCGACGGTCGCGGCAACCGAACAGGCGATGGCGGCCAGATGGACCGGCAGGCCGAAACTCAAGAACATCGTTACGCCGACCGCGAGAAGTACACCGCCCTCGACGACCAACAGCGGCGGCCATGCCCGGCGCAGCGCAATCAGCAGGAGTCCGGCAGGGATCCAGTAGGCGATCTGGCTGACCACACCGAGGTCCCGGACGGCACGCGCCGCACCGGTCGAACCGGGCACGCCCGACACCACGGCCGGGAGGAACATCGCTGCGCAGTGGAACCCCAGGGCCAGAAGCGCGACGACCGTCCCGGCCAGCTCGAGGCGACCCAGCCGGAGCATCCGGCGGCGCAGCAGCGGTCCGCCGTGCACGACCCGCGCCGCCCCGCCGGCCAGCGCCAACCCGAACAGCGAACCCCAGTACGCTCCGGTTGGCATCCGGAAAGGGTACGCCGACCTCCCACGCTGGGCGGTCGCCCGGATGCAGCTGGAACGACGGTCCCGCCGCCGCAAGCCCGCCGCCGTCGCCCGCAGCCGGGCTGGATGTCGAGCGAGTCGTGCACTTCAGGAGCCCGACCGGGCTCGGTGGTTCACGCTCAACGGATATTGAGCCGGGCGTCGTCGCCCGGCGGGCGGTCTTCGATCAGGCGGAGCAAAGCGTTCGCGGGAGTACGCAGCGGGCTGGTGGTACGAGTGATCAGCAGGTCGGTGTCGAGTCGACCGCTATGGACCGTCGGCCCAAACGGGCTCCAGAAGGAGCCGTCGGCGGTGATCGTCAGTTCCGCCGGCAGGTCCGGCTGCCTGGCCTCGACCCCCATGTCGAAGTCGACGGCCCGGCCGCGGCGCACCACCGGCCGCACGATGTGGTCCTCGTCGGGGACCCCGAGCCGGCGGTGCAGCTCACACAGGCGGCCGAGCTCGTCATCGTCTATCTCCTCGACGGTGGTGGCGACGCGCACGCCGATGCCTCGCTCGATGAGGCGCGGGATCGAGGCGACGACCTTGCCGAAGTTCCCGGGTCCTCGCATCTCGTCGTTGTCGACCGGATCGGGTCGGTCGAGGGAGATCTGGATGTGGACCGGGGTGCCGGCCAGCTGATCCAGTCGGGCTAGCCGGGCAGGCGTGAACAGGGTGGCGTTGGACAGCACTACCACCGGCAGCAGCTCCGCGAGCTCCGCGAGCACGTCTGGCAGCTCGGGCAGCAGGAAGGGTTCGCCGCCGGTGACGCCGAGGCCGGTGAAACCCAGCTCCTTCGCCTCCCGCGCGACTGTCACCATGCGCTCGGGTCCCAGCTCCCGTCGGCGCACCCCCGGCCCCGACTCGGTGAGGCAGTAGGTGCAGGTGAGGTTGCAGTGGTAATTGGAGTACAGCCAGACTCGCCCGGGAAGCGTTCCCGCCGCGACAGCCGCCGCGACCGTCATACCAGGCCCTCCGCGGCCAGCCGCACGAGCACGTCGGGGGACGTCGGCAGCTCCAGAGCGGTGCAGAACCGGTTCAACAGCAGCGTGACCCCCACGACCAGCGTGAGCTCGACGACGTCGGCGGCGTCGTAATGCGCTTGGAGGTCTGTCCGCAGCTGGCTCGGCAGCGGTCCTTGGCCGGCCGCGACCGCGTCCACCCAGCGGACGAGCGCGGCCTCGCCCGGGTCACGTAAAGCGCTGACGGGCACGGCAGCTCGGAGCGCGAGTACCTCGTCACGGCTGAGCCCAGCGTCGAGGGCGACCACGGTGTGGCTCTGAACGCAGTACCGGCACTCCAGCTGCGCCGAGGTCCGCAGGATGACGATCTCCTTGGTGCGCCAGGGAACCGCCGACGGACCGAGCGCCGCGCCGAGGAACGGCATGGCGACCTCGAGCAGCTCGGGCACGTGGGCGAGCGCGGCGACGATGGGGCCGGGGTCGCCGTCCCGGTAGAACGGCCGGGCCAGCAGCGGCGCCCGGTCTGCGGGCAGGAGCGGAACGGACATGGCTAGAAGGGCCAGCGACCGCGCCGGGCGCGGTCCAGACCGAGGCGTCCGTCCAGGCCCCACACCCGGCCGGTGGGCACGACAGCGAGGATCGCGAGGGGGACGTACTCGTGCGGCTGCTCGAACAGCCAACGGTTGCTGGAGAAGTAGATGGCCGCCAGGAACAGTTGCTGGCCGAGGCCGACCAGGGCCGCTCCTCTGCTTGCCAGCCCGAGCACGAGCGCCAACCCCACACCCAGCTCGACGAGCGTGACCAGCCAGCTGAAGAAGCCGATGTTGGGCAGGATCAGGTCGTTGACCAGGCTGGGCAGGAGCGGCAGCTTGGTGCCGGGGCCGCCGTTCGCCGGGTTCTTGTTGACTTCGAAGTCGAGGATGAAACGGACCGCGTCCCGGTTGATGAGGTTGGACTGGTACGGGCCGATGGTGATCACGGAGAAGTGGAAAAGCTTCGCCAGCCCGTTCAGTAAGAAGATCAGGCCGACGAAGATGCGTAAGGCCGCCAACCCCCGGGCGAGTAGACCCCGGTGGGGCAACCGGTCGACGATCGGCTCAGGGCCGGTACGTCTGGCCATACTGGCTCCTCGAGCGACACGATCGCCTCGTCCGCAAAATGGTCACGGCTACCGTAGCGCGCCGCGGTGGAGCCAACGGAGGGCCGTAACACGATCCTAAGGTCCACCTCGGCCACCGTTCGAGCGTTCAGCGGTGAGTGCCTGACGCCCGGCACCGCGGTAACCGTCGACCTGGAGTACGCCGTGTCGCTGCCGCTGGTGCCGCACGCGCTGGGCGGCCGGCCGCTGGCGTCCATCCGGGTGCACGGCCACCACGTCGACGTCACAGCGCACGCCCCGGTCCCCGTTCCGCTGACTCCGCCAGCGGGCACCCGCGCTTCGGCACGGTGGCTAGGGGGACAATGCGGTGCCCAAACTGAGAGCGCCGAGACTCTTCGGCGCATCCTTCTCGTAGAAGACGTCGAGGTCGGTGATGGTGAACCCGGCCGTGGTCAGCAGTTCGGTCACCGGCCGGGTGAGGTGGCAGCCACCGGCGATGCGCTTCTGCATGGGCTCCAGCCGGCGCTGCCACCGTCGCACGCGTTCGTCGGGAGCCAGTCCGTGCTCGACGAAGTGCAGCGTGCCCCCCGGCTTGAGGACCCGCCGCACCTCGAGCAGCGCCCTAGCGACGTCCGGGATGGTGCAGAGCGTCCACGTCGAGAGAGCGGCGTCGTGGCTGTTGTCTGCAAACGGCAGCGACTGGCCGTCCAGGCCGGACCGCTGCACCGGGATCGTCCTCGAGGCAAGACGCTTCCTGGCCAGCTTCCAGCCGACGTCGGCCGGTTCCACCGCGTCGACGCGGGTCACCGCCGCCGGGTAGAACGGGACATTGTGCCCCGAGCCGAAGCCGATCTCGATGACGTCGCCGGAGAGCCCGGCACAGACACGGCGCCGCAGTTTCTCGTTCGTCTTCAGGCCGCAGGCGAGGTTCACGATGCGCGGTACTACCTGGTCACCGTAGAAGCTCATGCGATCCCTCCACGCATCGTGAAGATGGGGGGCTCAGCCCGGCGAAGGTCAGAAACAGCCCGCGTCGAGTGTCGAGTAGCCCGCATGGTCGCAGATCGTTCGCCGACCGTGCTCCCGCTCAGCCCCTGCGGTACAGACGCGTCGTCAGTGGCGCAAAGACCACGGTGAGTGCCGCGGCGACCGCAAGCACGATGGCGATGTCGCTCACCTTGGCATTCCCCTCCATCAACCCTCGCGAAGCGGTCGCCAGGATCGAGATCGGGTTGACGTCGACGAAGGCCTCGAGCCCAGCCGGCAGAGTGTCTGGGTCGACGAAGACGTTGGAGAGGAACGTGAGCGGGAAGGTCCCCATGAACCCGGCGTTCATCACCGCGTTCGGCGAGCAGCAGCAGCCCGAGAGTCGTGAAGACCCAGGAGAGGCCGAAGGCAAAGACCACCACCAGACCCAGTGCCGTGACCACGCCGCCTACGCCGGCCCCCGGACGGTAACCGAGGATCACGCCGAGCACGGTGATCACGGTGATCACGTAGCGCACGCTGTCGCCGAGTAATGATCCCACCAGCGGCGCAGGTCGCCAGATGGGCAACGAGCGGAACCGGTCGACGACCCCCTTGGTCAGGTCGGTGTTGAGGGAGACCCCGGAGTAGACGGTCGTGAAGCACCGACATCACCATGATGCCGGGCAGGTGTAGTGCAGGTACTCACCCGTAGACCCGGCGATCGCGCCGCCGAACAGGTAGGTGAACATCACGACGAACATCACCGGCGTGATGGTCACATCGAGGAGCTGCTCGGGGACATGCTTGACCTTGAGCATCCCTCCTCGAGGACCATGCCGTGGCCACGACGTACCCCTCGCTGCAGGTGGCCGAGGCGGGTACGGACGGCGAGACCGTCACCGTGACCCTGACCGAGGGCAAGAAGCTGCCCTTCCTGGCTCTGGTCTTGGCGCTCACCAGTGCGTTCGCGGAGGCACGGTGCGGGTGGAGGTGACCGCCCACGCCCGGTCGCCGTTCCGCTGAGCAGAACTCTGGCCGTACGGGTGATGCGAGCTCTGTTGCCGCGGTCGACAGCGCAGTAGCGTGCGGCTGCCGATCTCTGGTTGGGGGGTGGACCATGCGGACGTCATTGCGCCGAGTCAGCAAGGGCCGGGGGGCGTTGATCGCCGCGGTGGCGGTCGCCGTGACGCTGGCCACTGCGTCGCCGGCGCTGGCCGCGCCGAACACGCTCGGGTTCAACGACCGCCCGTCCGCGCCGTGGGGCGAGGTCGGTGGCCCGGCGAAGATCGCGAACGGCGTACTCACGACGTCGGAGGCGTACTCCTACTTCCGGCTCGACTACCCCAACGGGGAGTGGAACGCGGACGTCGACCAGGCGGTCGGGTGGGCCATCGAGACGCGGGTCAAGGTCGACCCGTCCTCACCGAGAACGTGCGGGGCCAACATCTGGGCGAACGACCTGACCAGCCTGGTCATGTTCGGCTTCGCGGTCGGCAAGGTGTGCCTGGTCTACCCGAACGTCGTCGACGTGGGGGTCGACACCACCAGCGCATTCCGCACCTACCGGTTCGAGGTCCGCGCCGGCCACCTGCGGATCCTCGTCGACGGCGACGTGAAGGCCGACGTCGGCATCTCCCCGGGCGGCGGCGGCTCGGAGTTCCTCGGCTTCGGCAACATCGAGTTCTCCACGGCGACCATCAAGTGGGACTACTTCAGCTACGACGTGTCGATCGGCAACCCGCCGTGCACGATCGTCGGCACCGCGCTCGACGACGTCATCCACGGCACGCCCGGGAACGACCTCATCTGCGCCGGCCGCGGCAACGACGTCGTCTACGGCGGGGGCGGCAACGACACCCTCGTCGGCGGGTTCGGCAAGGATCGGCTCTACGGCGGCGCCGGTAGCGACGTCCTGGCCGGCAGCGACGGCGACGACCTCCTCGACGGACAGGCCGGGACGGACACCTGCAACGGCGGTCGGGGCACCGACCGCGCGACCGCGGCCTGCGAGCGGGTCAGCGGCGTGCCGTAGACCGGCGTTCCGCTGAGCTCAGCGGCCGGTCGAGGAGAAGTGCTGGTAGTCCTTCGCCGAGCTCCAGTAACCGCCCCAGCGCCAGCCGATCGCGGCGAAGGCGTCGACCGTGGGATCGCTCGCGTGGATCATGCCGGTCGCCCGCAGCGACCGGTCGACGTACGGGCGGGACGCCGGGAGATCGACCGATCCGTCGGAGTAGACATAGGGGTTCTCCAGCGGGTTGACGTCGATCGCCACGCCGTACGCGTGCTGCGACCACACGCCCGGCCGCCCGGCCACCTCCCGGCAGTTGAACGCCGAGGTGTTGTCCGCGGCGACAGACGCGTCGTCGTCGGCGCGGTAGACGTCGACCAGGCGCATCTGCCGGATGGGCACGGCCGCCTCGAAGAGCGACCGCATCACGCGGACGACGGCGCTTGCCTGGCCCGCGCTCACCACCAGCTCGCCGCGGTGCACGGCTCGGTCGAAGCCGCGATAGCTCACGGTCAGGTACCGGAGGTCCGCGAGCCCGACCGGGCAGCCGGGGCGCCAGGAGTAGGGCATCCGGGCCCGGATCGCCGGCGTGATGGTGGTGACCGACGAGACGAACGCGCTCGTCGGCGCGGTCGTCGTAGGTGGGGAAGATCTGGCCGGCGTCGGGCGGGCAGTCCGGCTCGCGCCCACCGTCGGCCGTCCGGACGCTCGACGAACGGTTGTCGACGACGTCGGCGTTGCGGCGGTGGAGCTCACGGCCAGCGTCGGGCCGGCAGGACTGGCGCCCGGAGTCCTGGCGGCGTGTCCGGCACCGTCCGTGCTGGCACAGCCGGCCGCAAGGAGCACGGCGGCCACCAGTACTTCTCCAGGTCGGGCGCGCCCATTTGTCACGGCATCTCCTTTCCCGCAGCGCGATTCCACCCATTACAGCGCCACAGAGGCCGGCTCTCCGGCGTACGTCCCGGCGGCGGGCTCAGTCTCGTGCCAGCTCGAGCAGCTTCGTGACCGTCCGCCAGTTGCGCATGGTCACCGGTACGCCGAGGCGCTGATCCCAGTCCACCCGCCCGAACGGCGAGCCCAGGACGCCGTTCGGACACCAG
>JAABUN010008254.1_pt1 | contig 10733 bp, 11 predicted proteins | sample 5559311 | NCBI WGS metagenome assembly JAABUN01 (sample SAMN10711877, study PRJNA513370) | rock metagenome | isolation source: Antarctica rocks | place: Antarctica: Victoria Land, Siegfried Peak sud
GGCCCCCCCCCCCCCCCCCCCCGACCGGGGCACGCCCACCGTTCGGAATCGACCCGCGGCGCTGGCCTCGCCGCGCGCGAGACGCCGTAGGAGCCGGACTCGAGGCGATAGGGGCGCTCCTCGGGCGCAAAGGTGCGCCGCCCCCGTGGCTGACCGTTTTGGCGAACGCGGGGCGCCTAGTCGCGGCGCCCTACCAGGCGGCAAGCTGGCGCCGTTGGTGGCACCGCGCAACCCGAAACGCCGGCCTACCCTCCACGCGCGTCCGCCGGGTGACACCGACACCGACCGGCTGGCGCCTCGACATCAACACGGCCGCCGGCACGCCCGTAGCAGTCCTCGCGCAGCACGCCGAAGCGGTCGCAACCACGCTCAGCGTCCGCGCCGTCCGCGTCACCCGCGACACCGGAAACGCGTCCCGCGCCACCGTGCACGCCATCACGAAGGACCCGTTCGCCGGGACCGCCGGCATCCCCTGGCCCCACCTTGACGCCGCGTTCCTCAATATCTGGCGCCCGGTGCCGATCGGGATAGACGAGAACGGCCGCACGGTCACGCTCGAACTGCCCGGACACAATCTTTTCCTCTCGGGGGAACCGGGCGCCGGCAAGACGACCCAGCAGCAGATCCTTGTCGCCGCGGTCGCGCTTGACCCGGCCGTCACGCTCACGATTTTGGACGGTAAGCAAGTGGATCTCGTGGACTGGCAGCCGCGGTGCGACCGGTTCGCGGGCGCCGACGTCAAAGAGGCAACCGCCGCGCTCGAGGCGGCCGCCGAATGGATGACCGCCAGCTATGACCGGCTCCGCGCAGCCGGCCGAAAGAAAGTGCAGCCCGGCGACCCCGTGCACGTCGTCGTCGTGGATGAGTTGGCGTTCTATCTCGGGGATCGCAGCCGAGCAGCCAAGACGTTCGCGGCGACGCTGCGGGACCTCGTGGCGCGCGGCCGGGCGGCCGGCGTCGTCGTGATCGCCGCAACCCAGCGTCCCGGCTCCGACCTGATCCCGACGTCGCTGCGCGACCTGTTCGCGTACCGGCTCGCGTTGCGGTGCACAACGCCGCCAGCGTCCGACATGGCGCTCGGGCAAGGCTGGGCCGCCAACGGGTACGACGCGACGTCGATCCCTTCGAGTCAGCGCGGCGTCGGGCTCCTGCTCGCCGAGGGAGACACGCCCGTCAGGTTCCGCGGCTACTACCTGGCCGACGACGAAGTGGCCGCGATCGCCGCACGAGCCGCCGACCTATGTCCGTCCCCGTCCCCTATTTCAGCGTTCCCAACGTCGGGCGCAGTAGAAGCGGACCCCGAGGCCGTTCCCGCCGTGGCGGGTGGCGGGGTGGCGGATTCCGCCAGTGGCACGCCCCCTACGGGGGCACCCGTGGCTAACCCGCCATCCGCCACCGCCACGGGCTCGAACGGTGGCGGGTCCGGTGCACACGGGGCGGGGGTTGCGCGCGCGACCCGTTCTGATCTGCAACTCGCGGTCGAGGCTGAAGTGTTGCGGGACCCGGGGGCGTCTGACCGTGAGGTTGGCCGGCGGGTGGGGGTCCATCATTCAACGGTGGGCGCTGCGCGTCGGCGGTTGGCGGCGTGACCTTGCCGCGGCCGGCGACTCTGAGCGAGCCCCGGCCCGACGGCCGCGGGGGCTACGCGTACGACATCCGTGAGGGCGACCGGATCATCGGGGGCTGCGAACTCCTACTGAGCCGGCGGCGCCCTCGACGCCTCCAGGCCAAGATGTGGCTTGACGCTGAGAGCGATCGCGGCCGGGGAATCGGCACGCACGCACTTACCGCCCTCGTAGATTCGGCGTTCGGCGTCCTCGCTGCCGACGCGGTTTGGGGACAAGTCGCTGGGACGAACACCGCCTCGCTGCGCTGCGCCGAGAAGGTCGGTTTCGTTACCTATACCCGACAGTACGGCGTTCACTTCATGCAGGTAACCCCGAAGCAGGAGAACGGCTGATCTTGCCGATCGCCGCGCCGAGGCGTAGGGTGCCGCCGACCATCAAAGTGGGGGCCGCACCTGTTTGCGCAGGCCGACCCCCGTGGCTCCGAGAGTGTCAGCTCCCGGCGCGACCGTCACGCTACCCGCACCGCGGGCGGCATGGCAGCCTCGCTCAAGGCGGCACCCTCGGCGTCCACACGACCGAAGGAGTCAGCATGACCGCCACCACCATCCCGTCCACGGACCTTGTGACCGTCGAGGTGCCCGCCCGCGTCGTCAACCGGCTCCGTGACGAGCTCTACGGCTGCATCGCGTGCGCCGCGGGGGAGCTCGCGAGTGCCGCGGACAAGCACGACGTCTCCGAGATACGGCTCAAGCTCAGCACCATCAAGCAGCACGAGGCGCTTCTGGACGCGTTGGGTTGGGACGTCGGCGGCTACGAGAATGACTTCAAGCTGTCCGGTGACGACACCATCGAGATCACCGCCGGCGCTCTCGCCCTCGCGGACGCAGCCGACTTCATCGCCGGCGGCGCCAGAGATGACCTCGGGGGCGTGAATGGCACGCTTCACCCGGAAGACCGGGCGATCGCCGAGATGTGCGTCGACCTCGCGGACCGTTTCCTCCTGGCCATCGACCGCGCCGCAGGCCGTGGGGACGTCGTTTGATGGCCACCATCAACCCTGACCGCGCTCTAACGCTTGACCGCGCCGAACGTGAGGCGCTCCGTCGTGAGCTGCACGGGATCGCGGGTGGCGGCGCCAACCTTGAGGGCTATGTGGAGCAGGGCGACCGCGGACACGCCTACAAGCTTGCGGCGGACATGCGCGCCATGTTCGCGGTTCTCGACGCGGTCGGATGGTCCGAGCATCCCGACGCTCCCGACGAGCAGCCCGTGACGGGCGACCTGTCAGCACACACCGAATGGATAGGACGGGCCGCTCGTGAGCTTGTTCGTTGTCTGGAAGGGGAAGGCCCGGCGGGCGCTGCTGACCTGGATTCGGATCTTCTCGCGGTGGCTGTGCTCGGTCGCCTCGCGGGCGTTACCCGGAACGGTTCGCCCGAGGTGCGCGCGCGCTCGTGGCACCTTGACCTCGAACTTCTCGCTCGCGAGGACCGGGTGCGCCAGAACATGCCCCGGCGGCCGGGAGGCGGCGTCTGATGGCCGCCGGCATCGACACCCGCCACTCGAAGACCTGCCGCTCCCGAGGGGGCGGCAGGTGCAGTTGCACCCCGACCTACCAGGCGCACGTCCACGACCGCTCGACCGGACGGCGCATCCGCAAGACGTTCCCGAGCCACGCCGCCGCCCGCACGTGGCGGCAGGACGCCCTCGTCGCGCTTCGCCGCGGCGGACTCTCGGAGGCCCAGCCGCGCGTGACGCTCGCGCAGGCGTTCGAGCGGTGGGAGGCCGACGCCCGCGCCGGCGTCGTCACAACCCGCTCGGGTGACCCGTACAAGCCGTCCGCGATACGCGGCTACGGTCAGTCGCTACGGCTCCGCGTGCTGCCCGACCTCGGCACCGCCCGCTTCCACGCCATCCGCCGCGTCGACCTGCAGGACCTCATCGACCGGCTCGTCGCGGCCGGGCACGCACCTGCGACCGTCATGGGCGCCGTCACGCCGCTCCGGGCGCTTTACGGCCGCGCCGTCAACCGCGGCGAGCTCGACATCAACCCGACCAGCGGGCTCAAGCTCCCCGCCATTCGCACGCGCCGCGAGCGCTTCGCAAGCCCCGAGGAGGCCGCGCGCCTCGTCGCCGCCGTTCCCGAGGACGACCGCCTCGTCTGGGCGTGCGCGCTCTATACCGGCCTGCGCCGCGGCGAGCTGATGGCGCTTCGCTGGGAGGACGTCGACCTCCGCGCGGCGACCCTGCACGTCACCCGCGGCTGGGACCTCGAGCACGGCGCGCAGGGGACGAAGAACCGCCAACGACGACGCGTCCCGATCCCCGCAGCGCTCCTCGAGCAGCTCCGCGCGCACCGCCTGCGTCAGTCGCCCGGGATCGACCTCGTGCTCGGGGTGGCGCGTGGCCGGCCGTTCGCTCACCGGGCACTCGCGGAGCGGGCCGACGAGGGATGGAAGGCCGCTGGGCTCGACCGGATCACGCTACACGAGTGCAGGCACTCCTACGCCAGCTTCGCGATCGCTGCCGGTGTCAACGCCAAGAGCTTGTGCGACTACATGGGGCACGCGTCGATCACCACGACGTACGACCGCTACGGCCATTTGATGCCCGGCAACCACGCCGAGGCGGCGGGCCTGCTCGACTCCTACCTCAGCGGCGCCATCGCCGGGTGACTGTCGCGCGAAGTGTCGCGCGCGGCCCGTACGCCGCGGCGCAGAGCCAAAGAACCCACAGGTACTACATCTGAGTAAGACCACGGCACCGACCCCGAGCGCCGGATGGTGAACGCGGGTCCACGAGTTCCCGTCCTCCAGGTCCCGTGTCCCCGCGCTCGGGAGAAGCCCGGCCGGGCGAACTTAATACCCTAATCGTCCTGACGTCTCGGTCACCGGGTCTCCGCGTTCTACCGACTTGAAACGGCGACGTCGGCCGTTGACCGATTGATGACCTGTGCCGGCTCCTTCCTCGGCCGGTCCGCGGTCAGAGGCCTCCGGGGGCCCGTCGAGGAGGAAGATCTCGGCCGCTAGATCGGGATCGATGTGATGAGCGCTCATCATTGCGATGACGGCGCGTCCGGTCAGCCCGGCGACGACGGCGGAGGCCTCGGCGCGCATCACTTCCTGGTACTCGGATCTCGGGTCGAGAACCTTGTCTCCCCGCCCCCTTGAACCAAGGTTCGCTCGCCTTTGGGTCAGGGTGTCTTCAAGCATCACGAGCACGGTGTCACCGCAGATCGTGGTGGCGCCTTAGTGGGTCCGCGCCCGGTGCAGTCGCGCACAACCCCGACTACGGCGTCGGAGATCGCCGCGTTGAGCGACCGATCGGAGTGCCGCTCTCGATGGAGGACGTCGTGGACGACCATGCCGTCCCTTCTCGCCTTCCCCCCGGGGTGACCTCGCGTCAAGGAAGGAGGAAAGACGGACCAAACCGCCAGAACGCGGGTGATGCACTCGGCACCCTTCAACATGGTGGCGTCAGAATGCTGTCAAGCGTGTGGCAGGTTCGCGGCGGATCCGCGAGTGCTTCTCGCTGTCGAGACCCCGCGGGATCTTGGAAGCACTCCACGATTTGGGTGATAGAGTCCGCCCGCTCGGTTAGGTTCAGCTTGTGAGGACGCCGGGCCGTCTGCTCGGCGGCTCGGCGGACTCGCGGCCACCGGGGAGCGTACGTCCGCGAACGTACGAGCCCGGACATGACCGGGTTGGTGATGGCGCCGCGCGGATAGAACGTATCTATGTCTATTCTCACCATCATCATCATCGTGGTCGTCGTCCTGCTGGTCATCGGTGTCGTCGGCCGCGGGCGGCTCTAGCCGCTCGAGTTCGTCCCGTTCGGGGCTTCGATCAACCCAAAGGTCTGAAATTCGGCTGATCCAGCGAGTGTTTTTGCCCTGACCGGGCGTTGGTGAGCCATGACGCCCGAACGGAATCGGCCCAGCGAGCCACCGAAGGATCGTGAGCCGGACACGGACGTCCTGCTCATGTCGCGGATCTCGAACGAGATGGTCCAAGCGCAGAAGAAGTACTTCGGCCGGGGTCCGACGCAGGCCAAGAGCTACATGCTCGACGACTTCCTGCTAGTCGTCATGCGGGGGGGCATGACCACCGCCGAGAGCACCATGCTCGAGTTCGGCAGAGAGGACCTGGTGCGCAATTTTCGTCAGGAGCTCGAAAACGAGCTGGCTGAGCGGGTCGTGACCAGGATGCAGGAGCTCACAGGGAGAGCGATCGTCAACCACGAGGCTCAGATCATGTTCGATCCACACATCGTCGTCGAGATGTTCTTCTTCGAGTCCGAGGGTGCCTCCGGTGTGGATCCCACTTCGGCGGAGTGACCGCCTGTAACTAGACTCCGCGGAATGCCGCGGATTCCGATCAACATTGCCGCTCATGTGGGCCGAACGCCCATGGTGCAGTTGACCCGCCTGGTTTCCGAGACCGCGACGGCAGAAGTGTTCGCCAAGCTCGAGATGGCCAATCCGGGCGGCTCGGTCAAGGACCGTATCGGTGTGGCGATGATCGAGGCGGCCGAACGCGAAGGCCGGATCGAGCCGGGTCGCACCACGATCGTCGAGGCAACGAGTGGCAACACAGGCATCGCTCTGGCCTTCGTCTGCGCGGCGAAGGGTTATGACCTCGTGCTGACCCTGCCGCAGGGAATGAGTCGGGAGCGGGAAGGGCTTCTGCGTCTCTACGGCGCGCGATTTCACATCACGGAGTCAATGGGCGGCATGACCGAGGCGGTGGCGGCGGCCCGCGCAATGGCGCGAGACTCCGACTTCTGGCTCGCCGAGCAGTTCGCGAATCCGGCCAATCCGGCGGCCCATCGCGCGACCACGGGCCCAGAGATCTGGGAAGCCATGGATGGCCAGGTGGACTGCCTGGTGTGCGGCGTCGGGACAGGAGGCACCGTGACCGGCGCCGGGGGCTTCCTCAAGGAGCGCAACCCGAAGCTCCACGTGGTGGCCGTCGAGCCGGCCGCATCGCCCGTGTTGAGTGGCGGGCCCGCGGGCCCGCACAAGATCCAAGGCATCGGCGCCGGGTTTGTCCCGCCCGTGCTCGACGCGGACGTGCTTGACGAGATCATCACCGTCGATGACGAGGACGCCATCGAGACTGCGCGCAGAGCGGCAAGCCGCGAAGGTGTGCTCGCCGGGCTGTCATGCGGCGCGGCGCTCTGGGGAGCGCTCCAGGTCGCCGAGCGCGAACAAGCGCGGGGCTGGCGCGTCGCCGTCGTGCTGCCCGACTCAGGTGAGCGCTACATCTCCACGCCGTTCTTCGCCCCCGAGCCGGAACTCACCGCGAGCACCAACGGTAGGTCCTAGGCAACGATCTATGGCGGACCAGACGCTCGACATCACCGGCGTGCTGTGTCCGTTGACCTGGGTGAAGACCAAGATCGCGCTCGAGCGGCTCGCGCCGGGCGACGTGCTCACCGTTCGCTGCCCGGCAGGTGAGGCGCTGGAGAACGTTCCACGCTCGGCGGTCGAAGCCGGCCACGAGGTCGCGCTCGACGGTCACTTGGTCCGGATCGTCCGCCGGTGAGCGGCGGCTCGAGCCGTCGCGGCTTCTTCCGCGACCTCGGGGGCGCCGCACGGGAGCTCCGTGGCGTGGACGACGACGGGGGCGAGGAGTCGGTCGTGCCGCGAACGGTCTCCGGGCTCGCCGACGAGGAGCTCGACCGCTACGCGCGGCAGCTCGTGCTGCCGCAGTGGAGCGAGGCCGCCCAACTCGCGCTGCGCGGCTCTAGCGTCCTCGTCGTCGGAGCCGGCGCACTGGGCTCGCCCGTGTCTCTCTACCTCGCCGGCGCCGGGGTGGGGCGCCTGGGTGTCGTGGATTGCGATGCTGTGGAACTCTCGAACCTGCACCGTCAGCTTCTGCACTTCACGCCGGACGTCGGCGTCCCGAAGGCGCGCAGCGCGGCGGCGAAGCTGGGCTTCCTGAACCCTGAAGTCGAGGTGGTCCCCTACGACGTCCGCCTGGACAGTGGCAACGCGGCCGGTCTCCTCGAGGGGCACGACGTCGTAGTCGACTGCTCGGACTCCTTCGAGACGCGCTATGCGGTCAACGCCGCGTGCTGTACGGCTCGCATGCCGCTCGTCGAAGGGGGGGTGAGCGGGCTGGCCGGGATGATCATGGCCGTCCGACCCGGGGCGAGCGCTTGTTACCGCTGCGCCTTTCCCTCGCCACCACCGCCCGACTCGCAGCCCACGTGCGCCCAGGCCGGTGTCCTCGGTCCGGCCGCCGGGGTCGTCGGCTCCTTGCAGGCGCTCGAAGCGCTGAAGCTGCTCACCGCGTTCGCCCTCCCGCTCACGGACGCCTTCTCGCAGGTGGAGCTCATGGAGCTCTCGTTCACCACGGTCCGCGTCGCCCGCCGGCCGGACTGCCCGGACTGCGGGCTCTTGTAGCCTCATTCTTGTGCTGGGTCTCGGGACAGTGGCGCGCGTCGCGGGCGAGCTGCGACGCGACGTGGCGGCGGTCCGTGAGCGGGATCCGTCTGCGCGCCGTGCCTCGTCCGCCGAGATCGTCGCGACGTGGCCGGGTGTGCACGCACTGCTCACGCATCGCATCGCGCACGCGCTCGACAGCGCTGGGCTGCCCGTGCTCCCACGTGCCCTGGCACACGCCGCCCGTGCCGTCACGGGCATCGAGATCCATCCCGCGGCCTCGGTCGGCAAGGGCTTGTTCGTCGACCACGGGTCAGGCGTGGTGATCGGCGAGACGGCCGAGATCGGGACGGACGTGACGATCTATCAGGGCGTGACCCTCGGCGGCACGGGCTTCTCGACCGGCAAGCGCCACCCGACCCTGCAGGACAACGTGACGATCGGCGCCGGCGCGCAGCTGCTCGGCCCGATCACGGTCGGCCACGGGGCGAAGATCGGTGCGAACGCGGTCGTCATCCATGACGTCCCGCCGAACTCGACCGTGGTCGGCAACCCTGGCCATCCCGTGAGGGTGGAAGGCCGCAGGCCCGAAGGGCCCGACGCCGACTGGGTCCACCTCCCTGACCCCATCGCGGACGCTCTGAAGGCGATGTCGCGCCGGGTCGCCGAACTTGAAGCCACGGTGGCCGAGTTGCGTGGGGAGACCGGGTCGGCGCCTGCCGAAGTCGTGGCGCTGCGGCCTGTGCGCGGACCGAACCCGGCCGGGGGCTGAAGATTCGCGGGTCGCCGGCACGGGCAGAAGCAGGTTGTAAGCCTTCCTTCGACCGCTGGTCTCCTCCTCATCGCCGTGCTCGCATGGGCGTCACCCGCTCTCGCGCAGAGCAGCCTCGCCGAGCCTGCCACGAGCGCCTCCCAGATCTCGGACGCCGCTCGTGCGCTTCGATCCGATCCGGTGTACGTCAGCCCCGACGCTGAGCCGGGGCTGACCGAGAACGAGGCGGGGGCGCTCCGCGACCGGATCAGGTCCTCGTACGCCGGACCGATCTACGTGGCCCTGCTGCCACGGAGCGTCAGGAGCAGCTCGAGCGGAGTTCGCGGCGCCTTACGAGATTTGATCCAAGAACTCAGGCGCGACGGCACGTACGTCGTCGTGTCGGGCACCAGCCTCCAAACCAACAGCAACACCGTGCGAGGTGTGGGCGGTCTGGCGACTCAGGCAATCCAATCCCAGGGCGCTCAAGGTGTCAACGCCGTTCTCACCGATTTCGTGGATCGGGTCGGCGGGCGCATGGACCGAGCCGTTGGCCCCGCCCGTCCGAGCAACGGCAACGGCGACGGTGGAAGCTCGGGTGCTGGGCTGCTCCTGATCGGCGGCCTCGCCGTCGGCGCGGGCGGTCTTGCCGTCGCCTCCCGGCGCCGCCGGCGCAAGGCGGATGTGGCCGAGCTCGAAGAAGTCAAGGACAACGTCCGTGACGATCTCGTAGCGCTCGGCGACGACATCCGCCTCCTCGACATCGACATGGAGCTCGACACCACTCCCAAACCGGCCAAGGAGGCTTACGGGCAGGCGGTGGGCGCGTACGAACGAGCCGAGCAGACGTGGGAGATGGCTCGCAGCCCGGAGGACCTCGAGCCGGTCGGTTCGGCGCTCGAGGAGGGCCGCTACTCGATGGTGGTGGCCAAGTCGCTGGTCGAAGGCCGTCAGCCGCCCGAGCGCCGTCCGCCGTGCTTCTTCGATCCACGTCATGGTCCATCGACCCAGGACGTCGAGTGGGCACCCCCTTACGGCGAGCCACGCCTCGTGCCGGCCTGCCAGGCGGATGCGGTGCGTCTGGAGAGCGGTGAAGACCCGCGGGTCCGCGAGCTCATGGTCAACGGGATGCGCACGCCGTACTACAACGCCGGACCCGCGTACGCGCCCTTCGCCGGTGGGTTCTACGGAGGATTCGGCGGAGGCCTGCTGCCCGGTCTGCTGATCGGCTCGATGCTGGGCGGCGGTATGGGGATGGGCATGGGAGCCGGTACGGCCTACGGGGACGGAGGGGGTTGGGGAAGCGACTTCGGCGGTGGCGGCGGCGGAGACTTCGGCGGCGGCGGCTTTGGCGGCGGCGGTGGCGGCGACTTCGGTGGCGGCGACTTCGGTGGTGGCGGCGGCGGGGATTTCGGTTAGTAGGCCTTGCAGCGAGCGCGGTGGCGCGGCACGGCCTTGTACCGCGGCTCGCCGCCCCTGAGCCACAGCGCGTTGTCCACGGCTGCCGCGGTGGTGGACCCGTGTGCCGCGACGAGCCGCTCGACGGCGTGCACCGAACAGGCGCGCAACTCCACTTCCTCGGGAGAACCGTGCTCGAGCAGCTCTTCGCGCGCGATGCGCGCGACAAGCGCCGGATCGACGTCGAGCACCCCGTCGAGGCGCAGAACATGCGGCACAAGGTTGTCGGCGAACAACGTGAGAGCGGCGAAGTCGCGAGCCGGCGCTATGCCCTGCAGATGGAGGTCGCCGGCGGCGATCTGCGCTCGCTTGGCGAAGGGTACGGGCGCTCCCTCGTAGCTTGAGACGTCGTGCCACGTGGGCCACTCCGCCAGTCGCTCGGCGAGTGCTACCGCGGAGCCATTCCCGCTCTGCGCCAGTCCCTCGAAGGAGTCACCGTGATCTGCCACGACGCGCTCGCCGAGCTCACGCAGGGCTCGAGCGAAGAGCGCCATGAGCTCGTGCGCCGGATCCTGACCGAAGGTTGCGGCGACCTCGGGCACCGAAATGGCGGCGAGCTCTGAAGCCG
>JAABUN010008256.1_pt1 | contig 10729 bp, 9 predicted proteins | sample 5559311 | NCBI WGS metagenome assembly JAABUN01 (sample SAMN10711877, study PRJNA513370) | rock metagenome | isolation source: Antarctica rocks | place: Antarctica: Victoria Land, Siegfried Peak sud
CCGCCCGGCGTCCATCGGCCGGGCGACCTGCCGCCGGTCGCGCCGTGGCTGGGCGACCGGCCCCCGCCCTGGGTGCCCCTGCGCGACTGAGCCCGGCCCCCGGCCGTCGCGGCCGGCTCAGCGGTCAACGCGGTGCTTCTCGATGAAAGCCTCGTCAAGGACCCAGCCGAGGCCGGGCCGCTCGGACAGCGGGAACTGGCCGTCGATCAGCGCCGGGCGGTTCTCGATCATCTGCCAGAAGATCGGATCGCGAGCGGGCGAGAAGGCCTCGACGTAGGTCCCGTGCGGCTGCGACGCGAGCAGGTGGGCGGCGACCTGGGCTTCCTCGTGATGGCCGAGCTGGATGTCGAAGGCCGAGGCGAGGGCGGCGATCCGTCGCCACTCGGTCGGCCCGCCGCCCCATGAGGCGTCATAGTTGCAAACGTCGATCGCGCCGGCGGCCATCATCTCGCGCATGCCGACTCGGCTGATCTCGCTCTGCCCGGCGGCGACGTTGACGTTTCCCCGGTAGCGCACGTCGCGCAGGCCTCGGAAGTCGGCGTGCCAGCGCGTCGGCTCCTCGAACCAGCGAAGCTCGATGCCTTCGGCACGGACCGCGGTGAGGAATTCGAGCGCCTCGGGGACGGTGTAGCCCTGGTTCGCGTCGACGACGAACAGGAAGTCATCGCCCGCATGGTCGCGCGCCCGACGCAGTCGCGCGGCATCCTCCTTGGGAGATCGGGCGCCGACCTTGAACTTCATCCCGACCATGCCGTGTTCGCCCCGGAAGAAATCGATCTCGCGCTCGATCTCCTGTCCCTTCGATGCTTCGTCATCGGGGATGTAGTAGCCACCGATCCCGATCATCGGGATGCGGTCGCGATAACCGCCCCACAGGCGCCAGAGCGGCTGTCCCAGCGCCTTGCCGACGGCGTCCCAGACGGCCGTATCGATGCACGCGATGGCCTGCATCGCATACCAGCGTGGCCGCAGCTGATCGAACGTCACGGGCAGCATCGCCTCCCAGACACGCTCGCTCGCAAAGGCATCCAGGCCGATCACTCGCGGGACGAGTTCCTCACGCAGGATGGAAAGGATCTGCGACTGGAGCGGCTCATCCTCGTCCGCGTTGTACGCCTCTCCGACGATCCCGTCGGACGTGCGCACGCGAGTGATGATGGTGCAACGATTGCGCATCCGGTAATAGCTGCCCTTGTAGGTGAACGGCAGCGGCGCGCGAACCGGGATCGTTTCGATCGACTCGATCGTCAGGGACATCGGATGGCCTCGCGAGCTGGCGGACGACATTGACGACGGGTGGAGACGGATGCCACCATCTCGCAATCGTAACTGGAAACGGTACCGCGTCGTCCCACGACGACGATACGCGCTGAGGACCCATGCCCACCTCTGCCACGCCCGGACAGCCGCCGCTCGAAACCCACCGCCCGGCGCCGCTGGCCGGCGTCCGGATCATCGCGGTCGAACAGTACGGCGCCGGACCGTTCGGCACGCTCTACCTGGCCGATCTCGGTGCGGACGTCATCAAGATCGAGGATCCGACGGTCGGCGGCGATGTCAGCCGCTATATCCCGCCTGGCACCTCCGGAACGGACAGCCTGTTCTTCGAGTCGTTCAATCGCAACAAGCGCAGCCTGAGCCTGGACCTCAAGTCTGCCGCGGGGCGCGACGTCCTCCATCGACTCGCCAAGGGGTCCGACGCGGTGTTCAGCAATCTGCGCGGTGACCAACCCGCCCGTCTCGGTCTGACCTACGCCGATCTCGGCCCGATCAATCCCGCGATCGTGTGCGTGGCCCTGACCGGTTATGGCCAGGAAGGTGACGACGCACGATTACCCGGATATGACGCGTTGATCCAGGCGCAGGCGGGCTGGGCATCGTTGACTGGTGCGCCCGACGGACCGCCAACCAAGAGCGGCCTGTCGCTGGCCGATTACATCGCCGGCCTGACGGCGATGCTCGGGCTGATGGTCGCGCTGTTCGATGCCCGTCGAACGGGAGTCGGGCGTGACGTTGATACCAATCTCTACGATTCCGCCCTGGCCATGCTGAGCTACCCGGCGACGTGGTTCCTCTCCAGCGGCTTCGTCACCCAGCGCCACGAGATGTCCGCCCATCCGAGCGTCATCCCATTCCAGTTCTTCGCGACATCGGATGGACACGTCGCGGTGGCGTGTCCCAAGGAGAAGTTCTTTCGCGCGCTCATCGAACGGATGGACCTGCCCCATCTGGCGGCCGATGCGCGCTTCGCCGACTTCGAATCTCGCGGGCAGCACCGGCCCGAGCTGCTTGCCCGCCTGTCCGAGCGATTCGCGCAGGACTCCACGGGGACCTGGCTCGATCGGCTTCGCGGGCACGTCCCGATCGCCCCTGTCCGCTCGCTGGAGGAGGCGCTGGACATCGTGGAGTTGCGTGGACGGGGCATGTTGGCCGAATACGACCACCCGACGTTCGGGTCCGTGCGCTCGGTGGGCTTGCCACTGCATCTGGGCGGCCATCAGCCGATCTACCGTGCCGGCCCGGGTCTGGGCTCGGATGGCGACGAGATCCTGGCCGGATTGGGCTACGACGCCGAGGCGGTCGCCACGCTCCGGAACGGCGGAGCGTTCGGCCGGACCATCCAGGCAGGGCCCCCTGCCCTGGAGCCGAGCTGACCGACTCCGGACGCGCGAACGCTCAGTCCTCTGGCGGGACGACCGTCCCTTGACCGACCAGGTTGATGCCGGTGATCCGGGCGTAGTTCGAGAAGTACGTGTCGCGGTGGATCACGTTTCCGTTGCGATCCCGGACGGTCCGACTGACGGTCACCTTCTTGCCGTCGACCGGTTTCTCGATCCGTTCCGTCTCGCCGGGTGGCAGCTTGTCCGTGTACTCGATGGAGTCCTTGCCTGGCCGGACGTCGCGCACGATCGGCTTGCTGAGGGAGACCTTGCGTCCGGTCGGGACACTGACGAGGTCAAATCTGACCCAGCCGTCGTCGCCCTTCCGGATCTGGTAGCCGCGGATCAGGATCGGGTAATCCGTGTCATTGGTGAACGACATCGTCTGCTTCGCGCCGGATGCACTGATGAAGACCGTGGCGTCCAGGCCGAGCGGGTAGCGATCGATGTAGTAGTAGTGATTCCGCCGGGCGCCCATCTCGTAGCCGCCCTGGAGCGCGGCGTTGAACAGGGTCGTCGAGCACGAACAGATGCCGCCGGCCAGGGCACCCTGCGGCTCCGTTCGGCCGTTGATGATCGCGCCGCCGGTCCTGTAGCCCTTGGCTCGCGTGACCGGCCCGACGGCGTCCCAGAAATCGAAGGTGGCGCGTGGAGCCACGACGTAGCCGTCGATCAGCCGTGTCGGCAGCCAGATATTCACGCCGTACCCGTTCTTGATCGTCAGCGGGAAGTACGTCGTCCAGGTCGAGACCCTGCGCATCCGCGGCTGAGCCGCCTCCGCCTCCTCCGTGGTGAGGACCGGCTTGGTCACCCCGAGGGTAGGCTCGATCGTCGTCATCGTGATCCCGCCGGCTCGCGCGACGAGCAGCCCCTGCACCTGGGCGACCGTGGTCGCTCGATCCATCTTGTAGCCGGTCTGGCTGGGGATCACGCCGGTGATCTTGCCGCCCCGCGTCCGGTATGAGGCGTTGATCGTCGACTGGTCGATCTTCTTGGCGAACTTCTTGAGCGTCGGATCCAGTTGCGTCATGTCGATCGACGGAGCATATCCCCCGTCTGCCGTTGGCGCGAAGCTGATCCACGGGCGGAGCGTCTCCGCCGGGATCGTCCAGGTCTTGCCCTCCACGGTCAGGTTGACGTCGGCCGCCATCTGCTCCGCCAAGGCTCTCGCTTCGGAGGCCTCCGTGGTGGTGACGACGGGTTCCACCGTCTGGACGTCCAGCTTCAGGTCGACGCGGGCGGGGGCGTCCAATGCGCCGAGGGCCGAAACGGTGGCGTTCAGCGCCGAGACGCCATCGGCCACACGGCCATCTCGCCCCGGCACGACCACGAAGTCCAGCGCATCCGTGATGCGCACGGAGGCTTCCACCGGTCGCACCGCGAGGGAGCTCGCGAATGCCGTGATCCGTTGGGCGAGCAGGTCGACGTCGTACGTCACCCGGGGGGCTACGACGGCGCCACGCATCGCGGTCCGTGCGTTGGCGAGCGCTCGCTCAAGCGTATTGCCGTCCCGGCCGATGCCCATCGCCTCGTCCAGCATCGCCTCGACATCCGGCCCGCGGCCGAATTCCTTGAACGGGATGCTCAGCGTGCCGTCCGGCCCCTGGACCACGACCTCACCTTCACCCAGGGCGGCATAGCTGGTCCGGATCCGCTCGGCCGCAGTGGCCCGATCGAGGCCTGACAGGTCCATCGACCCGATGAGTACGCCGGGCAGCACTCGCCCGGCGTACTGCTGGTCGTAGGCGTACATCGCCCCTGAGCCAAGGCCGAGGGCAGCGATGAGCCCGATCAGGAAGGCGATCGTGAAGCGCAACTTCACGGAGGGTCGGCCGTGCCGGGTCTCGAGTCCGATGGACTCGGACGTCATGGTGGTCATGGGACGGACATCCTAGCAGCCGCTCGAATGGGCTCGGTCAAGGGTGGCGGTCAGGACAAGACGCCTGACCACTGCTCGGCGTGACGGAGCTGGCTTCCCATCGCCGGTCAGCGGGCCCGCGGGACGAGCACGACCCGACGATTGGGCTCCTCGCCGATGGACTGCGTTGCGACGGCCTCATGATCGCGCAGGGTCAGGTGGATCCAGCGCCGCTCGAGGGCCGGCATCGGCTCCAGCTGCAGCATCTTGCCGGTCTCGGTCACGCGCGCGGCCGCGCGGTCCGCGAGTTCGCGCAGCTGGCGCTCCCGCCGCCCCCGATAGTCCTCCACGTCCACCAGCACGCGCGTCCAACTGCCCATCTCCTTGGACAGCATCAGGTTGACGAGGTGCTGCAGGGCCGAGAGCCGCTCCCCCTTTCGGCCGATGAGCGCGCCGAGCGCTTCCCGGTCATCACCCTGGGCGACGACATTGAGGCGGCTGGTCTCTCCGACCGCGACCTCGACCCGGACGTCGAACCCAAGGTGGCTCATGACCGTCTCGAGGATGCGCTGTCCGGCGGCCAGCGCCTCGGGCGACGCTTCGGCAGCCTCGAGCTCGGCGCGTTCCGAAGCGAGGGAACCACGCGCGGCAGCGACCTCCGCCGCCTCCGAGTCCGACACATCGACGGCATTGCCGCGGCGGGGCATGGGTTCGTCTGGTCGAGACGCGGGTTGGGCCGCGTCTCGGCGCGGCGGTCGATCGTCGCGCGGCCGGTCGTCGCGACGCGGTGGTCGATCGTCCCGAGGTCGATCTTCACGCGGCCGGTCGTCGCGCGGCCGGTCTTCGCGCGGCCGGTCGTCACGGCGCGGCGGTCGATCGTCTCGACGAGGCCCCCGCTCGTCGCGTCGTGGTCCCCGGTCGCGCTCGCCAAAGGCTCCGCCTTCGCGGGCCGGGGGTACGGGCAGCGGGGTGGCAGCGGCGGCGTCGCGCTTGGGCGCGGCACCCCCGAGCGCCTCGCGCGGCGCAGCCACGATGCGCGCCGGTTCGGCGCCCATGCCCAGCACGCCCCGGCTGCCCGGGGTCAGGATCTCGAAGTCGAGATCGTTCAGCTCGGCACCGAATTCCTCGCGCGCTGCGCGCAGCGCCTCTTCGACGGTCTTACCGGTGAATTCCTTGTAGGCACTCATGTCAGCGTCGTCTCCCTCGTCGGCCTTGACGCCCCCGCTCCCGCGGACGGATCGTCTTGTCGGCCGTTGATCGATTGGTGGCATCGGTCAGGATGGCGGCCCGCTTGGAGGGGTCGGGCGGTGGTGGCATCGAGACCGGGAAGCGCGGGGTATGGTCGACGGCGAAGCGGGGGGTCCACCCGAACAGGGGGAACATCGAGCCCCAGCCGACGATGAGGTATTGCTGCACGATCGAGAAGATCGTGGCAACGATCCAGTAGATGAACAGGCCGGCCGGCAGGAAGCCGCCGTAGACCACCGAGATGAGCGGCAGGAACAGCATCGTCTGACGCTGGATCCTTGCGTTCGGATCGGTGTTGGTGGGATCGGCTGCGGGCAGCATCATGCGGGATTGCACGAGCTGGAGCAGCGCGGACCCGATGGCCAGGAAGCTGAGCCCGAATCCGAGGACGTGCAGGAAGGCCTGCGGCTGGGCGATGTCCCCGAGGATCGGGACCACGGAGTCGATGCACGGCCGGGCCGCATCGCCCAGGTTGATGCACTGGAGATCGACGACCTTGGTGCCGAAGACGGTCAGCATCGCCGACGGATCCTGGTTGGTCAGCCCGTTCTGGATGACCGAATACATGATGAACAGCAGGGGGAGCTGGAGGATCAGCGGCAGGCAGCCGGCGAGCGGGTTGATGCCGCGCTCCTTGAATAGTTCCTGTTGCGCAAGGCGGGCCTTCATCGAATCGCCCTTGTAACGCTTCTGGATCTCCTTGACCTCGGGCTGGATGAGCTGCATCCGGCGCTGCGAGACGAGCTGCTTGCGGTAGAGCGGGATGAGGACCGCTCGGACGATGAGGGTCAGCACGACGATGGCCCACGCGATGGCTCCGGGTACCCCGACGTTCTCGAGGAACTGGTAGACGGCGATGAGGATGATGAACATGGTCTGGAAGATCGGGGTGAACAACCAGGCCGCAAGGCTGACCGGATCCGCCCCGGGCAAGGCCGGCGTGAGCGGCGGATGAGGCGTTGCCGAGGGCGCGATCCCCCCCGAGCCCGACGGCGCGGCACCGGGCACGCAGGCCGCGAGCACGAGCCCGAGGAGCGCAAAAAGGACCAGCGGCACCAGGAGGCGCCGCGACGGTCGGGGCAGGGTCACAAGCACGGGGCCTCGCTAGCGGACCGGGTCATACCCACCCGGGTTCCATGGATGACAGCGAGTGATGCGCTTGACGCCCATCCAGCTTCCCCTCGCCAATCCGTATTTCTGGATCGCCTGCTCGGCGTAGTGCGAGCAGGTCGGCTCGAATCGACAGGACGGCGGCAACCATGCGAAGACGACGCGATAGAGCTTGATCAGCCCGATCCCGATCCCCTTCACGCTGTCGTACCTCCGATCGCTCCGCCCCGAGCCAGTGTCCGGTGCAACGCTCCGACCACCTCCCGGTATTCGGCCTCGACGATCGCGGGTCGGACGATGATGAGGACATCCCAGCCGGGCTGGAATGCCGGCGCCATCGACCGAAGTGCCTCTCGGAGGCGGCGGCGGACCCGATTTCGCACGACGGCTACGCCGATGCGGCGGCCGGTCGCGATACCGAATCGCGTCATCCCGAGGTCCGTCCGGAGAAACCGGGCAGTGAGCAGGGGGTGGGATCGCGTCATCCCGGAACCCTGGATCGCCGCAAAGTCCTGCGGGCGGGAGAGCATCACCAATCGCGGCGGGTTTGGGCCGCGTTTGACCGTCAGGCCGACAGGCGCTTCCGCCCGCGAGCCCGCCTCGTGGCAAGGATCCGGCGACCGGCTGTCGTCCTCATCCGGGCGCGAAAGCCGTGCTCCTTGGCGCGATGACGCTTCTTGGGCTGGTAGGTCTGCTTCATCTCGGACTGTCCGGGGTCCTCTCCATCCGGCCACGGGGACGGTCATCTTCCGTCTTCCCCTAAAGGCACGCAAACGCGCCGGCACCGAATCAAGGTGCGTGGCGCGTCATCGTCCGGCGGATGATAGGCCCGCTTTCCGAGCACTGTCAAACGTCGCGGGCGGGACGCGTGCGCGACGCGACCAGGTCTCGCTTCGCGATCGTTGGCGAGCGTGCGGGGATACTCAGAGGGAGTATACCAGAATCGCCTTGCGACGGCGGGATCGGCGGTGCTATCCTCACCGAACCCTCGGCGCCGGGCTGCACGTGGGAGACCCCGAAAAGACCCATGGAAGGTTGCCTCGGGACCGCTCTCGCCGGTTCGTCGGATGGGTTTCGACGACGCCCGCGGATCCCTGCCTATCGTGGCCAATCACTGGTCGAGCCGCACCCATCCACCGTCATCTCGAGCAAGGGTCCCGATCGACAGAATGGACGCAAAGCAGGTTTGGCGAGCCGCCCTCGGCGAGTTGCAGGTCTCCCTCTCGCCCGCGAACTACGAGACGTGGCTGCGTGATACGCAGCTGATCGACGTCGACGACCAGCGGTTCCGGATCGCGGTCCCCAACGGGTTCGCCAAGGATTGGCTGGAAACGCGTTACCGGTCGCTGATCAGCCAGACGCTGGCCCGGATCGTGGGCTACAGCGTCCAGGTCGAGTTCCATATCGGGGCGACGAACGCGATCCAGGACGACGCGACGAACGCGTCCGATCCAGCGCCGATGGCGTCGGCCGCTCCGGTGCGTCAGCAGGTTCGGGTCGAACCCACCCGGGTCGGCGGCGAGGGCGGCGCGACATTCATCAATCCGCGCTACACGTTCGGGAACTTCATCGTCGGGTCGGCCAATCGACTTGCGCACGCGGCGAGCCTGTCCGTGGCCGAGCGACCCGGTCATGCGTACAACCCGCTGTTCCTGTACGGCGGCGTCGGCCTTGGCAAGACCCACCTGATGCACGCCATCGGCAACCAGGTCGCCGCCCGCTTCCCGCGCAAGCGCGTCGTGTACGCCACATCGGAGAAGTTCACCAACGAGTTCATCACGAGCATCCAGCAGGGCCGGATCGATGAGTTCCGGGCGCGCTACCGACGGATCGACCTGCTGCTCATCGATGACATCCAGTTCATCGCGGACAAGGAACGGACCCAGGAGGAGTTCTTCCACACGTTCAACGCCATCCATGAGGACGGCAAGCAGATCGTGCTGAGCTCCGACCGCCCGCCCAAGGCGATCCTCACCCTGGAGGAACGGCTGCGCAGCCGCTTCGAATGGGGTCTCATCGCGGATCTGACCGCCCCGGACCTCGAGACGCGGATCGCGATCCTGCGGGCCAAGGCGGAGGAAGGCTCCGTGGCGATCACGTCGGACGTCATCGAGTTCATCGCCCGCAAGGTCGTGAGCAACATCCGGGAACTGGAAGGCGCCCTCAACCGCATCGTGGCCTTCGCCAGCATGGGCGCTACCTCGATCTCCATCGAGCTCGCCCAGGCCGTCCTGTCCAACGTCCTGTACAACCCCAAGAAGCGCCAGGTGACGCCGGAGCGGATCGCCAGGGCCGTGTCGGACTACTACAGCGTCCCGATGGACGTGCTGCAGGGCCAGAAGCGCGACAAGGCGATCGTCATGCCCCGCCAGATCGCAATGTTCCTGATGCGCGCCGAGACGGATGTGTCGCTCCTGCGGATCGGGGCCGAGCTAGGCGGGCGGGATCACTCGACGGTGCTCCACGCCTGCGACAAGATCACCCGGGAAGTGGCCAACAACGATGACCTGCGCCGTGAGATCGCCGCGGTTCGCGAGCTCATCTACGCCGACTGAGCCCGCACGGCACGGATGCCGGTGCGAAGATAGCGCGAACCTCGGGCGCGCTGTGGCCAGACCCGAGCCGACAACCATTGGAGTGGATCCAACGTGAGACTCTCGGTCATGCAGGAGAACCTGGCGCGCGGCCTGTCCGTCGTCAGTCGAGCCGTGTCGAGCCGGAGCACGCTGCCCGTATTGGCCAATGTCCTGCTCAAGACCGAGGATGCGGGCCTCAAGCTGACGGCCACGAATCTCGAGATCGGGATCACCTACTGGGTGCCTGGCAAGATCGACGAGGACGGGGCGACGACCGTCCCGGCCAAGCTCCTGACGGACCTCGTGAACTCGCTGCCGGCCGGCGACAAGGTAGAGCTGTCCGTCGCGAGCGGCGACAACCTGCACGTGAAGGCGGGTCGCTTCCAGACCCACATCAAGGGCATCGACGCGGAGGAATTCCCGGCGATCCAGACCGCCGGCGACCGGCCCACGACCCGGATCGCCCAGAACGTCCTTCGCCGGGCCCTCGCGGAGACCGCCTTCGCGGCCGCCAGCGACGAGGCGAGGCCCATCCTGACCGGGGTCCTCGCCCGCTTCGAGGGCGACCAGCTCACCCTGGCCGCCGCGGACAACTACCGGATCGCGGTCAAGACCGTGCCGGTTTTGGACGCGGTTCCGGAGACGAGCGTGGTCATCCCGGCGCGGGCGTTGACAGAACTCGCCCGGGTCCTGGCCGATGTCGACGACCCGGTCGAGGTCGTGCTGGCCGGCGGTCGCAATCAGATACTCTTCCATCTCGACGGGATCGATCTCGTGAGCCGGCTGATCGACGGCCAGTTCCCGAACTACCAGCAGGTCATGCCCCAGACCCATGCCACGCGAGCCGTTCTGGATCGAGAGGAACTCCTGCGCGCCGTCCGCCCGGCGGCGCTCATCGCCCACGAGTCGGCCAATATCGTCAAACTCCAGATCGGTGGCGACAGCGAGGCCGGGATCACGGTCAGCGCGAACGCCGAGGTCGGCGATCATGTCGGGGAGGTGGAGGCCGCGGTGGAGGGGGACGGGACGACGATCTCGTTCAACGCCCGCTACCTCGCGGATGTCCTCACGAACGTCGCGGCCGACCAGTTCGCCCTGGAGCTGAACGGCCCGCTCTCGCCGGGCGTGTTCAAGCCGATCGGCGACGACACCTACGTCCACGTCGTCATGCCCGTGCGCACGACGTCCTGATCGGGACGACGGAGGTCGGGTCGACCCATGGGCCGGACCGGGAGACTGAGCTGCTCGATTCGATCGTCGTCAGCGACCTGCGCGGG
>JAABUN010008257.1_pt1 | contig 10727 bp, 12 predicted proteins | sample 5559311 | NCBI WGS metagenome assembly JAABUN01 (sample SAMN10711877, study PRJNA513370) | rock metagenome | isolation source: Antarctica rocks | place: Antarctica: Victoria Land, Siegfried Peak sud
GCATCGACAAGCTTTTAGCGACCGCCAAGGCGGGCCGGATCGCGCAGCACGGGGCGCGACTGGCGCTTATCGGCAGACCGAACGCAGGCAAGTCAAGTTTGCTAAACGCGCTGCTGGGGTTTCAACGCTCGCTGGTTTCGGACACGCCCGGAACGACGCGCGACTACCTCGAGGCTCCCTTAGATATCCTCGGCGTGCCGGTGACGGCGGTCGATACGGCGGGCATCCGCGACACCGGCGACGCCGTAGAAGCGTCCGGAGTCGCGCTGGCCCGGAGCATCGCCCACAACGCCGACCTGAGCCTACTGCTCCTCGACGTGAGCGCGCCGCTGGAACCGGAAGACCTGGCGCTGACGCGTGAACTCGAGCCCGAACGCCTGCTGATCGTCGCCAGCAAAACCGACCTGCCCGCCGTGTGGGAACCCGAACCGTACGGGGCGCTGAGCGTTTCCGCGACCACCGGCGAGGGTTTGGACGGGCTCCGCCAAGGGGTGCGTGAACGGCTCGTCGGCGACGCCGGTCAGAGCGAACTGTGGCTCGTCGGCGAACGGCAGGTCGGCGCGCTCGAGGCCGTGCGGGGGCATCTGCTGCGCGCGCAGGGCGCTCCCGACGACCTCGCCGCACTCGATTTGGAGGACGCGCTCCGGACACTCGCCGAGCTGACGGGCCGTGGTGAGATCGCCGAGGAGACTTTGGAGCATATCTTCGCCAACTTCTGCGTCGGCAAGTAGTTAGGCGGACTTCGCCCCTAGATGTTCGCTGAACCGGAGCAGGTAGCCGTCCGGGTCCTGCACCAAAAGCTCCCGGCTGCCGCTGAGCACCTTACCGGTGCGGTACCAGTTCTCTTCAGGCGGGACGAAAAGTGGATAGGAAGCGTTCGCTAGGCGCTCGAGCATCGGGGCTAAACTCGTTACTTCGATCTGCAAGTTGATCCCCCGACCAAAGGGGGGCTCGAGCGCTCCCGCCTGCCACCCCTGCCCTTCGGCGTGCTGGTCGAGCATGAGCTGCGCGTCACCGAGCTGGAGACACGCAAAGCGCGTCTCGGGGCGGTCGAATATGACCTCAAAACCGAGCAGGTCGGTGTAGAACTGTAAACTCTTAGCTAAATCTAAAACAGTCAACTCCAGCACCAGCGCCGCCCACCTTACAGCGTCACCTTCAGGCGTGGGACGCCGCTTCGGTCTCGGCGGCGGCGGCCTGCACGGCTTTTGGAAAGTCGGCGGCGATATTCTCGAGCACCCGCTGCGCTGTAAAGTGGACCATCTTCAGGAGCGCCCGCCCGCCCCACTTTTCAGGCTCAGGCAGATTCAGGTGGATGGTGATGTCGAAGTCGTAGACCACGCGGCTACCGTTTGCAAGCCCCGGCACCTCGAGCCCCTGCACCTCGGCGCGTCCAGCGACCTCCGCCCACCCCAGCTGCGGCTCGGTGATCGGCAGGGGACTCAGGACCGCGCCGCGCGCCGCGTGACTCAGCACACTTTCAAAGGTCAGCTCCTGCTGCCCAAAAAAGGCCGCGTTCACTGGCAAAACCGCCCGCACGTGCGTCAGCTCGGCGACCGTCAGGACCTGCATATCGCGGATAAAGGCGGCTTTGGCGAGACTGCGCCGCACGTCACGGACGAACGCGACCGCCTCAGCCGGGGCGAGGTCGAGGTCGAAGGTGAAGTGAATGGCGTGGGCAATTTTCATAGGTTACTCGGCGGCCTTAGGAGCGCCCGCGCGCGCCCACCCATTCTACGCGCAACGCGCCCTCCCTGGCGGCCTCTTCGACCTCGGCGTCGGTGGCATTTTTAAGGCGGGGCAGCTCGGCGAACGCCGCGGCGCTGCCTGCAAATCCGAGGCGTACCGTCACCGGACCGTCGTCGCCGCTGCGTCCGATACGCCACACCAACTGCGAGGCGAGCGTACCGAACTGCTCAGGCGACACGCCCTGCACGTCTAGCACCTCACCGAGTTGGGCTTGCAAATCCGCTTCCGTCATCTCACACCCTTATGCCTATATGCCGACAACGTCCGTGTTAGTAACTGGCGACGACCTCGAGCCCCACAAACGTCAGATAACGCGTTTCCGGCACGCTCAGCACCACCGGGTGACAGAGCGCCGCACCCCGCCGCGTCACCAGCCGCACCTGTTTTCCGGCGTCGTGCGCTGCGCCGGTCAGCGTCTCCATAAACGCCACTTCGGAGACCATATGGCTGCAACTCGTGGTGAAGAGCCGCCCGCCTACCCCGAGCAGCTTCAGCGCGTGCAGGTTGAGGTCGTGGTAGCCGGTCAGCGCCCCCGCGACCTGGGCACGGCCCTTGGCAAAGGCTGGTGGGTCTAAAACCACTGTATCAAACCGCTCTCCGGCGACGACGAGGGCACGCAACACGGCAAAAGCATCGCCACGGACGGTACGGACGGACAACCCGTTTTCCGCTGCACTCCGCTCGAGCCGCGCCAGGGCCGGGGCGCTCGAGTCCACCGCCGTGGTCTCGTCGGCGCGGCGGGCGAGTTGCAGTGCGAACCCGCCGTGATAGCTGCACACATCGAGCGCACGCCCCCGCGCGAGCGACCCGGCGTAGACGTGGTTGCCCCGCTGGTCCAGATACGCGCCGGTCTTCTGGCCCGTGTAGGGCGCGGCGACGAGTGTAACCTCACCCTCGGTAAAGGGAACCTGCTCGGGGACGCTTCCAGCCAGCACCTTGACCTCTTGCGGGAGGGCCTCGAGCGAGCGCACCGCACTGTCGTTACGTGCCAGAATCCCCTTGGACGCGTATACGTCTGCAAGTGCCGCCACGATAGCGTCGGTAAACATCGTGAGCGCCGCCGCGTGCTGCTGCACCACTAAATAGTCGCCGTACTTGTCCACGGTCAGCCCCGGCAGACCGTCAGCTTCGCTGTGGACGACCCGAAACGCCTCAAACCCGCGCGCCGCCCACTCGCGGTACGCCGCCGCCCGGACGATCCGCTCCCGCACCAGCGCGTCTGTGACCGAGGCGTCGCCCCGCGTCACGAGCCGCAGCCCTAACTTCGAGCGCGGGTTAAAAAAGCCCTCGCCGAGCCGCTCCCCCTGCGGTCCGAGCGCCACTACGACGTCGGGCGCGTCCGGCGTCCCCGGCAGCGCGCGCAGGTCGCTCGCAAAAACCCACGGATGCCCCGCTAGAACGCGCCGCAGCCCCTTCTGAGTTACACCGACTTCAGTCATAGCCTGCACCCTAACACGGCCCCGAGCGTAAACCTGAACGGTCGAGCGCCCCGCCCCCAAAATGTTTCTGAGAGCCTGGTGAAAAACTCATGAAGCCCCGAATTCTCCCTGCCTCACAGAGTTCATGCGCGTTAAGGGCGAGACTCATAGCAGCCGGGTACATTTGTATGAGGGTCACGGACCCAACATTTCGAGGAGTGTGTATGAGGACGAAACTAGGTATAGCAGCAGGTCTCAGCAGTATCTTGGGGGTGGGTGCGTTGATGGTAACGCAGCTGCCGAACTCAGTGACCGCTCAAAACGCAACCGAAGCCGCCACGTTGACCGAGTACGAACAGAACACCATCGACGTGATCGAGCAGTATGGGCCAAGTGTAGTGTCGGTGAGCGTTACAGCGCAAGCCGCTCAAGTTCCGAACGCTCAAATTCCCGAAGGGCTCGAGAACTTTCTAGATCAAGTTCCGCCCGAGTACAGAGAGTTTTTTAACCAGCAGGGCCAACGGTTTGGGACACCCGAAGGTCAGGCCCCGCAGCTACCGCCGCAGCAGGGTTCGGGCAGTGGCTTTGTCATTGACGACGCAGGACGTATAATCACTAACTTCCATGTAGTTCAGGACACCCTCCGAGAAAATTCGGTGAACCTTACCGAGGGCTCGAGCGTCACCGTCACCTTTCCCGGTAGCGAGGACGAGTTTCCAGTACGCGTAGTCGGTGTCAACACACTTTACGATTTTGCGCTCCTGGAATTAGAGAATCCTAACGACCTACCCGAAAATGTAAAACCCATCCCTATCGCCAATTCGGACGACGTTCAGGTCGGGCAGAAAACTATCGCCATCGGCAACCCCTTTGGCCTTGACAGCACCGTCTCGGCGGGCATCGTTTCAGCAATCAGCCGCTACGCTCCCAGTATCGGGCGGGTCGAAGTTCCGTACGTTCAGACCGACGCCGCAATCAACCCCGGCAACTCGGGGGGTCCGCTGCTGAACTCTCAAGGTGAGGTCATCGGTGTAAACACCTCTATTCTCTCTGGAGGTGGGGGCGCATTCGGAGGTCAACCGGGCAATATCGGCATTGGCTTTGCGGTGCCAAGCAACCTGCTGCAAGAGAGTTTGGCCCAGCTTGAAAAGGGTGGTATAACAACGCTCGAGACACGTGCCCGTTTGGGTATCCGGTTCGCCGACCTAGCCGGGCTCCCCGAAGAAATACGGGGCAATCTCAATTTACCGGATGAAGGTCTCCTTGTACAAATAGTTGAGTCTGGCAGCGCTGCGGAAGAAGCGGGGCTCAGAGCGGGCGAACTCGAGATCGCTATTCCAGGCTCTCCGGATCCGCTTTTGGTTGGTGGCGATATCATTACGGCAGTCAACGGCGAGCCCGTGACAACTGGCGCTGAGCTACAAAACGCTATCTTGTCACAAGGTGACGGCGACACAGTTGAGCTCACCTATATCCGTGGCAGCGAAGAGCAAACTACCCAGGTCACACTCGCGGTTGTGCCTCAGCAACAGAACCAGCAGAATCAACAGCAAAACCAAGGTAACTAACCCCGAAACGGACTCGAGAGGGCGCACCATGCGCCCTCTTTTTTGGCGCTTTTTATTTAGGAATGCGAGCGTAGAGCCGGGTATCGCACAGCCGCCCTTGCGGGTCCCGAGCCTCGTTTCGCAAGACGCCCTCGAGCCTGAACCCGCACGCTTCCGCGACGCGGGCGCTGCGCCCGTTGCGCTCATCGCAGCGAATCTCGAGGCGCGCCGCCCCCAGCTCCCGCTCGGCCATCTCGCAAAGTGCCTGCACGCCCTCACGCATCAACCCTTCCCCGCTGCGGCGTGTCCGGAGCCAATAACCGAGCTCGAGCTTCGGCACGCTCCAGTCGATGTGGTGAAACGACCCATTGCCGACGAATTCGCCTGTCGCCTTGTCGAAGAAGCCGTAGCGCAAACCCTCGCCGGTTCTGAAAAGTTCGATGGTGGCGCGGGTATTTTTCTCTGCGTCCTCTAGCGTGTAGTCGGCTGTCGCCCAAGTCATAAACGGCCCTAGTTCAGCCAGCGATTCGTGGACGGCGGCGTACAGGTGCGGCGCGTCGCTTAGGCGCGGAACGCGCAGCAGCAAGCGGGGCGTCTCCACGGCCTCCGGCGGCGTAGGCAACGTCATGAAGGTAGTTTAACGGCCCCTTTCCAGCCTGGCTGCTAGAGTAAAGCGTGGAGATCGAATCCCTCGGGCAACCCAGACGCGTCGGGCTGATCCTGAGCGGCGGCGCGGCGCGGGGGTTTGCCCACATCGGGCTGCTGCGGGTTATCGAGCGGGCCGGTATCGAAGTCGATGTGATCGCCGGAACCTCGATGGGCGCGATTTTGGGGGCGTTTTACGCGAACGGCTACAGCGCCGAAAAAATTTATGATTTGGCGAAAAGCATGTCGTGGCGCGACGTTATCGACTTTTCATTCGGCAGCGGTCTCTTCAAAGGCGTCAAACTGCATACATTCCTGGCGGCGCACCTACCCGAAACGTTTGACGAGCTTGAGCGCTCGCTGGTCATCTCCACAACCGACGTCGAAACCGGTCAAGAAGTGTTTATCTACCAGGGTGATCTGATTACGGCGGTGCGGGCCTCGAGCTGTTTTCCGGGGGCGTTCGAGCCGGTCGTCTTTAACGGGCGCACGCTGGCTGACGGCGGCATCGTCAACAACATTCCGGTAAATGCGGCGGCGTTTTTACACGCCGACTTTACGATAGCCGGGGACGCGACGATGGCGCGGCGAGCGTCACTCGCCGGTACCGCCGAGGCGGGCAGCTGGTGGGCGCGGGTGGCGGGCGGGTTTAAGCTCGAGCGCCGCAGCCCGATGGCGCAGATGCTGCTGCGCGCGACCGACATCACCAGCAGCATCCTGACCGAGCTTCAGTACAACCTCCACCCCGCCGACCTGCGCGTGCAGTACCCAATGCCGCACCTCAACGTCGAGTCGTTCTGGGCGTTTGAAGAGATCGTCGCTATCGGGGAGTGGAGCGCCCTCAACGTTTTTGTCGGAGCCGGACTTCTGCCGCCGGAGGTTTTAGAGGAGACCAGCGCGCCTGAACAGGTAAAGGCGCTCGAGGCCGCCTCTACCGCCCAGACCGCGCAGCCGCGCCCCAACCGCAAGCCGAAGGTGTTCAGAACGTCCCCTGAGCGCGCACCCGAAACTGGCCCCGAGGAGTAGACTGCACGGTATGACTACAGACGCCCGCAAAGCGCATAAACTCCCCCAAAAAACCGCTTCACAACGCTTTTGGCACGAGGTCAGGGGCTACGCCGAAGCGCTTCTCGTCGCCTACTTGATCGTGACTTTTGTCTTCACGACCGTTGGCGTGGTGGGTTCGTCGATGCGGCCTAACCTAGACGGCGGCAGCGGTCAGTTGCCGCAGGCGCTCTTTACCGGCGACCGCGTGTTTATCCCCAAGTTCGACACCTGGCTGAGGCGTATGGGCGTGCTCGGTGAGTATAGCCGCGGCGACATCGTAGTTGTGCGTGAACCTGAAAATTCCCCGACTTTACAACAAACGGGTGGACGGCGCTCATTTTTTATCAAGCGGGTGATGGCCGGACCCGGCGACCGCTTGCAGATTAGAGACGGGCAGGTTGTCATTAACGGCGCGGAGATCGATCAGAGCTTTATTTCGGGGTCTGGCGAGATCACCCCCGACCCCGTCAACTTTCCGGTAATCACCGTTCAGGACGGTCAGGTTGCAGGTTTCGAGGGTTTGATTCGGGGTACGTACGACCCGGTTACGGGTGGTCCGGCCCCGGTGGGCGGCGACGAGACGCAGTTCTTTTACGGTGAAACCATAGGCGCGCTCGCGCCCATTCCGGCGGACGCGCCCGAAGGTGAGCCCTTTTTGCACGAGCTGATCATCCCTGAAAAAAACTACTTCGTCATGGGCGACAATCGTCAGACGAGCAAAGGCGGCAGCGAGGATTCGCGCTACTTCGGCCCGGTCGACGCCCTCGACATCGCCGGACAGGCAACTGCCGTTATCTGGCCGCCACGCCGCGCCGATGGCTGGAACTGGCGGCTGCTAAACCCCCCGGCGGCGTTTGACGAGGTGCCGGAAGAGCCAGCTCAGGTCGCCGCTGGTGCGTCCGAAGCGAATTAAGCTGTAAGCGCAGCGTGTTGACTAAGCTCGAGCCCTCTTTACGGCTCGAGCTTTTTTTGTACGCGTCTCAAATCTCAAAATGATCTTGAATAGTTTCAGCTACCTCTTCAGGAGTTTGGCGACCTGTTTGGAGGCTCAAGCTTTCACGTCCCTGTACCTGCTCAAAAGGCTCAGCGAGCGTCCCCAACTTTTCCCGCAACCCGGCGACGGTCGTGAGTTTGTCGAACGCTCCCCGCGACGGTTCGGTGACGCGGGCCTCGAGCGTCGCCACGTCGCACGTGAGGTGAACCAAGCAGACCTCATCGCCGTACGCCTCGGCTCCACCACACAAACCGAGGATGTAGGCGTCACGGTCTCGGGCGTAGACAAAGGTCACGACGACACCGGGCAGGTTTTCAGCGCGAGCGGCGTCCAAACTTATCTCCCGTAGACGACGGGCGAAGGCTCGAGGCGGCTTACCCCAACCGAACAGCGCGTGACTTAAGTTGATGAGCAGATGGTTGTGCAGCACCCGAAACCCTGTACGTGCCGCCAACGCCTGCGCGACGCTCAGCTTGCCCACGGCGGGCGGGCCGTACAAGATCACCAGCTTCACGCCGCTGCGGAGCCGTCCAGACCGAGTTTTTCGGCGTCAGTTTGCATCGCCGCCAGTACAAACGCCACGTGCTCCCACAGCTCGACGCCTAACTCGTCGGCCCCGCGCACCACGTCCTCGCGGTTGACACCGCGCGCGAACGCCTTGTCCTTGAACTTCTTTTTAAGGCTCTTGACCTCCAGGTTCCGCACATCTTTGTCGGGGCGCACGAGCGTCGCGGCGGTAATCAGGCCGGTGAGCTCGTCGCAGGCGTAAAGCGCTTTGGCAAGCGGCGTTTCGCGGGGCGTGCCGGTATAGTTGGCGTGACCCATGATGGCGTCCAAAACCTCTTCGGGAAAGCCCTGTTCACGCAGATACCGGACACCGACGTAGGGATGTCCGGATTCGTCCGGATTCGGATACTTTTCGTAATCGAAGTCGTGCAGGAGCGCCGCGACGCGCCACTCGGTTTCGTCGCCACCGAGTTTGCGGGCGTAGGCGGCGGTCGCGGACTCGACCGCGAGCATATGCTTGCGGAGGCTTTCAGAAGCGGTCCAGCTTTCCATCAGCGCGGCGGCGTCAGGTCGTGATAGGGTCATAAAGGGAGTATACAGAGTGCAGCGCGGCGTCTGGAGCAGCGGTGACGGACGGCGCGGAGACTCGTAGGCGGTCGACGCAGAATTGTTCGCGTTTATCATCGTCTTGCTGGAGGACGCGCTCGAGGTCGGTCTAAACAGTCGCTATCATGCGGTCATCCAGGTGAAGGTACTAAGGAGCATATCGGTGATCAGAACCGTTGACAACGTTGCGGAAGCCGCCGGGGCGCTGCTGCTCGAGAAGGCTCGAGGGAGTGTACAGGAGCGCGGGCGCTTCGTGCTGGTCTTGTCGGGCGGCAGCACGCCCTTAAAGATGTACGCGTGGCTTCTAGAGGGGCACGCCGACGCACCTTTTTGGGGGCGCACCCACGTCTTTTGGGGTGACGAGCGTTTTGTACCCCACGACCACCCGGATTCCAACTACGGTGCGGCGAAAGCGGCGCTGCTGGACAAACTCGCCGTTCCCGCCGAGCAGATTTATCCCTGGCCTTATCAAAGCGACCCCGACGCGGCGGCGGCCCAATACGCGGACACACTCCGGGACGTTCTGAGCGACGCGCCCTTCGACCTGACCTTTTTAGGCTTGGGTGACGACGCGCACACCGCCAGCTTGTTTCCAGGCACAGGAGCGGTCTTCGACGAAGGTCTGACGACGGTCGTGCAACCCCCGGGCAAGGAAACGCGCCTCAGCCTGACCGCGAGCAAACTCAGCCAGAGCCGGACCGTGGCGTTTTTGGTGCAAGGCGAGGGCAAAAAGGCTGCCCTCGAGGCGACCCTCTCCCCCGCCGACACCCCCGACCTCGACCGGACGCCCGCGCGAGCTGTCAGCGCCCAGGATGAGTTGCTGTGGCTGACGGACGTAACGCTCTAAGCAGCTGAACTATCCCGGTGTTGGGGTCCCGGTGTCGGGGGCACGACCGGGGCGGGCGCGGGCGGTGCGTCGTTGAGCAGCGCGTCCAGCCAGTCCGCCAGAGAAACGCCGCTCGTTACCAGCGTGTAAAAGTCGGGGCGGTTGATGACGCAGTGCGCGGTGCCATCCTCGAGGGTGTCATTGGTATCCGAGAGAGACGTGTAGCTCGAGAACCCCTGCGGCAACCCCGCCTGAATCTCCTGAAGCGACGTTAATAATCCCGTCACCCACACTTCGGCAGCTACCTTCTGGACTTCAGGATCAGCGGGGTCGAGCCCGAGTTGCAGCGCGTAAAACATGATCTGCACATTGTCCAGAAGGCTGTTGTACTGCGCCAGCGTCACCTCCGGATGCGCCTGACCGATGGCGACGTAGGCGTCGGCCAGAAACGTTGCCGGAACGCCCTCCGCGAGGTCTACCCCGGCGGGCAGCACCGCCCCGATGTTCCAGCGGTTCAGACCGTCCCCACCGACCGCGAACGAGTCGGGGATAATGCCCGCGCCGCAGTCGCCGAGCTGGGTTACGTCGGCGTCCGGGTAGGCCTCGGCAATTCTGGGTGTGTAGAGCGCCGCGCCGTAAGCGCCCGCACTACAGCCGGTTACCAGCACCGCTTCGGGCGCGCTGAACTCGCGCTCCACCCAGCTTAGGACCGCGTCTACGTTGTTCTGCCCGTTGTGGTTGATGCGCTCACCGTCGGCGGTGTCGTAGGTCTGAACGCTGTCTCCCAGATGAACGTCGGCGGTGCAGTAGCTTACGAAAACGTGGTACCAGTCGCCGACCGGGTTGTTCGGGTTGGCTTTGTCGTAGATGCCGGACACGCCTTCCAGACGCCCTTCCGGGTCCGGGATGCTCGGCTGATACGCGCCGCTGCCCTCAGCGCAGGTCGCGCCGTTCCAGCACGCACCGCCGCCTTCAAAGTCCACTACGACCTTGTTGACGGTGCCGGGATAGACGTAGTAGAGATAGGGCGAGCCGTCCGAGCAGATCGTCTCCCCTTCGGGCGCAAAGGCCGTCCACACACCGGGCTCGAGGTCGGGCAGCGCAGGCACGTTCGGCAGCTCGGGAGCGGGCGGCGTGACCGGCGTGGCGCAGGCCGTAAGCAGCGCAAAAGCTGCCAGGACGGCGCTCAGTAGGGTGAATCTCAGCTTCATAGAAACCTCCACCCTTACGCTAACGCACCCCCTCAGCTACATACCGGGCGGCACCTCACAGCTGCGGGCGGCGCGGACGCTCACAGTTACAAAAAGAGCAGGCGAACCCACAGGTTAAACGGCAAGAACGTGTACGAAGAAAAATATCTCCGTACACAGCTCGCTTCACATTCTCAC
>JAABUN010008258.1_pt1 | contig 10727 bp, 8 predicted proteins | sample 5559311 | NCBI WGS metagenome assembly JAABUN01 (sample SAMN10711877, study PRJNA513370) | rock metagenome | isolation source: Antarctica rocks | place: Antarctica: Victoria Land, Siegfried Peak sud
CCGACCTCACCGGCCGCCGGCTTCCGTCGATCTCCATCGTCGGCGGCGGAGCCCAGCACGAGCTGCTTGCGCAACTGACCGCCGATGCGACCAGGCTTGCCGTCCACTGCGGTCCGGCCGAGGCCACAGCGCTCGGCAACGCTGCCGTCCAACTGGTCGCGCTCGGCGAACTCGAAGGGGTGCAACAGATCCGTCAGGTAATAGCCGCCGGAACCGACATCACCTCCTACCAGCCCCGCGCCGACTCCCGCTGGGACGAAGCCGCCGCCCGACTGGCCGAGCTGAAAGCCAGCCCATCGGGCGCAGCGCCGGACTTCGCGGCTTCCGGAGGTGGCCCTTGATCCTGCGATGCACCGTTCCCGGACTGGAAAGCGGCTGCGCACGCCGCCGGCCGGCGGCCGGTCGATCCGCTCCGCAGGCACCATCCTGCACGGCACCACATCACCAGCACGGCACCATCTGCACCGCACCATTTTCACCCACCACGGCACCACCGACAGCGGGAAGCGCCCGCAACCTACCCCCAGGAGGACGAATGCGCAACACGAAAAAGGCGACGATGGCCGTCGCGATCGGTCTGACCGCCGTATTGGCGCTCACCGGTTGTACCAAGAAGAACGACACCACGGCCGGCGGCGGCGGTTCCACGGCCGCTGCCAGTGTCGCAGCTTCGGTGACTGCTTCGGACACCGCAGGGTCTGCCGGCGCCGCGGCTTCGACATCCGAGTCGAGCGCGGCATCCGGTTCGGCCACGGGGTCTGGTTCGGACACGGCTTCTGGTTCGGACACGGCTTCTGGTTCGGACACGGCTTCTGGTTCGGACACGGCCTCCATGTCGGGCACCGGTTCAGCGTCTGATACGGCTTCCGGTTCCGACACGGCCTCCATGTCGGACACCGCTTCCGGTTCGGCAACGGCCTCCATGTCGGACACGGCTTCTGGTTCGGCAACGGCCTCCATGTCGGGCACCGGTTCAGCGTCTGATACGGCTTCCGGTTCCGACACGGCCTCCATGTCGGACACCGCTTCCGGTTCGGCAACGGCCTCCATGTCGGACACGGCTTCTGGTTCGGCAACGGCCGCCATGTCGAATACCGCTTCAAGTTCCGCCGCAACTTCCGGAGCGGCCGGCGGCGGTGCCCAGAAGGCGTCGAAGAACTTCAAGATTGCGTTCGTGCCGAAACTGCAGGGCATTCCGTACTTCGAGGCGATGAACGCGGGGGGCAAGCAGGCAGCGACAGACCTCGGCGTCACTTGGCTGTACCAGGGTCCGACGACGGCCGACGCGGCGCAGCAGGCGCAGATCGCCCGGTCGTTCATCCAGCAGAAAGTCGACGCGTTGTTCGTGGCGCCCAACGATCCGAACTCGATGTCACCGGTGCTCAAGCAGGCGCAGTCGGGGGGCATCAAGGTGGGCACCTCCGACACGGACGCTCCCAACTCGGTCCGGCAGGTCTTCGTGGAGCAGGCGTCCACCGAAGGTATCGGCACCGGGCTGACGGATCAGCTGATGAAGGCCATGGGTGGAAAGGGCAAGTACGCCATCGTCTCTTGCGGCGAGACCGCCGAGAACCTGAACTCCTGGATCGCTGTGCAGAAGAAGGTGACTGCGGCCAAGTATCCGGGCGCCGAGATCGTCGACGTCGTCTACGCGGGGGAGGATCAGGGCAAGGCGACGTCGATGGCCACCGATCTGATGAACGCCCACCCCGACCTGACCGGTCTGGTCGGCGAGTGCACATCGTCGGCGCCGGGTGTGGCGCAGGCCGTCAAGGATGCCGGCAAGATCGGACAGGTCTTCACCGTCGGCCTGGGAACCCCGTTGTCGATGGCCCCGTACCTGAAAGACGGGTCGTCGTCCGCGTCGATCCTGTGGGACGTCCAGGGTCTGGGGTACCTGACGGTCTGGGCCGGAGTGCAAATGGCCGAGGGCAAGGACATTCCGGCGAAGCCGGCGGTGACCAACACGTTGAAGGACGTCACCTATGACCCGGCTTCCAAGACCCTGTTGCTCGGCCCGCCGCTGGTCCTGACCAAGGACAATGTGGGGAATTACAAGTACTGATCGGCTCGCGGCCGCCGGCCGCGGCGTTCGAGTGGTTGCGCGCCCGGCGACCGATGGCAAAGACATCGGTCGCCGGCCCGGGCGGATTTTCCCTCGCACAAGGAGTTTCTGATGTCCACAGCACCATCGGTCGCCTCAGCGGGTGGATCCGGGTCGCCGGCACCCCCGACGCCGCGGCTAGCACTCAGCGGGATATCGAAGCGGTACGGGGGCGTGCGGGCGATCCGCAACGCCGACATCGTCGTGCAGAGCGGTGAGGTGCATGCGCTGGTCGGCGAGAACGGCGCCGGCAAGTCGACGCTGATCAAGATCATCTCCGGCGCGGAGTCCTCTGACAGTGGCACCATCGAGTTCGAGGGCAGGCCCGTCACCATCGACTCCACGGTGGCCGCCATCGGACTCGGGGTTGCCACCGTCTACCAGGAACCTCAGTTGTTCCCTGACCTGTCGGTAGCGGAGAACATTTTCCTGGGGCGGGAGATCCGCTCATCCGGTCGCATCAACTGGGCCGAGCAGAACCGGCACGTGGTAGAGCTTCTCGACACCCTCGGCCTGCCGCGCAAGGTCTCGACAGTGCCCGTCGGTGAGCTGTCCATCGCCACCCAGCAACAGATCTCGATCGCGAAAGCACTCAACGGCAACGCCAAGATCCTGATCTTGGACGAACCGTCGGCAATCCTCACCGACAACGAGATCGACGTGCTGTTCGGTGTGGTGCGGCGGCTGGCGGCAGGCGGAGTATCGATCATCTACATCTCCCACCGCCTGGACGAGCTGTTCCGAATTGCCGAGAAGGTCACGGTGATGCGCGACGGCGAAACGATCGGCACCTTCCCGATAGCCGATCTCTCCGTTCGCAAGATCGCCGAACTCATGGTCGGCGGCAACCTGTCCGACAGCCGCCGCTCACGCGCGGTCGACACCGGCGGACGGCCCCGACTGGAACTGGAGGGACTGGGCTCACGCGGTCGCTTCCACGGCGTGGATCTGCAAGTTCGTCCCGGCGAGATCGTTGGCATGTACGGGCTCGTCGGCTCGGGGGTGTCCGAGATCGCCGACACCTTGTACGGCATCGAGCGCTACACCGACGGCGCCATCATGCTCGACGGCGCGCAGGTTCGACCGCGTAATCCCCGGCATGCCGGTAAACTCGGCATCGCGCTGCTGCCGGCGAACCGGAAATTGCAGGGAATGTTCACCTTCCAATCCATAGCCTTCAACATCTCCGTCGGACACCTGCCGTTGCTCTCGCACGGCGGCCTGTTCATGGATCGAGCCAAGGAGAAGCAGACAGCTCAGTCGCTGATCAAGCGGCTGGCGATCAAGACGCCGGACGAGCGCACACCGATAGGGTCGATGTCCGGCGGTAACGCTCAGAAGGTGGTGCTGGCACGTCAACTGGTCCAGCAGCCGAAGGTGATGGTGCTGGCCGAACCGACCCAGGGCGTCGATGTCGGCGCGAAGGACGAGATTCACCGGATCATCACCGAACTCGCCGAGAACGGTGTCGCCATCCTGGTGGTGACCTCGGATCTGACGGAGGCGCTGCGCATCGCGGATCGGTTGCTGGTGGTCAGGGCGGGCACCGTGGTGGCCCAATTCGGTCCGGGCGCCAGCCAGGTCGACGTGCTTTCCGCTGCGGCCGGTGCCGCCGATGACGGCGCCGCGGCGCCTTCGGGTGCGCCGGATCCCGATGCTTCGCAGGCACCGCAGAGCCCACCTTCCATCTCCGGTGGCCAGCTCCCGGACGGCCCGGGGCCCGTCGATGAAAGCGGAGGTCGGCTATGAGCTCGCCGGTGGTCACCGTTGCCGACCCCGGAGCGGACCCGACCGCGCAGGCCCCGAAGGTGCGCCGTCGGATCCTCGCGCCACCCGTCACCGGGCAGGAGATGGTCCTGCTCGGCGTGATCGCCGTCGTGTGGCTGCTCTTGTGGATCTACACCCCTGCATTCCTGAAACCCGGTTCGCTGCAGCCGTTACTGGTGGATGTCGCCCCGGTCGCGTTGATCGGCATCGGAATGACGATGATCATCGTCACCGGCGGCATCGACATCTCAGTAGGTGGCGCCATCATGGTGTGCGCCGTCAGCACCGCAAAGCTGTTGGTGTCGTTGAACCTCTCGATCTGGCTGTCGCTGCTCGTCTCGGTGGTGATCGGCGGCGTGCTGGGCATGCTGAACGGCCTGTTGATCGCCTACGGCCGGGTGCACGCCATCATCATCACCTTCGGAACGGCCAATCTGTTCCAGTTCGTCGGTCTGCAGATCTTCGGATCGTCCACGGTGAACGGCATCCCAGGCACATTGGCATCACTGGGCCGGGGTGTCGCCGGGCGCACATTCGGTATCCCGCATTCCTTCTTGATCACCGTGCTGCTCACAGCCATTGCGTGGTGGTATCTGCGGCACACCGCCGGCGGGCGGCACTTCTTCGCCATCGGTGGAGATCCGGTTGCCGCCAGGCTGGCCGGTGTCCGGGTCCAGCGAAGAGTGTCCCTGGCGTACACCATCACCGGTGTGCTGGTCGGGATCGCCAGTCTCTTCTACATCGCCAAGGGGACATCGACGCTGGACCAGTCGGTCGGCTCCGGTCGTGAACTGGCGGTAATCGCCGCCGTGGTCATCGGGGGAACGTCGATCTTGGGTGGACGCGGGTCGGTGCTCGGAACGTTGCTCGGTGCGCTGCTCGTGCAGACAGTCACCTCCGGAGTCACCCAACTCGGCTGGCCGTCGCAACTATCGGATCTGTTCGTCGGCGTCGCCATCGTGGGCGCCGTCGGGATCGACCTCATCCGCCAGCGCACCAGGAGGACCGGATGACCACGACAGCCCCGGCGTCGAAGACCAGCCGGTCCGACAGCCAATCCAGCGCCGCCGAGTCCATCGGCCCTCGGATCCTCCGGGCGGTGCTGACCCAACGCATCGTGCTGCTGGCAGTGCTCATCGTGGTGGTCGTCGCTGTCGACTTCATCCTGTCCGCGGGTGGCTACCTCACCGCCGAGTACGACTTCGACTACATGGCCACCGTGCTGATCGATGCGGTGCCGCTGGCCATGCTGGGGTTGGCGGAGCTGTTGGTGATCATCTCCGGCCGCGGTGGCATCGACCTGTCGATCGGTGCGATCGTCTCGCTGACCGGGATGATATTCGGATTCGCCTACGGGCAGTGGGGCTGGCCATTCTGGCTGGGGCTTCTGCTAGCTGCCGCTGTGGGTGCCTTTCTCGGCCTGGTCAACGGATTCCTTGTGGCTAAGCTCGGGTTTCCCGCGTTGATCGCCACCCTGGCCACCTACTATGCCTACAAGTCGCTGGCCGTGGTGATCAACGATCAGAAACCAATCTCCACCGGCCCGATCCAGGGGCTGGACTCGATGACCAAGTCGGTCGAGCTGCCGATCTTCGGGAAGTACATCCCGAACATCCCGCTGGGCGTGTTCACCTTCCTGCTACCGACGGTGATCGCGGTGTGGCTGTTACTGGCCCGGGGGACCTTCGGGCGCCGCATCTACAGCATCGGCACCAACGACATCGCGGGCCGCTACTCGCGTATCGACGTCGCCGGCACCCGGATGCGGGCGTACGGGCTGGCCGGCCTGATCGCCGGGCTGGTCTCGGTGTACGTGACCGGTGAGTTCTTCTCGGCACGGCCTGATGCCGGCACCGCGGGAAACGGGTTGGCTCTGCCGGCCATCACCATTGCCGTTCTGGGGGGTGTCGCTATCACCGGTGGTATCGGCCGGGTGGCCGGAGTGGTCCTCGCAACGCTGCTGGTGACCTGGTTGAACTCCGGCATCCTGCTGTCGTTCGAGGGGAACAGCGGCGGGCAGTTCCAGCTGCTTGCGCTCGGCATCGTGCTGATCCTGGCCGCTCTGCTCAACGGGTTGGCGACCCGCAGGTACGGAGGGTCGAGATAGATGGCCGACGAACAGCGGGGTGCGGCGATCCACGCCCCGCAGTTGGTGAGCGACGAACTGCTGGAGCTCACCCGCTCGCTGGGCCGTCCCGACCGGGATCTGGTGATCCTGGCGGAGGGGAACACCAGCGAACGGCTGGCCGACGGCCGGATCGCGGTCAAGGCATCCGGATCCGGCATGGCCACCGCAACGAAGGACGACTTCGTCGTCGTCGATGTGGACGACCTCGGGCAACTGCTCACCGACCCGGCCGCCGACCAGACCGCGCTCACCGCGGCGCTGGACGCCGGCTCCGTCGCCGGGCGCCGTCGGCGCGGGTCCATCGAAGCTCTGGTCCACGTTGCGGTGCAGCTCATCTCGCCATCACCTGCGAATTCGCAATTTGTCGGGCACACCCATCCCACCGCCGTCGTCGGCCTGCTGGCATCGGTGCATGCGGCAGACTGCTACCGGCGTCACGTGTACTCCGACGAAGCCGTGGTGATCGGCCGGCCGCTGTTCGTCCCCTATGCGCAGCCGGGCATCGAGCTCGGCCGGCTGTTCCACACGGAGCTCCGGCGGCGGGTAGAGGAAACCGGCGAGCTGCCGTCCCTGGTGCTGCTGGCCAATCACGGCATCGTGGCGATCGGCCCGACAACGGCTAGCGTGGACGGCATCTCGGCGATGGCGGTCAAGGGCGCCCAGGTGCGGACGACCGCGTATGCAGTCGGTGGCATCTCCGCGCTCACGTCGGAGGCGGTCGACAAGTTCTTCGCCCGCGACGACATCGCCCAACGCCGATCCGACCTCGCCCGTGGGGCGCTATGACCCGCTGAAAGACCCTGACCGAACTGAACGAATCGTCGAACTGGGAGCACCATGCAACCCGACCAGGTACGCGCAACACTGGCGCAGCAGCACATCGAGACGCCGTCATGGGCGTACGGCAATTCCGGCACCCGGTTCAAGGTGTTCAGCCAGCTCGGCATACCCCGCGATGCCTTCGAGAAGATTTCCGATGCCGCCCAGGTGCACAGTTTCACCGGGGTGGCGCCATCGGTCGCCATCCACATCCCCTGGGACGCCGTCGAGGACTACTCGAAGCTGTCCGCACACGCCGAGAGCGAGGGCGTCAGGATCGGTGCCGTCAACCCGAACACCTTCCAGCAGAACGAATATCGCCTCGGCAGTGTGTGCAATCCGGACTCGGCGATCCGCCGCACAGCCATCGACCATCTGCTGGAATGCGTGGCGATCGCCGAGGAGGTGGGCAGCCGGCAGTTGTCGCTGTGGTTCGCCGACGGCACCAACTACCCGGGTCAGGATTCGATCAGCGAACGGCAGGACCGGCTCGCCGAAGCGCTGACCGAAACCTACGCCGCCGTCGCAGCCGTCTCCTCGGATTTGACCATGCTGATCGAATACAAGTTCTTCGAGCCGGCGTTCTACTCCACCGACATCCCGGACTGGGGTACCTCACTGCTGCATTGCCTGCACCTCGGGCCGCAGGCGAAGGTGTTGGTGGACACTGGACACCACGCTCCGGGTGTCAACATCGAGATGATCGTGGCGACACTTCTGCGGGAGAACCGACTCGGCGGTTTCCACTTCAACTCGCGGTTCTACGCCGATGACGATCTGATGGTCGGCGCCGCCGACCCGTTCGGGCTGTTCCGGATCATGTACGAAGTGGTCCAAGCCGGAGCGGTGCTGCCGGACGCCGGGGTGGCGTTCATGCTCGACCAGTGCCACAACATCGAGCCGAAGATCCCGGCCGAGATCCGCTCGGTGATGAATGTCCAAGAAGCCACCGCAAAGGCGCTGCTGGTGGACACGGATGCATTGCAAGCGGCCCGATCCGCCGGCGACGTACTGGCAGCCCACGCGGTACTGATGGACGCCTACGAGACCGATGTGCGCCCGCTGCTCCGGCAGGTACGGGAAGAGATGGGTCTGCAGCCCGATCCGCTGGCCGCGTACGCAGCAAGCGGATACGCCGAGAGGATCCAGCGCGAGCGACAGGGCGGCTCCGCCGCCGGATGGGGGGCCTGAGATGGCAGGCAAGACCACCAGATCCAGCACCGGACGCGGCTCGGTTTCCGCGCCGAAGGCGACCGGCAACATCGAGCGACCCGCCGACCTTCCGTCGGGCGTGGTCGATCTGCTCGATCGGTCCAACCGGCTGGGCAGCGACCCGACGACCACCAACTACGGCGGCGGCAACACTTCGGCGAAGGTCCGGCAGATCAATCCGGCGACCGGCGCCGAGTCGGAAGTGTTGTACGTCAAGGGCTCCGGTGGTGACCTGGGAACGCTCGGTCCGGACGGCCTTGCCGTCATCGAGCGTGAGAGGTTGCTGGCGCTGGACGGCGCCTACCGCGGCGTGGGCCACGAGGACGAGATGGTGGGCCTGTTCCCGTACTGCAGCTTCGGCACCGGCGGCGCCGCGCCGTCCATCGACACCCCGATGCACGGGCTGGTCGATCTGCCGCACGTCGATCACCTGCATCCGGACGCGGTGATCGCGCTGGCCTGCGCGCCCGACGGCGAGGAACTGGTGCGGAAGATCTGGGGCGGAACGGTCGGCTGGGTGCCGTGGAAGCGTCCCGGGTGGGAGCTGGGCAGGGCCATGCGCGAGCTGTCCTCCGATCCCGCGGTGATCGGTGCAGTCCTCGGCGGCCATGGGCTGACCGCCTGGGGACGCAGCAGCGGCGAGGTCGAGAAGCGGTCGAAGAAGATCATCCGGGACGCCCAGCGCTACCTCGATCGGCATTCCAGGGCGCAGCCGTTCGGCGCGGAAGTCAAGTCGCGCAAGCCGCTCGACCGGAGTGCTCGGCGGGACCGGGCGGCCGAGTTGTTCCCGCACCTGCGAGCCATCGCCGATCGGCGGATGGTCGGCCATTTCACCGACAGTGACGTGGTTCTGGACTTCCTGTCCCGGCGGAAGCTGGAGCAGCTGGTGGCGCTCGGCACCTCCTGCCCCGATCACTTCCTGCGTACCAAGGTGCGTCCGCTGTTGCTGGACACGCCGGTACATGCGCCGATCGAGAAGGTTGTAGACCGGCTGGCCGAATTGCACGCGCGCTACCGGGTCGACTACCAGACGTACTACGACCGGCACGCCGGCCCTGAAACACCTGGAATCCGGGGCACCGATCCGGCCATAGTGCTGGTGCCCGGCATCGGCATGTTCTCCTTCGGCGCCGACAAGCAGACGGCCCGGGTGGCCGGCGAGTTCTACGTCAACGCCATCAACGTGATGCACGGAGCGGAGGGAGTGTCCACGTACCAGCCGGTGAGTGAGGCGGACAAGTTCTCCGTCGAGTACTGGCAACTGGAGCAGGACAAGCTCGACCGGCGGCCGAAGCCGAAGGCACTCGCCGGGAAGGTCGCGTTGATCACCGGCGCCGCGTCGGGTATCGGCCTGGCCATTGCGCAGCTGTTCGCCGCGAACGGGGCGAACGTCGTCGTTGCCGATCTGGACGTCGCCAGGGCCGCCGAGGTGGCTGCCGAACTCGGCGGGAGCGATGTGGCCGTGGGCGTCGGGATGGACGTCACCGATGACGAGGCGGTCACCGCTGGGGTGGCGGCGGCGATCCTGGCCTTCGGCGGGGTGGACATCGTCGTCAACAATGCGGGCATCACCCGGGCCGGATCGCTCCCGGACACCACCGCGGCGGACTGGGATCTGCAGTACCGGATCATGCCGCGGGGATCCTTCCTGGTCGCCAAGGCCGTCGAGCCGGTGCTGCGGGCGCAGAAGTCGGGTGGCGACATCATCAACGTCTGCTCCAAGAACGCCGTCTTCGCCGGTCCGGACAACATCGCCTACTCGTCGGCGAAGGCGGCGCAGGCGCACATGGTGCGGCTGCTCGCCGCCGAACTCGGTGACATCGGGGTGCGGGTCAACGGGATCAACCCCGACGGCGTGGTCCGTGGATCGGGCATTTTCGCCGGCGGCTGGGGCGCTTCCCGCGCCAAGACCTATGGAGTCCCGGAAGCCGAACTCGGCAAGTACTACGCCCAGCGCACCGTGCTCAAGCAGGAGGTGCTGCCCGAACACATCGCGCAGGCGGCTCTGGCGCTCACCAACGGCACCCTGCCGATCACCACCGGCCTGCTGATCCCGGTGGATTCCGGTGTCCCGCAGGCGTTTCTGCGTTGACGACAGCTCGTTGATGGCCGCGGCCCCGTCGAAGCAGCCGAAACATCAACACCACGATGCAGCAGAATCCATGGCCGTCCGGCGAGCAGAGAGGCAACAACGATGACGAACAAGATCGGTGTGCACGCACTGGTATGGGTCGGTGGATGGAGCGATGACGAGGCCAGGCTTGCCATCTCGTCGTCCGCCGGGGCTGGCTACGACCTGATCGAGCTGGCCATCATGGATCCGGAGAACCAGAGCGGCAAGTCGGCGCAGACCACGGCGGCGCTGTTGGCCGAACACGGCCTGACGGCCGGCATGTCGATGGGGCTGGACGACGACACCGACGTGTCCGCGGACGACCCGGAGGTCGTCGCCGCCGGTCGCCGCCGGCTGGCGGCGGCCGTCGACCTGGCGCGTGACATCGGTGCCGGCTACCTGGGCGGGGTGATCTACTCCAAGCTCGGTCGATACACAGCGCCGGTCACCGAACGCGGCTACGCCAACTCGGTGGAATCCATTGCGGCACTGGCTGATCAGGCCCAGGAGTCCGACATCACCCTGGGCCTGGAGTTTTGCAACCGCTACGAGACCAACGTCCTGAACACCACCGCGCAGACCCT
>JAABUN010008259.1_pt1 | contig 10725 bp, 11 predicted proteins | sample 5559311 | NCBI WGS metagenome assembly JAABUN01 (sample SAMN10711877, study PRJNA513370) | rock metagenome | isolation source: Antarctica rocks | place: Antarctica: Victoria Land, Siegfried Peak sud
TGCGGCAACTCGTTCATCGGGAAGCGGATCGCGGTGCTGGGGGCGGCGTTCAAGCCCAACAGCGACGACATCCGCGACTCGCCCGCCCTCAACGTCGCCGCGCAGATGCGGCTGCAGGGCGGCGACGTGGTGGTGACCGACCCGCAGGCCATCGCCAACGCGCGCCGGTTGTGGCCGGACCTGTCCTACGCGGACACCGCGGAAGAGGCGCTGCAGGGAGCCGACGTGGTGATCCTGGCGACGGAGTGGAAGGACTTCACCGGGCTCGACCCGGGAGCGATGGGGAAGCTGGTGCGGGGCAGGACGATGCTCGACGGACGCAACGCGCTGGACGGCGACGCGTGGCGCGCGGCCGGCTGGACCTACCGGGCTCTGGGCCGTGGCACCCGCTGACCTCGCGCGGGTCGTCCGCGCTGGCTTCGTGGAGTCCGTGCACCAGGGCCACCTGGTCGCGCTTTCCCCGGACGGCAGTGTCCTGCTCAGCGCGGGCGACCCCTCGGACGCCATGCTGGCCCGGTCGTCGCTCAAGCCGCTGCAGGCGGTGGCGATGCTGCGCTCCGGGCTGAACCTGGACGGCCCGCTGCTGGCCCTGGCCTGCGCGAGCCACAACGGTGAGTCCCACCACCTCGAGGGCGCTCGCGGGATCCTGGCCGCGGCCGGGCTGACCGAGGACGACCTGCAGAACACCCCCGATTACCCCATCGGCGACGCCGCGTCCCTGGACTGGCGAGCGGCGGGGCACGGCAAGACCTCGCTCACGCAGAACTGCTCCGGCAAGCACGCCGCGATGCTGGCGACCTGCGTGGCGGCCGGCTGGGACACCGGCACCTACCTCTCCGCCCAGCACGCGTTGCAGCAGGCCGTGCGCGCGACCATCGAGGAGCTGACCGGGGACGAGGCGCAGCACAGCACGGTCGACGGTTGCGGGGCGCCGCTGTTCTCCTGCTCGCTCACCGGGCTGGCCCGTGCCTTCGGGGCGATGGCCCGGGCGGCAGCCGAGGGCACCCCGAACGACCTGGCGAAGGTCGGCCGGGCCATGAACGCCCACCCGCACATGGTGGGCGGCGCCGGCCGCGACGTCACCGCGCTGATGGGCGGCGTCCCCGGGCTCGTGGCCAAGGACGGCGCCGAGGGCGTCTACGCCGTCGGGCTCGCGGACGGACGTGGTCTCGCGCTGAAGATCCTGGACGGCTCGCAGCGGGCTCGTCCGGTGGTGATGGCCGCAGCCCTGCAGGCGCTGGGGCTCACCGACGCCGTGCTCGACGAGCTCGGGACCGAGCCGGTGTTGGGCCACGGCAAGCCGGTCGGGGCCATCGAGGCCGTGCTCCTCGTCTCGTGAGGGCAGTGCTGCAGCGGGTCACGCGAGCCAGCGTCACCGTGGCCGGCGAGGTCGTCGGAGCCGTGGACGGCGCGTCGAACCCGTCCGGCCAGGGGCTGCTGGCTCTGGTCGGGGTCACCGCCGCTGACGGCGCCGAGCAGGTCCAGGCGATGGCACGCAAGATCGCCGAGCTGCGCATCCTGGCCGGCGAGCGCTCCGCGTCCGAGGTGGGGGCGCCGGTGCTGGTCGTCAGCCAGTTCACGCTCTACGCCGACACCCGCAAGGGACGGCGCCCGTCCTGGGGTGCCGCGGCCCCTGGCCCCGTCGCCGAGCCGGTGGTGGACGCCGTGGTCGCTGCGCTGCGGGCCCTCGGGCTGGAGGTGGCCACCGGCCGGTTCGGGGCCGACATGCAGGTCTGCCTGGTCAACGACGGCCCCGTGACCATCACCCTGGACGTCTGAGCCGTAAGATCGTCGACGTGGAATCACTGATGTCTGTGCAGTACTACCTCTTCTGGATCCTGGCCCTGGGGGCCCTGGCGCTGCACGTCTACGCGCTCGCCGACGCGGTGCGGCGCCAGCCCGACGCCTACCAGGCCACCGGCAACCAGACCAAGCCCATCTGGCTCGGCATCCTCGGGGTCGCGGTGGCGATCGGGATCCTGTCGCTGCCCACCAACTTCTTGAGCCCGGTGAACCTGTTCAGCATCATCGCCCTGATCGCCTCGGGCGTGTACCTGACCAAGGTGCGCCCGGCCATCCGCGAGATCACCGGCGGCGGGGGCTCGTCCGGCGGCTGGTGACCTGGTTCCGCCGAGCCCAGGCTCAGTCGGTACAGGTTCAGCGCGGTACAGGTTCAGCGCGGCGCGACCTGCTCCCAGGGCACGCTCACCTCGCCCAGCCGCCAGCGGCTGGGCCCGTCCAGCAGTGGCCATCCTTCGTGCCGCAGGCTGGAGCACGTCTGCAGGAAGCGTTGCCGCGCACCGTAGGACGCCATCGGAGCAGCCCGTTCCCAGCCCCGGTCCAACGCCTCCAACCAGGCGTGCACCCTCTCGCCCGGGACGTTGCGGTGGATCAGCACCTTGGGCAGCCGCTCGGCGACCGCTGACGGTCTGGTCAGCCCGGCCAGCCGCATCGACAGCGTCAGGGACACCGGACCGTCGGCGCCCACCGCCACCCAGGCGGCGCGGCGCCCCACCTCGTCGCAGGTCGCGTCCACCAGCAGGCCGTCGGTGGTCAACCGTCCGGTGACCGCGGCCCAGGCGTGCGCCACCTGGTTCTCGTCGTACTGGCGCAGCACGTTCGCGGCCCGCACCAGCACCGGACGTCGCCCGTCCAGCCCACCCAGCTCGAAGCCCCCCAGGCCGAACCGCACACCCGGCCTGGCCAGGGGCAGCGCGGACTGCACCCGGCCCGGGTCGATCTCCAGCCCCACCACCTGCACGTCGGGCCGCACCCGCGCCAGTCGCTGCGCCAGCTCCAGCGTGGTCACGGGCGAGGCGCCGTAGCCCAGGTCCACCACCAGCGGGTCGTCCGCGGTCCGCAGCGCGACCGCCGCCGGCCCCGCCAGCCAACGGTCGATGCGCCGCAGCCGGTTCGGGTTCGTCGTACCCCGGGTCACGCTCCCGACCGGGGCCGCTCGGGACTTCTGCGCGCTGGCCACGCCGCTCATTCTCGCCCACCCCGCTGAGCACTTTCCCCCGAGAGTCCCCCGTAGCCTGGCGCGGAGTGACGCTTTCCCCCGAGAGTCCTCCACATCTGGACGCCCAATGGCGCTTTCCCCGAAAGTGCCCGGGGGAGGGCTAGACGCGGAACATGGGTTAGCGTCGGCAGGTGCCCATGAGCCCGAGCGAGATCCCGCGCCGGGTGGCGATGCTCTCCGTGCACACCTCGCCCCTGGAGCAGCCCGGCACCGGTGACGCAGGGGGCATGAACGTCTACGTCGTGGAGCTGGCCAAGCGGCTGGCGGAGCGGGGCACCGAGGTCGAGGTCTTCACCCGTGCCACCAGCTCGGCGACCTCCGCCATCGCGGACGCAGACGTCGAGCTGGCGCCGGGGGTGACGGTGCGGCACGTGGTGGCCGGACCCCTGACGGGCCTGGGCAAGGAGGACCTGCCCGGCCAGCTCTGCGCGTTCACGGCCGGCGTCATGCGAGCGGAGGCCCAGCAGGACGCGGGCTGGTACGACGTGGTGCACTCGCACTACTGGCTCTCCGGCCAGGTCGGGTGGCTGGTGGCCGACCGGTGGAACGTGCCGCTGGTGCACACCATGCACACGATGGCCAAGGTGAAGAACACCTATCTCGCCGAGGGGGACACCCCTGAGCCGGTCGGACGTGAGATCGGCGAGGAGCAGGTGGTCGCCGCCGCCGACCGGCTGATCGCGAACACCGACGCGGAGGCACGCGAGCTGGTCGACCTCTACGGAGCCGACCCCGGGCTGGTGGCCGTGGTGCCCCCCGGCGTCGACCTGGACGTCTTCTCACCGCGCGGCCCGGACGGGGTCGCAGCGGCGCGGGCCGCGCTCGGACTTCCTCTCGACGCCCAGGTGCTGCTGTTCGCCGGGCGCATCCAGCCGCTCAAGGCGCCGGACGTGCTGGTCCGGGCCGCCGCGCAGATGTTGCGGGCCGACCCGTCGTTGCGCGGACGGCTCCTGGTGGCGGTGGTCGGCGGTCCCAGCGGGTCCGGCCTGGACCGGCCCGAAGAGCTTCAGACGCTGGCCCGCGGACTGGGTCTGCTGGGCGTGCCCGGCGTGCAGGACGTGGTGCGCTTCGCCCCGCCGGTCCCGCGCGAGGGGCTGGCCCAGTGGTACCGGGCGGCCGACGTGATGGTGGTGCCCAGCTACAGCGAGTCCTTCGGGCTGGTCGCGATCGAGGCCCAGGCCGCTGGGACGCCTGTGGTCGCGGCGCGCGTGGGTGGCCTGACGACCGCTGTGGCACAAGGCATCTCGGGCGAGCTCGTGGACGGGCACGATCCGACGCAGTGGGGTCAGGTGCTAGCCTCCCTGCTCGCCGACCCGCCACGGCTGGCGCGGCTGCGGGCAGGTGCGCGCGAGCACGCTCTCGCCTTTGGCTGGGACGCGACCGTCGACGCCACCCTGGCCGTCTACCGGGGCGCGCGCACCGAGCGGCTGGCCCGGCTGAACCAGCGCTCGAGCCGTGCGGTGCGGCCCCCCCGGGACGTCGTCGGCGCCCTGGAGGTCGCACCGTGACCGAGCGCGAAAGGGCAGAGGCCACCGTCCTGGCCTGGCTGGACGACGCGGCGGCAGCAGAGCCGTCGCCGGGGCCGCACGGCCCAGCGCAGGTTGAGTACGAGCTGGGCACCCGGCCGGGGGAGTTCGTCGTCCAGCTGCCGGGGGAGCGCAAGCTCAGGACGCCGGTGTCGCTGCTGGTCGGGGACCACTCGCTGTCGGTGTCAGCCTTCGTCGTGCGCAACCCGGACGAGAACCACGCGGGGGTGCACCGGTGGTTGCTCGAGCGCAACACCCGGCTGCGTCAGGTGGCGTTCGCGATCGACTCCTCCGGCGACGTCTACCTGCGGGGCCGGCTGCCGCTGGCAGCGGTGACCGAGGATGCCCTGGACGGGGTGCTGGGCGAGGTGCTGGAGGTGGCCGACGGCTCCTTCAACGAGCTGCTGGCGCTGGGCTTCCTGTCGTCCATCAAGAAGGAGTGGGCGTGGCGGGTCTCGCGCGGGGAGCCCACCCGCAACCTCGACGCCTTCCGTCACCTGCTGCCCTGACGGCCCCCGGTATCAGGGGTAGACGGTCGGCTCGGTGGGGCAGCCGTAGGTGTCGAGCCACTCCCGCACGGCTGGCACCGGGTCGGCGTCCTGCCCGGCCCCCCACGCCTGGAGCAGCGGATAGGGGCTGACCGCACCGCGTCTGGTGAACCAGTCGCCCGGGCCGCACTCGCCGGGGCTCAGACCCAGGTGCAGGTGGCAGCCCGTCCCGGCCGCGGACCCCGTCTCGCCGACCGTGCCGAGGACCTCGCCAGCGCGCACCCGCTGCCCCGGTCCGACCGCGACCTCAGCCAGGTGCGAGCCGTAGTAGCGCACCCCGTCGTCCGGCGTCCCGCAATCGGCGAACAGGTCGGTGGCCGGGTAGTCGTGGTGCTGGGGGCCGTAGTCGCCGGCGGCCGCCAGCGGGAAGGCGTGCGCGCCCGCCATCACCCGGCCGGCCAGCGGCGCCAGCGGGGGTACGACGTCCGCCTGCGGCCCTTGCACCGTCGCGGTGTCTGGCGCGGCGGTGACGGGGGCCTCGGGGTCTGACACGGCGTCCGGCGTCTGAAGGGTCGCTAGCAGGTACAGGTGCAGCGCCAGCCCGAACCCGCCGACCAGGGCCACAGCCACCAGGACCCGCGCGACCAGGATCTGCGCCGTCTTCGCCACCCGCTGCGCGATCACGCGGCCCATGATCAACCCTCTCGGCCCAGGTGCGCACCGCGGCTCAGTACGCTTGCGGGTATGACCTACACCCTGATCCTGCTCCGCCACGGCGAGAGCGAGTGGAACGCCAAGAACCTGTTTACGGGCTGGGTGGACGTGCCCCTGACCGAGAAGGGCGTCGCCGAGGCCAGCCGCGCCGGCACGCTCCTGGCCGAAGAGGGCCTGCTTCCTGACGTGGTGCACACCTCGCTGCAGCGCCGCGCGATCACCACCGCGTGCCTGACCCTCGATGCTGCCGATCGGCACTGGATCGAGGTCAAGCGCTCGTGGCGGCTGAACGAGCGGCACTACGGCGCGCTGCAGGGGAAGAACAAGAAGGAGACGCTGGCCGAGTACGGCGAAGAGCAGTTCATGCTCTGGCGACGCTCCTACGACACCCGGCCGCCGCCCATCGGGGACGGCCACGCGTTCAGCCAGGTGGGACACCCGCAGTACGCCGACGTGGGTGCCGACATGCTGACCAGCGAGTGCCTCAAGGACGTGGTGGCCCGGGTGCTGCCGTACTGGGAGTCCGAGGTCGTACCTGACCTGCGTGCCGGCCGGACTGTGCTGCTGGCGGCGCACGGCAACTCCTTGCGCGCGCTGGTCAAGCACCTGGACCAGATCGGCGACGACGAGATCGCGGGCCTCAACATCCCCACCGGCATGCCGCTGGTCTACGAGCTGGCCGACGACCTGACCCCGACCGTCGCCGGGGGCCGCTACCTCGACCCCGAGGCCGCTGCCGCCGCTGCTGCGGCCGTCGCCAACCAGGGCCGCTGAGCGCGCGCCGGCCGCCGCGCGCCGTCCGGCCGCCGCGTCCGGCCCCGGCCTAGCGTCCGCCGCGGGGCCGATGAACGAAGCGTTTGGTGTCCGAGCGCCACTAAAAGCTTCGCGCATACGCTGTCCACAAGGCACCCGCTGGCCGCAGCCCCCCCGTGTCCCGCTGCCCGCCGATGGGCGAAAGGTTCGGTGTCTGTGCGGCACCAGACCTTTCGCTCATCGCTGTCCACAGGGTCGTCGCTCGCCGATTCGTCCACAGGCGTTGCGATGCACCGACGCCGGGGCGGCGACGGTGGCCACGATGACGACATGCCCGTGGACACCGCTGCACTGAACCGGCTGGCCCGACGCCAGGGCGGTGCCCTCGCCCGGAGCCAGGTGCTTGCAGCGGGCGGGACGTCGTCGTGGCTGCGCGGAAGGGTCCGGCAACGGCAGTGGCAGCGGCCCCATCCCGGCGTCTACGTCGTCTTCACCGGTCCGCTGCCGTGGCGGGCGCGCACGTGGGCGGGAGTGTTGTACGCCGGAGCGGGCGCCGTCCTGGGCTACGAGGCCGCCGGGCACGACGCGGGACTGCTGGCCAGGGCCCCCGGAACCGTCGACGTGCTGGTGCCGGCCAGCCGCATGGTTCGACCTCAGCCAGGGCTTCGTATGCACAGCCGCACCCACCTCGTCCGCGACCAGCTGCTGGCGACGCCGCCGCGCACCCGGCTCGAGCCGACGGTGCTGGACCTGGTCTCCCGCTGCGCCGACGTGGACGCCGTCGTGGCGACCGTCACCGCAGGAGTTCGCCGCGGCGCGTCACCGGAGGGTCTGCTGGAGATGTTGGCCGACCAGGTCAGGCACCGTTGGCGAAGAGCGCTGCTGGACGTGTTGGCCGACGCGGACCTGGGGGTCGAGTCCACGCTGGAGTGGCACTTCCACCACGGTGTGGAGCGCCGGCACGGGCCTTCCCCGGGCCGAGCTCCAGTCGCGCCACAAGGTGGGCGGCCGGTGGATCCGCGCCGACCGCAGGTACCGGCGGTATCGGCTGCGGGTCGAGCTGGATGGTGAGCTGGCGCACCCAGGCGGACGCACCGACGCCGACACCTGGCGGGACAACGAGGTGGTCATCGACACCGACGAGGTGACCCTGCGCTACCGCTGGACGCACGTCGTCGGCGACCCCTGCCGTACCGCCGCTCAGCTTGCTCGGGCCCTGACGAAAGCCGGGTGGACGGGCACCCCGCGGCCCTGCAGCCCTGGCTGCCGCGTGCGCGCTGCAGCGGCGGCCTGAAGCGCCGCGCTCGCCTTCCCGGTTGCGGCCGCGGCGAACTTGTCACGGGCTGCGGCCAATACGCGAAGAGTTCGGTGTCTGTGCGACACCAAACCTTTCGCTCATCGCCCCCCGCCCACACGGCGGCGGGGCGGCGGTGGGCTCGACGGCGCGCGGAACGCCGCGGGGGTGCGGCAGGTCAGGAGTGCGTGTTGGCCTTGTCGCGAGAGGCGCGCTCCCACTGGCCGGTGACCAGGAACTGCACCCGCTCGGACAGCGAGACGGCGTGGTCCCCGAACCGCTCGAAGAAGCGGCTGCAGAGGGTGACGTCCACCGTGGCCTCGACCGGGTGGTCCCAGGAGCCGGAGAGCAGGACGTCGAACACCTTCTTGTGCAGGGCGTCGAGGGCGTCGTCGTCGTGGGCGATCTCGGCTGCGACCTCGAGGTCGCGGGTGCTGATGACGCGCCCGGCCTTGAGCGCCAGACGCTCTGCGATCTCGCCCATCTCGGCAAAGGTGTCAGCCAGCTCGGCCGGGACGCTGGAGTGCGGGAAGCGCAGCCGCGCGAGCTTGGCGACGTGCCGGGCGAGGTCGCCCATCCGCTCCAGCGTCGCGCTCATCCGCAGCGCCGCCACGACCACGCGCAGGTCGGTGGCCACGGGCTGCTGCCGGGCGAGCAGCTGAACCGCCCGCTCGTCGATCTCGCCCTGGATCCGGTCGATCTGCGAGTCACCTGCGATCACCGACTCGGCCAGCGTGAGGTCGCACGTCAGCAGCGCCTTGGTGGCGCTGGCGATCGCCGAGCCCACCAGGCCTGTCATCTCGACGAGCTGGTCGTCGATGTGCTCGAGCTCGGTATGGAACTGGTCGCGCATGGTGAGCAGTGGTCCTCTCGCTGTGCCGGCAGGCGGGCTGCGCCGATTCCCCAGGATACCGGGGTGGACGCCCACGCTCGCAGGGCCCGGTGAACAGATGTGCGTGTGCAGGTGAACATCCGGCTACCGGCCGCGCGCCTGCTCCGGCGCAGCGACCAGGCCGGCGGTGCGGCCCTACGCTGCAGGGGTGGAACCGCAGGTCGTCCTCCTCGTCGCAGGCCTCACCGTCCTGGTGCTGCTGGTGGCGCTGCTGGCTTTCCGCTGGAGCGAGCGTCAGCGGTTCAGCAGGCCCGAGCCCGCCGTGCGGGAGCTGCCGGAGGGGGTCAGCGAGGTCTTGACGGCGCTGCGCTCGGCGGCTCTGGTGCTGGACGTGTCCGACGCGGTGGTCAAGGCGACGCCCGCCGCCTACGCCGTCGGGCTGGTGCGGGGCCGGCACGTGGCTCACCCTGAGCTGATCGAGATGGCCCGCGCGGTGCGCCGCGAGGGCCTGATCCTCGAGCGCGAGCTGGAGCTGCCGCGGGGTCCGCTGGGTCGCGGCACCCTCGTGGTCATGGCGCGCGTCGCGCCGCTGGGCCCCCTGCACATCCTGATGCTGGTCGAGGACAGGACCGAGGCGCGCCGCATCGACGAGGTGCGCCGCGACTTCGTGGTCAACGTCTCGCACGAGCTGAAGACGCCGGTGGGGGCGATCTCGCTGCTGGCGGAGACGATGACCGCAGCCGCGGACGACCCGGAGGCCGTGCGCCGCTTCGCCAGCCGCATGCTGCGCGAGTCCGACCGCCTGGCGGCACTCGTCCAGGAGATCATCGACCTCTCCAGGCTCCAGGTGTCCCAGGCGCTGGCGGCTCCCGTGATCGTGCGGGTCGACGACGTGCTGGCCGAGGCGGTCGACCGGGCGCGGCTGGCGGCAGAGGCCAAGGACATCGCGCTGGACCGCGGCGGCCTGCGGGGGACGCACGTCTACGGCGACCACGACCTGCTCGTGACCGCCGTCCGCAACCTCGTCGACAACGGCGTGCGCTACTCCGAGCGCGGCACCCGGATCGGCATCGGGGTCCGCGAGGAGGCCGGGCTGGTCGAGATCGCCGTGGCGGACCAGGGGATCGGCATCTCGGGTCCTGAGCAGGACCGGGTGTTCGAACGCTTCTACCGGGTCGATCCGGCGCGCTCGCGCGTCACTGGCGGGACGGGCCTGGGCCTGAGCATCGTCAAGCACGTGGCCGCCAACCACGGCGGTGACGTGACCGTCTGGAGCGAGCCGCACTCCGGGTCCACCTTCACGCTGAGGCTGCCGGCGGCGCTTCCTGGGGCCGTCGCTGCCGACCCCGCAACCCCTGCCGCCGACGAAGGTCAGCAGGCACCGTCCACACCGGCCGAACCGTCGTCAAGGAGAGTTGCCACGTGACCCGCATCCTGGTCGTCGAGGACGAGGAGTCGTTCTCGGATCCCCTGTCCTACCTGCTGACGAAGGAGGGGTTCGAGGTCGCCGTGGCTGCCGACGGCCACGCCGCCCTGGAGGAGTTCGACCGCAACGGCGCGGACCTCGTCCTGCTGGACCTCATGCTCCCCGGCCTGCCGGGCACGGAGGTCTGCCGCCAGCTGCGGACCAAGAGCACCGTCCCGGTGATCATGCTGACGGCCAAGGACAGCGAGATCGACAAGGTCGTGGGCCTGGAGATCGGCGCCGACGACTACGTCACCAAGCCCTACTCCTCGCGCGAGCTGGTGGCACGGGTGCGGGCCGTGCTGCGACGGCGGGGCGAGCCGGACGACCTGAACCCGCCCACGGTCGAGGCCGGCCCGGTGCGGATGGACGTGGAGCGGCACGTGGTGACGGTCGCGGGCTCACAAGTGGCCATGCCGCTCAAGGAGTTCGAGCTGTTGGAGATGCTGCTGCGCAACGCCGGCAGGGTGCTGACGCGCGGACAGCTCATCGACCGCGTCTGGGGCTCGGACTACGTCGGTGACACCAAGACCCTGGACGTCCACGTCAAGCGGTTGCGCAGCAAGCTCGAGCCGGATCCGAAGAACCCCAGGCACCTGGTGACCGTGCGCGGGTTGGGCTACAAGTTCGACCC
>JAABUN010008260.1_pt1 | contig 10721 bp, 9 predicted proteins | sample 5559311 | NCBI WGS metagenome assembly JAABUN01 (sample SAMN10711877, study PRJNA513370) | rock metagenome | isolation source: Antarctica rocks | place: Antarctica: Victoria Land, Siegfried Peak sud
AGCCGAAATCCTCATTGAGATGCACGAAGTGCGCACTGACATTAAAGAAATGCGCAACGACATCAGCGACTTGAGGAAAGATATGAATGGAATGCGCGGTGACATCGGCGAGATGCGCGGTGACATTAGCGAACTGCGGGGCGAAATGAAGGGCCTGCGCACGCAGATGAACTACGTTGGCACCCAAATAGGCGGGTTGGTGAATCAGATGGAACGCAACCGCGTGGATGCCCGGCAGGACACCGAGCGGCTCATCCACGCCATGTCCGTGAACATGGGTCAGTTGGTTAATCACCAGGTTGATTCGCGTATTGCCATCAAAGACCACGAAACGCGCATCACCCGACCAGAGCCAGAGCAAGACGAATAACAATCCGTTCGCGGGTTTACGGAAGCTGGGCCTAGCTTTGTGGTTGGCTTTTCCCTGACTTTTTTCCGTGCGCGGCTCTTCTCACCTGGCCATTGGCCTCATCACGGGCGTGGCCGTTGCGGGCTTGGTGCGGGGCGTCCCGTTTTCGCTGCCGGGCATCGCGCTGGCCGGCTTTTCGGCCCTGGCCCCCGACCTCGACCACCCCGAAAGCCGCCTGAGCCAGCGCCTGGGCTTCGCGCAGCACTACGTGCGTTGGGCCTTCGTGGCCACCGCGCTGGGGCTGGCGGTTTATAGCTACCTGCGGCTGCATCCGGGCGGCGGGCAGCGGCTGTATTACATCATTGCCCTCGGGTTTGGGCTGATTGGAGCGGGTATGCAAGGCGGCTCAGCGCGGCGGCTGGCGCTGCTCTTCACGGGCCTGGCCACGGGCGTGGCCGGCCTCTACGCCGAGCAGGTGTGGCTGAGCCTGCTGGGGGCCTTCGTGGCCCTGGCGCCCTTCACCCATCACCGCTCCTTGACGCATACGGTGTGGGCCGCCGCTTTCTGGGCCTACACCGGCTTCCTGGCCGAGCACCACCTGGGCTGGCGCGGCGTGGCGCTGTTCGCGGGTGCCGGCTACGTTTCGCACCTCGTGGCCGATACCCTCACCAAAGCGGGCGTGCGGTGGCTGTTTCCGCTGGTTAATTACGTATTTAAAGTTCCGCTTATTCGCACCGGCTCGGCCACCGGCAACGTGCTGGAAGTAAGTATTTGCGCCGGTTATGCGCTGCTAGTGCTCGGACTAGTGATAGGAAAAATAGAACTTTAGCAATTATTTTGTGTGATTTCTGTGTAAAAGAAACTGGCAATCGGTTGCATTAACCGGCACGGCCTATTAGCTTCGCAGCGGATATACGCGGAACTGAGGTTGGTAGCCGCCGTTTATGCACTATCTTTTGTCGTAATAATCGGCCCTCCAGCCAGGGTATTGCTTAGTTAATCATTATTTATAATTAATTAAAAGGCCGCTAAGGCCCTAGCCAGCCCCGGCTTCTGCCCACCGGCTGCAATCCTACCTGCTTCTTTCCCCGCCAGGCCCCGCGCCGCTGCCATTGCGCGGTGCCGCCAGCCTTCGTCCGGCCATTTTTCACCTAAAGCATTCTCATTCTACTAATTACTTTACCCAACCATCCCTATGAACCAGATGAATAGCCCCCTGATTCGGGTCGGCGTGTTTTACGACGGCAATTATTTTTTAAAAATCAGCGACTATTACTATTTCCAGCACGAGCGCAAAGCCCGCATCAGCCTGGAGGGCCTGCACGAATTCATTCGCCACCAGGTAGCCGAGGAAGAAGATGTGGACGTGCGCCTGGCGCAAATCACCGATGCCCACTTCTTCCGGGGGCGCCTGTCGGCCACCGAGGCCCGCGACAAGGACCGATTGTTTCACGACCGCCTGCTCGACGACATCCTGATGAACCTGGGCGTGAGCACGCACTACATGCCCCTGAAAACCCGCGATGGCCGGTTGCAGGAAAAGGGCATCGACGTGTGGCTTTCGCTGGAGGCCCTGGAGCTGGCCCTGCACAAAACCCTCGACGTGGTGGTGCTCATCGCCGGCGATTCGGACTACGTGCCCCTCATCCGCAAGCTCAACACCGTGGGCACCCGCGTGATGCTGCTGAACTGGGACTTCAAGTACGAAGACTTCAAGGGCGAAACCCGCGTGACCCGCGCCTCGCAGCAGCTGCTGGAGCAGGTGACCTACCCCGTGGCCATGCACGCCGTGATTGACCGCGGCCTGACCGCGCAGGACGAGCTGGTGGAAGCCTTGTTTGTGAGCCAGTCCGAGCCGGCGGCCTTCGCGCCCAGCGCCGGGGCCGCTCCGGCGGCTGCCAAGCTGGCCCGGCCCAGCGGCCCCACCGCCGCCGGCCCCGTGGGCACGGCGGGCATGAGCACCATCAAAAACCTGAAGAACGGCTTTGGCTTCGTGGTGATGCCGCCCAACAACCTGTTCTTCAGCTACGCCGATCTCACCGAAGGCGACTTCAACGACCTGCGCGAGGGCGACTGGGTAGAATTTACAGTGGGCCGCAACCACCGCGACGAGGATTGCGCCCGCAACGTGCGCAAAGTGGCCGCGCCCCAATTGGGCGAAACCGACGAATACGAAGCCGAACCCACCCTGCAATCGGTGTCCGTCGAGCTGTAAGCGGAAAACGCTTTTTCACCCTTAAGATTAAGCACAAGCGAAGCGCTAAAGCCAACCCACCTTTCGCGGCTGGCTGGCTTTAGCGCTTCGCTTGTGCTTTTCGGCTAGAGGTGGTCCGACTCGGGCCGTCGGAGCAGCTGCGCGAAGTCGCGCTTGTCGGCGGGGTAGCGGTTGAACGTGCCCAGGCCGCGCGCCACGGCCACGTCGGGCTGGCCCGCGGCCACGCGGTACACCACGCAACTGCTCACCAGCAGCCGCTGGCCGGCGTGCTCCACGCGGCCTTCGGCCCGCAGCTCGTCGTGCAGATGCACGGGGTGCAGGTAGTTCATTTTGAACTCGACCGTGGACACCAGCTCCTGGGTGGTGAAGGCCAGGGTGAGGGCCGCCGCGCCCAGGGCCGCGTCCATGAGGCCGGCCAGCACGCCGCCGTGGCAGGTGTTGGGCGAGGAGAGGTGCGCCGGCAGCACGCGCATCCGGTAGTCGGCCTGGCCGGGGCCCGGCACCGCCAGGGCCATGCCGTTGGCCCGGCCGTAGTGGTTGATTTGGTTGTACACGGCCACCATAGCCCCCAGCTCGGGGAAGGCAGCGGGCGCGGAAGCATCGGGCATGGCGAATAGGAAAGGGATGGTGCTGCTTGAGAAAGCAAGTTTGGTGAAAAACGCGCGTTATTTGCCAAAACGGGCCCGGTAGGCACCGGGCGGACCCTAACGCACTGCTGTTCAACCAACTACCTGCGGGGCCCTGCCCTGCCTGCTTTGCCGCTCACCTTCGCCGGATTTTATCCCCGCTACCTGCGCGAGCACGGCCGCCGGGGCACGCGCGTGCTGCATTTTGTGGGCACTACACTGTTTTGAGGGGCCTGGTGATGCTCATCGTTAGCCGAAACTGGCGGTAGCTGCCGACGGGCACCGTGGCGGCGTATGGGTTTGCCTGGGCGGAACATTTTTTTGTGGAGCACAACCGCCCGGCCACGTTTTAGCACCCGTGGTTTTCGCTGCTGGGCGACTTCCGCCGCTACGCCGACTTGTGGCGCGGCCGCGAGAAATTCTGAGTTAGCGGCTGCGGCGTGGGTTTGTGAATCGGGCGCGGGCCCCAGGGCAAGTGCAACACGGCGTGGGGCCCCGCGTACTAGGAGGCCCCTGGCAGGCAACCGGGCGGCGGTTATCTTCGCGCCCGGCGGCTTCATCAGAACTTCAAAATATTCCTCAGCATGGCCTCCTTCGACATTGTGAGCAAAGTGGACCCGCAAACGCTTGAAAACGCGGTAAACACGGCCCAAAAAGAACTCCTGACCCGTTACGATTTGCGCGACACTAAAGGCGGCATCGAGCTGAATAAGAAAGACAACACCATCACGCTGTCGTCGGAGAATTCGATGCGCGTGAAATCCCTCGAAGACATCCTGCTCGGGCGCGTGGTGAAGCAAGGCATTGACGGCACGAGCCTCGATTTCACGGCCGACGAGCAGCCCAGCGGCCAGCTCATCAAGAAGCTGGTGAAGGTGCGTGCCGGCGTAGACAAGGACACGGGCCGCAAAATCATCAAAGCCATCAAAGACGCCAAAGTGAAGGTAGAGGCCCAGATGCAAGACGACCAGGTGCGCGTGTCGGCCAAAAAAATTGACGACCTGCAAGCGGCCATCGCCGTGCTGCGCCGCACCGACATCGGCCTGCCACTGCAATTCGTGAACATGAAAAGCTAAAAAATGTGAGAATGAGACGATGTGAAAATGTGAAAAATAACCAATCTGCTTAACTTTTTCATTTCTCACATTTCCACATTCTCACATCTTCACATTTAATTTATGTACAATTTCGCGGCCTTCGGGCAATTACAAACCTGGATTAGCCTGCTGACCCTCACGTTCATGGAAATCGTGCTGGGCATCGACAATATTATTTTTATTTCCATCGTCGTCAACCTGCTGCCGCGGGCCCAGCAGCCGCGCGGGCGCACCGTGGGCTTGCTGCTGGCTTTGGTGTTCCGCATCGGGCTGCTGATGAGCATCACGTGGCTGGCCAGCCTGCGCGGCGCGCTGTTTACGCTGCGCGTGCCGCCGCTCATCGACAGCTTCGGCGTGACGGGGCGCGACCTGATTTTGCTGGCCGGGGGCCTGTTCCTGGTGTACAAAAGCACCACTGAAATCCACGACAAGCTGCAAGGCAACGACGATGACGAGGCCGGTGCGGGCAAGGCCGGTGCCACCATGCTGGGCATCGTGGTTCAGATTGTGATCATCGACATCGTGTTCAGCTTCGATTCTATTCTCACGGCCGTGGGCCTGGTGGATAACGTGTTGGTGATGATTGCGGCCGTGGTTTTCGCGATGGGCATCATGCTGGTCTTCTCGGGCCGGGTGGCCGATTTCGTGAACCACAACCCGACCATCAAAATCCTGGCCCTGGCCTTCCTCATCATGATCGGCTTCATGCTGGTGATGGAGGCCGCCCACCAGGAAGTGCCCAAAGGCTACATTTATTTCGCCATGTTCTTCTCGCTGGGGGTGGAGCTGCTGAATATGCGGCTGCGCAAAAAAGGCACCGCCGTGAAGTTGCACGACTCGCAATATGACTAACTTGCTGACCGTCTGCGCGTGAGCCGGCGGGCGAAAGCCGGGGCCTACGACATCACGCCCAGCTTCACCAGTACGTCCCAGAGCACCACGCCGGCCGCCACGCCCACGTTCAGCGAATGCTTGGTGCCGAACTGCGGGATTTCCACCGCCGCGTCGCACAGGGCCAGCACTTCGTCGTCGACGCCGAACACCTCGTTGCCCAGCACCAGCGCCAATGGCCGGCCCGGTACCGGCCGAAACTGCGGCAGCGGCACGCTGCCCGTGGTTTGCTCCACCGCCACCACAAGGTAGCCCGCCGCTTTGAGGGCCCCCACGGCGGCGGCCGTTTCGGGGGCGTATTCCCAGGCCACGGAGGCTTCGCTGCCCAGGGCGGTTTTGGTGATTTCGCGGTGCGGGGGCCGCCCGGTGATGCCGCAGAGCCAGATTTTCTCCAGCGCGAAGGCGTCGGCGGTGCGGAACACGGCCCCCACGTTGTGCAGGCTGCGCACGTTGTCGAGCACCAAAACCACGGGGCTTTTGGGCGTACTTTTGAAGTCGGCCACCGCCACGCGGTTCAGCTCGGCCATCGTGAGTTTACGCATGGCCAAAGGTAGGAACGTGCCGCGGCGCGTTCAGCGTTGAGGCCGTAGCGCGAAGCTCCCGCCGGGGCCCCTCGTGCTGCCCCCGCCACTAATTGCCGTTTCACCACCGCGCGAAGCCGGAGCTTCGCGCCCCAGGTTTCCCGCTTTGTCTCCTAAGAAAGAATTCGTCATCAAGTCGGTGGGCCCCGACCACTTCACCGCCGCGCCGGTGATCGACACGCCCCTGATGAAGCAGTATTACCAGCTCAAGCAGCAGTATCCGGGCGCGGTGCTGCTGTTTCGGGTGGGCGATTTCTATGAGACGTTCGGCGAGGACGCCGTCACGGCCAGCCGCATTCTCGACATTACGCTGACGAAGCGCGGGGCCGGCACGCCCAGCGAGGTGCCGTTGGCCGGCTTCCCGCACCACTCGCTCGACACGTACCTGCCCAAGCTGGTGCGCGCCGGCCAGCGCGTAGCCATCTGCGACCAGCTCGAAGACCCCAAACTGGCCAAGGGCCTCGTCAAACGCGGCATCACCGAGCTGGTGACGCCCGGCGTGAGCCTGCACGACAACGTGCTGGAGCGCCGCGCCAACAACTACCTGGCGGCCATTCACTTCGGCAAAACGGAAGCCGGTATTTCCTTTCTGGATATCAGCACCGGCGAGTTTCTGGTGGCCCAGGGCGACGTCGGGTATTTGGGCAAGCTGATGCAGAATTTCGGGCCCGCCGAGGTGCTGTTCTGCAAGAAAAGCCGGGGCGAATTTGAGCAGCACTTCGGGCCGGACTTCTGCACGTACGCGCTGGACGAGTGGGTGTTTGGGCCGGATTATGCCCACGACACCCTCACGCGCCACTTCCGCACCACCTCGCTCAAGGGCTTTGGGGTCGATAATATCAAGGAAGGCGTCATCGCCGCCGGCTGCATCCTGCACTACCTCGCCGAAACCAAGCACGCCGACCTGGGCCACATCGCCAGCCTGGGCCGGCTGGAGGAGGACAAGTACGTGTGGCTCGACCGCTTCACCGTGCGCAACCTGGAGCTTATCCAAGCCCAGCACCCCGGCGGCGTGCCGCTGATTGACATCCTCGACCAGACGCTGACGCCGATGGGGGCCCGCCTGCTGCGCAAATGGGTGGTGCTGCCGCTGAAGGAAGTGGGCCAGATTCAGCGGCGGCTGGATACCGTGGGGGCCCTGGTGGCCGACGAAGACCTGCTGGCCGACCTCACCCAGCACCTGCGCCAAATCAACGATTTGGAGCGGCTTATCAGCAAAGTGGCGGTGCGCCGCGTGAACCCGCGCGAGCTGTTGCAGCTGGCCAGGGCCCTGGAAGCGGTGGCGCCCATGCGCGCCCGGCTAGCCGCGTCCGGCGTGCGGGCCCTCGAAAAGCTGGCCGACCAGCTCAACCCCTGCCTGGCCCTGCGCCAGGAAATTCAGGCCAAAATCAAGCCCGACGCGCCGCTGCTCACCAACCAGGGCGGCGTGCTGAACGGCGGGATTGACAAGGAGCTGGACGAGCTGCGCGAGCTGGCGTTTTCGGGCAAAGACTACCTGCTGCAATTGCAGCTGCGCGAGCAGCGCAACACGGGCATCTCGTCGCTGAAAGTGGCTTACAACAAGGTGTTTGGCTATTACCTCGAAGTCACGAACGCCCACAAAGACAAGGTGCCCGCCGCCTGGATTCGCAAGCAGACGCTGGTGAACGCCGAGCGCTACGTGACGGAAGAGCTGAAAACCTACGAGGAAAAAATCCTTAACGCCGAGGAGCAGCTGTTCGTAATTGAGCAGCGCATCTACACCGATTTGGTGCTGAGCGCGCTGGATTTCGTGCCCCAGATTCAGCAGAACGCCCGCGCTATTGGGGTGATGGACTGCCTGGCCAGCTTCGCCCTGACGGCCCGGCAGCACCGCTACGTGCGGCCCGTGGTGAACGACGGCACCGTGCTCGACATCAAGCAGGGCCGCCACCCAGTGATTGAGCGCCAGCTGCCGCCCGGCGAAAGCTACATCCCCAACGACATCTGCCTCGACCAGACCGAGCAGCAGATTGTGGTGATTACGGGGCCCAACATGGCCGGCAAATCGGCGCTGCTGCGCCAAACGGCCCTCATCGTGCTCCTGGCCCAGATTGGCTCGTTCGTGCCCGCCGAAAGCGCCACCATTGGCATTATCGACAAGATTTTTACCCGCGTGGGGGCCTCCGACAACCTGAGCAAGGGCGAAAGCACCTTCATGGTGGAGATGACCGAAACGGCTTCCATCCTGAATAATCTTTCGGATAGAAGCCTGGTTTTGATGGACGAAATCGGGCGCGGCACCAGCACCTACGACGGCATCAGCATCGCCTGGGCCATCGTGGAGCACCTGCACAACAATCCTAAAGCCAGGGCTAAAACACTGTTTGCCACCCACTACCACGAGCTGAACCAGCTGGCCGACGACTGCCCCCGCGTTCGCAACTACAACGTAGCGGTGAAGGAAGCCGACGGCCGCATCCTGTTCCTGCGCAAGCTCCAGCCCGGCGGCTCCGAGCACAGCTTTGGCATCCACGTGGCGCGGCTGGCCGGGATGCCCACCGCCGTGGTGCTGCGGGCCAACGAAATCATGCACCACCTCGAAGTGGAGCGCACCAGCGCCGGCGTGGACGCGGAGGGCCCCACCGAATTCGACAGTGTGCTGGCCGGCCTGGACGAAGCGCCAAAAGCGGGGCAGCCCAAACCCCGCGCCACTTCCGCCGTGGCCACGGCGCCGCGCGCCCAGCTCCAGTTGAGTATGTTCGAACCCGGCGATCCGGCCCTGGAGCGCCTGCGCGAGCTGCTGCAAAACCTCGACGTGAACACCCTCACGCCCATCGAAGCGCTGCTGAAACTGAACGAGCTGAAGCTGGCGCTGGGCCCAGCGTAATTTTTTTAGCCCTGAAAATGAGCCCCAAAGCCCCGCCAGGGGCAGATTTTCTGCCGTGCGCCTTGCCTCGCGTTCAAATCCGCTTACCTTTGTGGAACCATTAGCCGCTACGCCAGTCGTTGCGGCCCTCCTGCGAGAGTAGCTCAGTTGGTAGAGCGCGACCTTGCCAAGGTCGAGGTCGCGAGTTCGAACCTCGTCTCCCGCTCCAAGTTCGAAGAAAGACGTTGCTTTGCCGGCAGCGTCTTTTTTGTTTATTCCCATCGCAATTATGGCCGCCACGCGCAAATGCTTCAGCACGGACGACGAGTTTCGGCGGGCGGTGGCCGAAAGTTTATCGGTGCGGCAGGTGCTGAGCTGCATCGGACTGGTGCCGGCCGGCGGCAATTATAAAACGGTGCATACCCGCAGTGCCAAGCTGGGGCTGGATACCAGTCATTTCACGGGTGCTGGGTGGAACGTGGGCGTACGGTATAAAGCATTTGGCCGCAAGGCTGCGTTGGAGGAAATACTGGTTGAGAACTCTGCCTACGCCTTCACGCACGGCCTGCGAGGCCGGCTACTTAAGGAAGGGGTGAAGCAGCATCAATGTGAGAACTGCGGTTTAGCGGAGTGGTGCGGGCAACCCATTCCGCTGGAGCTTCATCATCGCAACGGCATCAACAATGACCATCGACTTAGTAACTTGCACTTGCTTTGCCCCAATTGCCATGCGCTAACGGATAATTATCGAGGCAAAAACCAGCACAGCACCAAATCGTAACTGCTTGAGCCAGAGTGGTGGAATGGTATACACGAAGGTCTTAAACACCTTTGCTTTCAACGGCTTACGGGTTCAAGTCCCGTCTCTGGTACTTTTAAAAAGCCCTTTCCACAAGAAAGGGCTTTTTTGTTTTCGTTGCGTTCCCTCCAAAAGCCACCCGGTGCGGTTAATGTAAATTCGCGTCCAGAACCACTCCCCTGCCTATGTTGCCCACTACCAATTCAACCGCCCCGCCCGACTACCCGGCCCTCATCCAGCGGGTATTTGCCGAGATGGGCAAGGTGGTGATTGGCCAGCAAGCGCTGGTGGGGCGGCTGCTGGTGGGCTTGTTCACGGGCGGGCACATTTTACTGGAAGGCGTGCCGGGCCTGGCCAAAACCCTGGCCGTGTCCACGCTGGCCAAGGTGCTGGACCTGCACTTCCAGCGGGTGCAGTTCACGCCCGATTTGCTGCCGTCGGACTTGGTGGGGACGATGATTTACAACCAAGGCCAGTCGGTTTTCGAGGTGAAGAAGGGCCCCATCTTCGCCAACCTCGTGCTGGCCGACGAAATCAACCGCTCGCCGGCCAAGGTGCAGAGCGCCCTGCTCGAAGCCATGCAGGAAGGCCAGGTCACCATCGGCGAAACCACCTACCGGCTCGACCGGCCTTTCCTGGTGCTGGCAACCCAAAATCCGGTGGAGCAGGAGGGCACCTACCCGTTGCCCGAGGCCCAGGTTGACCGCTTTATGCTGAAGGTCCACGTCGATTACCTTAAAAAGGCCGACGAGCTGGAGGTGATGCGCCGCATGGCCAACCTCAGCTTCCAGGACGACGTGCAGCCGGTGCTGACGGCGGCCGACATCCAGGGCATCCGCCAGCAAATCAATCAGGTACAGATTTCCGAAACGCTGGAGAAGTACATTATCGAGCTGGTGTTTGCCACCCGCCGCCCGGCCGATTATGACTTGCCTGAGTTCGCGCAAGCCGTGCAATTTGGGGCCAGCCCGCGGGCCAGCATCGCCCTGCACCGCGCCGCCAAGGCCGTGGCCTACCTGGCCGGGCGCGACTACGTGTTGCCCGAAGACATCAAAGACGTGGCCGCCGACGTGCTCAACCACCGCATCCTGCTCACGTACGAGGCCGAAGCCGACGGCATCCGCACCCAGGATTTAATTGAGGCCATTCTGGGCAAGGTGCCGATTAGCAGCTGAGTTAACATTTAACATTTATCAACTGCTGTTACGCACGGAGTAGGACGAGTTGCCCATACATGGCTTTCAAGCCGACGGCATAAAGCTGAGCTTTGAGGCGAAAATGCCCTATACCGCACTTGAGTTTGAGCACTTCGAGTTTGGTGTAGGCCACCACGGCG
>JAABUN010008261.1_pt1 | contig 10720 bp, 12 predicted proteins | sample 5559311 | NCBI WGS metagenome assembly JAABUN01 (sample SAMN10711877, study PRJNA513370) | rock metagenome | isolation source: Antarctica rocks | place: Antarctica: Victoria Land, Siegfried Peak sud
AGAAGACCGGCGCCGGCAACCTGTTCATGGTCTTCGGCGAGCCCGACGTCGCGATCCGGAAGGATGCCGGGCAGATCACCGTGACGATCAACGGTGTCGATGTCTACGACCCGACGACCGGCGCGGTCCGGTCCGGCTCGACCGACGACATCGCCTGCTGGTTCATCGACACCGACTACAACCAGGAGAGCTTCTTCGTCCGTCACGCCTACTTCACCGGCGCCGACCAGCCCTATGACAGGCTCAAACGGGCGCTCCGGGCGGAGATCGACGAGGACGCCTGGGCGTCGCTGTACCGGACCGAGAGCCGCCCCTTCGCCAGGCCAGAGGGTGGCCGGATCGCGATCAAGGTCATCAACCACTACGGCGACGAGGTGATGAAGGTCTACGAGGTGTAGGTTGCCGTGGCCCCACCCCCCGGCCCCTCAGTGCCGTGCAGTTTGTGTCCGGACGGTTTTTCCTCCCCCTCTGGTCCCGACCAGGGGGGAGCGACCGGCGCCAACACCCACGGACGACCGGGGACCAGGCGTGGGCATTGTGGGCAGAGAGGCGTAAGCCACCAGCCTCGACCAGAGACGCCTGAGTGTCCGTACACAAACTGCATGGCACTGAGCCCCCCGGCCCCCTCCCCATCTCGATTCCAGTTGCGTGTTGCGAAATGTACTGCTGGCTGGAATCGGATGGAGAGGGGGAGACGGTGGCGAAGTGGTCGAATGTCTCGGGACGGTGAACGGAGAAGGCGTGGTGAGACCGAACAGGCCTCGGCGGATGAACCTGGTTCCGGCGGCCCGACAGCTTCGTCGTGAGCAGACACCCGCCGAAGCCGTGCTTTGGCGTCTGATCCGTGGTGATCGTCTGGGTCTGTCGTTCCGCCGGCAGCATGTGATCGGACGATTCGTCGTCGATTTCTGCTGCCCCGCCGCCCTGCTCGTCATCGAGCTGGATGGTGCCGTTCATGACGCGGAAGACGCTCTCGCGCAGGATATCTGGCGGGAAGGGCAGCTCCGGCTCCTCGGTTACGACGTCATCCGGTTTCGAAACGACATCGTCCTGCAGACGCCGGAGCTCGCGATCGAAACGATTCTCCAAGCGATCGAAAAGCCCGGGGATCGCACTTACTGACAAGCGTCGACGAATGCTCCCCCTCTCCATCCGGTAAGCCCCCGCAGGGGCGAAACCGAGATGGGGAGGGGGCTGGGGGGGTGGGGTTACGTAGCCACGCCGAACCGGAACACCGTCGTCGAGGCGAACTCGGCGCCCGGCTCCAGGGTCGTTGTCGGGAAGTCCGGCTGGTTGGGGGAGTCGGGGAAGTGCTGCGTCTCCAGCGTGAAGGCGTCGCCCTGCCGGTAGACCTGCCCGCTCGTCCCGGCGTAGGTGCCGTCGAGGAAGTTGCCGCTGTAGAACTGGAGCCCCGGCTCCGTGGTCAGGCAGGTGACCGTCCGGCCGCTGGACGGCTCCATGACGTTGCCGGCGTCGAACAGCGTCGTCGTGTCGCCCTCGTCGCGGTCCAGCACCCAGTTGTGGTCGTAGCCGCGTCCGAGCACGATCTGCTCGTCGGAGCCGTCCCGGATGTCCTGGCCGATCGGCTTGGCCGTCGTGAAGTCGAAGGCCGTCCCGGCGACCGGCTGGACGCCGCCGACCGGGATCGCCGTCGCGTCGGTCGGGGTGTAGTTGCTCGCGTTGAGCTGCATGACGTGGTCGAGGACGTTACCCGTCCCCTCCCCCGCCAGGTTGAGGTAGACGTGGTTGGTCAGGTTGATGACCGTCGTCGCGTCGGTCGTCGCCGAGTAGTCCAGCCGGAGCTCGTCGGCGTCGGTCAGCGTGTACGTCACCGAGACCTGCAGGTTGCCGGGGTAGTTCTCCTCGCCGTCCGGGCTCAGGCGGCTGAACGTCACGGCTGGGCCGTCAGTGCCCGACGCGTCCTCCGCGTCCCAGACGTATTTGTCGAAGCCGCGGTTGCCGCCGTGGAGGGTGTTCGGCTCGTTGTTGATCGCGATCTGGTACGTCTCGCCGTTGAGCTCGAACATGCCGAGGGCGATCCGGTTGGCGTAGCGGCCGATCGTCGCCCCGAAGAACGGGCTCAGGGCGGCGTAATCGTCGATGTTGCCGAAGCCCAGCGCGACGTTCGCCATCGCGCCGTCGCGGTCCGGCACCATGATCGACTGGATCGTCGCGCCGTACGTCATCAGGCTGACCGACAGCCCGTTGGCGTTGGTCAGCGTGTAGAGCTCGACGTCGTTGCCGTTGAGCGTTCCGAACGGGGCCGAGGTCAGGCCGGCGGCACCGGGAGTCGCGGCCGGGGTGGACTGGGCGGACGCCATGGCGGTCCCTCTGTGGTTGAGCGTGGCCAGGGCTGCGATCGAGGCCGCCCCGGCGGCGGAGCTCGCGACGACCGATCGGCGGGTCAGCGTACGGGAGTGGGCGTGATTCATCTCTGGTTCCTCCTCGTTCCGGGAGTCAGGCTCCGACCGGCGTCGACCGGAGCCAGCCCGGCTGCGGCCGGCGGCACCCTCGCCACCGGCTCACATCGGTCGTCATCGCAGAGCGGGTGCCCCGGCTGTAACGACCACGACGAATTGCCGAGGTTCCAGACCGCCAGGATCCGGGCCGGGATGGACAGGTGCCTACGATCTACCCGATCGCCACCGGGCGGTAGCGCACGTTCACGGCGACCGTGGGCGTAGCGCCGTTGATCAGTTCGAGTCGGACGGGGGCGCCGCCGGGGTTGTCGAACAGCCGGATCCCGTCGCCGAGCAGCACCGGCGCGATGTGCAGGTCGATCTCGTCGATCAGTCCCAGTTCGAGAAGCTGACGGCCGATGGTCGGCGACAACACTTCGAGGTTCTTGCCGCCGGCCGCCTCCAGGCCGATCCGGACCGCCTCGGCCACATCGCAGCTCAGGAAGGTCACGCCGTCGGCGGGTGTCGCGTCCTCGGGGTGGTGGGTGAGCACGAAGGTCGGTCCGTCCCAGGCGCCGCCGTACGTGGCGCTGGCGTCCGGGTACTGGTCCCACCCGTCTCGCCCCCCCAGCACGGCGCCGGTCGTCTCCACGTACTCCTCGGTGAGGCCAGGGCGGTGCGAGAACCCGGTCATCCATCCCATCGCATGGTTCGGCCCCGCTACGAACCCGTCCAGCGACATCGTGAAGTGCCAGAGCACCTTCCCCGCGGCGGTCTGCCGTTCCGTGTCCGCCATCGGCGAGGTGAACGTGGAATCGATGGGCCGCGGGGTCCCGGGGGTGGACATGGTCGATCCTCTCTGCGGTCGATTGCGTTCGGTTCGCCGGTGGGCAGGTCACGGGGACGGCGCGCGGTTCCCGATCCGGCCGGTATCGGTGCCAGGGATGGGCAGGACGCGGAGCGGCGCCGGCCTCCCGGCCGGCAGGGTGCCGCGGGGCGGTGATGTGACGGGAGCACTCCGGTCTGGGATAGATGACCCGGTGGCCAGATACAGCCAGGAAGTCGCCGCCCCGCGGCGTGGATGCAGTAGCGACCTCCTGGCAGGAGCGGGGTCAGTTCACGAGACCGGGTTGCTACTCCGTTGCGTGCGTCGAGACCATCCACTGGGTACCGAACCGGTCGACCAGCGAGCCGTAGTAGTCGCCCCAGAACATGACCGTCAGCGGCATCTCGACCTTGCCGCCGTCGGACAGCGACGCGAACAGCGCGTCGGCCTCGGTGCGGCTGTCGGGCGAGACCGAGATGTGGACGTTGTTCCCCGGCACGAGGGTGAAGCCCATCGACGACGTCGCGTCCGTCCCCATCAGGATGTGGCCACCGGTGATCGGCAGCGCGACGTTGACGACGAGTCGCTTCTGCTCGTCGGTCAACTCCGGCTGGCCCGCCTCGGCCGGCACGTCGCCCATCCGCATGATCCCCATGACGAAATCGGTTCCGAAGACGGACTTGTAGAAGGTGAACGCGGCCTCGGTCGTGCCGTCGAAGTTGAGATACGTGCTCGTGTGCGCCAACCCGGACTCCTTCGTTGGTCATCGAGCCGCGCGTCGCGGCTGCATCGTGGGGTGCCGCCGCGGGGGAGCGACGCCCGACAAAAGCGGTCGACCATCTCGCGGCGTGTTCCGCGGGCCACCTGAGACATGGTTGGCTCTCAGTCTAGAAAATTCCGGACGGTCCCGCTTCTTCGATCTTGCCAAGTCTCCGCTCACGCTCACCGATGACAGTGGGGCTCCGCTTCGGATGGTGTTCTGGCGCACGAATTGCGCTGTTGACGGTAAACTCCACTATCTCCAGTGCCGGCCCAGCGACCCCAGCGCCGGGGTCCGGATCGGAGAACCCATCGTCGGGTTCGCTGGGGACGACATTCATGAAGGGACCTCAACGATGTGGCACCACGACCGACAGCGCAATCCTGACAGTGACCGCCAGTTCGCCGAGTACCTCGACGACTTCGCCCGGCAGCGGATGGACCGCCGGACGATCGTCCGCCGCGGCGGGATGATCGGCCTGAGCCTGGCCGCGATCGGCGGGCTGGAGCGGACCTTCCAGCCCAGGGCTTCCGCCCAGAGCAAGACCCAGATCCGGCTGAGCAACTGGGCCGGCGTCGACGAGGCCAACGAGCTCGCCGTCGTGCTCCAGCCGATCAACGCCGCCGCGACCGACTTCGAGATCGTCTCCGAGCCCAAGCCGGCCGACTACTACACCCAGCTCCAGACGACGATCGCCGGTGGCGCCGCGCCGGACCTGTTCTGGCTATCGCAGGAGTACATCCCGAACTACTCCAGCAACGGCGCCCTGCTCGACATCACGGCGATGCTCGCCGCCGACACCTCCGGCAACGGCGCCGCCAACATCGCCGACTACTTGCCGCAGGCACTCCGCTCCGTCCAGTATCAGGACAAGACCTGGGGCCTGCCGTGGCTGGCCTCGCCAGTTGTCCTGTACTACAACCCCGCCCTGTTCGCCGCCGCCGGGTTGCCCGAGCCGGACGACACGATGACGTGGGAAACCTTTCGGCAGGCCGCCCAGACGCTGACGATCCCGGACCAGCAGCAGTTCGGCCTCGCCTTCGAGGCCTGGCCGCCCGTCCAGATCTTCATCTGGCAGGCCGGCGGCGAGGTCATCTCGCCCGAGCTCGATAGCTGCCCGATCGACTCCCCGGAGGCCATCGCCGGCGCCCAGTTCAAGGCCGACCTGACCTACGACGGCCGGTTCGGTCCGACCCAGGCCCAGCTCGGCGAGCAGGGGGCCGGTGACCGGGTCAAGGGCGGCAAGGTCGCCATGTTCTACGGCGGCTCGACCGACGACTTCGACTACGCCCAGACCAAGGACCCCGCCGCCGCCCTGATCAAGGTCGCCCGTCTGCCGATGGGCGCGGCCGGGCGCCAGACGCTGGCCTACACCGCCGCGACCGTCGTCAACGCCGCGGCCGCCAACACCGACGTCGCCTATAAGGCCCTTGTCGCCCTGACCGACGGCATCCACCACTGGAAGATCGTCGCCCCGCGGCAGTCGCTCGCCAACGTCGAGACGATCACCGCCTCGGTGCCGGGCAAGGCCGGCTCGGCCGCCGTCATCGCCGCCGCGACCGCCGACATGCGCCCCTTCAACATCATCCCCCAGCAGACCGACTGGGATACCGCCTTCGCCGACTACTACACCGACCCGCTCTACCTCAAGGAGGGCACCGCCGCCGACCTCGCCCCGGACGCCCGCGCCGAGCTGGAGAGCTGGCTGCCGTAACATTGCCCCACCCCCCCGGCCCCCTCCCCATCCCGGTTTCGCCACTGCGGTGACTCACCGGATGGAGAGGGGGAGACGGTCATTTCCTGAAGGGCTTTAGCCCGACCAGCGGGAGCCCCTCTCCATCCGTCTTCCAGGCGAGCTTCGACGCAGTCGGGGTGAGCGGAAGACGAGATTGGGAGGGGTTGGGGAGGGGCCGGTGTCCGCCGCCGTATCGCCCCAAGGACCACCGTCATCTCATCCGCAGCAGAGGAGGACCGCCGATGCTCAGCTGGTACACGCTGACGCTCGTCGACTACGTCGTCGTCGGGACGTTCGTCATCGCCAGTATGGTCGGGCTGAACTGGCTGCTCCGCCGGCTCGGGGTCAAGCGCGAGGCCGCGACCGGCTACAGCCTGATCCTGCCATGGGTGCTCGGCCTCGTCATCTGGAACGCCGGCCCGTTCCTCGCCTCGCTCTACTTCAGCTTCACCGACTACAACATCCTCCAGGCGCCCAGGTGGGTCGGGTTCGACAACTACGTCCGGATGTTCACCGACGACAACCAGTTCTGGGTCGTCCTTCGCTTCACCCTGCTCTACTCCGTCATCAACGTCCCGCTCGGCCTGCTCGGTGCGTTGCTGACCGCGACGCTGCTCAATCAGGACGTTCGCGGCCTCGGCGCCTGGCGGACCCTCTACTACCTCCCGGCCGTCCTCCCGGCCGCGGCCACGGCGCTGCTCTGGCGCTGGATGTTCACTGAGAACGGGCTGATCAACTCGATCTTCGGCCCCGTCCTCGGCCTGTTCGGCGTCGGCCGGCCGGCCTGGTTCACCGACCTCAATCTTGTGCTGCCGAGCTACATCATCATGGGGCTCTGGGGCGTCTTCGGCGCCAACACGATCATCCTGCTGGCCGGACTCAAGGGCATCCCCCGCGACCTCTATGACGCTGCCACCGTCGATGGCGCCGGCCGCCTGCGCAAGTACCTCAACGTCACCATCCCGATGCTGAGCCCGACGCTGTTCTACGTCCTGATCCTCGGGGTGATCGGCTCGCTGCAGAGCTTCACCGTCGCCTTCTTCATCGAGACGCCCCGCCGGGCCGGGACCTTCATGAACGTCTACATCTACCAGGAGGCGTTCGACCGCAACCGGATGGGCTACGCCTCGGCCCTCGGCTGGGTGATGCTGCTCATCATCCTGCTGTTCACCCTGCTCGTCTTCCGATCATCGGCCGCCTGGGTCCACTACGAGGGGGAGAAGACCAATGGGTAGCCAGCTCCAGGGAAACCCCATCGCGACCCCGCTCGATCAGCCCGTCGCCGCGAATCCGGCGTCGGCGACGGCCGCCCGGGACCGCTCCGCCGACCGCCGCCGCACCGCCGGCGACACCACGATCCGGGTCGGGATCTACGCCCTGCTCGCCCTCGGCGGGGCCTTCGTCCTGATCCCGTTCTTCTGGATGCTCTCGACCTCGCTCAAGGCGACCAGCGATCTCTTCGCCTACCCGCCCCAGTGGATCCCGCAGCCCGCCCTGCCCGGCAACTACGTCGATGCCTGGACGGCGCTGCCCTTCGGCCGCTTCCTGATCAACACCGTCTTCATGACCGTCCTGGCGATGTTCGCCGAGATCTTCACGGCGGCGATCGTCGCCTACGGCTTCGCCCGGTTCCGCTTCCCGTGGCGCAACGGTCTGTTCATCGTCCTGCTCTCGACGATGATGCTGCCCGGCATCCTGACCCTGATCCCGAAGTTCCTGATCTGGCGCGAGCTGGACCGGATCAACACCTTCTCGCCGATGACGGTCGGCGCCTGGTTCGCCTGGGGTCCGAGCTTCGTCTTCCTGCTGCGCCAGTTCTTCCTGACGATCCCGCGGGAGATCGAGGAGGCGGCCGTGATCGACGGCGCCAACACCTTCCAGGTCTTCCGGGAGATCATGCTGCCGCTGGTCAAGCCGGCCCTGCTCGCGATCGCCGTCCTGAGCTTCCAGGCCAACTGGAACAACTTCGAGGGGCCGCTGATCTACCTCAGTACCCTGGAGAAGTACCCGATGGTCCTCGGGCTCCAGTTCTACGGCGCGACGCTCTCCAATGCCGCCCCGCAGTGGAACTACATGATGGCGATGGCGACCGTCATGGCCGCTCCGATCCTGCTGCTGTTCTTCCTCGCCCAGCGCTACTTCATCGAAGGGCTCACCGTCGGCGGCGTCAAGGGGTAAGTCGCCAGCGACATCTGCCCCTGTTCCAAAACCGGGTTATTCGCGGCGCAGTCCTCGTAGGGGCGTCCGCTTGCGGCGCCCGGCCGCCGCAGCGGCCATCGCCTCCGCAGGGCGATAGCTGATCTCCGCGAACTACAGGCCCTTGTGGATCAGACCCCGACGCAGGTGTACGACGCGTAGATCCCGTTCGGGCTGTGGGTCCGCTCCCGGATCGTGAACCCGGCTCGCTCGAGCATTGGCTCCAGCAGCCAGCTGTAGGTGCTGTATTCCTCACGGAGGTGGGTCTCGTACTCGGCGCGCGTCCAGCCCACTTCAGATGTCGGCGCCGCGCCGACCAGCCACGGCTCGACGGCGGCTCCGGCTTCGGCCGGATCGAAGGCGTAGACCAGGTCGTGCAGCCGCAGGATGCCGCCCGGCCGAAGTATCGCGGCGATCCGGGTCAGGGCGATCCCCTTCCAGAAATCGGGCAGGTGGTGTAGCGCGTTGCGTGAGTAGACGAAGTCAGCCGGATCGCCCTGATGTTCGTAGCTCAGGAACCCGGCCTGGACGGGCTCGACGTTCGTGATCCCCCGCCGGCTAGTCTCCTCGCTCAGGTATGCCAGCATCGCCGCCGAGACGTCGACCGCGACCACTCGCCGGCAGTGTGAGGCGACGGCCATCGCGAAGACGCCGGTCCCGGCGCCGAGATCGACCACCGTCCGGGTGCTGTCCAGCCCGAGCTGCTCAAGCAGGTCGATATCGGCAGCCGGGTCGGACCCGGCTTTCCGGTCGTAGCCGCAGATATACCCGGCGTCGAGATGCTCCTCGCCGGCGTGGGCCAGTTCGTCGGGGTACCAGCTGGGCGTCGTCATCGTTCGGATCCTCTCGTTCCTGGCGGCATCCCCACGACTCCGGTCAGGATCGGGGTGTCACCATCGCCAGACGACGGGCGATACGTTGGGCCCGAACGCCGGACATGATCCCATACTGATGCCACACGATCACCCGGCCGTGCGAAGATGCCCGGCCAGCGGTCCCGGTGTCGCTGTCAGGTCAACCCGGAGGTCTTCCGATCATGTCCAGATCGTCCGTCGGCCCCGTCCGGCTCGAACGCGCCAGCACCAACCCGGTCCTCGCGCCGATTCCCGGCAGCGACTGGGAGGGGCGGACCGTCTTCAACACCGCCGTCGCCGACGTCGATGGCGCGACGGTCCTGATCTACCGAGCCCAGGGGACGGCGAATAACGTCTCCCGGCTCGGCTTCGCCGTCAGCACCGACGGCGTCACCTTCGCCCGGCTGGACCGCCCGGTCTTCGTGCCGGAGGCGCCAACCGAGGTCTACGGCGTCGAGGACCCGCGGCTGACGTATCTCGACGGCCGCTGGTACATGGTCTACACCGCCTGGTCCGAAGGGAACATCGAGGTCGCGATGGCCTCGACGACGAACTTCTTCACCTGGGAGCGGCACGGCACGGTCATCCCCGGGCCGGACAACAAGGACGCCGCCCTGTTCCCGGAGAAGGTCAGCGGCCGCTACGCGATGTTCCACCGGATCCCGCCGTCCATGTGGCTGGCCTTCAGCGACGATCTCACCGGCGGACAGTGGGGCGACTACGCCGAGATCATGCGGCCGCGGCCCGGCAACTGGGACGGCTGGAAGCTCGGCGCCGGCGGCCCGCCGATCCGGACAGATCACGGCTGGCTGGTGATCTACCACGGCGCCACGAGACCCAAAACCTACCGCCTCGGCGTGGCGCTGCTGGACCTTGACGACCCGCGCATGGTGATCAACTGGCCGGCCGCCGCGATCCTCGAGCCCGAGGAGCCGTGGGAACTGACGGGCGACGTCGACAACGTCGTCTTCACCTGCGGCACCTCGGAGCGGGATGGCAAGTACTACGTCTACTACGGCGGCGCCGACACCGCCATCGGCGTCGCGACGATCGACCGGGATGAGCTGATCGCCTTCGCCCGGCATGGAGAGCCGTGGCGCGGATAGCAGCACTCAGTCGCCAGGATAGGCTATTGGCATTAGCAGGATTCGGTAGCCGTCCCCTCGTTCAGGAATGTTTCGACCCAGGCAATCAGTTCAGGAAGCCGGTCGGTGATCGCGAACCAGATCACACGGTCGTTGATGTCGCCGTAGGCATGGACGATCCGGTTGCGTAGCCCGACGATATCCTGGAGATCAGGCAGGCGTGTACGAAGGTCCGGCGCGATCTTCGCTGCCTGATTGAGCGCTTCCCCAATGATCATGAGTTGCCAGTAGGTGGATTGGCGAAGCAGACGATCAGCGAGGAACTCCTCGTATGAACGATCGCTGATATCAGACCGGACCTCTCGGCCGGCCCGCAGAACGTCAAACAGCTTCGCTCTGAGTGCCGTCTGCTCCATACAGCAACTCCCGGTTCCGATCCACGCTGGCCCAGAGATAGGGATTCGTCCGCTTCTTGTCGATCATGAGGTCGACTGGTCGCCCAAGTAACGCTTCAAGGTCGTCTCCCAGACCGATGAAGCGGCGCAGGAGATCGGAAGTAGAATCGTCGAACTCATAGATGAAGTCGAAGTCGCTCGTCTCCGGGTCGAAGTCTCCCCGCGCCGCCGAGCCGAACAACTCCAGGCGCCTCACGCCGTACCGCCGGCAGAGCGCCGCGATCTCGTCCCGCTTGTCTGCTACCTCAGCGATCATGGTCCGCTCCTTCCAAGGCAATTGCCGAAATCAGTTTATCCTCCGGGAGCACGAATTTGACGTCGGCGCCGGACACCATGTCGATGGTCGGAGAACCCGCTCACCGTCACTGCCAGCAGGGCCACGTCCGGGAAGAATGCCGCGGATTCGGGGT
>JAABUN010008262.1_pt1 | contig 10719 bp, 6 predicted proteins | sample 5559311 | NCBI WGS metagenome assembly JAABUN01 (sample SAMN10711877, study PRJNA513370) | rock metagenome | isolation source: Antarctica rocks | place: Antarctica: Victoria Land, Siegfried Peak sud
CGACCTACGAGCACATCGACGCCAACGTCACCGGTGAGCGCTTCCACCAGGAGCTGGGCGAGCTGGCGTCCCGGAGCTGGCTGGCGCGCGGCGCTCTGGGGTACGCCGTGCTCGACCGCGAGACCGGCAACGCCGTCCTGCGCGACCGGCGGATGGCCTTCCCGGCCGTCGAGCTGCTCGAGCTGCAGGGTGTGACATCCGGGCCGATCTGGGACCGCAACGCCGACGGCATGATGGGCAGGGTGGGGGAGGACCACGCCCGGCTGCGCCGCCAGCTCGCCCCCGCCTTCACCCCGCGGGCCGCAGAGCGGCTGAGGCCGCAGCTGCGTGACCTGGTGGAGCAGCTGTGGGCGCCGGTCGAGGCCGACGGGCGCTGCGAGTTCGTCTCGACGCTGGCCGAACCCCTGCCCTCACAGGCGATCGCCGCGCTTCTCGCAGTGCCCGGCGACGCTCCGCTGCTGGCCCGCTGGAGCGTGCTGCTGCAGGAGGTCTTCAAGATGCGCCTGCACGAGGTCGGCCCGCAGGTCGAGCAGGCCTACGCCGAGGTCCGGGCCTACGTCGTCGACCTGCTGGAGCGCCGCCGGCGCGAGCCCGGGGAGGACCTGGCCAGCGTGCTGGCCACCGGTGAGACGATCACCGACGACGAGGCGGCGACGCTGGTCAGCTCGGTCATCAGCGGCGGCACCGACACCACGACGGCGCAGCTCGCGCACGGGCTGCGGCTGTTCGCCGAGCACCCCGAGCAGTGGCGGGCGCTGCGCGAGGACCCGTCGCTGGTCGACCAAGCCGTCGAGGAGGTGCTGCGCTACGAGCCGATCACGCCGTTCACCGCCCGGATCGCGAGGCAGGAGGTGGTGTTGCGCGACGTCGTCTTCCCCGAGGGGACGGTGTTGTTCGTCTGCGCGGCCACCGCCAACCGCGACCCGGCGGCCTTCGACGAACCGGACCGCTTCGACATCACCAAGGACCGTGGAAGTGCCAGTGTGCTGACCTTCGGCTTCGGTCCGCACTACTGCGTGGGCGCCTACCTGGCCCGCGCCGAGATGGTCGAGACCTTCAATCATCTCGTTCCCCGCACCCCCGACCTGCGACTGGACGGTGAGCCGGTGCTCGGGCCGACCACCGGCATCTACGCGGTCGAGTCGCTCCCGCTCAGCTGGTAGGGCAGCTCGTCGGCTGCCTCACGTCGGCGGTCGAGATCGCCTGCAGCACGAGCGATCGTACGACCGGGCCGGTCGGGAGCGAGCCGTGGGCCACCTGCAGGCCGGGGCACAGGTCCTGCAGTGCGATGTTGACCGCGCCATCCAACCGGGCCGAATCCGGCGGCGTCACCACCTCGTCCTGAGTCGTCCAGAGCGCCAGCCACTGCGGACCGGCGGGGGTCTCGTCGCCGTCGTTGAGGTCGTCGAGCAGGTCGCTGCCCGGTACCAGCTGCTGGCAGGCGATCGGGCACGAGCCGCGGGAGAAGGCGGCACCGATCGCGGCCAGATCCGTGCCGTGGTGCGGCGACCCCAGCGTCACGACCCTGCGCACGTCCCCTGGGCGGTCGCGGGTGAACAGCCGTGCGACGACACCGCCTGCGCTGTAGCCGACCACGTCGACCGATGATGCTCCGCTGGCCAGGGCTGCGTCGGCCGCGGCCGCCAGTGTCTCCGCGGACCCGCGTAGGTCTCCGGTGCCGTCACCGGGCAGCCGCACGACCGTGGCCTCCCGGCCGGCCTCGCGCAGCGCCACGGCCAGCACCTCGAGCGCACCTGTCGAGCCGCCGTAGCCGGGCACCAGCAGCACCGGGCCGGGCGCGCCCTGTGGTGCACGCGCCACTGGCGGCAGGTCGGCCGCGCCATCGAGAAGCCGGGCGAGCAAGGCTGTGGCCGCGACCACCACGACCAGCAGGGCGAGGGCCTGCAGCAGCAGGCGGCGGGACGGGCTCACCTACTCCCCACACGCCTCGCCGGCGATGACCCGCGTGATGCTGGCCTGATCGTCGTTGCCGTTCAGGGAGCCGAAGAAGCCCGACGACTGGTCGGCCAGCCGGAAGGACGGCGGCAGCATCTCATCGCCGGGCTGCACGTCGAGCTCGGATCCGCCGGTGCCGCTGCGCAGCTCGGCGAGTGTGTCCCCCACACCGAATTCGAAGGTGGTCACGTCGCCGACCAGGGCGCTGGCCTTCGGCACGTCCGCGGATCGTCCCTGGTCTGTCAGCGACCACTGGTACATCGTCAGGCCCGGGCCAATCACGTCTCCGAAGAGCACGTAGAGCGCGCCGCCGCCGAACTCCAGCGCGCGCAGCCGGGAGCCCGGGCAGGTGCCGTACGCGCCGAAGTTGCTTTGCTCACCGCTGTCCAGCGTCGGCGCGCCGAGCGCAGCGCGTAGCGCCGGCTCGGCCTGCTCGAAGGTGTCGCCGAAGACGACGACCCGCACGGCGGTGTCGATCCCGTCACCGGTAAGTCGCACTGCGAGCGCAGTCGGGCTCGGAAAGGCGCTAGGCGTCAAGCTGGGCATGATGCTGGGAGGTGTGAGCGCCGGCGGCGGCGAGGGGCGGGCGACCTGCGGGTCGGGTGCGTCGGCGCACCCACTCAGGACTGCGGACAGCAGGAGGGCGCCGACGAGCAGGGGGACGGTACGCATGCGCCGACGCTATGCCCTGCGCGTGGCAGCATGCAGGACGTGGATGCCGTCACCTCTGTGCCCCTGCCCCTCAATGAGCCGATCCGGATGTACGCCCCGGGCAGTCCCGAGCGCGCCTGGCTCGAGGCGCGCGTGAAGGAGCTGGCGAGCACGCCACTCGACCTGACGATGACGGTCGATGGGGAGCAGCGCCTCGGCGGTGGTTCGCCCATCGAGGTCGTCCAGCCGCACCGGCACGCCGCGGTGCTCGGCACCACCCGGGAGGCCACCAGCGCCGACGTGCAGGCGGCCGTCGACGCCGCCCTGGCTGCCGCCCCGGCCTGGCGGGCCACGTCGTACGACGACAGGGCCGCGGTGCTGCTGCGCGCCGCGGAGCTGCTCGCCGGCCCGTGGCGCGACACGCTGAACGGCGCCACCATGCTGGGGCAGAGCAAGACCGCCTTCCAGGCCGAGATCGACAGCGCCTGCGAGCTCATCGACTTCCTGCGCTTCAACGTCGCCTTCGGCCGGCAGGTGCTCGAGGAGCAGCCGGTGTCGAGCCCCGGGGTCTGGAACCGGATGGACCACCGCCCGCTCGAGGGCTTCGTTCTGGCCATCACGCCGTTCAACTTCACCGCCATCGCCGGCAACCTGCCGCTGGCGCCCGCGCTCATGGGCAACACCGTGGTGTGGAAGCCGTCGCCGACGCAGCAGTTCGCGGCGCACTTCACCATGCGGCTGCTCGAGGCCGCCGGCTTACCGCCGGGTGTCATCAACATGGTCACCGGCAACGGCGGCGCGATCTCGGAGATTGCGGTGCCGCACCCGGAGCTGGCGGGCATCCACTTCACTGGCTCCACCGCGACCTTCCAGCACCTGTGGCAGGCGGTGGCCCGCGGGCTGCCTTCGTACAAGAGCTATCCGCGTTTGGTGGGGGAGACGGGCGGCAAGGACTTCGTGCTGGCGCACCCATCGGCCGATGTCGCTGCCCTGGAGATCGCCCTTGTGCGCGGTGCTTTCGAGTATCAAGGGCAGAAGTGCTCAGCCGCCTCACGGGCCTACGTGCCACGCTCGCTGTGGGAGGCCGGGCTGCGCGACTCGCTCGCCGACCGGGTCCGGTCGCTGTCGTACGGCGATGTCACCGACCTCAGCCACTTCGGCGGGGCCGTCATCGACCGGCGGGCCTGGGACAGGTTGTCCACTGTCGTGCGCGGCGCGGCGGACGATCCGGCGCTCGAGGTGCTCGCCGGCGGGAAGGCCGATGACTCCGAGGGTTTCTTCGTCGACCCCACCGTGCTGGTCGGGCAGGACCCGAGGCACGAGGTCTTCTCCCGCGAGTACTTCGGACCGGTGCTCGCGCTGCACGTCTACGACGACTCGTCGATGGACACAGCCTGGGACGACGTCATGGCTTTGGTCGACGAGACGGCGCCGTACGCGCTGACCGGCGCTGTCATCGCGGACGACCCGTACGCCGTCGCGCAGGCCAGCCACCGGCTGCGCTTCACCGCCGGCAACTTCTACGTCAACGACAAGCCGACCGGTGCGGTGGTCGGGCAGCAGCCCTTCGGTGGCGCGCGGCAGAGCGGCACCAACGACAAGGCCGGTTCGGTGCTGAACCTGCTGCGCTGGACCTCACCCCGCACGCTCAAGACGACGTTCGTGCCGCCGCACGACCACGCCTACCCGCACATGGGGTGATGGTGGGTGCGTGACATGCGGCGTGCGACGGGGGACAGTCGAAGCAGGACCAGGAGGCACGCCATGACGAACGAGCCCGATCCGCACGCGGTACCGGGGCTGGAGCCCTCCGACGGTCGGCGCCCGCTGGACATGTCAAAGGACCCGGACCGCTTCGATCCGACGGCGCCGGACCTACCGCCGGAGCTGCCGCGCGGACTGGACCCGGCCGACGACCCGGACCGCTTCCTGCCGCCGGGTCAGGGGCAGAGCCTGCCCGAGCTGCTCGGCAAAGCAGGCACCTACGAGGGCGACCGCGACGGCTACCAGTGGGTCTTCGGGTTGCTGGGGGTCCTGGCGTTCCTCGCGGTGGTGGCGTTCCTGTTCGGCAACGTCCTGACGCCGTAGCAAGGACGACCGGCCGCTACCACGGCCCCGAACTGGTGACCCGCGCCGCCTACCCGCGCTCAGCCCTGCCACACCCGCGCCTGGTCGGCCTCGCGTAGCCGCCGGGCCAGCCCGACCATGATCTTGCGGCCCAGCGCCGGCACCTCCTCGAGCAGCGGCGCGAAGCGGCGGGCGTCGATGACCAGTAGTTCGCAGGGGCTCAGGGTGGTGACGGTCGCATCGCGCGGTGCCGGGTCGATGATCGCGAGCTCGCCGAACCACTCGCCCTCCTTCAGGACCGCCACCTCCCGCCCGCCGACGGAGACCGAGACCTCGCCGGACAGCACGACGAAGAACTCGCGCCCGGGTGCGCCCTCGGCGACCAGCTCCTTGCCGGCCGGCACCTCGACGGCGTCGGCGGAGCGGCCGAGCATCTGGAGCTCCTTGCGGGACAGCGGCCGGAAGAGGGAAACCTCGCTCAACCGGTCGAGGTGCTGGTCCTTGCTCGCCTTGCCCACCACGGATGCCCCCTCATCGACCGACCTGACGCCGCTCAACGTGGGCCACCCGCGCACTGCCGTCAAACCGGGTCAGTCGGGCCGGGCGACCTGCAGCGGCTCCGCGCGCCCCCGGCGCACCAGCAGTCCTCGCCCGGGCTGCACGTCGCCGCCGGTGGCGCGGGACAGCCGGACCCCCAGCAGGTCACCGTCACCGGCCCCCTGAGGCGACAGCAGCACCCCCGACTTGGCCTTGCGCAGGTCGACCACGAAGCCGCGGTAGCCGGTCACCAGCTCGTCGGTGGTGCCGGCGGCGACGACGACGGTGCCGGCGTCGCGCGCCCCCCGTACCGCCGTCTCCAGGACGTGGGACAGCCCGCTGTCGACGAGCAGCTCGGCGTCGTCGACGAGCAGCGCGCAGCGCCCGTCGCCGAGCAGCGTCTCCAGGTCGAAGGCCGCCTCCCGGTCCGTGACGCAGCCGGCCAGGCCGGGCAGGTCCCGCAGCGGCGAAGTCCGTGGCGCCACCGCGACCAGCGAAAGTCCTTTGTTCCGAAGCCCTTCCGCGATGGTCAGCAGCGTGCTGCTGCGGCCCGAACCGGGGGGGCCGCCGATCAGGAAGCCGGGCAGGACCTCACCGAGGTCGACCTCGACCGGCTCGAGCTGGTCGCCGCCGACGCCCACCACCACGGTGCGTGGGTCGACGGCGCCCCGCAGCTGCGAGCGCCGGACGAGCGCCGGCAGCAGCTCCACGCGCCGCGGTCGGTGCCGCTGCGGCGCGGGCGCGGCGGCGGCCAGCCGGGCCAGGGCTGCCGCCTGCGCCGGGCCGGACGGGTCAGCGTCGAGCAGCGCCACCTGCGCGACGAGCGGCGCGCCGCGCATCGACCAGCCGCGGCCGGCAGGCAGCTCGGCCGGCACCTGCCTGGTCGGCAGTCCCGCACCGGCGTAGTCACCCCGGTCGGCCATTCGCATCAGCAGCTTGTCCTCGACCATCGAGGAGATCCGCCCGACCATGCCGCTCCGGTCGGCGGTCAGCACGACGTGCAGACCGACCGACGGACCTTCGCGCAGCAGCCGGTAGACGAGGTCGATCAGGCGCCCGGCGTCGAGGTCCTGGAAGCCGGCAAGGAAAGCCTCCCACCGGTCGAGCAGCAGCAGCAGGTGCGGCAGCCTCTGCCCGGGCGCTGCGACGGTGCGCTGCTCGGTGAGGTCGGCGTGCCCACCGGCAGACAGCAGCGCCTGCCGCCGCACCACCTCGGCCGCCAGCCAGGTCAGCACCCGGTCGAGCCGCTCGGGCTGGTCGCGGGACACGACGGCGCCGGCATGGGGCAGCGCGGTCAGCGGCGCCAGGCCGCCGCCGCCGGGGTCGAGCGCGTAGAGGTGGACGTCGTCCGGGGAGGCGGTTGCCGCCAGCGCGCCGGCCAGCGTGCGCAGCACCGTCGTACGCCCGACGCGTGGTGAGCCGAGCACCATCAGGTGGGTGGACCGGTCCAGGTCGAGGACCAGCGCCCGCTGCGCCTGCTCACCCGGGACGTCGACCAGCCCGTACGCCAGCGGAGGCACGCGACCGGCTGTGCCGGCCAGCGGGTCCTGCACCGGCGGTAGGTCGGCCAGCGTGACCAGCGCCGGCACCGGCGGCAGCCACGGCGAAGGTTGCGGCGGCAGGGACAGACGGGTGGCCGCGTCGAGGCAGGCGTCGACGAGCAGCGACAGGTCGGTGATGTCCTCCTCGCCCTCGGCGCCCGCCCGGCTACGCGGGAGTGGGTCTCCGAGCTCGGCGGCAGGCAGCACCTCGACCGAGGCTGCCTCGTCGCGCGCGACGACGGCGGGGCGGCGGCCGCCGACACGTCCGGTCTGGAAGGGCGTGAGATCGGCGTGGCCGGTCCGGGCGTAGGCCCGACCCGGCGTGCTGCGGCTGATGGTGGCGGCCAGCGGCGCGTCGATGACGTCGCGCGACTCGTTCTCGCGTGTGACGGCCAGGCACAGCCGCAGGTTGGTGTTGGCCCGGATGTCGGCCGAGACGACACCTTCGGGACGCTGCGTCGCCAGCACCAGGTGTACGCCGAGGGACCGCCCGCGCATGGCAATTCCCACCAGCCCGCCGACGAAGTCGGGCAGCTCCTCGACCAGCGAGGCGAACTCGTCCACCACAATGACCAGACGTGGCAGTGCTTTTCGCGGGCCGGATGGCGTGCCGACCAGGCGGCGGTGGTCACCGATGTCCTTGGCACTCACCTCGGCGAGCACCGCCTCGCGCCGGGACAGCTCGGCGTGCAGCGAGGCGAGTGCCCGCTCGACCAGCGTGCCGTCCAGGTCGGTGACCATCCCGACCGTATGCGGCAGCCGGGCGCACGGCCCGAAGGCCGCGCCGCCCTTGTAGTCGACCAGCACGAAGGTCAGCTCGTCCGGCCGGTTGGACAGCGCGAGCGAGGCGATCAGGGTCTGCAGCAGCTCGCTCTTGCCCGATCCGGTGGTGCCGGCCACCAGGCCGTGCGGCCCGTGGCGATCGAGATCGACCGAGAAGACGCCGTCGGGGCCGCGGCCGAGCACGGCGGTGGTGGACCGGCCGGGCGCCGCCCACCGCTCCACCACCCGGGCGGCGTCCTCGTCCTCCCCGCTCAGCGGCAGCTCGACGACGTCGGCCCAGCGCACGCTCGGGGGCAGGCCTTCGCTGCCGCCCCGGTCGCGGCTGTCGTCGCGCAGCGGCGCGAGGGCGCGGGCCACTGCCTCGGCCCACGACGGAGGAACGAGATCGGCGATGGCTCCAGCGATGTCGGCGCGGCCGGTGATCTGCACGTCGAGGCTGGCCGCTCCGGTGAGGACTGCGGTGGCACCGCACTCCTCCGGCAGCAGCCGGGGGTCGCCCTCGACGCAGACGGCGTAGATGCCGACCGATCGGCCTTCGGCCAGCAGCCCGGCCAGGCCCGGCACCGCCCGTAGCGCCCGCGCGCCGTCGACCACGACGAGCACGGGCCGGTCGTCGGTACGCGCCCCTCGTGCGGCGGCGCCCCGCTGCGCCCGGCGAGCGTCGACCAGCGCGGTCAGCTCCCCGACCCGCGCCGCGGCCTGCTGCGGGCCCAGGCCGAGCAGCACCCGGCAGTCCTGCCGGCCGTCGGGCCTGGCGTGCGGGAGCCAGCGCACCCAGTGCCAGGCGTCAGCGGCCGAGGGCTCGGCGAGCACGACGACCTGCAGGTCGCGCGGGCTGTGCCCGACGACGGCCTGGCCGAGCACCCAGCGGGCCAGGGCCTGGGCGTGTGATCGGTCCCCGGCCAGGCCGAGCACGCCGGTCTCGCGCAGCGGGACGACGACCGGCACACAGCGCGCTGTGGTCCAGCCCTCCTGCAGGTCGCCCTCGGCCTCGACCCGCGCGGGCAGGTCGGCCAACCCGACCCGGACGTCGATCAGGTCGTCGTCGTCGCGGCGGCGCTCCCAGAGCCGGGGCCGCGGGCCGAGTGCGGTCAGCAGCACCTCGGCCGCATCGGGGCTGGCGGCGCGCCGGGCCTGCTCGTCGGCGCGCACGGCGGCGGCCAGCGTGGTCTCGGCGATCTCACGCTGCGCCTTGTACAGCGAAGTCTCTTTGTGGCTGCGGCGCTTTCCCGTACGGCGCTGGGTGACGAGGTTGCCCAGGACCATGACCGGCGAGAGCAGCGTGAACAGCAGGAACATCGTGCTGCCGGTGATCTGCCACATCGCGATGCCGAGGACCAGCGGGGCAAGGATCGCGATCACCGGGATCGGGTCGCGGTCGCGCTCGCCCGGCGGCGCCGGCACCACGACCTGCACCAGCTCGTGCGGCGGCCTCAGCCGCGGCGGCCGGTTGAAGGCCCGCCGGCCGTCGGGCGCCGCCTCCAGCGGGGCCGCCGGTCCGGCCGCCGGGACGAGCACCAGGCTGGACAGACCCGCGCGAAGCACGGCGCCGGGCGCCAGCGGTGCGCCGCCGGCACCGACCGGCTCGCCGTCGACGGTCGTGCCGTTCGTCGAGCCGAGGTCGGTGACCGTCGCGCCGTCGTGGGTCAGCCGCAGCCGGCAGTGCTCGCGGCTGACCTCGGGGTCGTCGAGCCGCACTCCCGCAGTGGGGTCGCGGCCGAGCACGACCTCACCGGGGCTGAGCCGGTGGACCCCACCGGCATCGGGCCCGCCCACGACGCGCAGCTCGGGCAGCCCGGGCAGCGACGGGGGAGGCGGTGCGGCGTCGACCTGCAGCAGGGCGCCCTGTACGAGCGGCGGCACGCCCAGCAGTGTCGTCGGGTCCAGCGGCGCGCCACCGACCGACAGCCGGCCCGTCGCCCCCGCCGGGAGCACGCGGGCCAGCAGCAGGGGAGCGACGTCCTCGAGCCGCGCACCGTCGCGGGCCCGGACCACGACGTCGGCGCGGGCGCCGGTCGCGGGCACGAGCAGGCCCAGGCCGAGGTCCACCTGCGCCTCCCGCTCCGTCCGGAGGGCTCGGTCTACCAGAACGGGCGATGCGTACGGGGGCAGCGTGCACAGGCCGGTCCGACACACGGCGTATGACGTTCTGGCGTCGAGGTTGCGACACCCGTGGAGCGGGTGCAGCGACCGGCCGATTCGTTCGACGTGCAGGCTCTCCGGGCGAAGGTGACAGCGGCGGTCGGGGTGCTGCTGCTGGTCCTGGCTGTTCCCGCCGCTCACGGCGGGGACGGCGCGCGGACGACCGCCACGACGACCCTCGCGCCTGGGCTCACGCACGAGGTCTGGGAGCTGCCCGGCTCGAGTGCAGCCGTCCACGTCGCCCGCCGCGCGGCAGGCTCACCGGCGCGGCTGCAGCTCGTGCAAGCCGTCGGAGGGGTGGAGACGACCACCTCGATGTGCCACCGCACGCCCGGCTGCCAGGTCGCCGTCAACGGCGACTTCTTCACGACAGACGGCGCGCCGGTGGGAGCTGTCGTCGTCGACAGCCGGATGCTGCGCTCCCCACGGGCCGATCACGAGCAGCTGTCGCTGGAGCCCTTGCGGGCGACCTCGCAGGGGCTCGGCCCTGGCGGTTGGACCGGGGTCGTGCAGCACCCCGAGGGTGGCGAACCGTTGCTGCTCGACGGCGTGAACGTCCCGCTCGCACCGGGGCAGCTGGTCCTCTACACGACGCAGCACGGCGGCCCGACCCCCGCCTGCACCTGCCGCGAGGTCCGGCTGGCGGTGGGCGCCGTGCCCGTCGCCACGCTCGGCCGGCCGGCGCCGGTCACGGTGACCGGCGAGGGGGCGGGCGGCTCGCCGTTGCCCGTCGGCACCGCGGTCCTGGCCGCAGAGGGTGCGGCGGCTGCGTCGCTGGCCGGTCTGATCGACGCCGCTGGCCGGCTCGTCATCACGGTGTCGGTGGCCGCGCCCACCGTCCACAACCTCGGTGCGCACCCGGTGGTCCTGCGCGGCGGTCAGCCGCAGCCCTACGACGAGGCTGACCCGATGCTGGCCGGCGCCCACCCGCGCACGGTCGTGGCCTGGGACGCCGCGGGCACGGTCTGGCTGATCGCCGCCGACGGGCGCCGCCGCGGGGGACCCGGGATGACGGCCCGCGAGCTGCTGGCCCTGGTCCGCC
>JAABUN010008263.1_pt1 | contig 10719 bp, 10 predicted proteins | sample 5559311 | NCBI WGS metagenome assembly JAABUN01 (sample SAMN10711877, study PRJNA513370) | rock metagenome | isolation source: Antarctica rocks | place: Antarctica: Victoria Land, Siegfried Peak sud
ACGTACCTTCCCGAACCAGCGCGCCAACGCCGGTCCTGATCAGAGCTGCTAACGGACTTCAGATCATCCTCGAGAAGGTACGTCTCTTCACGCCACCAGGCCGAGGGATCCACAGGTTCTGATCATTGCTCCCGCTCATGGCTGGACACACTGACCCACGCGAACGCCGCTTGACACCAATAGGAGCATCCAAAGCGGGGGCAGACCCAACCTCAATGTCGATGACCATGACCATGACCTACGCCCGCATCTCCGACCGGACCGTGGCCGGCGAATACCACGCCGTCAGTGCCCAGCTCGAAGCGCTCCACACCCCAGCCGAAGCTGCCCCACCCAGACCAGCTGTCGAGGGCCCGAACATGCGGCGACTCCGGGCTGAAACCAGCCGGCTCCTCGGTAACGGCCGCTGCACCCGACCCGCCGTTTTGGACCGGGCCAGCTCGGCCCGTTCGTCGCGTCCAACGCCTCCGGCGGGTCGGTCCGGGCCCGCTCGACCGCGAACCACCGGCCCAGCAGAGCCTCACCGACCCCAATCTCCCGAGCTACCTGCACGATCGGCCGGCCCGTGTCGATCACCAGATGAGCAGCCTCACGACGATAGGCCGGGGTGTAGTTCTTCCTCTTCCTCGTACCCGACATGCAGACATCCTCTCCGCGAAACCCGCAGGTCCGCGATCAAGGTGTCCGTCAAACGGGGTGAACCCCAGACGACCGACAACCTCGGCGGCATGATCGAGGCTCTCAGCTTCGCCGCGGACCGGTCCGGCTATGGGCAGCTGATCGACTGGGCGGCCAGTCTGGGCCGGGAGGTCACCTTTGGGGTGGAGGGCACCGGCTCCTACGGCGCCGGGCTGGCCTCGGCGATCCGTCGCCGCAGCATCGGGGTGATTGAGGTGCTCCGCAACTGACCGGCGTGACCGCCGGCTCCGCGGGAAGTCCGACACCATCGATGCCGAGAACGCTGCCCGCGCCGTCCTGAACGGTCAAGCCACCGCGGTCCCGAGACTGCTGACGGCACGGTGGAGATGATCCGCCTGGTCAAGGTGGTAGGGACGTTGCCGTGAAGGGCCGCACCTCGGCGATGATCAGCTTGAAAGCAGTCCTGGTCAATGCCCCCGACGACCTGCGCGAGCAGTTGCAACCCCTGACCAAGATGGTCCTGGTCCGCCGCTGCGCGGCCCTGCGTCCCGGCCCGGTCACCGACACCACCACCGCCGCTAAACACACCCTGCGTGCGATCGCGAAACGGTGGCTGGTCCTCGACGCCGAGATCAAGAGCCGCGAGAAGATCCTGGCCCAGCTCACCAACGACCTCGTCCCCGACCTCGTCGCCGCCTTCGGGATCGGCCCAGACATCGCCGCCGAGATGCTCATCGTGGCCGGTGACAACCCCGAACGGATCCGGTCCGAGCCCGCCTTCGCCAAACTGTGCGGTGTCGCCCCGATCCCTGCCTCCTCCGGGATGACCACCCGGCACCGGCTGGACCGTGGCGGGCACCGACAAGCCAACGCCGCCCTCTACCGAGCGGTCATCGTGCGGAGGCAGTACCACGAGCCCACTCAGGCCTACTACCAGCGCCGCACGGCTGAGGGCCGCACCAAAACCGAGATCCATCCTTGTCGCAAGCGCCTGTAGCCCGAGCAATCTGGGCCACATGCGCCCGCTCCGCCAAGCCAGGCAGCCACTCGTCCTCGCCGCTTGACAGCTATAGGAGCATCAATGCGATGGCGGAGTCGTTCTTTGTCACCTTGAAGACTGAGTTCTACTAGCGCCGATTGTGGCCCACCAAGACTCGCGCCAAGCTTGCCGTCGGGGCCTGGATCGAGGACCGCTAGAACCGCCGCCGGCGACACTCCGCCATCGGACAGATTAGTCTCGTCGCCTTCGAGATGCGATACTCAACTTAGACCGCGTCAGATCAAAAAGCCGCATAGCCCCGTGTCCACCATCCGGGGTCAGGGCCACCATGAAGGAGCCGGGTTCAGTGCCGGCGCTGCCGCGGTTTAGCTCACGCTCCCCGTAGTAGTCGGGGCGGTGAGCGCGGCGGGGGTGAGCAGCATGTCGATTTGCTCTTGGGATAAGAATCCTTTCGCGACGACCAAATTGGCCACTCCAGCGCCGGTGAGCAGCGCCTCCTGGGCGATCAGGGTGGCTTTTTCGTAGCCGATGACCGGGTTCAGGGCGGTGACGAGCCCGATCGAGTCGGCGACGCGGTCACGCAGCAGGTCGGCGTTGGCGGTGATTCCGTCGATGCACTTCTCGGCCAGCACCTGGGCGGCGGCGGCCAGGTGCTGCAGGCTGGCGAACAGCGAGTGGGCGATGATCGGCTCGAACGCGTTCAACTGCAGCTGGCCGCCCTCGGCGGCCATGGTGATGGTGACGTCGTTACCGATTACCTCGTAGGCGACTTGGTTGACGACCTCGGGGATTACGGGGTTGACCTTGCCGGGCATGATGCTCGACCCGGCCTGCCGGGGCGGTAGGTTGATCTCGTTGAACCCGGCCCGCGGTCCCGACGACAGCAGCCGCAGATCGTTGCACGTCTTCGACAGCTTGACCGCGACCCGCTTCAAGACCCCGGACAGTTGAACGAACACCCCGACATCGGAGGTGGCCTCCACCAGGTCAGTCGCTGACTGCAGGGTGAGGATGCCGGTGATCTCCCGGAGGCTGTCGACGGCCAGGGCCCGATACGCGGGGTGCGCGTTCAGCTCGGTGCCGATGGCCGTGCCACCCAGGTTGAGCTCGTGCAGCAGCAGCCGGGCCTCCGACAGCCGGTCGAGGTCCTCGGCCAAGGTGACCGCGAACGCCGCGAACTCCTGACCTAGGGTCATCGGCACCGCGTCCTGCAGCTGGGTGCGGCCCATCTTGATGACGTCGGCGAACTCGACGGCTTTGCCGGCCAGCGAGGACCGCAGCACTTTGAGGCTGGCCATCAGGTTCGTGAGGTAGCCGTCGAGGGCGATCTTGACGGCGGTGGGGTAGACGTCGTTAGTCGATTGGCCCAGGTTGACGTCCTGCAGTGGGTGCAGCTGGGCGTAGTCGCCGCGGCTGAACCCGAGGTGCTCCAGCGCCCGGTTTGCGATGACCTCGTTGGCGTTCATGTTCGTCGAGGTGCCGGCACCACCTTGGATCATGTCGAGGATGAACTCCTCGTGCAGCCGGCCGGCCCTGATCTCGCTGCATGCGGTCACGATGGCGGCCGTTTTCTCCTTGCTGAGCAGGCCGAGCTCGCCGTTGGCGGTGGCCGCGGCCTGCTTCACCGCGGCGAGGGCGGCGATGAAGATCGGATAGATCGCCAGCTGGATGCCGCTGATGGGGAAGTTGTCGGCGGCGCGGGCGGTGTGGACGCCGTAGTAGGCAGCGGTGGGAACGTCGAGGTCGCCGATCAGGTCGTGCTCACGGCGGGTTGGCGGTGATGACAGGGTCTGCGGCGATGACGGAGGTGGCGGAATGGGACTGGCAGGGGTGGTGATGCTCATGATGGGATACGGCTTCCTTAGGGCCATGAAACGGGTTGAGTGCAGAACCTGGGTCAGAGGTCAGAGGTCAGAGGTCAGAGGTCAGAGGTCAATGGTGTGGGGCTCAGTGGTGGGTGAGGCGGCCGTTGACGGCGGTGGCGACGATCCGGTGGTTGAAGGTGGTGCCGACGAACGGGGTATTGGTCGATTTGGTGAACGCGACGGTCTCGTCGACGGTCCACGTGCTCTCGGGGTCGACCAGGGTGAACGTAGCCGGCTCGCCGACGGCCGTGGGTCGTCCGGCATAGGCGGCGACGCGGCCGATTATGGCCGGGTTGGCCGACATCAACCGGGCCACCAGGGCCCAGTCCAGTGCGCTTTCCTCGGCGAGCACCCGGGCCAGCACCGGAAGCGCGGTCTCCAGGGCGGTCATGCCGAACGGGGCGTCGGGCCAGGCGGCGGCCTTGGATTCGGCGGTGTGGGGGGCATGGTCTGTGGCGATGGCATCGATGGTGCCATCGAGCAGCGCGGCTCGGAGGGCGCGGACGTCGTCGGATCCGCGAAGCGGTGGGTTGACCTTGAACCGCGGATCGGCGGAACGGGTCACCTCATCGGTCAGGATCAGGTGGTGGGGGGCGACCTCGGCGGTGACCGGCCAGCCTTGCTGCTTGGCCCAGCGCACGATCTCGACCGAGCGGCGGGTCGACACATGGCACACGTGCAGGTGGCCTCCGGTCTCGGCAGCGAGGATGGCGTCCCGGGCGATCACTATCTCTTCGGCCACGCCCGGCCACGGCGCGAGCCCCGTGCACTCGGCGGCGGCGCCGGCGTTGACCTGTCCGGTGCTGGCCAGCTGGCCGTGCTGGGCGTGCTGGGCGACGACCAGGTCGTGGCTAGCGGCGAAGCGGAGGGCGTCGCGGACCAGACGTGCGTCGTCGACACACCGGCCGTCGTCGGAGAAGACGGTGACCCCGGATTCGGCCAGCTCGGTCAGCGGGCTGAGCTTGGCACCGTCAAGCCCCTGGGTGATTGCCCCGACGACGTGCACCCGGGCTGACCGGTTGGCGGCTCCCGTGGTGAGCTGTGTTACCCGGTCGGCGGTGTCGGTGACGGGATTGGTGTTCGCCATCGCGAAGACGTCGGTGAAGCCGCCGGCTGCCGCCGCTCTCGTGCCGGTGGCGACCGTCTCAGCGGCTTCCCCGCCGGGCTCCCGCAGATGGGTGTGCAAGTCGACCAAGCCGGGCAGCAGGATCAGCCCGGCCGCGTCCACTTCCGCCGCGGCGACCGACAGTGTGCGGGCGACCGCGGCGACCTGCCCGTCGACGGTCAGCACGTCAACGGGTTCGCCCCCGAGCACCCGGACACCCCGTAGCACGGTGCAGGCAAGGCCGACCTCGGCCAGCCGGGTCCCGGGCCGGATACGCAGATCGGACATCAGCTGGCCCGGGTCAGCGGGGGTTCCCAGGAGAAGACTGGGCCGTCGTGGCAGATCAGTGGGCTCTCGTCACCTTCGCTGCGGGCTCCGGACGCGCAGCCGTGGCAGTAGCCCAGACCGCACGCCATGTGGGCCTCCACCGAAACCTGGACCTTCGACCCCCACCGGTCGGCGAGGCGTTCGCATAGCCGGGTCAGCCGGTCGGAGCCGCAGGTGAAGATCAGCTCGGGCGGGGTGGTGTCCCAGTCGCGGGTCAAAACGTCGAAGAGCGCAGCCGGCGAGCTGGTCCCGTCGCGGTCGGTGACCTCGTAGATCTGGGTGGCGCCCTGGGCGCGGTAGAAGTCGGCTCCGATAATTGCCTCCGGTTCCCGGGCGCTGGTCACCGCGATCGTCTCGATGCCGCGGCCGGCGTTGTCCTGCGCGACGGTGGTGAGCGAACAGGTGCCGATACCACGGCCGATCAGCAGCACCCGGCGGGTGCCGTCGGGTAGCTCAAACCGGCGACCCAGCGGGCCCACGACGAACATCTGTTCACCCGCGGCGAAGGTCTCCAGCCGGCGGGTGCCGTCGCCGACGACCCCGTACAGCACCTCGACCATCCCGGTGACGGGGTCGGTGGCGTAAACCGCCATAGGCCGAGGCAGGGCGGGGATCTTCTCACCACGCCGGGCTGCGGTCAGCATCAGGAACTGGCCGGGCTGGGCGGTTGCCGCAATCCGTGGCGCGTGCAGGGTCAAGGCCATGTAGCGGTCGGCCAGTGGGGCGTGGGCGATGACCCGGACGTAGCCGGCGGTCGGCGTGGGGCGGCCAGCCGCGGGCAGCTTCGTTAGCCCCCAGCTGTCGCGGGTGTCGGCGATCGGTGCCGGGGTGTGCTTGGTCAGGCCCTCTTGACTATGGATGTTCCCGCGTACGGCGGTGGTCATGTCAGTTCCCTTCGGCGTCTACGACGCGGTCGAACCGGAGCAGGCTGGCAGCCAGCAGATCGGCGCCCCGGGCGAGGTCGACGGCGTAGGTCAGCTCTTCAGGGGCGTGGCTGATGCCGAAGTTCTGGCTGGGGACGAAGATCATGCCGCCGGCGGTGACATGGTTGATCATCTGGGTGTCGTGGCTGGCGCCGCTCGGCATCACCCGGTAGTCCAGACCAAGCCCAGTGGCTGCGTCGGTGATCACGGACCGGACCCGGACCGGCAAGACGACGGGTGAGGCGTCGCCGAGGATCTCGACCAAGATCCCGACGCCGCGCGCGGCGGCCACTTCGTGGGCCAGGGCGATCAGCTCAGTGGCGGACTCCCGCTGGCGTTGACTGTCGACGTCACGAACGTCGACTGACAGCTGGCACTCGCCGGGGATGGTGGTGATCGAGCCGGGGGAAACGGTCAGCCGGCCCACGGTGATTCGGGTACCGCGGTGCCGCGTGTCGTTAGCGAGGTGCTCGGCGGCCAGCACGACCTCGGCCGAGGCGGCGAGCGCGTCCGCTCGCAGGTGCATCGGGGTGCCGCCGGTGTGCGACGCGCGGCCGAGCATCGTAATCTTGAACCGAGTGCTCCCTGAGATCGAGTCGACGATCCCGATCGACAGCCCGATGTCGGCCAACACGCTGCCCTGCTCGACGTGGAGCTCGATGAACCCAGCCCAGTCCTCGCTGCGCCACACGGCGTCGGCCGTCTTCGCCGGGTCCATACCCAACTTCCGCATAGCGTCAGCGACGCTGATGCCGTCTTTGTCGAGCAGCCCGTCGAGGTCGGCGGGGGTGGTCAGGCCCGCGGCCAGTCGGCTCCCGGTGCAGGCCTGCCCGAACCGGGCGCCCTCCTCGGTGGCAAACACCACGAACCGGACCGGGTGCCGAGGTCGCGCCCGTCCCTGGGTGAACAAGGTGGCCACCTCCATCGCGGCCACCACGCCGGCGATCCCGTCGAAACGGCCAGCGTTGGGGACGCTGTCCAGGTGCGAGCCGGTGCCGATGGCCGGCAGGTCCTCGGTGCCGGCGAGCTCGGCGATCGTATTACCGGCGGCGTCGGCGTAGACGGTGAGCCCGAGGGTTTCCATGTGGTGAGCGAAGGAGGTATGTGCGGTGCGCTCCAACGGGGTGTAGCCGAGCCGGGTCACGCCCGGGCCACTGCCGGGCTCGGACAGCGACGCAAAGTGGTCGATCAGCGTCTGCACTCGTTCGGAGTTCGCCTTCGCAAGCTGCGAGGTGGGTTCGATCGTGTCGGTGCTCATCCGGAAAGTTCCTCCAGGGTGTGGACTTCGAGGTCGGCGGCTTCGTCAACGACCGGCCCAGGCAAGACTGACCCGACTCCGACGATCCGGGCCCCGGCCGCCTGGACCATCCGGATCAGCGGCGCCAGACCGTGGGCCTCGGTCCAGTCCACGCTGACCAGGCCCACACTGGCGTGTGGGCTGACCGGGTCCTCGAAAGACAGCACACCCAAATCGTCGATGACGTAGGTGAGGTCCGCCTCGAGCTCGCGAGCCACGACGTGACCGAGGAGCGCGGACTCGACCGACCTCCAGATGACGATGACAGTCGGGGCCTGTTCACGCATCGCGTCGGCGAGACGTCGGCCCTGGTCCTCCACCGTCGCGGGGCTGTGGCCGCTCACTGGCCGCCCACCTCATCGAGGGCGTGGCCGGTATAGGTGACCGTCGCGCCGCACTCGTTGATTACGTTCTGCACACCGAGGTGCCCGCCGGCGTAGGTGATCACGACGACCCGCTCCGAGGGGTGGAGTTCGCCGAGGACGTGGTGGTTGTCTACGTCGACCAAGGCGAACGGAACCCCGGTATGCAGCGACACGGCCGTGACCAAAGGGGCGTAGGCCAGTTCGCCGACCAACCGGTCGGTACCCGGAGCCACACCGTCAGCCAGACGGGCAGCTAGGCGGCGCAGGATGGCCGGACGGCTCTGCACGTTGTGCACGTTCGGCACTGCCGAGCCCTCGGCCAAGGCGGCAAGGTCCGCTGCGAGATCGGATTGCTCGTCAGCCGGAGTGCGGACGACGGCGGGTGGAATGGTCGCGGTCAACGTGGCCACAGCAGGATCCTTCTTCCTTTTCTCAATGGAGGTTCGAGGGCGAGTGGGGTTGGGCACGCGCCTCAAGTGAGCTCGGCTCCGCGGCGTTCAGGGATAAAGAACATGGCCAAGAACGCGAGGATGTAGATGGAGGACAGCATCGCGAGAGCGTAGCCGAAGCCGTGGGCGGCGGAGATGATCGCGATCACGATCGGGGCGAAGCCGCCGACGAACCGTCCCACGTTGAACAGCACGTTCTGGGCGGTGGCGCGGGCCTCGGTGGGGTAGAGCTCGGCCATCAGCGCGCCGTAACCGCCGAGCATGCCGTTGGCAAACATACCCATCACAAACCCGCCAATGAGTAAGGCGTTCGGGGCGTGCAACTGGCTGTAGAGGAGAACGAAGACGGCGGCGCCGATCTGGAATATGCGGAACGTCTTGCGGCGGCCGATCCGATCAGCGAGCTGACCGAAGATAATGATGCCGGCCATCATGCCGAGCACGGTGATCGAGGTCCACAGCGATGACTTGGCCAGATTGAGGCCGACGTTCTTGGCTAGGTAGCGCGGCAGCCAGGAGATGATGCCAAAGTACCCGAAGTTCTGCACGGACGTCAGCACGATCAGGGCCAGGGAATAGCGGGTCACCTGGGCGTTGGCGAACAGGTAGCGGATCGAGACCTTGGCCGGCACGTCCTTGGCTGCGTGTTGCTGCTTGTTCTCGGTGAACTTCGCGGGTTCGTGGAGCCGCTTGCGGAGCACCACGGCGACGATCGCGGGGAAGGCACCCACCACAAACAGGCCGCGCCAGCCGAAGTTGGCGATGATCGGGGCTGACAGCAGCGCAGCGGCGAGGACGCCGCACTGGAAGCCGATGGCAACCCAGGAGGTCGCACGGGCCCGCCACTTGGCCGGGACGGCTTCGGCGGCAAGGGTCATTCCGATACCGAACTCGCCACCGATGCCGATACCGGCGATGAAACGGAACACGGCCAGCATCTCGAAGCTCTGGGCCAGGGCGGACAGGCCGGTGAAGACTGCGAAGAGGATCACCGAGTACATCAGCATCTTGACGCGGCCGAACTTGTCGCTGAGGATACCGAACACGATGCCGCCGAGCACGGCGCCGAACAAGGTGAAGGTCGTCAGGCTTCCGGCCTGGGTGTCGGAGATGCCGAACGCGGTGATGATGCCGGTGAGAGCGAAGCTTAGGATCAGCAAGTCGAAGCCGTCGAGGCCGTAACCGATGGCCGAGGCGAAGACCGCCCTGCGGCCATAGCTGTCCATCTTTTCGGCGACGGGCTTGTCCGAGGTGTCGGTGACCGTCGGGTCTGAGCTAGCGGCGCTGGGTGGGGTAGTGCTCATCGGATGCTCCTGGGAGAGGTGGGGTTGTCGAGACTGCCGATCAGCTCGGACACCTTGGCGACGTTGAGGCGGTGGCACAGCGCTGTCAGGTTGGAGATGATCTCGCCCATGGCGGTGGGGCGGGTGAAGGTAGCGGTACCGACCTGGACGGCGGTGGCGCCGGCGATCATGAACTCGACGACGTCTTCGGCAGTGGTAATCCCGCCGCAACCGATCACCGGGATGTCGACGGCGGCGGCGGCGTCGCGGACAAGTTTGAGAGCCAGTGGCTTGACGGCCGGTCCGGTGTAGCCGCCGGCCCCGCTGCCCAGCACGCTTGAGCGCTTGTAGATGTTGACCGCGAGGCCGGAGAAGCTGTTGGAGACCGTGACAGCGGCTGCACCCGCGTCTTGCGCCGCCTTGGCGATCGGGCCGATGGCTGCCACAGTCGGGGTGAGCTTTACGATCAGCGGGATGTCCGTTCTGGCCTTGATGCCCGCGACCACTTCGGCGGTGCGGGCCGGCGAGGTGCCGATGGCCAACCCGTCGTGCTCCAGGTTGGGGCAGGAGACGTTGACCTCGAAGGCCGCCACCTCGATGTCGGCCAGATCAGCGGCGACATCGAAGTACTCCGTCATCTCCAAGCCGCCGATACTGACGATGACGTGGGTCCCAGCGGCCTGGTACTTACGCAGCTGTCCTTGACGGAACCCGTCGCTGCCCAGGCTCGGAATGCCGACACTGTTGAGCATCCCGTAAGGCGCCTCGGTCAGACGATGGGCCGGGTTCCCCGCCCGATGAACCGCGAAGACGGTCTTGGTCACCACGGCACCCAGCGAGGACAGCGGCAGCAAGGGGGCCAGTTCCGGGCCAAAACAGCCCGACGCTGGCATAACGGGGTTGTTCAAGGTGAACCCGCCGATCGAGACCGACAGGTCGGCTTCCGGAACCATGGTCGGGGCCTTGTCGATGACCACTCCAATTTCCACGTCGCGAAACTCCTAATCCGTCAGGCGTATCCATGAAGGATGCCTGTCCAGAAATGGCGTGTCAATGGCTCGCATCAACGGACCGGAAGGACCCGATCAGCACGTCTCGCCAGGGATTTCCGTGAGCCGGAACGCATTGGGTTCAACTCATCCGCGAGGAGGAAACCGCAACGTAAACCAGTTCGTAACGGATGCCAGACTGAAAATGTCGTTTGTAAAAACGCTGTCAAGCGTGCAGCCGTAACACGGCCTGGCCGGTGTTTCAGACGTAGGCGACCGGTCCGGCCCAGCCGAGGTCGGCTGACATCTTGCCAGCGGCCGAGGTGATGATGTCGATACATTTGTCGCGGTCCTTCTCGGCGGCGACCCGTGAGCCCGGAGCGGCCAAAGTCACCGAGGCCACGACGGAGTCGGTCGAGTTGCGGACGGGGGCTGAGACTGCCCACACGTTTTCGTCCAGCTCGGACTCGCACAGGT
>JAABUN010008264.1_pt1 | contig 10718 bp, 11 predicted proteins | sample 5559311 | NCBI WGS metagenome assembly JAABUN01 (sample SAMN10711877, study PRJNA513370) | rock metagenome | isolation source: Antarctica rocks | place: Antarctica: Victoria Land, Siegfried Peak sud
GCGCGTACTTATGCTCAGTTAGACCAAGCAATCTCGGATGCTCTTGCTGCGGTCACTACCCAAGATATTATCGGTTGGTTTACACATTGCTGTTGCTATATTTTACCCAATTGAGAACTGCTGTAAGTAAGCGATCGCGCATTATTTTACTAACTAAAACAAAATCGGACTGATTCGACTTAATACTTCTACAAACAACTCCTGCAGACACTCGCTAATCGAAGCTACACCTCTAGCCCGATATATCTAGCGATCTAAGTTGATCTGCCATAATTACCCCTGTTACGAATTCTCCTTCAGGAATTTGAACATAAAAAGGATTACGGCGTTGGGTATTGCTGACAAGACACACAAAAACAAAGCCCATCTTGTGATTGAATTTGGCATGACTCATTACTAACGCTGGTCGTTTTCCCCTCTGCTCTTGACCAGATTGGGTGTCGAAATTGAGGTAAATAAAATGTCCTTGCTCTGGAATATAATCTACTAAACATCTTGACCTTCTGATTTACTCCAAGAAATCTCCTCACTTGCATCAACCTCGAAGTCTAAAAGCCCGTCCAAGGTGTACTCTTTGACTCTTTAAATTGGTTTTAAAACCAGTTTTCCGTCTTCAATCCCACATTGAACGGCATCGTTAGGTTTTAAATTCAACTGTTTAGCAAAGTCTTTGGGGATGCGAAAGGCTAAAGAGTTTCCCCACTAACCGATCTGCAATTTCATGAGTTTATCTTTCCTATTAGATATACTTTATATATCCTGGCGTTGCTGCATTTATAATGAACTAAGCGGAAAGAGGAACTAACCGATACTTCAAATAGTGGAGTAGTAAGCGTAACGAACACTTTAACATCTCAACAGATTTGGAGTAGCATAAAGTCTTGCGGTGCAACCGTGCCAAATAGTGCCGCAGGCGGGTGTTTTCTCCTTCCACGCGAGTCATGTAAGTTTTACTCACAATTTGAGCGCCCGACTCAATAAACATTGGGTATACCTTCCATCCATCGGTAACATAGAAGAAGCATTGCCAGCATTTGACAATCCGCCATAACTGCTTAAAAGTCTTGGCACTGCGGTCGCCGACTACCCATGCCAAAATCCCAGCTTGCTTGTGGTTAACCGCTGTCCAAATCCAAAGCTTATGGCGCTTGTTGCCTACAAAGGTTTGCAATTCATACGAGAGTGCGGGGATAAGGATTCTTCCCGCACTCTCTCATCAAGGTCGCTAATCTCAGGAATTTCCTCTGCTTGGGGAGCGTCGGGCAGTTGATGTCCAGCAGAGTGAATCCAACGCATGACAGTGGTATGATGAATCTGGGTGACTCGCTCGATGCCGCGTAGTCCCATGCCATTGAGGTACATTTTGATGCACAGTTCTCTCACATCGTCTGAGTAGTGCCAAGGGCGGTAGGATTCGAGGAATTGACGGGTGCATTGCTTGCACTTGTAACACTGTCTTTCACGACGATATCCATTTTTGATAGTTTGACTAGAGTTGCAGTTAGGACACTTCATTATTCTATTGCGTACTATTCGACATTATACTTGCAGCAATGCCTTTTTTTGATTTAGAACAAATTGCCTGCCACAACTTTTACACAAGAAATTTTATTTGCCATTAGGAATAAAGCCATTGTTAACCACTTGCTTGCATTCACAACTCGCACAGGAGAAGACATTTGCTAAACTGGCTATTTTTAGGGACATCACTCCTATCTGTAACCGGAATTTGAAGAATTGGTATTAAGGGAGTTTTTAAATGATTAATCTTCATCAATTAAATCTTTGGAGTAATTGTACAGAAAACTTCCTAAACAGGAAGTTTTCTGTCTTCAAAAAGTTTTTGCAACACAACCTCAATAAATTCACAGAGGCAAATAAGTTGGTCAGGGGCCAGATGCACCTGAAGGGACATATCTGTTTCTAATGGAGAGGAGCGAGAGATAGTAATCTCCCTCGACCTAATTCAATCTCAATCACACCTTCCGCTATACAAGACTACTAAAATGAGCTTTGCAACTTATTTCTGAGGAAGGATACGATATATTACCCATTCTGGATTTTCTTGATGAAGTTCAAATGTTTGCTCTATATACTCCACTAATTTAGGATTATTTTGCCAAAGCTTAATTTTTTGGTGGTTAACAATTCCTAACCAATCCGCACCCTTAGCGCGAAGTTCCTCTAATAGTCGAATTGCTTTGCTGTTATCGTTTAGATCGTCACTGTTCCACCATTTAATACCAGGCAAAGCAGGCGGAAACACCCATCCACGTCGCTGGCTGTAGTAGACAGAAATCGGGTTGCCAATTTCTTGTGATATGGTGACAACAAGATCGCTTGGTTGAGTTGTTTGACGCAGCGCTAACCCTAGTTTGTAGCCTTGTTCTGCAAAGGGTGAGAAGTACACGGCTTTCAAATTTCTGGATGCAAATCCAGAGACGATCAATAATATTGCTGCTACGGTCGCTACTGAAGCGCGGGTTCCCGCTCTGTGATAAGTAAATGATGCGATCGCAATAATAGCGCGTGCCGTAAGTGCTGCTACTGCCGGATGGATAATATTGAGATTGTGGGGATTGTCAACAAGCTGCTGCGCTCCAATCAGGTAATAAATAACTATGGCAAGATCCACCAGTGAAACAGCCAAGGTGCTTTGCCAGATGTGTCTTCTTGCTGCTTCGACTTGAAGGAGCGATCGCTTTGGGGAGGGCGGAGAAACAAACCAACAGCAAAAAGCACGAGCGCAGGTTTAGTCCAAAGTGGGTTTAAAGTATACAATTTTGGCAAAAAATATTTTTTTTCCCACCATTGACTCAACCCAGAATTCCAAAGCCAATTTCCAGCAGCAGCAATGTGGTACGGTGGGTAAGTGCGAGAAATATAGCCTGCCCAAATATAGTATGCAACTACTGGTACAAGAGTTATAATTGCAGCAAGGCAAATTATGACAGGTTGCTTCGAGCGCAACATTCTCTTTTGAGCGAGAATTGTTATGGTTGCGTAAAGCATTGGTATTCCAATGAAAATACCAGTAATTTTAGTTAAAAATCCCCACATCCCAATTAGGCTTGCTAGTAATAGAAAAGATATGCGCTCTGTTTGTAGATAGGCAACTAGCAGCCAGAAGCTAGTTATTACTAACGAGACCATAACAGGATCTGGAAGAAAAGATCGGTCGACGTAAATACTTCCCGGTAAAATTGCTAGAACTGCGGCACTGGCGAGGGCATGCTTTTCGTCCCATACACGGCGAACTAGTTGATAAAATGCAAAGATGCTCCATAAACCAAACAACGCTGCTACAGTGCGTCCAACCCAGTCATGCTGACCAACCACATGGTATAGTAAGGCTGCAATGTAAGTTACTGTTTGGAATTCATATCCAACGTAGTTCGGTTCTGGTCCGTTCCAGCTAATTCCCGGATAAAAAATATTCCAGTTTCCACGGTAGAAGTTGTCTGCTATGGTTGCTGTATCTGTCTCTCGCCAGTTAACACTATCAATAAATGGTTGGTCGATCTGATGAAAGCGAAGGATTGCTGCGCCAGACAAAATGGCTGCGAGTAAATAAAATTTATTAAGCTTGGAAAAAACTATTTTCATAGTACGAAATTGATTTGCTCCAAAGCTAACCCGATTTTGTAACTTTCGTTTGCGTAAGAGTAGTAATACTTCTCCAAAGCTTTTTGTTCAAACGTAATAAGAGTAGTATAAATACTATATTTCACATTGAAAAACCAAATCTAAAAAACGTTGATGACAAAAAGTGGGCAATCATTATGCAAAATTCGACTTTCGTGTAACTTGATAGTAATGACAAAAATTAGGCATGAAAGTTAACGGCAACGGGCAAGGAAAAATTTTAACCTTAGAGGAATTGAGATTACTGTTTGCTAATAAATAGGGTAGTCCTGAATGGGTAAGGATAGAGGTGATGTCCTTAAAAATAGCCAGTTCAGCAAATGTCATCTCCTGTCCGAGTTGTGAATGTACGCAAGTGGTTAACAACGGCTTCATTTTCAAGAGTACCCAGGAAGTTAGCAATGAAACAGACAAAATATTTTTCTCTTTTTAAAGTGGCAAAACAGAAATCCTTCAACAATACGAATATCTTCTCAACAGAAAATAGAATTTTAAATTAGCATTGAATTATTCAATGTAAAAATGTTTAATGGGAACTCGATACTTAGGTACGACCGCAGAAGTTACAGCTTTAGATGCTTACATCAAACTCGTCAGAGCAACAGAATCATTATCCCATCGTCTCCATCGCCACTTAGAAACGCATAAACTTACGGTTACTCAATTCGGCGTACTTGAAGTCCTGTTTCACTTAGGCTCAATGTACCAAAAGGAACTTGCAGAGAAACTACTTAAAAGTGGCGGAAATATTACTTTAGTGATTGACAACTTGGAAAAGCGGCAATTGGTCAAGCGCGATCGCGAAGTAGGCGATCGTCGATGTATTTCTGTGTCGCTCACCCCAGCAGGAAAGCAGTTAATTAGCGATATCTTTCCGACTCATGTCGCAGAAATTGTTAAGCAAATGAGTATTTTGAGCTTAGAAGAACAGGCACAATTGGGACGATTGTGTAAAAAGTTGGGTAAACAACAATAAAGCTTTGTCACCCTTTAAAGTGATGAGCAGGCAAACCAGAAGTGTTGGCTTGTAGGCTGAACAAGTCACCAGAATAAAAGCTATTTTGAATTTCTGCTTCACTCAAACCCACCGATGCAGTTGTAATGTAGAGCGTCATTAAGTCTTCACCGCCAAAAGTGCAGGAAGTCGGACGCTGAACAGGCATCATTACACGCATCATCTCTTTGCCTTGAGGGTCAAACCGGATAATACACCAACCGTCCCACATGGCTGACCAGATACAACCATCTTTATCCACAGTCAAGCCATCGGGAAAGAAAGATTCAGGCTTTAAATCGATCAATATTCGACGGTTACTAATACTGCCACTTTCAGAATCAAAATCAAAAGCATAGATAGTTTGGAGAGGCGAATCTGTAAGATAAAAGTTCTTATCATCTGGACTCCACCCCAGCCCATTCGATATTGTTAGTCCAGTTTGTAATGTGTGTAAGGAGCCATCAAGATCGTAACGGTAGAGATTACCTTGGGGTTCGCCCTTACTACTCATTGACCCAAACCAGAAGCGCCCTATGCGATCGCATTTACCATCATTGAGACGAATATCCGGCTGATTGTCTTCTATATCTAGAATCGGCGTAACCTTACCGCTAATAGTATCCAAAAAAGTAAGGCGATGACGCTCGCCCATAATTAGGCGATTAGTTCCGGCGGGTGCAATACAGCCGACAACTTCACCCACATCAAAAAATTGAGTCGCCCCCGTAGCCGGATTAAACTGGTGGACACGATGGTTGTAAATATCAACCCAGTACAATAATTGCTCGTCAGGATGCCAAAACGGGCCTTCTCCTAGCCGCGCTCTTGCTTCGAGAATATTTTTTGGTGAGTTGGCTGCATTCATTACTTTTTTAACTCTTTATTAATTTGTAACTTGTGGTGCAGCTTGATTCCAACTATTAGAAAAAACAAATTTTTCTAAAGGCTTACGCGAGCGTGGGTTGCTCTGTCTTTGTTGCAATGATTCTGATAGCGTTTGAGGGTTTCCCAGATAGCCAAGGGCGATCGCAGCTACAGGTTCGTAACCAGTGGCAATCTGGTAAGTTTCTTTTGCCTTTGGTACGTCAAAGCCTGCCATTTGATGTACAAATAAGTCTAAGGCGGCTGCTTGAATTGCCAAACTAGCTGCCGCCGCTCCCACATCATGAAAAGCATGACGGTTTTCTTTGCCATTGCGTTCAAAATGCAGTTTGGCGACGGTAAGCATCAATACTGGAGCAGTACGCGCCCATTCTTGATTCCCTTCTGCAAGCAAGCTAAGTAAACGCTCAAATTCAACAGGGTTTTCTTTAGTTGCAATAATAAAGCTCCAAGGCTGTTCGTTGTACGAAGAAGCCGCCCATCGCGCTGCTTCCAATACACTAAGTAATTTTTCTTGTTCCACCATGCGATCGCCAAACGCTAGAGGACTCCAGCGTTTTTGCAAAGGATCTTCAATTGTGTATTGAGTATCGGCTAATTTATCTGTCATCAAATCATTCCTCCTAGGTGCAACTCAATCGTATTTATCTCTTGCCAACTTATCGACTGCATTTAGTCGTATTTACCGATGCCTTTTGACGGTTTTTAGCACCATTATACATAAAATATTAAATTGTTTAATGTTAAACTAAATATAGTTAAGAAAGCAGACATAATATGATTACTCTACGACAAGGCGACGAGCGCGGTCATGCTAATCATGGCTGGCTAGACAGTTACCACACATTTTCTTTTGCCAATTATTACGACCCCAAACACATGGGATTTCGTGACTTGCGCGTAATTAACGAAGATTGGATTCAACCAAGTGCGGGGTTTGGCGCTCACAGTCATCGCGACATGGAAATTATTACCTATGTCTTAGAAGGGGCGCTAGAACACAAAGATAGTTTGGGTACGGGAGCGGTGATTAAACCCGGAGATGCCCAACGCATGAGTGCGGGTACAGGGATTACTCATAGCGAGTTTAATAACTCCACGACAAGTCCGGTTCATTTATTACAAATTTGGATAATGCCTGACACAGATGGAGTTACGCCAAGTTACGAACAGAAGAACTTTCCCCTAGAAGAAAAGCTAGGCAAACTGCGGTTAATTGCGGCAAAAGATGGACGTGAGGGTGCAGTAAAAATCAATCAAGACGTAGATTTGTACACCTCTGTTTTAGAAACTGGCGATCGCCTAGTTCACGTTCTTCAACCTAACCGTTACGCCTGGTTGCAGGTAGCCAGGGGAGAAGTAAAGGTAAACAATGTCGATCTTAAAGCCGGGGATGCGATCGCCGCAAGTGAGACAGAATCGCTCAACATCAGTACTGATACTGAGGCAGAAATCTTACTGTTTGACTTAGTTTGATAAGTGATAGGGGGGCGCGCTACTACCCCCGCCCCTACCTTCGACGGCAAGTACTCTAGGCACATACGGCTCTCACTACTGCGGAACGTGGCTTTATATAGATACATTAAAGCAAGAAAGTACATAAAAGTTTATTTATGGGTGAGAGTAACTCATCCGCTCTATCTAGCCAAAAGAGGGCAACCCACGATGTTTGAACACTTCAGCAAAGAAGCAGTTAAGGTAATAATGTTAGCCCAAGACGAAGCACGACGCTTGGGACACAATCTCGTGGGGAGCGAGCAAGTGCTTCTAGGGTTGATTGGTGAAAATACTAGCGTTGCAGCTAAAGTATTAAACGATCTGGGCATCAATATCAAAAATGCCAGAGTAGAAGTAGAAAAAATTATTGGTCGCGGATCTCGCACTGTTGGTGCAGAAATTCCCTTTACTCCCAAAATGAAGCGCGTATTTGATAAATCCTTTGCAGCAGCGCGTCAACTAGGAGACAACTTTATTGCTCCCGAACACCTATTACTCGGACTAATTGAAGATGGCGAAGGTGTAGCCACAAAAGTAATCGAAAACCTAGGCGTTGATACAGCAGAAGCCCGTAGCGCTATCTTGCGAGAATTAGAAAAGCAGCCTGTTAACGCCACAAGAAGCAATGGGCAAGGCTCCACAAACGGGAGTTTTGCAAGCAAGAAAACTACTTTAGATGAATTTGGCACAAATTTAACCAAATTAGCTGCCGAAGGTAAACTTGACCCTGTAGTTGGACGCGACAAAGAAATCGAACGCGCTATCCAGATTTTAGGTCGGCGCACAAAAAATAACCCCGTACTAATTGGCGAACCAGGAGTAGGCAAAACAGCGATCGCCGAAGGATTGGCACAGCGTATTGTTGATAAAAACGTTCCTGACATCTTAGAAGACAAGCAAGTAGTTAGCCTTGACGTTGGCTCCTTGGTAGCTGGTACTCGTCATCGTGGAGATTTTGAAGAACGCATCAAAGCGATTATGGAGGAGATTCGCTCTTGCGGAAATATTATCTTAGTAATTGACGAAGTACACAACTTAGTAGGTGCAGGCTCAGTTCAAGGTGGTATGGACGCGGCGAATATTCTTAAGCCAGCTTTAGCAAGAGGCGAACTTCAGTGTTTGGGTGCAACTACTCTCAACGAATACCGCCAGCACATTGAACGCGATGCAGCTTTAGAGCGCCGCTTCCAGCCAATTATGGTGGGCGAACCTTCGGTAGAAGAAACGATTGAGATTTTGTATGGCTTGCGCTCCGTTTACGAGCAGCACCACAAAGTCAAGATTTCTGATGAGGCAATTTTTGCCGCCGCCAAGCTTTCTGACCGCTATATTAGCGATCGCTTTTTACCCGACAAAGCCATAGACTTGATTGATGAAGCAGGTTCTCGCGCTCATCTAGCTAACACTCACACTTCTCCAGAAGTCAAAGAGTTAAAACAAGAACTCGACAGCATCGTCAAGGATAAAGAGAAAGCGGTTAAAGACCAAGATTTTGAAGCCGCCGGACAGTTGCGCGATCGCGAAATTGAGGTAAATGAGAAAATGAAGGCAGCTTCAGAAAATAAGCAAGCTGTATTAATTACCGTTGATGAAGAAGCGATTTCTCATATCGTTGCTTCCTGGACGGGCATACCTCTCAACAAGCTAACTCAATCAGAGTCTAAACTTCTAATGCACTTAGAAGATACTCTGCACCAACGCTTAATTGGTCAAGAGGAAGCAGTTACAGCAGTCTCGCGGGCAATTCGCAGAGCTAGAGTTGGCTTAAAAAATCCCGATAGACCAATTGCTAGTTTTATCTTCTCAGGGCCAACCGGAGTTGGTAAAACCGAGCTTGCTAAATCTTTAGCTGCTTACTTCTTCGGTTCAGAGGAAGCAATGATTCGCCTCGATATGTCTGAATACATGGAGCGCCACACAGTTTCTAAGCTAATTGGTTCACCTCCAGGTTATGTCGGCTATGACGAAGGCGGACAGTTGACGGAAGCAGTACGACGAAAGCCTTACAGCGTCATATTGCTCGACGAGATTGAAAAAGCTCACCCTGATGTCTTTAATTTGCTGTTGCAACTATTAGATGACGGACGGCTTACCGATGCACAAGGTCGGACAGTGGACTTTAAAAATACACTGATAATCATGACTTCTAATATCGGTTCTAAGGTGATCGAAAAAGGCGGCGGTGGGATTGGCTTTGAGTTTGCCGACAATGGCGCAGAAACTCAGTACAACCGCATCAAGTTGCTAGTCAATGAAGAACTCAAAAACTACTTCCGTCCTGAGTTTCTCAATCGTTTGGATGAAACAATTGTCTTCACTCAACTTAAGAAGTCAGAAGTCAAGCAAATTGCTGACATTATGCTCCAAGAAGTTGCCACTCGCTTAACCGAACAAGGAATTACTCTAGAAGTAGGGGACTCCTTTAAGGATTTGGTAGTAGAGCAAGGCTATAGTCCTAGCTACGGTGCTAGACCATTGCGTAGAGCAATTATGAGCTTGTTGGAAGACTCCTTAGCTGAAGCAATGCTATCTGGTCAAATCAAACTTGGCGACAATGCGATCGTTGATGTCACTGGTGGTGAAGTGAAAGTAACTAAATCTGAAAAACCAGAATTGGTACTTTCATCGGTTGGATAAAATTTTAAACCCTGGTAGCAATACCAGGGTTTATTTACATTCTCGCTTTAGAAGCAAAACTTCTAGAGATTCCTTAAATTGCTCTAATTCTCATCGTATAGTTCCTGAAACATAGATAGAGCCTATCCCAGTAATTTTTGAAACCAGATATAGCAACAGGCAAGAAGGAGGAAAGCATCAAAACAGATTTTAAGACATTCTGGGCGGACAACAAGTGGTCGATACTTAGGTTGAAACCAGGAAAAAGAACGCTCCTGCTGGTAACGGGGTACAGCTTGCTTCATCGGTCTACCAATCAGCTTTTTACCCTGCCCCTGTCGTTTTTTGATTTGTGGTCGGATACCTTTAGTGCATAAGAAAGTGGGGTAACCATTTAGCATCGTATCCTTTGCCCGCCGCAAGGATTTTGGGGCAAAGTTTAGGATTGCCTCGCTTAGCTGTCGCTAGTCGGATTTGATCCCGCATTGGCACAAACTGCTGTTTTTCATCACCGTTGGCAGGAGTAGTAATTGCCACTACTGGCATTCCCTTGGCATCAGTAATCTTGTGGATAAGTACACCTTTGCCTTTGTACCCCTAGCCTACCCCTTCAAGAGCAACCTTTGCCAGGGGGAAAAACAGCCGTCAATGCCTCGATATTTCCAATTAATTAGTTGTTCTTCCGCTGCCATGCTCCTATCCGTTATTTGAGCTTCTCCAACATTCCATCTTCATACCAGCGCTTGCGCCATCGGTGAGCAGAACTTTTTCATGCCCATTGCTCTTTTTGTGGTACATCGCACCATCGGCACCCTGTAATCAGTACATATATAGCTGAGTAGTCAAGACTTTCTCAAATGGTACTTGTGGCCTTCCACGACCTCATATCTGCTGGGGAGCGAGGTAGTAACTCCTCAAATAACTTCCCTTCCAGTTCGCTCAATCCTTCCAACCTAAGCTAATAGACTTCTAAATAGTATAAAATTAAAGTCTGAAATCTTCAAAGTACAAGGACGATGCCTGCGAAAGGATTCCTCAACGAGGAGCAAACAAAAAAATTGCAACAAGCAGTACGGCAAGG
>JAABUN010008265.1_pt1 | contig 10716 bp, 10 predicted proteins | sample 5559311 | NCBI WGS metagenome assembly JAABUN01 (sample SAMN10711877, study PRJNA513370) | rock metagenome | isolation source: Antarctica rocks | place: Antarctica: Victoria Land, Siegfried Peak sud
TGCTCCGCTTCGACACGACCGAGCCGGAGGCCGACCTCCGGACGCTCATCCTGGGCGAGGTGCAGCGAGTCGAGTCGAGCAGGACGCCGCCTTCTCCGGAGTCCTCATGCTGACCTGCTCTCGCCCACGCCGTGCGTGACCGCGGCGAGACGGCCGTGGTCGTCGTGCCATCGCCCGAGCAGCGTGTGCGCCCTGTCGAGAAGCGCCAGAGACCGAGACACTCGACGACCCCAACCGCCGCAAGGACATGTGGGCCGATCGTGCAGCTCAAGGGCCGGGGTGCATTCTTCGTTGGGTTGTAGGGCGCACGGGTGGTCCCTCATAGCCGTATAGCGACCGCCCAGGATGCCCCGGTCGGAGCCGCTTTCGTCCTCGTTCCACTCGGGGTTTGTCTTGCGGCGATCGGACCCGGGCCGGGTCGATCAGGAACCCACGGGCCTGCGCATACTCGGTGAACGCCTCATTCAGCCGCGGGTCCAACGAGTCGGCGCCGTCCACGATCGCCTTCAGGTTGTCCGGGATCAGCGTGCCGAACACACCTCCGTAGAACTCCCACGCCGCCTCGCAGCCGGCGATCACGTCCTGGACGGTCTGCCGCAGCGAGCACCACACGAACGTGTAGCGGCTCACCACCGGCGTGAAGATCAACCCCTGACAGACCCGCTGCCGGCCGCTGTCGGGGTCCGGGATCAACCCGAGCCGACCGAAGTCGATCTGCAGCTCATCACCGGGCTTACCGTCATTGACCCGCACCGTCGTGCCGCGCCGGCCCCGACCCACGTCGCAGACCTCCAGCGCGTAGCGGTGCAACGTCCGTTCCGGCACCACGATCCCGCGGCGACCGAGCAGCTCACCGACCTTCACCACCGTCAGTGCGTCCTTGGTCAGCCACGTGTCGATCTGCGCGTGCTGGCCGACCAGCAGCCCCCAGGCCTGCCCCCGGCCGTCCGTCCGGTGCGGCCGGACCCTCTCCAACACCGAGCCCATGAACACGTCGTTCAGCTGCTGATCACCGCCGTCACGGACCAGCCCAAGTTCCTGGCGGCGGCCAGATAGCGCCGGACCGTCTTGCGATCGACCCCGACCAACCGTTCCGTGGCGCGCACCCCCTCGCCACGCAACCACAACCGGAGCACCTCACGAACCTCGAACACTCGAACCTCCCGGAATGCCATCGCCGCCTTCCTGACCGCTGGTCGGATGGCGGCAAGCGCACCCCAGCAGCACCGCTGCTGGGGGACCCCGGAGGTGGTCCCATCACTGGCGAAAGGGCGGTCCCATGCTCATGGCGAAACCCACCTCACGGTGGTCCCATGCTCCTGGCGGGCGACACCCCCAACGCATCTCCGGGTGCGTTCTCGCATTCAGAGTGATCCCGCAGATGCGTTGCTGGTGTCCGGCACTTCGAGCACCAGTCGGTGGAAGCAACGCATCAACGGGTGCACTCTCACCCAGAGAACGCACCCGGAGATGCGTCGGGGGGGCGGCGTCTAGCGGACATTGTCGCTGCCACCGAGTAAGCCGCCCCCATCAATGCTGGCCCCGGGTGGCCGGCGGTCCCGGCCACCCGCCCATCCTCTGAGAACCGCGGGAGGAGGAGAGCGACGCCACCGGAGTGCGACATCGCTGGGCCGGTCCGGCGCCGCGCCCAGGCGTCCTGGAACCGAACCGCGCGGGCCGCGCGATGGTCTTCCATCGGCTGGCTGCTAGCCGGAGGTCATGCCGCCGCCCTGCAGTGCAGGTCGTGCGGTTGCGCGCATACGCTTAAGGACACGACTGGTCACCGGCGTTACAGCTGGGTGTATGCCGCCGTTGGCCGCCGTTGCGGCGAGCCAGGCATCAGCACGGCGTGCATGCACGTCTGGGTCGGCAAGCTCGGTGCAGTCCAAGGTGTCATCATTGATGTTGACCGCGATGGTGTCCCCATCTTCGAGCAGCGCGATTGGACCCCCAAGGAACGCCTCTGGCGCCACATGCCCAATCACCAGTCCTACCGACCCACCGGAGAACCGCGCATCGGTCATCAGCGCGATGGTGATGCTGTTGCGCCGGCACAGCGCCGTAATGCGCGAGGTCGGCTCGAGCAGCTCAGGCATGCCCGGTGCGCCTCGAGGACCCAGGTAGCGAATCACGACCATGTCCTTGTCGGCGAAGGAGCCGGGGTCGTCCTTGAGTGCTTGGACGAGATCCCCCTCGTCGTTAAAGATGCGGGCCCGGCCGGTGAAGACGCCGTCGGTCATCCCGCCCTCCACACCGGCCAGCTTCAGGATCGCCCCACCATCGGGAGCCAAGTTTCCACGCAGCACGCGCAGCCCACCGGTGTTCTTGAACGGCTTGGCAACCGAGTGGATGACATCCAGATCCGGCCGCGGTGGGTCGAGGCGGCGCACCTGTTCAGCGAGCGTCTCGCCGGTGCACGTCATGGTCCGGCCGTCGAGGAACCCGGCCTCGAGCAGCTCCCGGACGATCACCTGGAGACCGCCATGGGCGTCCACGTCCACCATCGAGTAGTAGCCGAACGGCCGCATGTTCGCTAGCACCGGCAGCCGGTGAGACAGTGCGTTGAACTCCTGCTGGCTGAGCACCTCGGTCCACAGGTCGATCCCAGCGGCCCTGGCAATTTCTACGCTGTGCAACACCACGTTGGTCGAGCCACCCATGGCAATCGACACGGTAAGCGCGTTGCGCAAGGCTGCCGGCGTGACGATGTCGCGCGGCCGGATCCCGGCCTGCGTCATCGCGAGTAGACAGTCGACCAACTGGTCGGGGTAGTCGGTCAGCCGCCGCGGATCATCCGAGGGCGGCGCAACCATGTGCAGGGGCTCCATGCCGAGCACGCCGATGAACGTCTGCATCGTGTTGTAGGTGAACATGCCCCCGCAGCTGCCCTGCCCGGGGCAGGCGTGTAACGCCATCCGCGTGCGAACCTGCGGATCGGGCTCCCCGGACGTCTCAAAGGCGGCGACCAGATCGATGCGCTCGCCTGTTGCAGGATCGATACCGGGTTTGATGGATCCGTCCGAGACGAGCACGGCTGGTGTGTTGTGTTCAAGGACAGCGGCGAGCGTGCCGACCGGAGGCTTGTCGCACGCCACGACCGCGACTAGACCCGCGACCTCGCTGGCGTTCAGGTGCATGTCGATGCTGTCGTTGACGAGCTCGCGGCCGATCAGGGAGAACCGCATTCGATCCGTGCCGTTGAGCTGCCCGTCCGAGACTGCCAACGTGTAAACCGGCGCCACGAGCCTCAGCGAAAGATCGTCGCGATGGATGCGCCTCGACATCGCGGCCTGAATGGCTGCGACCTTGGCCTGGACGCCCAGGTAGCACTGACTGTCGCCGAGGTTGCCGGTCACCGCCCAAACCGGCTCGTGGATCTTGGCCGGGTCTTCGCCGAGGAACTGCGCGGTGCCCACCCGCTGTACGTCGCGACCGGGGTTAGCCGACACGAGGGTAAGCGCGCCGTTATCACTGATTGACGTCAACAGACCCTCCAGACCGACATCGGCCCCATCCAGGCGACTGACAGCAGCCTAGCCGCGGCGGCCGACAGACCTGGAGGATGGAACGTGCAGATCGGCAGATCCTCGTCCTCGCCGCGCCGGACCTCGCGGTAGAGCGTCCTCAGGCCGGTGTCCTCGGCGGCACGGTCGACGTCGAGGACGACTCCCACAGCACGTTCGTGAAACGGGTCGCCGCGGCTCGGTGCGCAGCCCGTCGGCAAGCGAGTCGACTCGTCAGCATCTCGTGAGGCGGGCCCTGCGCTGTGGGCACTGCCCCGCGACCGCGGAGGCCGGCGACCTGCACCACAGCGCCAGAGACGACAGAGCCCCCAGGGGTCTCAACGGAGCCTGAAGGAGTCTGGCCCTCGAGTGAGATTAGATAAAGCAGGCCTGCGGCGGGACGCCTACGACTGGCGAGGCGATACCCGTCAGCCGACGTATACCGACACGGCTCCGAAGATGGCGAAGCCGGCGGTGAGGAAGATCGCGCCCCACCGAGAGGTCTCGCCGTCGTGCGCCTCGGGCACCATTTCCTCGATCACGACCGTGAGCAGCGCGCCGCCGGTCAGGGCCAGGACGCTGAGGGTGACCAGTTCGGAGGCTGATCGCAGCGCGAACCAGCCCACAGTGGCGCCGGCCAGCACAGGCACGGCGAAGGCAGCAGCGAGCAGCAGCCGGGTGCTTCGGGCGACGCCGCTGCGCCGCAACGTCGCGGCCGCCGCGAAGCCTTCCGGCCCGTCTGCCGGGACCTGTCCGAGCGCCAACAGCAGCCCCAGGCCCGGGCTGATGATGGTGCCGGTGCCGATCAGGACGCCGTCGCTGAACAAGTCTATCGACACCCCGCTGAAGATCGCGAAGGGCCCGGTCTGTCCGTCTCCACCCAGGCGTCCTCTCACATAGCCTATGAGGCGTTCCAGGCCGAGGAACAACGCTCCGCCGACCACGAACGCCATCAGCGGTACCCACGGCAGCGAGGCCTCGAGCGCGCGGGGCATCAGCTCGATGCCGATCACACCGAGAACGATCCCGGCCGCCAGGTGCAGTGCCAGGCTCAGCGCTCGCTCGGAAACTTCGAACACTTCGGCCAGCACGGCCCCCGCGAGGTTCCCGAGCGCCGGGAGCGAGGCGAGCAGCAAGACCAGCGGGTAGCCGTTCACCGGCCCGATCCGCGCTGCGGCCGTCCCAGCCAGCGCGGCGTATGAGTAGCCAGATAGTGCTCGTACGGCAGGCCGAACGTCCGCCGCAACGCGCGCTCCTTCACTGGGACCCACCAGGCGAAGACCGCCCCGGCTCCCGCGGCCAACGCCACGACGCCACCCGAGCGGCGGGCCATCCCGAGCCCGACGAGCGCGAGCACGTAACCGGCGTACTGGGGGTTGCGCGAGAGCCGGTACACCCCGCCGGTCGTCAACTCGCCGACCTGCGTGCTGCTGACCTGACCCGGCCCGACGAACCGCGACATGCCCGCCATGACCAGGCCGGACCCGGCTGCCGCCAGCGGCGTCCCCACCACAGCCGTTCGCGGCGGCAGCGGAACGCTCCGGCGCCACGCCGACACCCCAACCGCAAGGCCGTGCAGCGCGTAGGCCCCGTACATTGCCGTCACCGTCGGCGCGGACAGCCGGCCGTCTCGCAGCAACTCGCGTCGCATGCGCCCGAGCAACACCGGCACCAGCCCGGTGACTGCCAAGGCGCCGACCGCCGGCCTTGGCAGCCGAGCACGGCGGCCGAGCCGATGCCGGTCGTCGACGGCGGTCACGTGTTCAGGCCAGACGTGGGACACAGCATCACGGCCTCCCCGGTCGCCTCCAGCAGGCGCTCGCCGGCGGCCAGCAGGTCCATCAGCTCGGGGCGGGCCAGGGCGTAGACCGAGGCCCGGCCCTGCGCACGCGCGATGACCAGGCCGCACTCACGCAGGCAGGACAGGTGGGCCGACACGGTCGACTGGGCGAGCCCGAGATGAGCGACGAGGTCCACGACCCGGTGCTCGCCAAGGGTCAGGTGCTGCAAGATCGCCAGACGGGCGGGGTCGGCGAGGCTGCGGAATAGGAGGGCCGCAGCCGTCTGATCGCTCCTGGGCGTTGTCATCGTTATCTGACGATGGTACACCGCGACAGACGTCTCCGGTGGGCCGCACAAGGGACAAGCGTTCCCGCCGTACCGATCGCCGAACGTCAGCCGGGGCACCTCGCGCGGTGGCCACCGAGTCGGGCACGGCGTCCCGGTAGGGGATGCCTCAGCGGGACGTGGCGCACGGCCGGCCCGAAGGTCGGCATAGCGCGCTACTGCTTATCGTCCAAGGCGCAGCGCAGTGACGGCGCGACGGCGGTGCTTTCCCTGCCTCAAAGCGCGAGCGCCGGTGGAGGCCGCGAGGGATGCAGGTCTTCGCCTTCACGGCGCGCAGCGTGCTTCAGTCGATGCCGTCGATCAGGGCGCGCAGCGCGGCGATGTGCGCGGTGAGCGCCTTGCGGCCCTGCGGTGTCAGTGAGATCCATGTCGTGCGCCGCCCGCGGTGGGCGCCCTTGGCGGCGGCGCTGCTCGCGACGGTGCTCGGGCAGGACCTGGAGACCACCGAGGACGGCACGTTCCGGATCGCCCGGCGGGTCGCGAAGGACCGGGTCATCTCTACCGTCGACCCGACCCGGCACGGCCACAAGACCCAGGCGCGCGGGTTCGACGGCTTCAAAGGCCATGTCGCAGCCGACCCGGACAGCGAGATCATCACCGACACCGAGGTCAGCGCCGGCAACGTCGGGGGCGCCGCCGTCGCCGCCGACCTGATCGATGACCTGCTCAACCGCGACGCCGGCGAGCATACGGGTGATACGGGCGTACGGGCGATACGGGCGATACGGGCGATACGGGCGATACGGGCGATACGGGCGATACGGGCGATGCGCCGGACGTCTACGGCGACGCTGCCTACGGCAGTGGTGAGTTCCAAGACATCCTGGCCGAGGCTGACATCGAGTCGCACTGCAAGACCCAGCCCCCCAGCGCACCGGCGGGCCGGTTCGCCAAGGACCAGTTCGACATCGACCTCGAGCGCGACACCGTGAGCTGCCCGAACGGGCAGAACACGAAGATCCGGCGTGGCAAGGACGGCGACGGGACCGCTCGCCTCGCCGTGCTCAGAATCCGCTCCACAACAGACAGGATGGACGGTGGCCACCGCCTGAATGGCGCGGGAAAAACGACCACCGAGGCTTCACCGCCCTCAGCGGCCACCACGACCCCGACCGGCCGCACCCACAGCCCCCGGCCCGGAGGCGGCCGAGCGCTCTCAGCGCCCGTGAAGCCCCCTCAGCCGGCCGTCCTTCGTCACCGCACCAACACAACGGGCCGCTTCACACCAGTCACCTAGCCCGTTCGGGTTGGTCCTGCGGTCTTGATAGGCCAAACGGGTGTACTCCGCGGCTCCATCTGGTTCACTCACGGCTACACAACGAAAACAAGGAGTGACGTGCCGCTACTGACTGCGCCGCCGGCTCAGCGCCCTGCGCCGGGCGTGCTGACCGCCCATTTCCACCCGACGGCTCCGGCCCTGACGAGCCACCCCACAGCCCGCACCGGCGAGCAGACCCTGACCATCGCGCTCAGCACCGGCACCGGCAGCGGCCCGACCAGCTTGTCCGCCTTCGACGCGGCGCTCTGCGCGGCCGGCGTCGGCGAGTACAACCTGGTCCGGCTGTCCTCCGTGATCCCGCCGCACAGCACCCTGGTGCGCAGTGGCGCGCAGGGTCAGCGGACCGGGCGCTGGGGCGACCGGCTGTTCTGCGTCTACGCGAGCCAGCTCGCGGAGCTGGCCGGCGAGCAGGCCTGGGCCGGCATCGGCTGGGTGCTCAAGCAGGACGGGTCGGGCGCCGGCCTGTTCGTCGAGCACGAGGGACCGACCGAGTCGGGTGTGCTCGGCGACATCGCCAGCAGCCTCGGCGACATGGTCCGCCGGCGCGGCGGCGGGTACTCCGAGCCGGAGCTGCTGGTCACCTCGGCCACCTGCGTGGACGAGCCGGTCTGCGCGCTCGTCGTGGCCGGCTACGAGACCATGGGGTGGGGCCGGTGCTGAGGACCCGTACCGAGGACCAGCTGGCCCTCGGCGGCACCTCCCGGATCTCGGTCAGCCGCGACGACCTGACCGTGGCGCACGTCCCCCGCCCTCGCACGGGACGGCAGCAGGTCACCGTCCTCAGCGAGCTCGACGACACGACGGCCCGGATGTTCTGGGAGCTCTACGTCGCCGCGTTCGGCCCGCTGCGCACCCGCGCCGCCGCGCGCCAGGTGCTGCACGAGGACGAGTTCTTCGAGGAGATGGCCGACCCGCGCGTGTGGAAGTACGTCGTCCACGACGTGACCGGCACGGCGGTCGGCCTGACCACCCTGACCAAGCACCTCGAGACCGTGCCGTGGATCAGCCCGGAGTACTACGAGGCCCACTTCCCCCAGCACTTCGCCCGGCAGGCCGTCTACTACCTCGGCTTCACGCTGGTCGCCGAGGGCGCCCGGCACCTGTCCAGCTTCGCGACCATGCTGGAGGCCGTCGCGGACCGGGTCGCCGCCGACCGCGCCGTCTGCGGCTACGACATCTGCGCCTTCAACAACGAGGCGATGCGCTTCGACGTGAACATCGAGGCGATGCTCAACCGCAAGCGACGGGTGCCGGTGGAGCGGCTGGACTCCCAGACGTACTACATCGCGGACTGCTCCGAGGCCTGAGCCAGCCAGCGCCCGGGTGTGAACACCCCCGGCTTGCCGTAGCGGTAGCCCTGGGCGCTGCGGCAACCCAGGGCCAGCAGGGCCGACTCCTGCTCCGCCGTCTCGACGCCCTCGGCGATGACGCTCAGACCCAGGGCCTTGGCCATCGCCAGGATCGCGCTGACCAGGGCGGTGTCCACGCCGGGTAGCGAGACGAAGGAGCGGTCGATCTTGACGATCGTCACAGGGAAACGGCGAAGGTAGGACAGCGCCGAGTAGCCGGTGCCGAAGTCGTCCACGGCCAGTCCGCAGCCCAGGCTCCGCAGCGAGCTGAGGGTGGCCTGCACGTCGTCGGGGTTCACCACGAGGGCCGACTCGGTCAGCTCGATGACCAGCGCCGAGCCGGGGACGCCGGACGCGGCCAGTGCGTCGACGACGTCGTCCAGCAAGCCGACGTCCAGCAGCTGTCGGGCGGACACGTTGACCGAGACGTACAGGTCGGTGTGCCCCTCGGCCCGCCACCGGGCCAGGTCGCGGGCCGCCTGCTGCAGCACCCAGCGACCGATCGCCACGATCAGGAACGAGTCCTCGGCGATCGGGATGAAGGTGGCCGGTGAGACCAGCCCCCGCTCCGGGTGCCGCCAGCGCAGCAGCGCCTCGCAGCCGCGCACCCGGCCGGAGCCCATGTCGACGATGGGCTGGTAGTGCAGCTCGAACTCGTCCAGCTCGATGGCCCGGCGCAGCCCGTTCTCGACCTCGATGCGGGCGCGCACCGTCTCCCGCAGGCTGGCGTCGAAGACCACGGCCCGGTTGCGGCCGGTGGACTTCGCCTGGTACATCGCCGTGTCCGCCTCGCGGATGAGCGACTCCGCGTCGGCGGTCACGTCGGCGGGGTTGAAGCGGGCGATGCCAACGCTGGCAGAGACGAACATCGGGCCGACGGACAGCGCGAACGGCTCGTCGAAGGCCGCGATCAGCCGCACGGCCAGCCCTTCGGCACCGGCGGTCTCCGGGTGGCGGGCGACCGCGACGAACTCGTCGCCCCCGACCCGGGCCACGAAGTCGCGCTCCCTCATGTGTCCCTGGATGCGGTGGGCCGCCGCCACCAGCAGCTCGTCACCCACGCCGTGGCCGTAGCTGTCGTTGACCAGCTTGAAGCCGTCCAGGTCGAAGAACAGCACGCTCACCGGGTCGCCGACGCTGGCCGCGCGCGGGAGCTCGTCGCGCAGCCGTTCGTGCAGCGCCTCCCGATTGGCCAGCCCGGTCAGCTGGTCGCGGTAGGCCAGCTCCCGGGCGGCGTTCTCGCCTGCGGCGTAGCTGTTGATCGTCTGCACCAGGCGGCGCAGCACGACGCCGGTCAGGCCGGCCACCAGCGCGACGCGGACCAGCCCGTCCGGCGTGCCCTCCGCCGGCACGGCCGCGGCCAGGATGGTCGGGGCGAACAGCGCGATGCCGACGGCCAGCAGCCGCCCGTGGCTCCACTCCTGCGACGGGGCGAGCGCCGGGGTGCTCAGTCGACGGGTGGACGGGTGCAGCCCCGCGGTCGCGAAGGCTCCGAAGGCGAGCAGGTAGGGCGCGTCGGCCAGCAACGGCGGAGCGCTGTCCAGGGCGACGGACATGGAGTAGACGATGTCTCCGGTCAGCAGCGCTGCCATGGCCAGCACGAAGAACCAGAAGGCCGGGTAGCGGGTGCTGCGCGTCAGCGCCATCCGCACGCACAGCGTCAGCAGCACGATGTCGATGACCGGGTAGATCGCGTTGAGCACCTGCCGCGCGCCTTCCGCGTCGTACTGGAGGGCCGGGACGACCTGCACGACCCAGGTCACGAGACAGGCGCCGAGCCCCACCAGCACGGCGTCCAGCAGCTCCAGTCGCTGACCGGCGGCTCCGCTGCGTAGCCAGAGGACGAGGGCGCCCACCAGGCACGCATAACCCGCCAGGGTCAGCGCGTCCGCCGGGTAGGAGGCCCAACCCGTCACGGGAGTGACGCTGCGCACCAGCACGCCGGCCAGGAACAGCACCGTGCCTGAGGCAGCCCACCACCAGGGGCGACGATTCCTGGGAGAGACGTGCAGCAGCACCCCGCCGAGCTGAGCCGCCAGGCACATGCCGCCCACCACCAGGAAGGAGGCCGACCGGACCAGGGCGGAGTCCAGCAGGCAGTACGCGACCGTCATCAGGACGGCCAGCACGAACAGGCCGTACGCATCGAGCGCGATGCGGCGCTGGCGGCGGCCGAAGTTCGGAGCGGGTCCGACTGTCCTCACGGACCGCTCCTTGGACTCGACGGGTCAGGCCCGTACGTCGGCCTCAGAGCAAGCCTCGACCGGTGCGGAGCCGGCCTTGAGGGTGCTGGCCGCAGCCCTGCTCCGATCCGGACCACTCGAGCCCTGTCGGGTGATCGGACTCCTGCTGAGCTTCCCCTGAAACCGTGGAGACTTCGTCATGGTGGATGGGTTGGGTGTTGATGGCAACCTCTTCGAGGCCGTGTCGCCGAGCTGGTCGCCGAGGATCTCGTCGA
>JAABUN010008266.1_pt1 | contig 10715 bp, 9 predicted proteins | sample 5559311 | NCBI WGS metagenome assembly JAABUN01 (sample SAMN10711877, study PRJNA513370) | rock metagenome | isolation source: Antarctica rocks | place: Antarctica: Victoria Land, Siegfried Peak sud
CGCCGCGTTCCCGCACCTCAGCTCGGCCGGCTACCGCACCGCCTTCCAGCTCACGGACCAGCCGACCGATCCGACTGGACCCGTGCTGTCGCTGCGGCGCACGCTGGTCGACTCCACGTGGACGACGACCGAGCTGCTCGCCCGAGTGCGCTCGACCTGAGGGCACAGGCCCTGAGCACTCACTGGCGCGGCGTCCGCCGACGCGGCTTCGCCAGGGCAGGTCCGGACCTGGGTCATCTCGAACCTCCCCTTGTGCGACGCCCGGGCGCTTCTTGACGATCTGCGCTCCTGGAGCCGACAAGTCGGCGTGGCATCAAGCGTGCACGCAGCCGGCTGAACCGAGGCCGAGGCATATCCGCTACCGCCGCTGAGCGAGCGAGCGGGCGGTCGGGAGCGGAGCGGCCCTAGGCGCTTGTTCCTGACGTCGGCGCCGGCGAGCGTAAGCACCAGTCCGGCCCACCGAGCGCCAACGCGACGACTTGCGGCCCGCACCTCTGTCATGAGTCAACATTCGTGAGGCCGAGCGCCTCGTCGCTCCCGCCCGGCCACTCCCCTGCAGAAGCCGGCCGCTGACGGGCGGGGACGGCAGCTACCGGTGGCCTGCTCCGTGACCGGTCTTCTGTCTGCGCACGGAGCCTGACTACACCTACCCGACCGGGTCAACCTGAGTGGGCAGTCCCAAAGGAGTCACCCGAACCCTGGGCAGTCCTAAGCGCACCCGTTCGGAGGCGGACCGGCCGCCCTGAAGCGTGCTCGCGTGTCTTGGAGCAGGTGCTGCAGACAACTCGCCCGCAGCGCCGCGATCACCTCGGGCGAGGGCTGGTGCAGATGCAGCCGGCCGCCGCGGGCCACGGCGGCCCGGTGCGCCGCGACCAGCACCGCCTGCCCGGCATCAGCGTCGACGACCAGGTCGACGTCTGGCCCAGTGCCGGGTCGACAGCGCAGTGCAGGGGCAGCCTGGTGACACGGCCGTCCTGCGGGTGCCACGGTCGCGCGGGGCTGCTCGCGCCGAGCAGTGTGCCGAGTGCGTCGATCGTCGGCTTCCACAGGTTGATCCACGACCGCGCAGGGCCGGCCGAACACGATGTCGAGGGCCACCGGGCCCGGCGGGCCCGGCCGGGCGTCCCGGAGCGCGTCGGCGATCTGCTGCTTGTAGGCCGAGGTCCCGACGGACGCCGTCGTCCGCGCCCTGTGCGCCGAGCCAAGGGCGGGAGGGCCGGCGGCGCGGGCCTGGCCGATGCCGAAGAACGACGTCGTGCCGTGCCGCTTGGTGCCGCTGACCGACGCGAACGGCCGGCCGGTCGCCTTTGTCAGGTGGCGGACGGCCGGGAGCAGGTAGTTGTCGAGGTCCCGCTGGTCCAGAAGATCGGTGCCGGGCGGCAGCGCGACGTCGAGCGCGAGCGCCAAGGGCCGTCGTCGGCCGGGGCAGCGAGTGGAGCGGCCAGCCGCTCGAACTCGCGCAGGTAGGCAGCGAGCCCGGCTTGGGAGGCGCTGCCTGCGGCGTTCCAGCTCTCCGAGCCGGGGTGCGCGCGGAAACGTGACGTCCGCGGGCACCGGGGCGTAGCGGACGGGGTCGCGGCTCACCGCGCTGCTCCCGCGCCTGCGGTGACCTCTGGTCGACCCTCAACGGTCAGCCGTCCGCAGCCTGACTGCCGCGAGGCACCCCGCCCCCAACGTCGTAGTTCAGGTCTCTTTCACTGGCGCAGCTCATCGGAGCTGCTGCTTGAGGACCTTCCCGAGAGCGTTGCGGGGCAGGTCCTCGAGGTAGCGGAACTGCTTCGGGCGCTTGTAGGGCGCCAGCCGCTGCGCGAGGAAGCGCAACACGTCCTTCTCGGCCGCCCGGTCCCCGACCACGTAGGCCGTGACCTGCTCACCCCACTCCGGGTGCGGCACCCCGACGACAGCGGCGTCCACCACGGCGGGGTGCGCTCGCAGCGCCTCCTCGATCTCGCGGGGGTAGACGTTGTAACCGCCGCTGATGATGAGCTCCTTGCGACGACCGACGATGCGCAGGTAGCCGGCCTCGTCGAAGGTGCCGACGTCACCGCTGCGGAACCAGCCGTCCTCCGTCATCGCCTCCGTCGTCGCCTCCGGCCGCTGCCAGTAGCCGGCGAAGACGTTCGGGCCCCGGACGAGAATCTCGTCGGTATCCTCCTCCAGCACGACGTCGACGCCTGGCAGCGGGATGCCGACCGTGCCCAGGCGACGCTCGCCGTCGTAGGGGTTGGAGACGTTCATGACCGTCTCGGTCATGCCGTAGCGCTCGAGGATGGTCTGGCCACCCCTGTCGGCGATGGCGGTGAACAGGTCCGGGGGCAGCGGGGCCGAACCGGACACGCAGAGCCGGAGCCGCCCCAGCTCGGCCACCCGCGGTGACCCGGCCAGCCGGCCGTACATCGTGGGCACCCCGAAGAACAGGCTCGCCGCGTGCCGGGCTGCGGCGTCGAGGACGTCGTCGGCCTGGAAGCCCGGGCGCAGGACCACGGCGGCGCCCGCCGTGAACGAGCCGTGCAGCCCGACACCCAGCCCGTGCAGGTGAAACAGCGGAAGGGCCAGGACCAGGCTGTCCTGCGGCTCCCACCGCCACGCGAGCCGTACGGCGTGCGCGCTCGCCAGCAGGTTGCCGTGCGACAGGACCGCACCCTTGGGCGCCCCGGTCGTACCGGAGGTGTAGACCAACAGCGCCGGGTCGTCGGGCGCCGCCATGTCGAGCTCAGGCGCAGCCGCGTCGGGCAGGGCCACGGTCGGGTCGAGCACGTGCACCGGACCCGCGGCCGCGGCCCGGACCCAGGAGCCTCGCGCGGCGTCGTCCACCACCGCTGCCGCCGGGCCGGCGTCCGAGACGATGTGCGCGACCTCTCGCTCGAGGTAGCCGGTGTTCACGGGCACGACGACGAGCCCGAGCCGTAGCGCGGCCACGTAGACCACGACCACGTCGGTGCTGGACTGTGCGCTCAGCAGCAGCCGGTCACCCGTCGAGAGCCCCAGGGCCGACAACCGGCCGGCGATCCGGGACGTCCGGTCCGCAAGTTGTTCGGCGGTCGACCACCCGGCGGAGTCGTCGAACAGCGCCCGCCGGTCCGGCGCCTGCTCCCAGGTCCGTCGCCACTGCGCCGTCAGGTTGCCGCCTTCGGTCAGGTCGACCGTGTCCGGGTCGACCGCGTCGGGCAGGTGCTGCGCCCACCAGCCGCGGGCGGCCGGCGACGGCGCGGGGGCGGCGCTCACCTGCGGTGGTAGTCGCCGACGCGCCTGTCGAAAAAGGCGCGCAACGCCTCCTGGTGGTCCTCCGTGGCGAACATCCGACGGAAGTTGGCCACCTGACGCGTCTGCGCCTGCTCGCGGGACATCTCGGGAGCCTCGTTGGCGCAGGCCTTCGTGGCCTCGACCGACAGCGGGGCGCGGGTGGCGATGCGCTCGGCCTTGGCCAGCGCGGCCGGCAGCAGCTCGTCGGGGCTGTGCACCTCGGTGACCAGTCCCCACCGCAGCGCCTGCTCGGCCGTGTAGCGGCCGCCGGTGTAGAGGATCTCCTTGGCCGGGCCGAGCCCGGTGATCCGGGTGAGCCGCCAGAAGTTGGCGATGAGACCGACGTTGACCCCGGCGGCGACGAAGAAGGCGTCGGTCGAGGCGATCCGGATGTCGCAGGCCATCGCAAACTCGAGGCCTCCCCCGATCGTGGCACCGTTGATGGCCGCGATCACCGGCGTGCGGAACTGCTCGATCCCGGTGAGGATACGGTCGAAGTCACCGAGGAACGCCTGCAGCTGGTCGTCGGTCATGGCCTGGTCCTCGCGCAGGTTTGCGCCCGCGGTGAAGGCCTTGCCTGTGCCGGTGATGACGACGCAGCGCACGTCGGTGTCGGCGTCGAGCTGGTCGAGGATGGCCTTGATCTGCTGGCGGCTCTCCCAGCTGAGGGTGTTGGACGGCGGGTGGTCCATGGTGATGACCGCGACGTGCGGGCTCTCGTAGCGCAGCGTGACGTCGGGGCTGGAGGTCGAGTCGGGGGCGGTGGCGGTGGAACTGGTCATTAGTGTCCTTCTCCTGCGGGGTCGGAAGTGGAACCGGCGCCGAGCAGGCGCACGGCGAGGAGCACGACGGCCACGTTGACGGCCAGGATCACGGTGGCCAGTGCGCCCACCAGCTGGAACAGCGACTCCCCGGCCAGCTCGTAGAGCACGGTCGCCGTCGTCGGGTTCGCGCCCGTGTAGAGGAAGATCGACATCTCGAGCTCGCGGAACAGCAGCACGAACGTCAGCAGCCCGACGGCGGCGATCGACGGTCGCAGCAGCGGCAGCGTGATCCGGCGCCATGTCATGACCCAGCCGGCCCCCAGGCTGCGCGAAGCCTCCTCGACGTCGGCCCCGATCTGGCTCATCGCCGCGTTGACGTAGAGGAAGGCCAGCGGCAGCGCCGAGACCGTGTACGCGATGAGCAGGATCGCCAGCGATCCGCCGAGGCCGAACGGCTCCCGGGCGAAGGCAATGATCAGCCCGATCCCGAGGACCGCGCCCGGGAAGGCCAGCGAGGAGGTCATCACCGGCCCGATGACGGCGTTGCTCCGCGCGGTCGTGCGCTGCACGAGCCAGGAGGCCAGCAGCGCCACCGCCACGGCGAGCACGACGGCGCCACCCGCCAGCACGAAGCTGTTGCGGAAGGCCATCGCGATCTCCGGCGCCTGGAAGACCCGCTGGTAGTTCTCCAGCAGGACCAGGTTGCCGCGCTCGAGCGGCAGGCCCAGCGCCCGGCGGAACGAGGTAAGGAACAGGATACCGAACGGCAGCACGAGGCTGACGACGAACACGGTGACCGCGAACAGCAGCGCGAACGGCTTGGCCAGCCCCAGCGGCACGAGCTGACGCCCGCCGGGCTTGCCGCCGATGACGGTGAAGCGCCGACTCCCGACCAGGCGCTTCTGCAGCAGCAGCACCAGGCCGATGACGATCAGCACCGGCACGCTCATCACCGCAGCGGTCTCGATCTGCGGCGGGAAGGAGATGAGCTGCAGCAGGACCATGGGGATGGTCTCGAAGCCGACGGGCGCGCCGAGCACCGCCACCGGGCCGAAAATGACGAAGCCGGTGACGAACACCAGCACGCAGCCGCCGAGCACCGACGGCAGCACCAGCGGCAGGGTGATCGTGCGCAGCATCCGCCACCGGCCAGCGCCGAGGCTGGAGGCGGCCTGCTCCAGCGCCGGGTCGATGTTGTTCAGGGCCGCCGCCACCGGCAGGAAGACCAGCGGGTAGAGGAACATCGACAGGACGAAGATGATCCCCCACGGCGTGAAGATGTCGAACGGCGGCTCGTCAAGACTGAACACCGACATCAGCGTGGTGTTGATCAGCCCGTTGCGGCCGAGCAGCAGGATCCAGCCAAGCGCGGCGATGAAGCTGGGCGCCGCGAATGTCAGCACCGTGCAGGTCCGGAAGAAGCCCTTGCCCGGCAGGTCGGTGCGGGACACGAGGTAGGCCAGCGGCAGGGCGATCAGCAGGCTGCCGACGACCGACCCGGTGCCGATCCAGAGCGAGTTCAGCCCGGCCTGCAGGAGCTGCGGGTTGCTGGCCAGCCGCTCGTAGTACGCCAGGCTGAACGAGCCCTGCTCGTCGAACAGGCTGCGCCGGAACAGCTCGAACAGCGGGTAGCCCAGGAACACGCCCAGCACAAGGACCCACACCCCCCGGGCCCCCCGCTCGAAGCGCGAGGTCCGGGACGACGGCCGGCCGGCCGTTGCCAGTGTGCTTCCCCGCCCTCGGCGGGCCGGCTCGACCGTCGGCGGCGGGTCCTGCAGATCGACTGCCACAGTGCGCTCCGTCCTGCTCGGGAAGGGCTCGGCCTACTTGAACAGCTCGTTGAAGCGCGCGATCAGCGCGTCCTGGCCGGCCGCGAGCTCGGCCGCGTCCATGCTCAGGAGCGTGGCGTCGCTGATGTCGCCGACGCCCTCTGCGGGCGGGCCGTCCTCGAGACCGGACCGACCGCCCAAGCCGGCGATGACTTCCTGGAAGTCACGGCACAGGTGGTACTGGACGAGCAGCTTGGCGGCGTTGGGGTGCGGCGCCTCGGCCATGACGGCGAGCTCGGAGGAGAAGGTCGGGAGCGCCTCCTGCGGGAGGGTCAGCGCCAGCGGCTCACCGCCGGCGGCGGCGGACACGACCGCGGACTCGATGGCCGGGATGCCGATGTCCGCCTCGCCGGTCAGCACCAGCTGGGCGAGGGCTAGGGAGCTGTCGGTGACGATCCGGTTGCCGTTCTCCGCCAGCGTCACGAGCCACTCGTCGCCGAGCTCCTCGGTCAGCATGCTGAAGAACTGCAGTGCCGTGCCGGACGCGCCCGGGTCGGCGAGAACGATGGTGCCGTCGTACTCCGCCAGCTCCTGCCAGGTTTCGGGCGCCTGCTCGAGCGTCGCCTCGTTGTACATGAGCCCGAGCGGCGTCACGGCGTACGGCACCTGCGGCGTCGCCGGGTCGTCGATGCCCTCGATCAGGTCGTCGCCGTTGGGCAGCTCCGCGTCGGCCAGGACGCCCGCCTTCTCGAGCGCGGCCATCGCCGGGGTGCTCGCCAGGCCGACCACGTCGGCGTTGAGGTTGCCGGCTGCCAGCTCCGCCTGGACCATCCGGGTGACGGCGCCGGAGTCCTCGCGGACACCGGTCACCTCGATCCCGTAACCAGCCTGGAAGGCCTCGGTCACCGACTCGAGCCCCTCCCGGGTGTGCCCGCCGGCGTAGATGGTGACGGCGCCCTCCTCCTGCGCCGAAGTGACCAGCTCCTCGGAGAACCCGCAGTCGCCGCCGCCGGCTGCGTCCTCGACCGCTGGGGCGCCGGGGGCGCCGGTGACGGACTCGCCCCCGCCGCAGGCGGTGAGCAGGAGGGCCAGACCGGAGACGCCGGCGACGGCGAGTCGCCGGGTGGCGGTGCATGAGTTCATGAGGCTTCCTTCGTGGTAGCGGGAACGGCAGGGGAAGGTGCGGCGGACGGGTCCTCGTCAAGGGCCGAGACGCGGTCAGGGAAGACGTCGAGCGACACGACGTCACCGGGCCGGTGGTGGCGCCACCCGGGGCCGGTGGCACTGAGAGGCGTGGGGCAGCCGGGGACGTCGAGGGCGTACTGCACGACGTCCCCGAAGAACATCGCCTCGCTCACGGTCGCGCGGACGCCCCCGTCACCGAGCGGCGACAGCTGCAGGTCGGCCGGGCGGATGGACAGCGACGCCTGCCGGCGGTCGGCGAAGCTGCCGTTGAACCGGGCCACGTCCACCGCGACCTCGAGCCCGCCGAACAGCCGGACGCGCGCCTCGCCGCCGCTGGCGGCCAGCACGTCGCCCTGGACGATGTTGGTGGCGCCCAGCGCCGAGGCGACGAAGCGGTTGGCCGGACGGCTGTAGACCTGTTCGGGGGTGCCCATCTACTCGATCCGCCCGGCGTTCATGACGACCAGCCGGTCGGCCAGCGACAGCGCCTCGGCCTGGTCGTGGGTGACGTAGACCATCGTCACGTCCAGCAGCTCGCGGATGTGCTTGATCTCGCCGCGCATCTCCTCCCGCAGGCGGGTGTCCAGGTTGGACAGCGGCTCGTCGAGCAGCAGCAGCGACGGCCGGGTGACCAGTGCCCGGGCCAGCGCGACGCGCTGCTGCTGACCGCCGGAGAGCTGGTGCGGGAACCGGTCGGCATGGCTGCCCAGCTGGACGAGCTCGAGCACCTCACCGACCCGACGCCGGATCTCGTCCTTGCCGTCCTTGGCCACGGTGGGGCCGTAGGCGACGTTGTCGTAGACGCTCATGTGGGGCCACAACGCATAGCTTTGGAACACCACGGCCATCGACCGCTTCTCCGGCGGGACGAACGACTTGGGCGAGGCCAGCGTGCGTCCGCCATGCAGGATTACGCCGGAGTCCGGGCGCTCGAAGCCGGCCACCATCCTCAGGCAAGTCGTCTTGCCGCACCCGCTCGGGCCGAGCAGGACGACGGTCTCGCCGTCCTCGACCGTGAGGTCGAGGTGATCGACAGCGCGCACGCCGCTGAAGGTCTTGGTCACGTCGCGCAGCTCGAGCAGGCTCACCGCGCCACCGCCACGGCGACCTCGGCATGCTCGACGACGCCGGACTGGACCAGCCGGTCCACCTCGTCGGCGGCGAAGCCGCTTTCCAGCAGCACCTCGCGGGTGTGCTGACCCAGCACGGGGGCTGGCCGGGAGATATCGCCCGGAGTGGCCGAGAGCTTCACCGGGATGCCGATTTGCTGGTGCAGCCCGGCCCGGGGATGGTCCACCTCGACGAGCATCCGGCGTGCCTGGACGTGCTTGTCGCCGTAGACCTGCGCCACGTCGTAGATCGGCCCGCAGGGGACGCCGGCCTCGCGGAGCCGGTCCACCCAGCTCGCCGTGGTCGCGGACCGGAAGGCGTCGGTCAGCTCATCGGCCAGGGCTGTTCGCTCGGCGAGGCGACGGTGGGAGGTGGTGAAGCGCTCATCATCGAGCAGGTCGAGCCGGCCTACGCCCTCGCAGAGCCGGATCCAGCTGCGCTGGTTCGCCGCGCCCACCGTCAGCCAGCCGTCGGCGGTGGGGAACGCCTCGTACGGCGCGGACAGCCGGTGCGCGGAGCCGGTCGGCTGGGCGACCGCGCCAGTCGCGAACAGCAGCGCCGTCTCCCATACGGTGTAGGCGATGCCGGCCTCGAGCAACGAGGTGTCCACGAACTGGCCCTCGCCGGACTTGAGCCGGTGCACGTACGCGGAGAGGACGCCGTAGGTGGCGAACATGGCGGCGTTGAGGTCGCACACCGGCACACCGGCCTTGACGGGCGGGCGGCCGGCCTCGCCCGTGAAGCTCATGATCCCGCTCATGCCTTGGGCGACCAGGTCGTAGCCGCCCTGGTCGGAGTAGGGGCCGTCGGCGCCGAAGCCGGACACCGAGCAGTAGATGAGCGCGGGGTTGATCGCCGCCAGGTCGGCGTAGCCGACGCCCAGCCGGTCCATGGTCCCGGGGCGGAAGTTCTCGACCAGCACGTCGGCGGTGGCGGCCAGCCGGCGCAGGACGTTCACGCCCTCTGGCGTCCGCAGGTCCACGACGATGCCGCGCTTGTTGCGATTGACGGCCATGAAAGGCGGCGACTCGCCGTGCTCCATCAGGGCGCCCATGCCGCGCGTGTCGTCACCGGTGCCCGGCTTCTCGACCTTGATCACGTCCGCGCCCATGTCGCCCAGCAGCATCGAGCAGTACGCCCCAGCCATGACCTGCGTGACGTCGAGGACGCGCAGGCCGTGCAGTGGTCCCTGGCGAGCGGACATGTAACCTCTGTTCCGGTGAGTGGAACACCGTTCCGTTTGTGGGATGGGCCACACTGCATCACGGAGACCAGGGAGGTCAAGACCGAAATGGGTAGTGTTGCGACGGCGTTCGCCATCTTGGAAACAGTTGGCGAGCAGCAGCCGGTCGGCGTAAGCGACATCGCCCGCGCCCTAGGGATCCCGAAGACCACGACGCACCGGATGCTTCAAGAGCTCAGGGCGCTCGGCTGGATCCGCGGCAGCGGCGGCGACGACGCGCCCCGCTGGTCGCTGACGAGCAAGGTGCTAACACTCGCCGGTCAGGTGGCCGCCGCCTCCGACGTGCGGCAGCAAGCCCTGCCGGCGATGCACGAGTTGAACGCGCGCACGGGCGAGACGATCCACCTCACCGTCCCCGAGGACGGTCATGTGGTCCTGCTGGACAAGGTCGACAGCACCCACGCCGTACGAGCTTGGTCCTGGGTCGGAGGTCGGGCGCCAATCCACGCCACGTCCTCGGGCAAGGCCATCCTGGCGTGCCTGCCCGAGGACGAGGTCCGGGCGCTGCTGTCGTCGGGGCTGGAGCAGTACACCGCGTTCACCCACACCGACGTCGAGACGCTGCTCCAAGAGCTGGAACAGGTCCGGAGTCGCGGCTACGCCCTCAACCCGGGCGAGTGGCGAGCCGACGTCGCCGCCTGCGGCGCCGCGGTGCTGGACTCTGACGGCCGGCCTGTGGCGGCGCTGAGTATCTCGATGCCCCGGCACCGATTCCCGGAGGAGAAGTGGGCGCCGTATGGCGCTCTGGTTCGGGACGCGGCTCTGGCGGCGTCCGGACGAGGCTGAGCGGCAGTCGGTCGGCAGCCACCAGCCTGCCGTGACGGTGCCGGACACCCCCTCCAGCTCGCGCCGCTTGCCCACGTCGAAAGGCAGGCCCTCGAGCACATTCAGCCACGATAACGCCCTGGCTGAGGTGTCCAACTGGCTGTTCAAGGCCGAGCTTGTGCGCGACGAGGGACCGCGGAAGAGGACCGACGACCTGGAGATCGCGATCGCCGAATACATCGGCTGGATCAACCATCGGCGTCTTTCATGGCGGGGGCCTGTTGCTCCAGGCTCCTACGAGGTCACTTCCACCAGACGGCCGTGCCATGCGTTCTCCCGCCCGGCCGACGGATCGCTTACAAGGCAGCAGGTTCGCGTCGGCCGTTCTTGGAGTCAGGCCGGGTGGGAGAACGCTGCCGATTCAACATCCCTGCCGTTCCTGCCGGCTGGCCGAGCGCCGACGCTACGACGTGCCAGCCGGTCTCAACCTCTGTCATGAACCGACATTCGTGGCTCTTCACAGATGAGGGTGTAGTCCGTGCCGCGCGTCGTAGCTGGGCTGGGGGTCGAGGTCCTTCGAGGATGGGAGTTCTCACGCTGCCCATCTGAAGGACCTCGACAATGCCGGACGCTACC
>JAABUN010008267.1_pt1 | contig 10713 bp, 10 predicted proteins | sample 5559311 | NCBI WGS metagenome assembly JAABUN01 (sample SAMN10711877, study PRJNA513370) | rock metagenome | isolation source: Antarctica rocks | place: Antarctica: Victoria Land, Siegfried Peak sud
CGATGAACGTGCCACCCGCCTCGAAGAACGTGTCGAGCTGCTCATGGCAGCCGGCCTCGTCGGTCTCCGTGCCGAACGTCATCGTCCCCAGGGTCAGGGTTGACACGACGCATCCGCTCTGGCCCAGCGTGCGGTATTCCATGCTCTCGTCCTCGCTTCGTCCTGACCTGGTTTCACTGACCAACCAAACGGTACTCTCGCCGAGGTCTCGTGACCTGGCGGGGCATCGCTCAGGTCACGTCAGGGTGCTATCTCGCCGGTGCCACGCGCGATAACAGGTGCACGGGCAACACCATCCGGCTCGTCGGGTGGGTCGCGCCGTCGATACGGGTGATGAGAACACGTACGGCTTTCCGGGCGAGCTCCTCGGCGTCGGGGCTGATGCCGACGGCGGGTCGGTCGACGAACACCACGGGCGTCCGGCCGTAACCTCCCTCACGCCTTCGGGGCCCGTGACGTGAGGAACGCCATGCTGCAACGCAAGTCGGTGACCATGTTGGCCCTCGCCGCGACCACGCTTACGGCGCTCGTGGGATGCTCGTCCGGGAGCACCCAGTCAGGCGGGTCGAGGACGATCACGGTTGCCTATCAGAAGTTCGGAGCCTTCGTGCAGATGGATGCTGAACTCGGACATCCTGTCCGGAGGCACGGCCCTCGTGACGGTGATCGCCGCCGCACTGGCTGCGTATCCGCTGTCCCGCGATCAGACGAGGTTCCGCAGGCTCTTCCTCTACACCATCGTCTTCTCCACCGGTCTGCCCATCACCGCGATCATGGTGCCGTGTACGTGCTGTTCGCCCACGTCAAGATCACCGACTCGCTGCGTGCTGTCGAAGTTCCTCGGCGGCGGCTTCAGCTTCGCCGGAGGCCTCAAGGGCTGACCCAGCTGCCAGCCGGCTGTCTGCACGCGAGAGCGAGCGGGTCATCCCCGGCATACGTCTCTCGTCCACTTCACTGGTCGTGTCCGGCCACATCACCCCACCGTCGAAAAGGTGCAAAAGTCATGCTGTACACCAGTTCTCTGGTCGAGGCCCGGGTCCACCGCTTCCGCACCGAACGGATAGTCCCGGCGGTCTACCGGACGACGGAGCCGCTCGAGGTGAGCGCATGGGAGGTGCCGGACGAACCGGTGCCGTTCGTCGACGCGGTGGCCAGCTCGTTCCAGCCGTTCGAGGTCGGCGCGGCGTGGGGACGACCGTGGGGCACCGTATGGTTCCACGCGACGGGCGCAGTCCCCGATGGCTGGGGGTCGGACGGCGACACGAGCGTCGAGCTGGTCGTCGATCTGGGCTTTGGCGGGGCGCAGCCGGGGTTCCAGGCTGAGGGGATGGTCTACACGGCGTCGGGGCGCATCGTCAAGGCGGTCGAGCCGCTGAACCGGGCCGTGCCGTTGTCCTTCGACGATGGTGGCACCGCCCGCGACGGAGGGCGCACGGTCGACCTCTACATCGAGGCTGCGGCCAACCCGAACGTCGCTGAGGCGATGAGCTTCTCCCCCACGCCGCTGGGCGACAAGGCGACCGCGGGCGAAGGACCGCTCTACCGTCTGCGCCGGCTCGAGCTCGCGTTGCTCGACGTCCCCGTGTGGCAGCTCGAGCAGGACTTCGCCGCACTGGTGGGACTGCTCGGGCAGCTGCCGCCGGACTCCCAGCGACACGCGGAGGTTCTCCACACGCTGGATCGCGCCGTCGATGCCATGGACCCCGAGGACATTGCGGGCACGGCCGCGCTGGGGCGAGACATCCTGGCCCCGGCGCTTGCCCGGCCTGCGTCGGCAAGTGCACACCGGGTGCACGCCGTGGGCCACGCCCACATCGACTCAGCGTGGCTCTGGCCGGTGCGCGAGACCGTCCGTAAGGTCGCGCGAACCTTCTCCAACGTGTGCGACCTGATCGACCGCAACCCCGACTTCGTCTTCGCCGCATCGTCGGCCCAGCAGTATGCGTGGCTGAAGGAGTTCTACCCGGACCTGTTCGATAGGGTGCGGGAGAAGGTTGCGTCCGGAAACTTCGTGCCGGTCGGCAGCATGTGGGTGGAGTCCGACACCAACATGCCGGGCGGTGAGGCCCTGGCCCGCCAGTTCGTCGCCGGCAAGCGCTTCTTCCGCGAGGAGCTGGGCGTCGACACCCAGGAGGTGTGGCTGCCGGACTCGTTCGGGTACTCGGCCGGGCTGCCTCAGATCGCCGCTGCAGCGGGGGCGCGCTGGTTCCTCACCCAGAAGATCTCCTGGAACGAGACGAACGCGATGCCGCACCACACGTTCCGTTGGGAGGGCATCGACGGGACGCAGATCTTCACGCACTTCCCTCCGGTCGACACCTACAACTCGGATCTCGGCGCTGAGGACCTCGCCAGGGCCGAGCGTCAGTATGCCGAGAAGGGGATCGGCACGATGTCCCTGGTTCCGTTCGGGCATGGTGACGGGGGCGGCGGACCTACGCGGGAGATGCTCGCGGCGGCGGAGCGCACCCGATCGCTCGAGGGATCGCCGACGGTGAGCCTGTCCACCCCGCGCCGGTTCTTCGAGGCTGCGCAGGCGGAGTACCCCCACCCGCCGGTGTGGTCCGGAGAGCTCTACCTCGAGTTCCACCGTGGCACCTACACCTCGCAGGCACGCACCAAGCGCGGCAACCGACGCTCCGAGCACCTGTTGCGCGAGGCCGAGCTGTGGGCTGCGACGGCGACCGTCCGTGCCGGCGTGGACTACCCCGCGGCGGCGCTGCAGGAGGCGTGGCACACCGTGCTGCTCCAGCAGTTCCACGACATCCTGCCCGGCAGCTCCATCGCCTGGGTCTACCAGGAAGCCGAACGCGGTTACGCGCGGGTGGCGGAGTCGCTCGAGCAGATCATCGACAGCTCGGTGCATGCCCTGCTCGGGCGAGGCAGCCGCACGGTGCTGCTCAACGCGGCGCCGTTCGCGCGAGAGGGTGTTCGGGCCCTTGGCGGTGACGAGCCGCGGGCCGTCGACACCAGGACCAACAGCGTCCAGGAGCACGATGCCGGCTTCATGCTGGACAACGGGATCGTTCGAGTGAGCGTCGACCGTGCCGGGCTCATCCGGTCGATCCTGGATCTGGGCGCGGACCGCGAAGTCGTGCCAGCCGGTGCTGCCGCGAACCTGTTGCAGCTGCACCGAGACACCCCGACGAAGTGGGACGCCTGGGACATCGACGAGCACTACCGCCGCAACACCACCGACCTCACCGACGTCGAGAGCATCGAGGTCGTCAAGGATGCGCTACACGTCACCCGACGCTTCGGGGCCTCCCGCGTGACTCAGCGGATCCGGCTCGCCGATGACGCCCCGACCATCGACATCGGGACCGAGATCGACTGGCATGAGCGTCAGAAGCTCCTGAAGCTGGCGTTCCCGCTGGACCTTCACACCGACCGCGCCGCGTCCGAGACCCAGTTCGGCCACGTCTACCGCGCGACCCACACCAACACCTCGTGGGATGCGGCACGCTTCGAGACCGTGGCCCATCGGTGGGTGCACGTCGGCGAGAACGACTACGGGGTCGCCGTCGCCAACGACTCCACCTACGGCCATGACATCACGCGGGGAAAGACCGAAGGGCGCGCCAGTACGACGACAACGGTGCGGCTCTCCCTGTTGCGAGGACCCCTGTTCCCGGACCCGGACGCCGACCAGGGTGCACACACGATGAACGTCTCTCTGCGGGTCGGGGCGACGATCCCTGACGCGGTGCGCGAGGGCTACCGGGCCAACCTGCCGCTGCGCACCGTCAATGGGGTCGAGGGGGTGGACGTCGAGCCGCTCATCACGGTGGACGGCCAGGCGATCGTCGTGGAGGCGGTGAAGCTGGCTGAGGACGGCAGCGGAGACGTGGTCGTGCGGCTGTATGAGGCGCACGGCACCCGTGCACGCGGGACGGTCACCGCGAGCTTCACGGTCACGACAGTCACCGAGACCGACCTGCTGGAACAGGACGTACCGCTCAGCAGCGTCCAGGACACCGATGGGCCCACCGCGACACTAGAGCTTCGACCGTTCCAGCTCGTCACACTCCGCTTTGCTCGGACCGGGTGACGCACGGACCGGGCGAGGCACGGCCCGGGTGACGCGCGGACCGGGTGACGCGCGGACCGGGTGACGCGTGGAGCGGGTGACGCACGGCCCGGGCGAGGCACGGCCCGGGTGACGCACGGACCCCGCGACCGATGGGCGAAGTGTGGCGTTCCTCGGCCGACGTCCCTGACCACCACGCCGTCGATGCTGGCCAGAGTCGGCTAACGGCTCATCGGTGAGCTGCCCCGCAATCGCCGGCGAGGTCGTCGTCCAGCCGGAGCTGTGGGCGGGCCACGTCGGGCTCCAGCGCCTCGAGCAGCTCCACCGCCGTGAGCGGCCGGTGCGCCGTGGTGAGGGGCTGCAGCTCGTCGAGGGGTCGCTCGACGAGTCCGAGCTCGTGCATCCGCCGGGCCGTGACGAGCACCCGGCTCTCCAGCGACCCGACGAACCCGTTGTAGGCCTCCACGGAGCGCTGCAGCGCCGCGCCCATCCGGCTCGCGTGCTGGCCGAGACCGTTGAGGCGCTCATAGAGCTCTCGCCCGACGGTCAGCAGCTCCCGGGCGTTGCTCGCGAGCGCGTCCTGCTGCCAGGTGAACGCCACCGTCCGGAGCAGGGCGAGCAGCGTGCCGGGTGAAGAGAGGATCACCCGCCGGCGCATGGCGTGCTCGTGCAGGTCCGGGTCCAGCGCCAGGGCTGCGGTGAGGAAGGCGTCGCCCGGGACGAAGCAGACGACCATCTCAGGTGTGACTGCCCTGGCCGTCCAGTACGACCTGGTGGCCAGCGTGTCGACGTGCGAGCGCAGCGCCTTGGCGTGGGCGGAGAGCTGACGGCTGCGCTCGGCGGCAGTCAGTCCCTCGGCCTGCGCGGCCAGGAACGCCGACATCGGGGCCTTGGAGTCGATGACGAGGTCCTTGTCCCCCGGCAGGTGGACCACGACGTCAGGTCGCACGGCGCGACCGTCGCCGCTGGTCGCCCGCACCTGCTCGTCGAAGTCGCATCGGGCGAGCATCCCCGAGTGCTCCAGCACCCGACGCAGCTGCACCTCGCCCCAGGAACCGCGGACCGTGGAGGCGTTGAGCGAGCCGACGAGCGACGCCGTCTGAGTGCGCAGCTCGTGCGTCGACGACTGCACCTGGGCCAGCTCGGACGTCACCTTGGTGAACTGCGAGAGGCGCTCGCGCTCGAGGTCGTGGACCTGGCGCTCGACGCGCTCGAGGCTGGAGTGCAGGGGGGCGATCATCTGTGCCGTCTCGGAGTCCGCGCTCACCGTGGCCTCGAGGTCGATGACCCGCTCACGCAGGAGGTCGCGCTCCGCCGCCGCGGTGGCGAGCTGCACGGCATACCGCGAACGCACGACGAGCCAGGTGAGCAGCGCGCCGAGGGCGAGGCCGACGAGCCCGTCGCGGAGAAGGTCCATGCGCTCACCGTCCCACCGCGCACCGACAGTCGCGGGCTACCACACCGCGGTCGTCGCCTCAGTCTCAGCAGGTCGTCGGCGCCGGCGCCGAGCCGCCAGGTCCCACAGGCCGACGGGGACGGCCGGCGTGAGGGCGAGCAGCGCGTAGGCCCACCACCACGCCCGGGGGCTGCCGCCCTCGACGGCCCGGGCACCGACCGGCGTGCTGCGGGCCCAGGCCAGCCACGCGTCGCCGACCGGGAGCTGCCCGAGGGCATACCGTCGTTCTCCCCGCCACTGCAGTCCGACTCCGAAGGTCTCTGCCTCGCGGTCGAGGGTGTCGGCGAGGGAGGCGTCGCCGTTGGCGCGAGCCGCGGCCAGCGTCACCGCGGAGGCGCTGAGCGACACACCGAGGAGCAGCGGCCCCGAGTCGACGTCACCCTGGCCGGCCGACCCGATCGGGAACTCTCGCACGCCGACGAGCCCGGCTTCCCGGACGACGAAAAGGCCGGTGTATGCCGTCCACTCGCTTCGCGCCTCCTCCGGGGCCAGGTCGGGCAGGAAGGTCTGGATCAGTGCCTGCGAGCTGCCCCGCGGGCCCTCGTCGGCGCTGCCATCCTCGCGGGACCTGTGGGGCAGCAGGCCGGTCGCCCTGTCGCGGAGCGAGCGCGTCCTGGCCAGCCATGCCCCTCCAGCGGAACGTGCGCCATCAACGCCCAGAAGGGTGTTCGCGCGAACGAGAGCAGCCATCGCGACGACGTTGTCGCACGGCCAGTACTTGCCGGGGTAGGACTCGAGCAGGCCGGTCGGGCTGGTGGCGAACGCCTGCTGCAGCTGTGCTGCCTCGGTGCGCACCTCTGCCAGCTCGGGCCCTTCCGGGGCGGCCCGGGCGATCTCGGTGAGGAGCAGCAGGCGCCAGCCGCGGAAGAAGACGCCGCCGGGAGGACTGCTCATGCCGGTGAACAGCTCGGTGTTTCGCGGCGCGTCCAGCTCGGTCAGGGCTTGCCGGGCGGCGAGAAGACTGGCCTCGCGCGCACCGCCGCTCGTCGCCAGCGCCACCCGGGCCGCCGCCAGCCCGGTCAGGACGCTGGTGAAGTGGTCCCCCTCGGGGAACAGACCCTGCATCCGCGGGCCGGCGCCGTCGCGCAGCTGGGCGTCGAGCCAGCGCACCTGGGCGCCGACCCGGCCGATGTCGGTGGCCGGCCCGGTGAACGCGGAGGTGATGTGTGCCGCGGCCGCGAGGCTGACGACGGCGACGAGGGCCCTGACGGCCGCACCCGCTCGTGAGCGTGGTCGCCCCCCATACCCCATGGAGGGCAGGGTAACGGAGCGGTGATCTGCCTCTGGTAGACCTTGCCGCATGACCTTCGAGTTCGACACCGCGATGGAGCTTGCCCCGCTCGCGGGTGGGAAGCACACCCCCGGGACGTTCTCCGGCGGTTTCACGGACGGGTGGATCATCGGCGACGCCGTCAACGGCGGCATCGTCATGACGCTCGCCACGACGGCACTGCGGCGGGTGCTCACCGACTCGGGGGGACACCCGGACCCGGTGGCGTTCAGCGGCTACTTCCTCACCCCGTCCGTGCCGGGTGAGGCGGTCGTCGAGACGTCCGTGCTGCGCAGTGGACGGACCCTGTCGACCGGTCAGGCGTCGGTGAGCCAGCCGGACCCGGACGGCCGCCTCGTGGAGCGGATGCGCGCGCTGGCGAGCTTCGGCGACCTCGACGCCTCCGCCGAGGCTCTCCGCTCTGCCGCGCCGCCGGAGATGCCTCCGCCGGACCAGTGCCTGTCAGGCGATCAGGCGCCCCCGGACTTCCTGCGGGCCTCGTCCCTCCTCAAGCGGCTGGACCTGCGGATCGACCCCGCCACGGCAGGGTGGGCAGTCGGCAAGCCGTCGGGCAAGGGGGTGATGCGCGGCTGGCTGCGGTTCAGGGACGGTCGTGAGCCCGACCCGGTGGCCCTCCTCTTCGCCCTCGACGCGCTGCCACCGGTCGCGTTCGATCTCGGCCTGCTCGGCTGGACGCCCACCCTCGAGTTCACCGGCCACGTGCGGGCGAAGCCGGCTCCCGGCTGGCTGCAGGTGGCGTTGTCGAGCGAGAACCTCTCGGGTGGGCTCATGGAGGAGGACGCCCGGGTCTGGGACAGCACCGGGCGGTTCGTCGCCCAGTCGCGTCAGCTGTGCGGCGTCCGGGTGCCGGCCGGCGGATGAGGTTCTGTGGCAGGGTGGCGGGATGGGGACCAGCCTTGATATCGCTTGGCCACAGCGGATCTCCAGCGAGCGGCTCCTCCTGCGGCCGCCTCGGCACCGTGACCGGACCGCCCTCGTCAACCTGGTGAGCGACGCGCAGGTGTACCGGCACCTTGGCGGCCCTACTCCGCGTGCGCAGGCTCAGGCGCACCTCCGCGGCCCCTACGGCAAGGACGTCGGGACGTTCACCGTGGCCGACGCCGAGTCTGACGCATTCCTCGGGCTGGTCCGGCTCGACCGTCACGCGTCGACGCGGCCGGGGCATCGCGACGACCCGGACGTCCCGGCGACACGCCATGGAGAGATGGAGCTGTCCTACAGCCTCGCTGTCGGCGCGTGGGGGAAGGGGCTCGCCCTCGAGGCGACCACCGCTGCGCTGGCATGGGTTGCGCCGCTGGTGCCCGATCGTCATGTCATCGCGGTCACCCAGAGCGCCAACACCCGCTCGGTGGCCCTGCTTCGGCGGCTCGGGTTCGTCGAGCGCGAAGGGTTCCTCGAGTTCGGAGCGGAACAGACCCTGCAGGTCCTGCCGTTGGCCGTCGAGCCTGCCTGAGCCCCGCCCGGCCGCGCCGGCTTCACACGGCATACCGGAGCGTGGTCAGGGAGCCGGCGCGAAGCGAACTAGAATCTTGGACCCGTGGCCCTCACCATCGGAATCGTCGGACTGCCCAACGTCGGCAAGTCCACCCTCTTCAACGCCCTGACCAAGAACGACGTGCTCGCGGCGAACTACCCCTTCGCGACGATCGAGCCGAACGTCGGGGTCGTCGCGCTGCCGGACAGCCGGCTCGCGACCCTTGCGGAGATCTTCGGCAGCGCCCGCACCCTGCCGGCCACCGTGTCGTTCGTCGACATCGCGGGCATCGTCCGTGGCGCGTCGGAGGGCGAGGGGCTGGGCAACAAGTTCCTCGCGAACATCCGCGAGGCGGACGCCATCTGCCAGGTGATCCGGGTCTTCGAGGACGACGACGTGGTGCACGTCGACGGCAAAGTCTCACCGGAGGGCGACATCGAGACCATCAACACGGAGCTGTGCCTCGCGGACCTGCAGACCATCGAGAAGGCAATCCCCAGGCTGGAGAAGGACGCTCGCGTCCAGAAGGACAAGAAGCCCGCCCTCGACAACGCCCGCTTGGCCGAGAAGGTCCTCGGGGCCGGAAACACCCTGTATGCCGCTGGGGCGGCTGCCGGGGTCGACCTCGCGGAGGCGCGCAGGCTGGGGCTGCTGACGACGAAGCCCTTCATCTACGCCTTCAACCTCGACGAGGACCAGCTGACCGACGAGGCCCTCAAGAGCCGCCTCAGCGAGCTCGTCGCTCCGGCGGACTGCGTCTTCCTCGACGCCAAGCTCGAGATGGATCTTGCCGAGCTCGATGCGGACGAGGCGCTCGAGCTGCTCCAGTCCGTGGGTGCCGACGAGTCGGGCATGGACCAGCTGGCCCGGGTCGGCTTCCACACCCTGGGGCTGCAGACCTATCTCACGGCCGGGCCCAAGGAGACGCGCGCCTGGACCATCGGCAAGGGGTGGACCGCCCCGATGGCCGCTGGGGTGATCCACACCGACTTCCAGCGGGGGTTCATCAAGGCGGAGGTCGTGTCCTTCGACGACCTCGTCGCTGCCGGGTCGATGAACGCGGCCAAGGCCGCGGGCAAGGTACGCATCGAGGGCAAGGGCTATGTCATGGCCGACGGGGACGTCGTGGAGTTCCGCTTCAACGTGTGAATTTGTGCGTTTGTGTGCAGGTCAGAGGGGGTATGACCCCCTCCAGTCCGCACAGAGTCCGCAAGAATTTCAGCGGTATGGGCGTGATCGGGCTGTTGCAGAGGGCCAATCCCTGGGCTTGGTGCTACCAGTTGGCACGGTCAGTGGAGTGACCCTTTGGCGGCTGCGGAAAGACGCGGCCGCGTCGGTCGGTCTCTTCGACTCAAGGGGGGCTACAGGTCCCACGGTGAAGTCAGCCGCGCCCGTCCGTCCTCGCTGACCCAAAAGACGCCGATCCCCACCTTCTCTAGCGACGGCGAGATCGGGCCAACCTGTCCCCGATGGTGTGCGTTGTCTGGGAAGGCCAGCGCAGGTCGAACCTCGCCCGCAGACGCCCACCTGAGCGCACGCACAACGGCTACGCCCACGTGGGACCCGACCTGGTTTGGCGCGCCTCACGTTTTCCGGAGAGGGGCCCTTATAAGGTCCCTGCGGGAAATGGAGGTTGAGAGCCATGGCCGAAAGACGAAAGAAGTTCACTGCTTCATTCAAGGAAGAGGCTGTGAAGATGGTGATCGAGTCGTCGCGTCCGATCGCTGATGTCGCGCGTGAGATTCACATCAATGAGGGAACGTTGGGGAACTGGGTCAACCGGTATCGGCAGGAGCACGTCGGCGAGGAGCCGCCGTTGAACATGTCCGAGCGTGCTCGGTTGAAGGAACTCGAGGACGAGAACCGTGAGCTGCGGATGGAGAACGAGTTCTTGGGAAAAGGTGTGCCACGAACGCTGGCGCCTGGTTCGTGTAGGTCGGTCCGGGTGAGGGCGGTGCTGTGCAATAGATGAAGGTTGTGGCCCTTCGGAGTCGCCCCTGCGGGGGGAGGCTTCAAACCACCTCATGCTGCGCCGGTTGAATGCCGTGTGTGGTGAGCGATGAGGAAAAGGCGCCCTTGAGGCGTCAGGTGGGGATCAGGAGGCGAACGTGAGTGAATCGCTGATGACGTGTCGAAATGGAATATAGCTGACATCGAAACCGGGGCGACTTTTTGGTCCCGGGATGAGTCTGGCGGGTACCCGCTGGTTGGCCAGGTGGTGTCCGGCATGGAGGCGACGCGAGCCTGATCTGCGGCTGTTGCACGGAACGTGGGAAGGCGGTCCCCGATACGACCACCGGGCGTGTGGGTGGTGAGAGGAAGAGCGTCAAGCAGCAGAAACTGTGAGGCGTTGAGTACCGATGCGGGGAGTGCTGGCGGACCGGTTCGTAGTAGTGATGAAGCACCTGTAATGGCCACGCAGCGACTTCCCGTCGACGGCGATGACGGTGCGCCCGGCCAGG
>JAABUN010008268.1_pt1 | contig 10713 bp, 8 predicted proteins | sample 5559311 | NCBI WGS metagenome assembly JAABUN01 (sample SAMN10711877, study PRJNA513370) | rock metagenome | isolation source: Antarctica rocks | place: Antarctica: Victoria Land, Siegfried Peak sud
CGATCGCCCCCTCGGCGGCGAACCCGGCGATCTGCTCCTCGCTGTATCCCAACCCGACGAGAATCTCGGCGGTCTGCTGGCCAAGCGTCGGTGGGCCATGCCGGATCCCGGGCGCCTGGCCATCGAGGTGGTAGGGCATGCCGGGCACGGTTACCTCGCCCAGGGTAGCGTGCGGCACGGTCCGGATCAGGTGCTGGTCGGCCACCTGCGGGTCGGCGAACACCTCGCCGAGATCGGGAATCGGTCCGCAGGGGACGGCGGCGCCATCGAGCATGCGAATGATCTCCGCAGTCGTGAACTGCGCAAGTGTTGCGTTGATGATGTCGTAGAGCACCGTGCGATGCGCGCCGCGGTCGGCATTGGTGCGGAACCGCGGGTCGTCGCGCACCGACTCAAGACCGAGGGCGGTGCAGAAGCGGCCCCAGATCGCGTCGTTGCCGACGGCGATGTTGACGAAGCCATCGGCGGTCGCGAACGTGTCGTACGGCGTGATGATCGGGTGGCGATTGCCGAGCATGGTCGGGATCTCGCCGGTCGTGAACAGGATCCCCGCCTGGTAGGTAAGCAGGGCGACCTGGCCTCCGAGCATTGAGGTGTCGATGTACGAGCCCGTACGCTCCGGGTCGCGCTCGCGGCCGAAAAGCGCCCCGGCGATCGCGAAGGCCGCGAACATCCCAGCCGTGATGTCAGCGATCGGGATCCCGAGCTTGGTCGGCATCCCGCCTTCCTCGCCGGTCACGCTCATCATCCCGCTCATGCCCTGGACGATCAAATCGTAGGCGGTTCGGGTCCGGCCCGGCCCGGTCTGGCCGAAGCCGGAGATCGAGCCGTAAATGAGCGACGGGTTGTGAGCGTGGACAGCGTCGTAACCGAAGCCGAGCCGGTCGATCGTGCCTGGCGAGAAGTTCTCCACCAGCACATCGGCCCCATCGATCAGCTTCCAGAGGATCTCGCAACCCGCGACGGACTTGAGATCGAGGGCAATCGAGCGCTTGTTGCGGTTGACGGTCAGGAAATAGGAGGACTCGCCCTCGACGAAGGGTGGCCCCCACTGACGGGTGTCATCGCCCTTGCCGGGTTGCTCGATCTTGATTACGTCGGCGCCGAGATCGCCGAGCATCATCGTGCAGTACGGCCCGGTCATGACCCGGGTGAGATCGACAACTCTCACCCCCGCGAGTGGCCCAACCCGTTCCGGTGCTCGCTCCCCGCCCGACTCCTCCGTCACCGAACCTCCCTGACCGTGTCACGTTCAGTCGTGCGCATGCAGAGCAGCCCCCGGACATGGCGGCTGATTGTAGCATCCGGTCCGGACAAGAACGTGGCCTTACGGACGATGCAAAGGTGAGAATCGATCCGATCAATCGGGGTGCACCTACTGCGGCCGGAGTATGAAGCTCCGCAACGCGGAACCTGCTGTCTTGACGCCGTTACAGATCCTTGTAGTAGCGGACCAGCGGGAGCGCGGTGAAGCCGGCCTTCTCGTAGGACCGCCTGGCGGGCGCGTGCCCCGAATCCCCACCAGTGCCGACGACGGCCAACTTCATTCCGGCGTCTTTCATCTGGCGAAGGGCGAAGGCGTTGAGCTCGGTTCCAATGCCTCGGTTCTGATGCTCGGGATGGACCGCCAGCAATTGGATCTCCCCAACGCCGGTCTCGGCCTTCACCTCGATCGTCACGAAGCCGGCGATCGCTCGATCAAGTTCCGCTACCCAGGTCACGCAGTTCTCGCTCTCCCTGCACATCTCCCTGACAACCGCCTCCTGGCCGCTCCGCCAGTCCGGGTAGACCCGACCAAAGATCGCCGCGCCGAGCACCTGCTCGAACGAAAGAAAGACCGGCGCCCACGCCAGCAGCGAAAGCCGCACCAGCTCGTCGATCTCGTCATCACCAACACGTCGAATGCGCACGTTCATACCCTCATCGAGCATGTTGAATCCCGGCGCCGTCGAGGATCCAGGGAGAGTCTGGCCGCATCACCGGCGTGACCGCCCGCGCGACGAGAAGCCCCCGCGAACGGCACACGGGAGACGAGCACGCTGTCTCTCGTCAGGACGTCCCGCTCTCGTGCGACGATACGACGTGTCTGTTTTTTTGAGAACAGGGCGCCAAACCTGGCTCCGGGATCCCGGTCTCAGCCTGTCCTGACACAGGTATAGGCGGCGTAGGTGCCGACCGGGCTGTGGACCGCGTCCTGGATGGCGAAGCCGGCCCGCTCGATCATCGGCTCGAGCAGCCATGAAAAGGTGCTGTGCTCGTTGCAGACATGGGTCTCCAGTTCCGCGCGCGTCCAGCCGTCCGCCGGATCGGCCGCCGCGCCCGCGAACCATGCCTCGAGGACGCGCCCGGCATCGCCCGTATCGAACGAATAGACGAGGTCATGGAGGCGAAAAATGCCGCCCGGCTTGAGCATGGTGGCGATCCGGTGCAGGGCGATTGCCTTCCAGAAATCCGGCAGGTGGTGGAGTGCGTTGCGGGAGTAAACGACATCGGCCGGGTCTCCCTCGTGCTCGTAGCTCACGAACCCGGCCTGGACGCACCTGATGTTGGCAATGCCCCGCTGCCCGGCCTTCTCTTCGAGACGAGCCAGCATCGGTGATGAGACATCGACCGCGATCACGCGGCGGCAGTGTGGGGCATCGGCGAGGGTAAACGTGCCCGTCCCGGCACCCAGGTCGACCACGGTATGGCGCTCGCACAGGCCGAGCGTCCGGAGCAGGGCGATGTCCTCCGCCGGATCGGTATTCGCCTTGCGGTCGTAGCCCGGCACGTAGGCGGGATCGAGATGTTCGGAACCGGCATGGGTAAGCTCGTCCGGAAACCAGCCTGGGGTGCTCATGGTTGGTGACGTCTCCGTGCACGCGACAAGCGGCATGAGGGTCACGAGACGTGACCGCAGTTTCGCGGCTCCACAAGCCGCCGGGGAAAGGATCGTATCGAACATTGCCCTCACGGCTCCGCATGCGCTGTGGGTGTCATCCCGGTGCACGGGAGCAAGAATCAGCGGTCGCCAAACGGTACGATACCAACGAGCGCCCCGTAAGACGTCTGCCCGAATGAGGATCTCAACATGGAACTTGTGAAGCCCAGAGCCCTCCGGATCGGCGAGACGGTCGGGATCGTCAGCCCGTCGTGGTTCGGCGGTCCGTCGTTCGAGCGTCGTCTGAACCGCGGCATCCGCCAGCTCGAAGCTCTCGGGTTCCGCACCCGGATCGGATCGCATGCCCTCGGCAACGCGGGATGGGTTTCCGCCTCACCGGAAGAGCGAGTATCCGATCTTCACGACATGTTCCGCGATCCCGAAGTCCGCGCGATCATCGCGACGATCGGCGGTGATCACGCCTGCCAACTGCTGCCGCTTATAGACTGGAACCTGATCCGCGCCAACCCCAAGGTGTTCATGGGATTCTCGGACATTACGGTGCTCAACGTCGCGATCTGGACCGAGACCGGGATGGTTACCTTCAACGGCCCGTCGGTGATGACGGACTGGGCCGATTACCCGGCAATGCCCGCGTTCGCCCGTGAATCCGCCCTGGCCGCGATCACACGTGCGGAACCATCCGGGGTGCAGCGGCCCGCCCAAGCCTGGACCGAGGAATTCCTTGATTGGGAGACGGGTGAGGACGAGACGTGGGTCCGGGCAATGACGCCATCCCCTGGCTGGACCTGGCTGCGGGAGGGCCAAGCCGAAGGGCGACTGATCGGCGGCTGCCTGGAGAGCCTGCAGCACCTTCGCGGCACCCGCTGGTGGCCAGACCTCACCGATGCAATCCTGTTCCTGGAGACCTCGGAGGAGCGTCCGTGCCCAGCGACGATCGACGGCATCCTCTCGGACTACGAGAATATGGGCGTCCTGGCTCAGATTCGAGGCATGGTCGTTGCCCGGCCGTATGGATACGCGGACGACGATCGCCTCCGGCTCCACGAGGTGATCCGGGACCGGACGGCGCAATGGGCAATCCCCGTGCTGGCGGACATTGATGCCGGCCATACGTCGCCGATCCTGACGTTACCGATCGGCTGCCAGGCCCGGCTGGACGGCGCCAGTGCCGGCCTGGAGGTCATCGAAGCAGCCGTACGCTGAACTGTCGCGCCTTATGAATACCGCTCTTCCCCTTGTGGAATGACGGCGTCCCGGTTGCAGAGTCTAAAGGGATATGTCGCGCGACGTGCTCTCCGAGTTGCTCCGATGCTCCCCCGACCGCGGCGTGCGCTATCATCGAAAAGAAACGATCACGCATTCCCTTTCGTGGTCGTCGCTCATACCTTTGCTAACCGTTCGCGAGGCTCCCATGAAGCAACTCGACCTTTCTATCCCCGATGAACGCCTCGTACTCATGCTCCGCGCGCTCGGCAACCCGGCCCGGTTCCGGATCGTCCAGGAGCTACGCGAACGCGGCGTCTGCCAGACCGGCCCCCTCGCCGATGCTCTTCCCCTCGCCCAATCGACCGTCTCCGAACATCTCCGCCGCCTCAAGGAGGCCGGGCTGGTGACCGGCGAGATCGACGGACCAGCCACGTGCTACTGCATCGACGAGGAGGCGTTCGCCTGGTTCCAGGCACGCATCGCGGGCCTCCGAACGGGCGTGCCGGCCGCATCCGCTTGACGTCCAGGTCTTTATCGTATATTTTCGATGAATGGCCTTTGAGCTAGGACTGAACCGATCATCCTATCGTCGTTTTACGATCCCCCAACGGAGCAACCCATGATTATCCACTCCCCACGCAATCCCCTCCCCGTCGCGATTGTCGGCGCCGGTCCGGTGGGGCTTGCCGCCGCGGCCCAGCTCGCGATCCGGAATGAGCCGTTCGTGCTCCTCGAAGCCGGGCCCGCCGCCGGTGCGGCGGTCGCCGCCTGGGGCCACGTCAAGGTCTTCTCGCCCTGGCGCTACAACATCGACCGCGCGGCCCGAGCTCTGCTGGAAGAGACAGCGTGGTCGGCGCCGAATCCAGACGCCTGCCCCACCGGGCGCGAGCTGATCGACGCCTACCTCGCGCCACTCGCCGCTCACCCCGCGATCGCGCCGCATCTGCGCAGTGGAACCCGAGTCGTCAGGATCGGCCGCGACGGTCTCGACAAGATGAAGAACGGCGACCGGGCGGCGAGCCCGTTCGCGCTCCAGATCGAACGTGGCGAGGGCGAGATCGACACGCTCCTGGCCTGCGCGGTGATCGACGCCTCCGGCACCTGGGACATCCCGAATCCGCTCGGCGCCAACGGGCTGCCGGTTCCCGGCGAGCGTGCGCTGCGCGATCGCATCTGTTATGGCATCCCCGATGTGCTCGGACCGGCCCGAGCGGACGTCGCCGGGAGACGGGTGCTCGTCGTCGGCAGCGGGCATTCGGCCTTCAACGTCCTGATCGATCTCGCCCGGCTGGCGAAGGAGGCTCCCGGTACCGAGATCCACTGGGCGATCCGGCAGCGCGTCGGGCAGCGCGCCGGACGCGCGTTCGCCGGCCAGGTGTTTGGGGGCGAGACGTTCGATGCACTGCCCGAGCGCGGCTCGCTCGGCAAGCGGATCCGCCAACTGACCCAGTCCGGTCAGATCACGCTTCACACCGGAGTACGAATCACCCGGCTTCGTGCCACGGAGTCTGGCATTGCGGTAGAAACCAGCGGGCTGCCCCTGGCAACGGCATTGCCGGAGGTGGACCGGATCGTCACCGTCACCGGATTCCGACCCGATCTGGCGATGCTCCGCGAGCTGCGGCTCGATCTCGATCCTGCCGTGGAGAGCCCGACCGCTCTCGCACCGCTGATCGACCCCAACCTCCACTCCTGCGGCACCGTCCCCCCGCACGGCGCCGAGCATTTGGGCCATCCCGAGCCCAATTTCTACATCGCGGGGATGAAGAGTTACGGGCGAGCGCCGACGTTCCTGATGATGACCGGCTACGAGCAGGTGCGCTCGATCGTCTGCGCGCTGACGGGCGATCTCGAAGGGGCCCGCAACGTCGAGCTGACGCTGCCGACGACGGGTGTCTGCTCATCGGACCTCGCCGGGCCAGCCACCGAGAGTGACGCCGGGTGTTGCGGGACGGTCGCGGAATCGACGGCGATCGCCGATGCCACCGGCTGTTGCGACGATCCGGCAGGCTCCCCCGACTCGTGCTGCGCCGGGAAGGTGGCGACTCCTGTCGTGAGTGAGCTGGTCCAGATCGTTCCCGGCGGGCGGCGCGAACTTACCAACGCGGGCGCGCCCGGGCGGGGATGCTGCTGATAAGATCACGCCATGAGCGAGCTAACCCGTTCCAACCCCTCCTTCATCCAGAAGAGACGCCCGCCGTTTTCCGGCGGGCGTCTCTTCTATGGCTGGGTTCAGGTGATCGCCCTGTCGTGGACCGAGCTGATCTCCTGGGGCATCGTCTACTACGCCTTCTCGGTGATGATTGTCCCGATGAGCCGGGAGCTCGGCTGGTCGCGGGTGGAGATCACCGGAGCGTTCTCGACCGGTCTGCTCGTCTCGGGCGTCGCCAGCATTCCGATCGGGCGGTGGATGGACCGCTACGGCGCGCGGGCGGTGATGACGTGCGGCTCGATCGCCGCCCCGGTGCTGATCGCCGCCTGGGCTATGGTCTCGAGCCTGGCCGGTTTCTACCTGATCTGGATCGGGCTCGGGATCACGATGGGGGCTATCCTCTACGAGCCCTCGTTCGCGGTCGTGACCGCCTGGTTCACGCGCCACCGGGGCCGGGCCCTGGCGATTTTGACCTTCTTCGGGGGGTTGGCGAGCGTCGTCTTCCTGCCGCTGGGAACCTGGCTGGTTCAGCGCCGTGGCTGGCGCGAGACGTTGCTGATCCTGGCCGCAACGCTGGCGGTGACGACGATCGCGCCGCACTGGATCTTTCTTCGCCACCGGCCCGGCGACTACGGTCTGGCCCCGGACGGGATCGGCACCGATGAGCACGGGAACGGGCAGCCGACCCGCGGCGATTCCGGTTCGATCCGGCTGCGGGATGCCGTGCGCGGCTCCGCGTTCTGGTGGATCGCGGTACCATTCGCGGTGATCGGCGGGTGCGCGATCGCGGTGCAGGTTCACTTGATTCCCTATCTTCAGGATCGTGGCTATTCCGCGGCGTTTGCGGCGACCGCCACCGGATCGATCGGGTTGCTCAAGCTGCCGGGCCGGCTGATCTTCGCCCCGCTCAGCGAGCGCATTCCGGCCCGGTACGTAACGACCGCGGTCTTCCTGCTCCACGCAATGGCGGTCTCGGTGCTGGCAATCTCGGATACGACGGAGGCGGTGATCCTTTTCGTGGCGCTGTTCAGCGCCGGGAACGGGATGCTGACGATCATCCGGGCGACGGTGATCGCGGAACGCTTCGGGACGCACGCCTTCGGCGGCATCAACGGCGTGAGCGCCTTCATGTGGCAGATCGCGGTGGCCGCGGGCCCGCTCGGGGTGAGCCTGCTGGTGGCGGCGTGGGGGAGCTACGCCCCTGTGTTCTGGACGCTGTCGGCCCTGATCGCGCTGGCCGCGATCGCGATCCTCCAGGGTCACGAGCCGCCGCCAACAGTGCGATACTCCAGCGGCCACCTGGAGGCCTGACCGCAAGCCCGACCGCATGCCTGACGGGGCGGTACGCTTGGGAGTGTCGCTGGCCTCGCGGGAAGAAACCTGCCGCGGTGCCTCGCGCACGGGCATTGGTATTGCGATGGGCATGACGATGGTGTAGTTATCGCTGAGCTGCATTACGGTGGTCGCGATGCCCGCGTGGCTGACACGGGGTGACCGCGACGTTCAACCTTCGCGCCGATCGGGTGGGCAGGGGAACCGGGGGAGGGAACACATTGGATCTTGCGCCTGGTCTGATACGGAAAGTGGTGGCCGAGCTGATCGGCACCTTCATGCTGGTATTTTGTGGCACGGGCGCGATCATCGCCAGTATCGAAGGCGATGGCGCGATCGGGCCGCTGGCCTACATCTTCGGGTTCGGCTTCGCCCTGATCTTCATTGTCTACGCGATCGGGCACATCTCCGGCGCCCATGTTAACCCGGCGGTAACGCTGGGGTTGGCGTTGTCCGGCAATTTTCCGATGGCGAGGGTTCCCTACTTCTGGGGAGCGCAAGTTGTGGGCGCGCTGCTCGCGTCGCTGATTTTGCGGCTGATCTTCGGCAACGCGGGGAACCTTGGGGCGACCGAGGTTGCCTCGGACTTCAGCGTGATCAACGGCTTCGTGCTGGAAATGATCCTGGCGGCGATATTCGTCTTCGTGGTTCATGCCGTCGCGACGGATGAGCGGGTACCCAAGTCCGCCGCCGGGCTGGCGATCGGTGGCGCGCTGCTGATGATCCAGGTCGTCGGCGGCTCGGTGACCGGCGGATCGGTCAACCCGGCCCGCTCGCTGGCCCCGGCCATCCTCTCGAACACCTATAACGATCTCTGGATCTACCTGATCGCGCCGTTCATCGGGGCGGTGATCGGCGCGCTCGCGTACGAGTACGTTCGGCCCGGTGGTTGGGACGACGATAACGATCTGGACGGCGTTCGCGGTGTCGTTCGGGAATCGCGCGGCGGGCCACCACGACGCACCCGCGACGAGCGCGCGGAGCGCCAGCGGCGCGAGCGCGCCGAGCACCGGAAGTCGCGGCCAACCCATACCGACCACGGCGACCCGGTTGACCGCCCCGGTCGGCGGGCCCGGCCGCAGGTCGCGTGGGAAGATGCGGACGAGGGCGACGTGGAACTGACCGGGCGCCCGCAACGGCCAGAGCGGTCGGATCGAGCCGATCGGTCCGAGCGCCCCAACCGCCGCGAGCGTGCAGAACGAGGAGAGCGGACGGATCGCCCGGTACGCGCGGAGCGCCCGGAGCGCCCGGAACGCCCAACCCGCCGGGAACGGACCGAGCGCACCGACGTTCCGCCGCGCAAGGAGCGGATGACATGGACCGAGCGCCCGGAGCGAGCCGCCGGGGCGGATCGCCCGGTCGAGCCGCCCGAGCCCGACGACATGTTCGATGAGCTCGATGTGGATGTGGATGAGTTCGGCGAGCCGATGCCGCCAATCACACCACCATCGACGCCGCCACGAAATATGCGCTGACGAGCCCGCTGTCCGGCCAGCTGACGCCCCCGCCTGGAACAGATCCGGGCAGGGGCGTCTCACTATCGGCGGCGGTCAGAGCCGTCGCGCCGCGCGGCGGCCGGAGCAGTCAGGAAACGATGCCCCCATGGCGACCCTCCTTGCATCATCGACCGAACAATGCACTGATGACGACTTGGATGCCGCGACCGGCACGCTGCGCTTCCTGAGCGATCGCAATCGCCTCCGGATCCTCAGCCGGCTCACCCAGGCCGAATCGTGCGTCTGTGACCTGATCGACGATCTCGGGCTGCCACAGCCGTTGATGTCCTACCACCTTGGAAAACTGCGCCGGGCCGGGCTGGTTCGCGCCCGGCGGGATGCGCAATGGGTCTACTACTCGCTGGACCCGGACGCCTGGGACGCGCTGCTGGAGCCGGTCCGGTCGCTGCTCCAGACCGGTCCCCTGCCGCCCGGCGCCGCCTGGGGCGCGGGTCGCCGCTGCCCACCCGACGCCGGGCCGAGCTGACCGGTTCGTCGGGCACGCCGCGGAAAGCCATCCCATGGACCACAGTTATTAACTTCTGCCCCCTTGGTACCTCGCGCCGTGTATATGCACCGTCATTGATATACCATGGTCAAGCATGTCGCGTTCGACATTGGTGCTCGTCACCACGAGGTATCCGCCAGCCATGAGTTTGTCATCCGCGATTTCCTCCGGTCCCGCTTTGCCGACCGGTCCGCCAGCAGAAACAATCGGACAGCGCGCCGAGCGGCAGCGCCTCTCCATGATCGACCGCTTCCTGCCGGTCTGGATCGTGGCGGCAATGGTGCTCGGAATTCTCCTCGGGAGGCTGTTCCCGAACATTGAAGAGGCGCTGGACCGGGTCAAGATTGCCGGGGTCTCACTACCGATCGCGATCGGACTGCTCTGGATGATGTATCCGGTGCTGGCCAAGGTCCGGTACGAAGCGCTCGGCCGCTTCTCGACCCAGGGGAAACTGTTCGCCGTCTCGACGGTGCTTAACTGGATCGTCGGGCCGATCCTGATGTTCGCGCTGGCCTGGATCTTCCTGCCCGACCTGCCGGAGTACCGCAACGGGCTGATCCTGATCGGGATCGCCCGCTGCATCGCGATGGTCCTGATTTGGAACACGCTGGCCTGTGGCGACGGGGATGTCGCGGCGGTGCTCGTGGCAGTCAATTCCGTGTTCCAGATTGTGATGTATTCCGTGCTCGGCTGGCTGTTCCTGACCGTGATCCCGTCGTGGTTCGGCGCGGAATCGACCACGCTCGACCTCTCGATGGCCGACATCGCGGTCAACGTCGCCTTCTTCCTCGGCATCCCGCTGCTGGCCGGGGTGATTACCCGGCTCGTGCTCGTTGCCCGCAAGGGTGCGGAATGGTACGACACGGCGTTCATTCCCCGGATCGGCCCGACCGCGCTGCTCGGCCTGCTCTACACGATCGTGATTATGTTCTCGATGCAAGGCGACCGCCTGGTGGACGCCCCGCTCGACGTGCTCCGGATCGCGGTGCCGCTGGTGATCTACTTCGTCCTCATGTTCTCGCTCTCGTTCATCGTCGCGAAGCGGGCCGAGTTCTCCTACGCGGAGACATCGGCGATCTCGTTCACCGCCGCCGGGAACAACTTCGAGCTGGCGATCGCGGTCGCGATCGGGGTG
>JAABUN010008269.1_pt1 | contig 10712 bp, 11 predicted proteins | sample 5559311 | NCBI WGS metagenome assembly JAABUN01 (sample SAMN10711877, study PRJNA513370) | rock metagenome | isolation source: Antarctica rocks | place: Antarctica: Victoria Land, Siegfried Peak sud
ATTCGTCGTCCACCCGCCAGATCGTCGGCGGGTCTTTACCCGGTTGGGGTACCGCCACTGCGGCGTCGTGCGTATGCATCAGGGTATGCTACCACACCAGCACACTTTCCGGATAGGCTGTTACGGATCAACGTCGGTCCTCCGCCTGCCCCCTACCCCACCCGCTGCGGAAACGGATTGTCGGGGAAGAGGATCGCGCGGTACTTGCCCTCGCCTGCCAAATGCAGATGGAGCAGCGCACTCCCCACACTCGCCACATCATCAGGCACCGCGCCGTTAACCAACTCAGCCCGCGTAGGGGGACTTCGTGGCGCAGCCTTCAGCCGGGCCTTCAGGCCACCGGCAGCCCACGACGAGCGGGCCATCACGTTCGCCACCGCCATCAGCCGCCAGCCATCACCATACGCCCTTCCCCCATCAACGCGAACCATCAGACCGCGTTCATCGTTGTAAGTGGTGAGCTTCCGGCATTATTCCCCGCCATCGCAGCGAAAGGAGCGATAGGCGATGCACGACGACGAGCGCCCCGGCCCGCTCCCTACCGGCAACGGCCAGATCGACGACATCATCCAGGGGCTGATCGCGGTTTACGAGGCGGTGTTTCCAGGGCGGATCAGGGGCTACTACCTGACCGGGAGCTACGTCGCGGGCGGCCTGACCCCGCTCAGTGATCTCGATCTGCTCATCCTCTTCAAAGGCGCGTTCGCGGACGACGAGGAGCGGGATCGCGCCCGTCGCCTGAACGGGGCCTTCTACCATGCCCGCCTCACCGCCATCCGCCTCGATCTCCCGGCGCGCAGCGAACAGAACCTCGCGCCGCTCGACCGCATCCTGATCAAACTCGCTAGTCGCCCGATCTATGGCGAGGATGTGCGCGACGAGATCGCCCTACCGTCCCTACCAGACTACACCCGCGCGACGATGGAGTCGGCCTACGACAACCTCGCGCGGATCCTGCGCGGCCCGGACTGGCGCACCGCCGCCGCCCTCACCTTTCCCCTCATCTATCCCGACCCTGCTGACGAGTTCTTCGGTTACGTCCACAAACGGTTCCCGATGTGGTACCCGCCGGAGGTCACGCAAGGACTCAAGGAATTGGTCACAACGGTCGGGCGGCTCGCCACGGCGATCATCGCCCTGCGCGCCGGTCGCTACGTACCCCAACGCGCGGACAGCGTCACCCTCTACCGCGAGGCGATCGGCGACGAGTGGGGCGACTACCTCGCGGAGATCTACGAGGCGGGGAAAGGGCGCTGGGGCTATCTCGTCCCCACCGACCCCGCCGAACGCGCCCGCCTGCGCGACCTCTGCCGCCGGACCCTCGCCTTCGAGAACCATTTCCTGATCGCCTACCGCGACTTCCTGCTGGCCGAGTCGCGCGATGCCGACCCCGCACGCCGCGACGCCGCCACCCGGCAACTTCGTCCTCTCGGCTTCATCCCGGCCACGCCAGGGTCATGCGGCGATTGACGCAATTGCCGGTCAACCACTATCCTGCCCCTGCCGGTGTCGAGCAAGGACGCGGCGCATATGGCGTACAACGGGGAGGCGACGATGGAAGCAGACGACCAGCAACTCGCGGAGTACGAGGACGCCGAGGGCTACGACCTCGAAAACGGCGTCAGCGGCCCCGATCTGCGCTACTACCTCGATCTCGCCCGCGAAGCCGACGGCCCAGGGCTCGATCTGGCTTGTGGCACCGGGTTCCTCACTATCCCTTTCGCCACCCTCGGGCTGACGATGACCGGTGCCGATCGCGCACCCAAGATGCTCGACCTCGCCCGCCGTAAAGCCCTCGATTTACCGATCCGCTGGCTGCACGCCGATTGCCGCACCCTCGACCTGAACGAGCAGTTCCGGCTGGTGACGCTGGCCGGCAACGGCTTTCAGGAGTTCCTGACCCGCCAGGATCAGGAGGGGATCTTGGGCGCGGCGCGGCGACACCTCGCGCCGGATGGCCTCTTCGCGTTCGAGACGGGCTTCCCCCTCACCGCCGACCTTGTGGGCACCGCGCGACCCGGCGGCTGGTCGGAGGAGGTGCCCTGGGAGCAGTACGAGGACGCCCAGGGACGGACGGTCAGCGTCACCACCGCGCAGCGCCACGACGCCCTGCGCCAGACGGTCGAATACGTCACCTACCAACGCTGGCAGGAGGGCGGCGAGGAGCAGTTCAAGACCGAGCGCACCACCCTGCGCCTCGTCTACCCGCAGGAGATGGAAGCGCTGCTCCATTACAACGGCCTCGCCATCCGCGACGCCTACGGCGACTGGGATCGCCAGCCGCTGGTCGCCGACAGCCCCAGGATGATCTACGTCTGCCAGCCGCGCACCTGACGACGCGCGGCCATGATCATATCTGCATAAGCAAAGCCACTGCCCGACTGCTCAGTCGGGCAGTGTGTGAATGTGAACCGGTTACATTGTGCTAATGGAGGCGGCGGAAGGAATCGAACCCCCGCATGACCGTCTTGCGAACGGCCGCGTTACCACTTCGCCACGCCGCCAAGCGTGAGAATACGTTCGTCTGTCGGCCTGCCGTTGAAGGTACAACGATGGGTAAGCAGAGCGCCCGAAGCTCATATCCTACACAAAGTATGCCATAGAGCGTCAAGGTGGGGGGTGACTGGCGACGGATAGAGGTTAACTCGTTGTACGGTAAGGGGTTGGCGGCGTGCATGGGTCGCCGGTTAAAACCGGCGCTAGGTGGCTGCGGCCACAAAGTCCACTGAAGTGGACTAAGTTCGCTGCGAGGCTTGCTCATCCCGATAGGCACCGCGTCAATGCCGAACCTAGCCTACTTCAGTAGGCCGTGGTCCCCTGCCGGGCCAGGGGATGAGTGGGCCGCAGCCACCTAGCGCCGGATTCATCCGGCGACCCACTTACCAATCTCCCCACCCCCTCGCCGTCAACCGCCCGCGCCAGCGCGCCCACTGCGTATGTATGTCCGTATGGGTGCTTCTCACTTCGTACTTCGTACTTATCCTATCCCACCCTCACCCCGATCCGAAAGAGCGTCACAAACCGCTCCAGCCAGACAGGATCGCCGGTGATCTGCACCAGCCTGCGCTCGATCGCCTCCGATGGGCTGATCGCCCCGGTCAACAGCGGGTTGATCGGGGCGGTGGCAGTGAGGACGAGATCGGCGTCGGGCAACGGTCCGGCTGCGACGGTCAGGATACCATCCGCGATCCGCGCATTGATCACGATGTCGCCGAAATGGCACTCGTAGCGCGCCTGTAGGTCGCGCGCCGCCTCGGGCTGGAATGTCGTCCGCAGCGCCATGATCATCGAGTCGACGGTGACGATCTCCTCTTCGCGCGGCACCTCGAGCGACTGCGCCCCCCACCCCCCGAGCCCCAGGACGATCGGTTCGAGTTCTTCGCCATGCGCGGTCAGTTCGTAGACGACGCCACTCGCCGGGCGCGGCAGGGCGCGACGCCGCACCACCCCGGCCTCTTCGAGCTCTTGCAGCCGCGCGGCGAGGATATTGGTCGGAATTTTCGGCAACCCGCGCCGCAGATCGGTGAAGCGCCGTGGGCCGACCAGCAGATCGCGGATGATCAGCAGCGCCCAGCGTTCGCCGACGAGCTCCAAGGCCCGCGCCACACCGCAGAATTGGCCGTAAGTTCGTTTCATCGCTCACTCCACCTTTGATCAAAGTTTCTATTTTGTAGTATGATTGTTTTTAACAACTAAATCAAATAAGGTAGTACTAGCAAAACAGATAGTGTCGAACAGCACGGCACCAGCAAGGAGGTTCCGATGCAACTCCCCCCGATCGTCTCCCAATCCGCGTGGCAGGCCGCGCGTGATAGGCTGCTCGTTAAAGAGAAAAAGGCCACTCGCGCCAATGACGCGCTGGCGGCGGAGCGGCGACGGCTGCCGATGGTCGCCTTCGACAACGGGTACACCTTCGCGGGACCGGACGGTCCCGCCAGCCTGGTCGCTCTCTTCGACGGTCGCCGTCAGCTGATCGTCTACCACTTCATGTTCGCGCCGGGTGAGCAGCATCCCTGTGAAGGTTGCTCGCTCTTCACCGACAGCCTCGGCCACCCCGCCCATCTCCACGCCCGCGATACCTCGCTTGTCCTGGTCTCCCCCGCGCCGCTCGCGGAATTGCTGGCGTATCGAGGGCGGATGGGCTGGACGGTGCCGTGGTATTCACTCGACGGCAACAGTTTTAATGCCGACTGCGGGATCACCGATGGCTTCGGCCTCAGCGTCTTCCTGCGCGATGACGACCGCGTTTACCGCACCTATTTCACGAACGGGCGCGGCGTCGAACCGCTCGGCACCCATTGGAGTTTCCTCGACCTGACACCGCTCGGTCGCCAGGAGGCGTGGGAAGAGACCCCCGCCGGGCGACCGCAGACCCCGCCCTACGAGTGGTGGCGTCGCCACGACGAATACGCCGACTGACCACGGGTAACTCGTCCGCACGACCCTATCGCCGCGAGGCTAACAAGCACCGAAACCCGAATGGAGGCAGATCATGGGGATCGTTGGTACCGGTTTCTCGATGTCGCTCGACGGCTTCATCGCCGATCCGCACGGTGATGTCGGCGGGCTCTTCGCCTGGTACGACGATGGCGACATCACCTACACCTATCCGGGTGGGATGGTCGTAACGCCCTCGGCGGCCAGCGCCCAGGTTATCCGGGAAACGGTCGAGAACACCGGCGCGATCGTCTCGGGGCGGGCGTTATTCGACATCGCCAAAGGCTGGGGCGGGCGGCACCCGATCGATGTCCCGGTCTTTGTCGTCACCCACGAGATCCCCCGCGACTGGGACTACCCAAACGCACCATTTACCTTCGTGACGGACGGCGTCGAGAGCGCTATCGCCCAGGCGCAGGCGGTCGCGGGCGACAAGAACATCGGACTCGCCGGCGCAAACGTCGCGCAACAGGCGATCCGCGCCGGATTGGTCGATGAGATTACGGTCGAACTGGTGCCGCTCCTGCTCGGCCAGGGGATCCGCTTCTTCGATCACCTTGGGGAGCAGCCGATCGCGCTGGAACAGATCGGCCTCGTCGAGGCACCCGGCGTCACGCACCTGCGCTTTCGCGTCGTCAAATAGCGCCCGCTGAGCAATCCCGCCAGTGCCCACTCGCTCATACCGATCAACGGAGGAAACCACCGATGAACGAGCAGCAGCGCCAAGCTTTTCTCGCCGAGCCGCATATCGGCGTCCTCAGCGTCGCCAGCGACGGCAATCGCCCACCGCTGACCATCCCGCTCTGGTACGCCTACACCCCAGGCGGCGACCTGACCTTCTTCACCGGGACGCAAGGGCGCAAAGCCCGCAAGACCGGGCTGATCGAGCAGGCAGGCATGGTGAGCCTCTGCGTGCAGCGCGCCGAGTTCCCCTACAAGTACGTCACCGTCGAAGGAACAGTCATCGGCACAGATCGGCCGCCATCCCGTGAGGGCATGCTCGCGATCATCCGGCGCTACCTCCCCGAGGAACAGGCACAGGGATTCGTCGCGGCGGAACTCGCCCAGCCCAGCCCCACCCTCGTCCTCTTCACTATCCGCCCGGACCGCTGGCTCGCCGCCGATTTCAGCGACGCGAGCTGATGCACAACCAGAGTAGCTATACGCTTGTGGCGGTAGGGGCTGAGCACGACTCGCCCGGCTGGTGACGCCGACCGGACTGATGTGTGACAGGGTAAGTGCCGCCGCCGACCGGGCGGATCGGTGCCCCGCCCCTACCCGGACCATCATCGCCGCCAATCCCAACCCGGTATCCTGATCCTGCACTCAACTCGTCACTGCCGACCGCGCCTCATGAACTGAGAGGAGCCGACGATGCCGATCACGATCATCGACCCCGCGCTGCGTGCCGGGTGGGAGCCCGATACCCCCACCGACGACACGCTGCTACGCCGTTTCCTGACCAACTGGCCGCTGGCGGTCGAGGCCGAGGGGCTGCCGCACGGCGCACGCATCCTCCGGCGCGACGATCTTGCGGCGGTCGATGTGGGGCGACCCGCGAGCCTGATCAATAGCGCGACGTTGCTCGCCCCGCTCTTCCAGGAGGGTGTCGGCGAGGTCATGGCTGCCCTCGACGATTTCTATCGCTTCTCGAGCGGGGAGACCTCCGGTCCGGTCTTCCTCTTTAGCCCCTGGCCGACACCCGATCTCCGCGCCCACGGCTGGACCTTGCTGGACTATCAACCCCTGATGTTCCGCCCCGCCGGTGGGGAGGCACCGCCCCCGCCGCCCGGCCTGCGGATCGAAGCGGTCCGCGACGAGGCGGGGCTGCGGGCCTGCGAACTCGCGCTCGTGCGCGGCTTCGAAGCGCCCGAACTGGAAGCCCTCGGGCCGGGCGCGGTCTTTCACCACGGCCTCCTGGCTGACGACCGCTTTCACCTTTGGGTCGGCTGGGAAGGGGACCGGCCGGTCAGCGCCGCCGCCACGTTCGTCGCCGCAGGGATCAACGATGTCACGATCGTCGCGACAGTGCCGGCAGCGCGACAACGCGGCTATGCCGCCGCCCTGACCTGGCGGGCGACTCTGGCTGACCCGACGCTGCCAGCGCTCCTGGTCGCCAGCGACGCAGGGCGACCCGTCTACGAGCGGCTCGGCTACACGGCGTTGTTCCGCATCACCCTCTGGTCGCGCGAACGCCCTGGCACCGCGCGTTCGCTACCGGCACCGCGCGATCTGAGACCACCTACCGTTGATGGAACATAATAGCAAGCGGGAGAACGCGGCGATGGAGATCCCCTTCCTCAGTACAACAGCGTTGGCCGCAGCTATCCGGGCGGGCGACCTTTCCGCCACGGCGGTGCTGGAAGCGCACCTCGCGCAGATCGCACGCCACAACCCGACGCTGAACGCGATCGTCACCCTCGACGCCGACGGTGCCCGCGCCCGCGCGCAGGAGGCCGACGCGGCCCTGGCGCGTGGTGAGGTCTGGGGGCCGCTGCACGGCGTCCCGTTCACGCTGAAAGATGCGTTCGCGACGGCGGGGATGCGGACGACGGTCGGCTTCCCGCCGCTGGCCGACTATCTGCCGCAGGAAGACAGCACCGTGGCGGCGCGACTGAAGGCGGCAGGCGGCATCTTGCTCGGCAAGACCAATGTGCCGACGATGCTCGGCGATTATCAGTGCAACAACCCGATCTTCGGGCGCACGAATAACCCTTGGGATCCGGCGCGCACCTCGGGCGGCTCCAGTGGCGGCGCGGCGGCGGCGCTGGCGGCGGGGATGACGCCATTCGAGATCGGCAGCGACCTCTCCGGCTCGATCCGCCTTCCGGCCCACTTCTGCGGTGTCTACGGCCTGAAACCGACCGAAGGGCGTGTCCCCCTGACCGGGATGGTCCCCGACCCGCGCGACACGCCGCGCAGCGTCCGCCTGATGTCCTGCGCCGGGCCGCTGGCCCGCACGGTCGATGACCTGGCGCTCCTCTATAGACTCATCGCCGGGCCGGATGGGCGCGACACCGAAGTGCCGCCGCTGCCCATTGCCGCTGTCTCCGCCCTCGACCTGAATGGCCTGCGGATCGCCGTCGCCCCGACCTTCCCCGGCCTGCCGGTCGCGGCGGAGATTCGCGACGCGGTCACGGGGCTAGCCCAGCAACTCGCCCAGGCGGGGGCGATTGTCGAAGAGGCGACCTTGCCCGATCTCGATTTCGGGCGGGAGCTCAAGAGTGCCGGAGAACTGATCGGGATGATGGTCGGCGTCTTCGAGCAGGACGCGGGCACACCGCCGCTCACCCTCGCGCACTACCTGGAAGCCCTGCACCGCCGCGACCGCTCGATCCGCGTCTGGGAGCAGTTTTTCGGGCAATGGGACGCCCTCCTCTGCCCGACCTCGCTCGTCACGGCGTTCCCCCACTGCAAACCGGGCACACCCCTGCGCGTCGATGACCGCGACGAGACGTACTGGTTCGCCAGCGCCCACACCACCCTCTTCAACTACACCGGCCACCCCGCGCTCGCCGTCCCCTACACCCGCGACCGCGACGGCCTGCCGCTCGGCGTCCAACTCGTCGCGAAACGCTGGGCCGAGTCGCGCCTCCTGGGGATCGCACAGGCCATCGCGCCGCTCACCGGCGGCTTTCAGCGGCCATCGGGGTATTGAGCGATCACGGGCAATCAGCAGGCCAACACCAAGAATAACCCCAGGGCCGTTTATCACCGACGTAAAAAGATATACGTGGTGAGAGGGCTGCCTGGGGATTAGCGATTCAATTGTCGCTCGCTCTATCCGCCTGCGTTGGTAATCTATCCCTACAGCGACACTGAGGACAATGCCTGCTGGGGTAGCACTTAGCAGGTGGGCGCTGGCCTCGGCAACTTGGCAGCGTTTCCTGTATAGGGTTGTCCGTTCTCGACCAGGTACTTGAAGCTGGCGAGTGCACCGGCGGCTATGCGGCGCATCACTGGGGCCATGACCAGCCCCAGCAGCTTGCCGAACAGCCCGCCTGTGAATTCGACTTCCGCCTCGCTGGTGAGCAGTGCTCGATCGCCCTGGGGCAGCACAGACCAGCGGTTGACCGCCCGCTTGACCATCGGCAAGCCCATTCCCTCATATTGGAATGACCGCCCTTCGTCCCAGGCTACCCAGCGTTCGCTGATGGTCCGGTTACCCCCCAGATCGCACGTCCGTTCCGCGCCGATACCGCGTGAGATCGGCCCGTTGCAGCGGGCGCTCACGACCGCATCGGACCAGAGCTGGATATCCTCGAGTCGGGCGAGGTGTGTCCAGACCTGTGCGGCGGGCGCATCGATGCACGCCGATGAATGCAGCTTGACCATGAGCCCTCCTGCGCGACGCTATATCGCCTATCTGGTCAGCTCAACCGCACGTTGGCTTCTGCCATCTTACTACGGTAGTTCGCGCCTCGCCAAAATCCAGTCCATGCTCTTCCCACCAGCACGCGCCGAAGCCGGGGCGCAATCCTTGGGACCACAGCGATGGCTGGCCGCGACTAGCGTCACACCCGCCATCTGCGGAGAGCGTATTTCATCGGCAACCGAACTGTTGCTGTAGGGCTATTTAGCACGGTGTGACCTAGACCTACGCCAGAATTCGACGCACTATCGTGTAAGGTCGATTTGACCATCCGAGTAGCGGTGCAAGATATAGCTGGTGGACATGGCGCACCCAACGAGGTGAGCATGTGCCTCCCCTTCGCTATCGGCGATAAATTGGAGTTGGTCACCAGCAAGGATGAGGAATCGCCCGTCTTGCTTTACTACCGATGTATGGTGCCAGAGTCCCACCATGTCGTCTCGGTCGGGTGTCCGGGCGTGGTTGAGGAAGGCGAGCAATTCCTCAATGCTTGCTGATGCGCGGATCGCTTTCGGCAGCCACGCGCGGGCCATACCACCGAGATCGCCCATATTCCTCCTGTCACCTACATATTGAGCAGCTTGGACACGCCGGAGCCACCGATTAATGGCGGTGGCGAACTTCAACGTGGGATGGCTGGCGACTAAATCGCCCAGGGCCACCCGGCCTCACAGGGCTTCGTGGCCGCAGACCCTAGCCGGGATTTCAATCCTGGACCACCGCTGTCCAAATGGACGGTGACGCCCGCTCGGCGGCAGCCTATAGTGCGGAAAGTGTACCAGCGAGCGGTCTGGTGGTGCGCTCTGGCGAGCGAGAAGGGATCAGCATGGCAAGGATGGCGTCTGCGCCTGTCCCGCTGGTGCGTCGGATGCGTATCCCGGTCGACGTGGCGCTGATCTGTCTCGTGATCGCCCTGGCTTGCATCGTCACGGGGATCAGCACCCCGACCTTCCCGCTTCACGCCCGCTCGCTGCGCCTCGATCTGGCGACGATCGGCCGACTCCCGGCGAGCAGCGGCTTCGTCTCGCTCTGCCTGGCGCTGCCGATCGGCCTCCTCTCCGACCGGATCGGGCGACGCCGGGTGATCGTCGGGGGCATCTTCGCGTTCGCGCTCGGCATGTTCTGTGTCGGCGTGGCGCAGGGCCTGCCGCTCCTGCTCGTCGGCTGCCTCCTCTTCGGCGCGGCGGGCGTCTCGACCTTCCCGATCGGCGCGGCTCTCCTGGGGGATGTCACCACGCCGGGACAGCGCGCGCTGGCCTTCGGTCTCTACACCACGGCGATGGGCGTCGGCTTCACCATCGGGCCGCTCGTCGGCGGGCAGTTGGCCGAGCGCGCCGGCACCGAGGTGGCCTTCATCGTGGGGGCGATCATCGCGCTGACGGCCGGGACGCTGGCGCTCCTCATCCTCCCCAGGCCACGCCCGGACGCCGCCAATGCGGGTGCCGGGTGCAGCCTGCGCGGCATCCTGGCGCTGGCGAGGCGGTCGGATCTGGCGCTCGCCTGCCTCGGCACCCTTCTGATGAGTTGGACCTTCAACGGCGCGATCTCGACCTTCTTCCCCCTCTACGGCGAGGCCCTCGGCCTCTCGGCGGCGACGATCGGCGCGCTCTTCGCGCTCCGGGCACTCGTTTCCGCGTTCGGTCGCCTGCCGAACGGCATCCTCGCACGCGCCTTGGGCAATCAGTCGGTCATGCTCGCCGCGCTGGTCGTTGACGCGCTGGCGATGCTGGCGCTCGCGTTCGCCCACCAGACGTGGCTCTTGGCCGTCCTGCTCATCGGCGAGGGTCTCGCCTTCGGGGGTTACCTCGTCGCCGGCCAGACCTTCGTCGCCGACCGCACCACCGTCGAGAATCGCGGCACCGCCGTCGGCCTCTACGCGATGGCGGGCAGCATCGGCGCCACC
>JAABUN010008270.1_pt1 | contig 10710 bp, 12 predicted proteins | sample 5559311 | NCBI WGS metagenome assembly JAABUN01 (sample SAMN10711877, study PRJNA513370) | rock metagenome | isolation source: Antarctica rocks | place: Antarctica: Victoria Land, Siegfried Peak sud
TGTCGGGCTACCAGTCGTTCCGGTTCGTGGTCCTGCCACAGGCCGTCCGCCGGGTCATACCGCCTCTGCTGAACGATGCCATCGGGTTGATGAAGGACACGGCACTGGTGTCGTTCCTGGGACCCGTGGAGGCGTTCCGGCGTTCCCAGATCTTCGCATCGGCCGACTTCAACTACACGCCATACCTCGTGTCGGCGATGCTGTTCCTGATGCTGACTATCCCGCTCGCGCGCTTCGTCGACCGGCTGGTGACACGTGACCGCAAGCGCTACCTGGCAGGTGCCCGGTGAGCGGTCCCCTCACGCGGCCGGTCGGGCCCGCGCTGGGTGCCGAGGCGCTGCGGGTGAAGGGCGTGCGCAAGTCCTTCGGCGACCATCTCGTCCTGGACGACATCCACCTGACCGTGGCGGAGCACGAGGTCGTGTGCCTCATCGGCGCGTCCGGGTCGGGCAAGAGCACCCTGCTCCGCTGCGTCAACCTGCTGGACGGCATCGACGCAGGACGCATCTTCATCGGCGGCGCGGAGATCACCGCCAAGGGCGTCGACGTGGACATGATCCGGCGGCGGATCGGCATCGTGTTCCAGGCATACAACCTGTTCCCGCACATGAGCGTCATCGACAACGTGACGCTGGCGCCCACCAAGGTGCTCAAGATGCGGAAGACCGACGCCGAAGCGCGCGCGGATGAGCTGCTGCGGCGGTTCGGCCTGGCCGAGAAGCGGGATGCGGTGCCCGACCGGTTGTCCGGCGGTCAGCAGCAGCGGGTGGCCATCGTGCGGGCGCTGGCCATGCAACCCGACATCCTGTTGCTGGACGAGATCACGTCCGCGCTCGACCCGGAGCTAGTGGCGGAGGTACTGTCGGTCATCCGGGAGTTGGCCCACACGGGCATGACCATGGTCCTTGCCACCCACGAGATGGGCTTCGCGCGCGACATCGCCAACCGGGTCTGCTTCCTGGACGCCGGCCACATCCTGGAGGAAGGGCCACCCGCCCAGATCTTCTCGTCGCCAAGGGAGGAGCGGACGCGCCGCTTCCTCGACCGGGTCATCGAGGCGGGGCGCCTGTAGCCGACGCGACGCATCGCCTCGATATCCACGCCAGGGGCCCTAGTTGGTGCGCAGCGCCCGGTCGAGGTCCGCGATGAGGTCGGCCACGGTCTCGATGCCCACCGACAGCCGGATGACGTCGTTGCCGGCACCCGCGGCGGTCCGCTGCTCATCGGTCAGCTGGCGGTGGGTCGTCGACGCGGGATGGATGACGAGGCTCCGCGTATCGCCCACGTTGGCGAGGTGCGACCAGAGGTTGACCCCCTCCACGAGGCGGACGCCCGCCTGGTAGCCCCCGGTGAGACCAAACGTGAACACGGAGCCCGCGCCCAGGGGCAGGTAGTGCTGTGCCAGCTGGTACGACGGGCTCGACTCGAGCCCCGCATACGAGACCCAGGCGACCGACGGGTGTGACTCCAGGAACCGGGCTACCTGCAGCGCGTTCGAGACGTGGCGCTCCATGCGCAGCGTCAGCGTCTCGATGCCCGTCAGGATGTTGAACGCATTGGTCGGTGAGAGCGCGGGACCCAGGTCGCGGAGCGCCACGGCACGGGCCTTCATGGTGAAGCCGAAGTCGCCGAAGGTCTCGTGGAACGTGAGGCCGTGGTACGCCGAATCGGGCTGGCTCAGACCCGGGAACTTGCCATCGGCGGACCAGTCGAAGCGGCCCGACTCCACCACGATGCCACCCATGGACGTGCCGTGGCCACCCAGGAACTTGGTCATCGAATGTATGACGATGTCCGCGCCCCACTCGAACGGGCGGCACAGATACGGGCTCGCGAGCGTGTTGTCCACGACCAGCGGGATGCCGTGATCACGCGCGATGCGGGCGAGCATCTCCAGGTCCACCACCAGTCCCCCGGGATTGGCGAGGCTCTCGGTGAAAATGAGCTTGGTGCGCGGCACGATGGCGGCTCGCACCGCCGCCTCGTCGCGAGGGTCCACGAGGCTCCCCTGCCAGCCCAGCCGCGGAAACGTGTGGCGGAACTGGGTCAGCGATCCGCCGTACAGGAAGCGCGACGCCACGAAGTGGTCGCCGGGCTCCATGAGAGTGTAGAACGCGACCAGCTGCGCCGCGTGACCAGAGGCCACCGCGACGGCACCCCGGCCCCCCTCCAGGCTCGCGACACGCGCCTCAAGCGCAGACACGGTGGGGTTGGTGATGCGGCTGTAGATGTAACCGAACGTCTGGAGGTCGAACAGCGACGCCGCGTGGTCGGCGTCCTCGAAGACATACGCCGTGGTCTGGTAGATGGGCACGTTGCGAGCACCGGTGATGGGCTCGGGCGGCGTACCCGCATGCACGGCACGGGTCTCGATGCCGTAGCGTGAGGTCATTGCCGGATGCGGCTGTGTCTCCGGCTCGGCGGCTGGCACGCCGGACGCGTCGTTCGCGGCGGGCTGCTCGATGGCGCTCATGCCAGGATCCGCGCACGGCGGCTGGAGATGATGTCGCCGTTGATGCCACTCCAGGCGAGCTCCCCGGACAGACGGCCGTACTCGATCTTCATGCACCGGTCCTGGACGACGGTCAGGCCGGCGGCCTCCGCTGTGGCTGCGGCCGCGGCGTTGTGGATGCCCAGCTGCATCCAGACCACCTTGGCCCCGATATCGATGGCCGCATCCACGATGCCCGGCACGGCCTCTGGCTTGCGGAAGATGTCGACCACGTCCACGGGCTCCGTGATGTCGTGCAGGTCAGCCACCACGGGCTCGCCCAGGATCGTCTGGCCGACCGCCACTGGGTTCACGGGGATGACCCGGAATCCCTTGCGCTGGAGGTACTTCATGACGAAGTAGCTGGGCCGGTTCCAGTTGGGGCTGGCTCCGACCATGGCCACGGTCCGGGTGCGTCGGAGGATGCCGGCGAGCTCCTCTTCCGTGTAGTTGCCAGTCTGACCGGGCACGGCGCTGGCGTCGGCGGGGTCACACGCAAGGTTGGGATCGGCATCGATGATCTGGAGTGGACTGACCATGGACCGATGGTAGGCGAGGCGGCCGTGGAGCGTCGTACGTGGCTACCATGCCTGCATGACACTCGCGACATCGGCCGATCTCAAGGAACCGCACGGCGCCGGTGTGGCGGCCAGACTGAACTGGCTGCGTGCGGGCGTCCTCGGCGCCAATGACGGCATCGTGTCAGTCGCCGCGACCGTGATCGGTGTCGCATCGGCCACGGATTCGACCGCCTTCATCTTCACCGCGGGGATCGCTGCCCTCATCGGCGGGGCGGTGTCCATGGCCCTCGGCGAGTACGTGTCCGTCAGCAGCCAGCGCGACAGTCAGCAGGCCCTCATCGAGAAGGAGCGCAGCGAGCTGGTCGCGGACCCCGAGGGAGAGCTTCGCGAGCTGACCGCCATCTATGCCTCCCAGGGCCTGACGGCCGAGACGGCGCACCACGTGGCCGTTGAGCTCACGGCGCACGACGCCCTGGCCGCCCACCTGTCGGCGGAGCTGAACATCGATGCCTCGGCAGTGGTGAACCCGTGGCATGCCGCGTTCGCGTCCGCGGTCGCCTTCGCCATCGGCGCCATCCTGCCCCTGCTGGCGATCATGCTGTCGCCAACGGACGTGCGTGTCGCGGTGACATTCGGGGCTGTGCTCATCGCCCTTGCCCTGACCGGCAGCCTCAGCGCGGGGATCGGCGGCAGCGCCATCCGTTTCGCGGTCGCGCGTCTGGTCATCGGTGGCGCCCTGGCTCTGGCGGCGACGTTCGTGATCGGGAGTCTGCTCGGCAGTGCCGGCGTCGTGTAGGCGCGATCCAGCGACCGGGAGTCGCGGGTCGACCTGACCGGGACCCGGCCCATGAACCAGACGCGCCCCGATGGTAATATCCCGCTTCCACTGGCGAGTGGCCAAGCGGTAAGGCGTCTGATTCTGGATCAGAAGATCCTAGGTTCGAATCCTAGCTCGCCAGCCATATCCTGAGCGTGAACGCGGCCCTGCCGGGAGACTGGCAGGGCCTTCGTCAACAGGGAGTACCACCCGCCGTACCACTTCGGCTTGCTCGACCGGTCTCGGTGTCCTGGAGGGCCGAGACAGGGAGCGTCCGCTTGAGGGCTCAGATCATCCACCACACCACGTTACCGGTTGGACGCCAACGTCGTCGCTCTCGTGCTGGTGGTCCTGTGCATCGTCCTGGTGGTGACGTTCGTGACCGAGCCTCGCTAGGATGGGGGTGGCCAATGGAGGCCCCCAGAAGCGCACCAGCGACCCTGACGCAAGGACGCCGGGCTCGCGACCGTGACGACGCGAACGCATCGACAGCCTGGCTCAGCTCGCGGAATGGCCCGAGATGAGCCGACATCATGGACGATGCGCAACCGCACGCCGTGTACAGCCGTCGCCGAGGACCGCGAAGGTCGGCCCGCGCCAGGATCTCCCGTCACACCGTCGGGTCGATCCTCCAGCGCGACAAGGAGATCCGCCCGATGCATCAGGATGGGACAGTGCCACGGACGGAGGCGTCTGTCCGGGACCACCTGGCGAACGAACGCACCATGCTCGCCTGGGTGCGCACGGCGCTGGCGCTCATCGGCCTCGGCTTCGTGATCGACCATTTCGCGATCGAGGGGCCTGCCGACCACGTCCCCGGCTCGCTCCTGGGACTGCTCATGATCGTGGCGGGCGGCACGAGCGCCGTCGTGGGCGCCTGGCGGTTCGTGCGCACCGAACGCCAGATCGACAAGGGCGACTTCGAGTCGGCCGTCGGTGCACACCTGGTGCTGGCGGGAGCCATCACACTCGCGGCCGTGGCGACCGGTGCCTACCTCGTCTTCGCGCCGTAGCCCAGTCAGGGCCGGTACGCGGTGGCGTTGGCCACGCCGGCGACACACCGCACGCGCCACGCAGATGTAAGGCGCCGGAGGCCGTGACCCGCGCATCCGAAGTCGCCTGGCAGGTACCGTCCAACGCTACGGGCATACGGCCCGCCGACGGAGGATGGGACGTGTCGACAGCTGACCACGATGGACAGACCGTGAAACCGGGCGATGACGCTTTCGCGGAGGCGTTCGACGGCGGCACCGCCGGCATGCAGCCATACGTGCACTTGGTGCCCGACCCGTCCTCGGAGCATGCGGCAGCGGATACGGACGAGGACGGCGAGCGGGTCCCGCTCAGCAGCTCGTCGCGGATGCTGGCGGGTTCGCCTGCGTTCTCGGGCTTCGCGGTCCGTGAGATGGACGCCGCCAAGGCGTTCTACGGTGAGACGCTCGGCCTGGAGGTCAAGGACCAGCCGATGGGCACGCTGGGTATCACGCTCGGCAGCGGCGCCACCGTCATGGTCTATCACAAGCCAGACTTCCTGCCGGCGACGTATACCATCCTGAACTTCCCGGTCGCGGATGTCGAAGCGACCGTTGACCATCTCACCACCGCGGGCGTGAGGATGCAGCGGTATCCCGGTTTCGAGCAGGACGAGAAGGGCATCTCCCGGGGTCAGGGTCCGACGATAGCCTGGTTCACCGACCCGTCGGGCAACATCATCGCGGTTTTGGAGGATGGACCCACCAGCTGACCCGGCGGGGCACCTGGCATACGAGCGCAGGCGCTCTACGACGGATAATGCCAGGGGGTCCCGCGGCGGACGACCTCGTCGTGGAAGGCGTCCACGGCGCGCCGGCCGCCATCCCCATCACCTTGCGCTGTCAGCTCCACGCCTCGCAGCAGGATGGTGCAGGAGTGGCGCGTGACTGCAGGCCCGGTCGTGCCGGTGGTGGTCATGGTCGGGCTCGTCGTCAGGTTGGTGGCTGCCGTAAGGGCCACTGACTGGACCGTCGAGGCACGCACATCGCCCCATGCGACCCAGCCGGGCGCGGTGGCCGCCTCTGCTGTGGCCGCGGCGGTCGACCAGGGGTAGGCCACGAGGATCCCTCGACGGGTCGCGATGAGCAATGCGTCCGTCCCACCACGCGGATCACGGGCATCCACGACGGCGACGTCTTCCTGGCCATCGAGGCTGGTCCGGATGGCGTCCACCCGGACGCCCAGGCGGTCGGCGAAGTCGTCCAGCCGCATCGGTCGGACTTCCTGTCGTGCCCACGGAGAACCCTTACCCGGTCGCATCGCTCACGCCTCGTTCGTGTCCACCCGGAGGCACCTGTGACGTCAACCCTGGGGAGGCAGACAGACAGCCTACCATCCCGCACTCCCCGCGGCGCGACATCGACACACGACGTCACTCAGCGGCCGACTCCTCCTGTGGCCGGCGAAGCGACCACCCGGCCAGGCCATATCTGGCTTCACCGCCAGCCCCAGGCGTGACACGAGCGCGGCGTACCCGGAGCGCCGCGCCTGGCCACGCCGAAGGTGCTCAGCGCCGAGCCGCTCGCCATGCGTGCTGCCTCGATCCCGGACACGGATCGGCCGCCCAGCACGGACACGCGAAGCCGATGAACAGTTTGACGAACCAGATGGCGATGAGGATGAGCTGGCTCACGGGCCAGTACCACGGGGCCCGGCGGTCCAGCGGCTGGCGATCGTCGTGCTGCGCAGGTACACGGATGAACAGGAACCCGGTCGCGACGTCGGCATTCTGGTCGGCTTGAGCCCCGAACGCAGGTCATCCTGAACGGACTGGCACTGCACGTGGGACGTAGCAGACATTCAGGCGTACCCTTGTGCCCTCCCGGTCGTTCTCGAGGTCGCCGATGTGGCGTCCTGCTCGGCCCGCCGGGCATGCGTTGAGGACTTGACTTGCCGACCTACGACCCGGTGGCCCTGCTTATGGAGCTTGAGCCGGAAGCCGGCCGACTGTATGACCGCCACGACAAGGTGGCCCAGGAGTGGTTCCCCCACGACTTCATCCCGTACCGACTGGGACGGGATTTCGACAAGGACCCCTGGACCCCCGACCAGCCGCGACTGACCGGGGTGGCACAGATCGCGTTCGAGGTGGGACTCCTCACCGAGGACAACCTGCCCAGCTACCACCGCCTCATCCATGGCATGTTCGGCCGCGGTGACGGTGCGTGGATCAACTGGATCGGTCGCTGGACGGCTGAGGAGGGGCGCCACGCCATCGTGCTGCGTGACTACCTCACGGTGACCCGCAACTTCGATCCCACCCTGCTCGAGCGTGGCCGTATGGGCATGGTCATGAAGGGCTACGACCGCGACTCCATCGACCCCCTCCGGGGTCTTGCCTACGTCGCCTTCCAGGAGCTCGCGACCCGCATCGCGCATCGCAACACGGGCCGCTACTCCGAGGATCCGGTCGCGGACAAGATCATGATCCGGATCGCGGCGGACGAGAACCTGCACTCGGTGTTCTATCGGGACATCCTGGGTGCCGCGCTCGTGATCCAGCCCTCCGAGGCGGTCGTGGCCATCGTGGCGGAGGTGCTCGCGTTCGACATGCCCGGCACCAGCATCCCGGGCTACCTGCGCAAGGCCACCCAACTGGCGCGCGCCGGCGTGTTCGACATGCGCATCTTCCACGACGAGGTGCTGATGCCCATCCTGCGCCACTGGCGCATCTTCGAGCTCGGAGGGCTGAGCCCGGAAGCAGAGACCGAGCGTCAGCGCCTGGCGAGCTACCTGACCGACCTGGATGCCAGCGCCCGACGCTTCGAGGAGCGCCGCGATGCGACGAAGGCGCGCACGGACGTGCTCGTGGGTATCAGCCAGGACTAGCGACCCGTCGCCCGATCAGTGGTGGTGGGAGCGGCCAGCTTCCCGGAGTCGACGCGACAGCACCCGGAGCAGCGACAGGGCGACCTCAGGCTGCCCCCGGATGACTGCCTCGAGGTCCCACGCCGCCAGCGCCAGACACACCGTCGGCTCGTCCGTGACGACCTGCGCTGCCCGGGGCTGACGATCCAGCACTGCCAGCTCGCCCACGACTTCGCCCGGTCCCAGGCGCGCCACCGTGCCGCCGTCGTGAACCACGCGCACACCGCCGCTGACGATCAGGAACAGGCCCGTACCATCCTCGCCCTGACGTACCAGGACGTAGCCCGCCGGCAGGTCCGCCTCCACCGTCCGCTCCGCCAGCAGGTGCAGGCTCGCCGCGTCGGCGCCCGCGAATAGCTCGGTCGTCGCCAGGAGTTCCCGCTTCGCCTCCGTCGTCAGCGCCATGGTCCCCTCGCCTCTCCTTATGATGCGGCGGAAGTGTACGCTCCCGGGGTAGCGGGGGATGCACCCCTGGACGGGAGCAGACTGTGGCCGGTACCGACGAATCCATCGATACGCTCGCCGGGTTCGCCCTGTTCGCAGACCTGGAGCGACCGGCCATGGAACGCGTCGTCCACTCCGCGGAGGAGGCCTGGTTCCCGGCCGGTGATCGCATCATCCGGGAAGGGCTGCGGGGGTCAGGACTGCACGTCATCCTGGAAGGCGAGGCGGCGGTCATCGTGGATGGCACCGAACGTGCCCGCTTCGGGCCCGGCGAGTTCTTTGGTGAGATCTCGGTGCTCCTGGGGGTGCTGCCGGTCGCGGACATCGTGGCCATCCGGGACACCCGGGCACTGGTGCTCGCGGGCCCCGAGACCGAGGCGTTCCTGGTCGCCAACCCCCGGATCATGTACCGGATGCTCCAGGCCATGGCCCGGCGTCTTCGGGCCTCGAACAGGCCCGCGGGCTGACCCCCGACCTGCACTCAGCGAGACGACCACCGACCATGCAGGGACCCGGCAGCTATCCGGTCATCGTCGTGGGCAGCGGCCCCGGCGGACTCCAGGTCTCGCGGTCGTTGCGACGTCTGGGTGTGCTGCACACGGTCATCTCGGCCGACCCCGCGCCGGGCGGCATGTTCCGACGCTGGCCGCACTTCCAGCGTCTGCTGTCGTGGACCAAGCCCCATGCCCTTGCCGATGCCGGCTCGGACCTGTACGAGCGATCCGACTGGAACAGCCTGCTCTCGGACGACCCCGCGTCACGGGCACTCCAGCCTGGCCTCATGGATGGCACGTCGTCGTTCCCGACCCGCGCCGAGATGGAGGCCAACATCGTGGCCTTCGCCGATCGGGCACGACTCGATGTCGACTACGACTGCACGTGGCTGTCCACCAGCCTCGTCGATGCGGCCGACGGCACGCGCTTCGTGTTGGAAACGAGCCAGGGTGTGTACCGCTGCGCGGTCCTGGTGGTCGCCGGGCGTCGCCGAGCCGTGGATGCCCACGATGCCCGGTAAGGAGCTGGTCCGGCACTACGGCCAGGTCCAGCCGCCGGCAGCGTATGCCGGCAAGCGAGTGTTCATCATCGGCAAGCAGAACTCGGGCTTCGAGCTGGCCACGGGCCTGCTACCGACGGCCAGCACACTGGTGCTCGCCTCACCGTCCGCGACCACGCTGTCCGTGGTCACCCGGACCCTGGTGGGCGTGCGAGCGCGCTACCTGCAGCCATACGAGGACGCCGTCCTGGGCGGTGGCGTAACCATCCTCGATGCCGCCATCGACCGGGTCGTGCCGACCGCGAACGGTGCCCGCACGGTCCACGTGCAGCGGACGGACCGGAACGGTGCTCTCGCCGTCGAGGTGGATGAGGTCATCGCCGCGACCGGTTTCACGGCAGCCCTCCGGGACCTGCCGGAGCTGGGCTGCGCGGTCACAGGCCAGAGCCGCCTGCCCGTCCAGACGCCCTGGTGGGAGAGTGCCAGCCTGCCCGGCCTGTACTTCGCAGGTACCATCACCCAGGGGTCGCGTGGCCTGCGTCGTCACGGCGTGCCCTCCAACTCGGGAGCCGTCCATGGCGCGCGCTACAACGCCCGTGTCCTGGCCGGCCACAATCGCGCGCAGCCATTTCGGGCTGGACCCGGCACGCCCGGTGATGTCGGGCGCCGCGGCCATCGAGCACATCAGCGAGGAGCTGACGGAGTCGCCGGTGCTGTTCCACCAACGGGGATACCTGGCGCGCGTCCTGAGTGCCGACGGTTCCGGCGGGCTCCGGGACGACCGTATCCAGCCCCTCGCGCATGCCCTGGACACGGGCACGGACGATTCCGTGGCCGTGACCCTGGAGTCCGACGGCTCCGGGGCCATCTACCCGGTGCTCTTCGCGCGCGTCCATGGCCTCACCACGGAACACGTCCTGGAGCCCGACCAGATGCTGCGCTACGACAGCGCCGAAGCCAGACGCAGCGTCACCGAGGTCGTGGAGCGCGTCCTGCACTGAGCCCGTCTCCGGGACTCAGGCGACCCAGTACCAGCGCGCGTACAGGCCCATGAACAGCGCCCCGACGCCCATGCCCACGATCATGACCGCGCGGTCCACGGTCGGCCACCGGCCGGCCATGCCCATGACCAGGAACATGGGGAAGAACGTCAGCACGAACCTCGGGAACGAGATGAGCGAGCCGGTCAGCAACGGGAATACCACGAGCGCGGTGAAGTAGGCCGCGTAGCTGCGCCGGAGCAGCTTCCAGGAGGCGAGCGCGAGTCCGGCAGCCAGGAGCATGAACGCGAAGTCGACCAGGGAATGGGGGCCGCTGTTGAACTCGAACGGCCCCTCCAGGAACTTGCCGATGGTGTCCCACGGGGCCATCAGCGATCGGTCCCAGTCCGACTGAGCATTGAGGAACGCCAGCGGATCCCCGAATTGGTGCGCGAGGTACGTCATGTAGCCCAGGAGCGCCACCGGGATGGGCGCCATCGCGACGCCCATCCGCCACCACGCCCGCTCGCCACGCTGTTGCCACGCCTCGATGAGCAACGGCA